>JAAUYK010021540.1_pt1 | contig 12069 bp, 7 predicted proteins | sample 7278021 | NCBI WGS metagenome assembly JAAUYK01 (sample SAMN14350223, study PRJNA611818) | marine sediment metagenome | isolation source: surface marine sediment (1.8m) | place: French Polynesia: Moorea | collected 2018-08
AAGTAATTAAACATTATGTAATTACTTTTTTGTTAGGGGTGAGTAAACTTAGCATTAATTATTCTTGTTTTGTACGGACGCCCTTATGCAACGTCCCTACCGCCCCCACTCCCCTACTCCCCCACTCCCCTACTTCAATCAAATGTATAAAAGTTTTTGAGAAATGGTATTACTGGTCAGGCGCCAACAGCTTTTTAATGAATGAAGTAAGCATTCGTTTAAACTCTCAAATTTTTAACAAGGGATTCGCCTCTGGGAAGATTTGATTAAATTCACAAAGAGAATCAGTTAATAACTAATTGCTAAAAGCTGACAGCTGAATGCTTACAAAAGGAAACATATAAAATGGCAAAAAATACTGTATCTGATTCATCTAATAACTACTATATAAATTCAACTCAAGTAATGATTTTTATATATTGAGAAAAAAGTGTCATTTCTCAATAAAATATTAATCCATTTTCTGTGTAATTTGTCTGATTAACGTTTGATATTTTTCTTGATTATCTTCAACAAAAAACTGAATCTTAATAACCATATCAGCCGTTTTTAGGCTAAAAATTACAGATACAATTTCGCCCAATTCCCATAAGTTAACTATTTTTTTGATTTATTTAACCTAAACTAAATCAGTCCTTAACCTCCTTTAAACATTTACTTAACATTCATCCAATATGATGTCTTGGGAATTAGTACAAAATTCCCAAAAAATCGAAGCTCAAAGAGTCAATTAGACATTTCAGCTAATTCATATTTTGGATTTAGATTGATTCCTAACACTTGATTAGGAGATACATTGAGACATACTTATACCAATTCACTTTCAAGATGTCACAAATAGTTTCAAAATTTAGATGTGAAATAATTTCCTGAAGTTACTGTGGCGTCAAAGTTTCGAGTCTATAAAATCTGATTTTTGACTTTTGACTTTTGAATGCATGACTTCCGTGAAACGGTATTACTAAGCAATAGCTTCATGTCTCCAATAAATTCTTTCTATATAGAAAATCAATCTAAAAAATTCGTGTAAATTTACAAGGTGAGAGGAGAATTAAATGCCAGAATTAGTAGGGTTTGCCGTATTACCAGCAGATACATTTGCAGCAGGTCCCCCATCTGGAAACTTTATTCAAACAAACAACCGACCTACGCCATTTGACAGTCAACCAGTCCAAGGTTTTAGTGGCGTTCAATTTGCTCCCGGTAGCGAGGATGGTAGCACTTATTGGTTTCTGTCTGACAATGGTTTCGGTTCTCAAGGAAATAGTGCTGATTATTTGCTCAGACTATATCAAGTTGACCCAGACTTTGCTGGAGCAGAAGATGGCGATACTACCGTTGACATTCAAGGATTTATTCAACTAGCAGATCCAAATAATCTAATACCTTTTGATATTGTTAATGAAGATACAAGCGATCGCCTCTTAACTGGAGCTGACTTCGATATAGAGTCATTTGTTATAGATAATGATGGCGATATTTGGATCGGAGAGGAATTTGGACCTTACATTTTACACTTCGATAGCACGGGAACTTTACTAGAAGCTCCTATTGCCACACCAAACCCGATCGAACTTAACACCCTGAACGGCCAAGATCCTCTAGTTATTGCCCACAGAGGTGCAAGTGGAGACTTACCCGAACATACCTTAGAAGCTTATGAAGCGGCGATCGCTGCGGGTGCTGATTTTATTGAACCAGACTTGGTGACAACATCTGACGGTGTTCTCATTGCACGCCACGAACCTCTCCTAGACGATACCACCAACGTTGCTGAAGTATTCGGTCCGGAACGCCAAAGCACTAAGTTGCTTGATGGTGTAGAAACAACTGGTTACTTTGCTGAAGACTTCACCCTAGCAGAAATCAAACAACTACGCGCCGTTCAATCTCGTGACTACCGCGACCCTGGTTTTGACGGACTATTCGAGATTCCCACATTACAAGAAGTCATCGAACTCGTTCAAAGAGTAGAAGCAGAAACAGGGGTTGAAGTTGGCATCTATCCAGAAACCAAACACCCTACATTTTTTGACGAACAGGATTTATCTTTAGAAGAACCTCTAATTCAAACCCTGCAAGATACAGGTTTTACTGACCCAGATCGAATTTTCATCCAATCCTTTGAATTTGCCAACTTAATTGACCTCCAAGAACAATTGGATGATGCAGGTCTCGGTAATATTCCTCTAGTTCAACTCTATGGAAATACTACTGAAGGAGCTAATCCAGATGCTGGCTTCTCTTTCCCTTTCGACATCCGCTTTAATGTTGCTGAAGGTAACGACTTAGCAGCTATTTACGGTCAAGAATTCCTAGATGCGCTGGATGCTCCTCTCTCTGAAAATACAGTTTATGCAGACCTCGACAGTGCAGAATTTCTACAAGCGATCGGCGACCTTTATGCAGAAGGTGCGGGACCTTGGAAAAATAACATTCTGTTGCGCGAATCTCTAGAGACAGATGTTGATGGAGACGGAGACGGAGAAGCAGAAATTGACGATCAATCAACCGGAGAAATTACTTCCTTTATTGAGGATGCACACGATGCAGGTTTACAAGTTCATCCCTACACTTTGCGGGATGAAGAACGTTTCCTCACACTCAACCCTAATGATACTGAGGAATTTGACAGTCCGCAATTAATTGTCAACGCATTAATAGGTATAGACCGTCCCGGTGGAAATGCTGCTCTTTATAGTCGTATTGATAATACTCAAACTGACGAACAAGGTAATAATCTAGAACCATTCTTTGACTTTACATTCACTCCAGCAGATTTAATCTTAGACGAGAATACAGGAATAGTTTCTACGCCAGCTATTCCCTTGTTTGTTGCTCCCGAACTTGCTGAAGAAATAGGTAACCCTGACTTAGCAGGTGTAGAAGCAGGTTTTTTCATTGACAACTTTTTGTTAGAACTCGACGAGGAAACAGGTGAGTTTGTAATAGTTGGTGGTTCAGACTCAGGTAGCTTCAACAGCTTCTTCATATCAGAAGACTTTTTGAATGATAACGATCTGGAAATTGTTCAGGGAAGCGGTATAGTCGATCCAATTGAAACTGCTGTTGATACTACTGGTTTCGTGGGATTTGGTTTTCCTCTGTCAGAAGATGCTGACGTCAGTTTTACAACAGACCCAGATACAGGGTTACTTATTCCAACAGGAGGAGCTTATGTTGCTGAGGGTAGTATTTCCTTTGAAGTTTTAGGAACAGGAACACCTCAAACTGCCGAGGAAGAATTTGAGCAACTAATAGATATTGGTGCAGATGGTTTCTTTACGGACTTCGCACGCACAGGAGTTCCCGTTCGGGATGCTATTGTTGCCGACGAAGTACGAGCGCCCCAAAATCCTAACCTGAATAATTTCAATACCCTTGACGGTAGCGCACCAATAGTTATCGGACACCGTGGAGCAAGTGGTGACTTCCCAGAGCATACCTTAGAAGCTTATCGTTTAGCGATCGTTCAAGGTGCGGACTTCGTTGAACCAGACCTGGTAATTACTTCTGATGGTGTTCTCATTGCTCGTCACGAACCAATGCTAGACGATACCACCAATGTTGCTGATGTATTCGGTCCAGAACGCCAAAGCACTAAGTTACTTGATGGTGTAGAAACTACTGCTTACTTTGCTGAAGACTTCACTCTTGCAGAAATTAAACAACTACGCGCCGTTCAATCTCGTGACTTCCGCGACCAATCTTTCAACGGTGAGTTTGAAATTCCCACCTTCCAAGAAGTTATCGAGTTGGTACAAGAAATGGAAGAATTCGGGTTTGAAGTTGGCATCTATCCAGAAACCAAACACCCTACATTCTTCGACGAGCAGAACTTATCTTTAGAAGAACCTCTAATTCAAACTCTGCAAGATACAGGTTTTACCGACCCAGACCGCATTTTCATTCAATCATTTGAGTTTCAGAACTTAATCGAATTACAAGGACAATTGGATAATGCAGGTCTCGGCGATATTCCTTTAGTTCAACTCTACGGGGATACAACAGATGGAGCAGATCCAACCGATACCTTCTCCTTCCCATTTGATATCCGCTTTAATGTCGCTGAAGGTAATGACTTAGCAGCTATTTACGGTCAAGAATTCCTAGATGCACTAGATGAACCTCTCTCCGCAGATACAGTTTATGCAGACCTTGACAGTGCAGAGTTTCTGGAAGTTATTGGCGAACTTTATGCAGAAGGTGCAGGACCTTGGAAGAATAACATTCTGTTGCGCGAGTCCATCGATACTCCAGTCGATGGAAATGGAGATGGTGTAGCCGAAATTGACGATCAGTTGACAGGAGAAATTACTTCCTTTATTGATGATGCTCACAATGCAGGTTTACAGGTTCATCCCTACACTCTGCGTGATGAAGAACGTTTTCTAACCCTCAACCCTGATGGTACACCCCAGACTCCAGGAGAAGAATTTGAACAACTCATCGAAATTGGTGCAGATGGTTTCTTTACTGACTTCCCTGCCACAGGTAGTATAGTTGTAGAACAATTTATTGAGGAACCAAATTTACGGACTACCCGTGGTTATGAAGGTATGGCATTCAGTCCCGATCGCCAAACTTTCTATCCTTTATTAGAAGGTGCAGTTGCTGGCGATCCAGATAATGCGTTGCGCATCTATGAGTTCGATCCTGCTTCTAGTTCTTTTGAGGACGATCTAGTTGGTTTCTATCCTACTGATGTACCAGGTCATGCTATTGGTGACTTTACTCCCATCAATGACGACGAATTTTTAGTTATTGAAAGGGATGGCGGTCAGGGAGCTACAGCTCAATTCAAGAAAATCTTTAAAATTGACATTTCTGAAGTTGATGATGAAGGTTTTGTTGCCAAAGAGGAAGTTGTAGACTTACTGGATATTGACGACCCCAACGACCTCAACGGTGATGGCGACACTAACTTTGACTTCCCATTTGTCACCATTGAGAATGTGTTAGTTATTGATGAAGACACAATTCTGGTTGCCAACGACAACAACTATCCTTTCTCTCAAGGTCGAGATCCAAATCCTAATGATGATAACGCGATCATTGATAATAACGAGATTATTCAGATAGAGCTAGACGAACCTCTAGACTTAGCACCAGGAATAGGAGTTCCTATTCCTACAGTCAGTATTGAGGTTGACGCTGACACTGTTGATGAAGATGGAGATGAATACTCTTTAACTTTCAACTTAAACGTACCTGCTCCAGAAGGTGGTTTACGGGTAGTTTGGTCAGAAACAGATTCAGATAATGCTCTCGGCGATATAGATTTTCCCCCTGAGTTAACCAATGCTTCTAACCTCGAATCTCTCGACCCAGTTGGTGATGAAATCGGACGTTCGGCAATTACCATTGAGGAAGGGGCAACTACAGCAACTGTTACCTCGACGACTACTTTTGATGGTGAGGAGGAAGGAAATGAAACCACAACTATTGAGTTGCAACAAGAAGATGGTTATGTTGTTGATTCAGAAAATCAAGTAGCTCAAATCGTTATTGGAGATACAGATCCTAGCGAAGATAGGCTAATTACAGGTACTCCCGAAGCTGAAGCTCTCAGTGGTGACACTGGAAACGATACTATTGTCGGTTTGAATGGCGCGGATACCTTAGCAGGTAGTGCTGGTGATGACTCAATTATTGGTAGTCGTGGCAGTGATTTCTTGTTCGGTCAGGATGGTGATGATACACTTCAAGGTCGTCAAGACAACGATCGCCTATTTGGTGGTGATGGTCATGATGTGTTGAATGGTGGTCAAGGTCGCGATCGCTTGAATGGTGGTCCTGGTGATGATATTTTGACTGGTGGTGCAAGTATTGACATCTTTATCTTCAATAGTAATGAAGAATTTGACTCCGATGATTTTGGTGTTGATACCATCAATAATTTCCAACCAGACCTCAGACCAGATGAAGATGGAAACCAAGGCGATCGAATTCTTCTAGATCGCTCAACCTTTACTGAGCTTGATAGTGCTGCTGGAATTGGTTTCAGTGTTGATAGTGATTTTGAAATTGTTGCCGACGATGAGGATGTAGATGACTCTAGTGCTTCCATTGTCTACAGTGAAGAGTCTGGCGGTATATTCTACAATGTAGATGGTGAGTCTACTCAGTTTGCTATCCTTGATGGTGCGCCCACTATTACTGAGGATAATTTCCAAATCAGGTAATTAGGGAGTAGATTTAAAATAGTTTAGATAAATATTTCACCTTTGTAGGGATGTTCTATGGAACGTCCCTACATTTATTTTTGAAAGCTGTATGATGTTTGGATGTAATGTCTAATATAAAATCTGGTTGAATAGTCGTCATTGCGACGATAGGAAGCAATCTCCGCGCACCACTGAGATTGCTTCCTTCCACTCCGTTCCAGTCGCAATGACGCAGGCTATAGTAATTATCCGGATTTTATATAATATTTAAGCGATCGCAACTTTCATGCAACAAAGTCACTTTTGCAGAGCTATCAGTAGCTTTCAACAGTCTGCTCAAAAGGAATGATTAGGTAATACATTTTATTCTATAGTAATAACTACTTTACCCTTATGTTTGCCTAGACCGAAATACTGGATCATTTCAGGCACTTCACTTAATGTGTAAGGGCCATCTACCACAGGCTTGATATTGCCAGTTTCAAAAAGCTTATTGATGTAATCTAAATCTTTGTTTGGTTTGAGATTAACTAGACAGACTCTCTTTTTGCTAAATATGCCAATGATTGGCTGCAAGAATAACACCTGAAAAAGATTAGCGGTGTCAGCCCCAACCGTTACATAAGTTCCCTGGGGATTCAGTACGCGCAGATAATTGAATATAGAGCGATTTGTCTTTGTATCTAATACCAAGTCATACCGTTCCTTACCCTGTGTAAAGTCTTCCTGCGTGTAATCTATCAGTTGCACAAATCCGAGTGAGCGCATCATGGCAAATTTGTCCGAGCTATCCACTCCAGTCACATCAGTCACACCAATGGATTTGGCGATCTGCATGCCCAATGTACCGACACCACCACCTGCACCATTGATCAATACTTTTTGTCCTGGCTGGATCTGTCCTTCATCAACCAAACCTTGTAGTGCCAGCATTGCTGCATGGGGAAGTGCTGTAGCTTCAACAAATGTCATGCCTTCAGGCTTCAACGCTAAAGCAGTTTCAGGCACACAGACATACTCCGCAAACCCACCAAACCCACATTCAGAAATATCACCATACACCGCATCACCAGGTTGAAACTGGGTGACGTTTTGACCAACTGTTTCAACTATGCCAGCGATTTCAGCTCCAGGGATAGGGATGTTTGGCTTAAACAGACCACAGAGCAAACGGATATAAAATGGTGTGCCTCTCATCAGACACCAGTCCCAATCATTGATCGCTGTGGCATGAATTTTGACTAAAACCTCACCCTCCTTGGGTTTTGGTTTTTCAACGTCTTGAAGCTCAAGCACATCTGATGAGCCATACTTTGTTAAAACAATTGCTTTCATAAATTTATATTTCTCTTTTTAAATAGTTGCTTTAGGTTGATTTTAGAGACCAGCAATAATAATTTTTAACATATATTTATTCCTCATTTATAAATAAATAATAGAACAAAGAAACCGAAACAATAACTGTTTTTTCCAATTCTATCATCTCACTAAAATCTTTATCCCCTGTAATCAAAAAATCAGCCTCACTTGCCATTGCTAAAGCGATAAACTTAGCATCTTTAGGGTCTCTTTGAAAGTCAACTATAAGATTCACTTCAATTAATTTAGGAATTGTTTCAATCTTATCAAGCCATTCCTGTCTTACCTCATTTGTTAACTTTAATTTACGTCGATTTAACACTTCTCGATATTCTGCTAAAATCTCTTGAGAAACTATCCAATCCATATCATAGCGATCGCTAATTAATTGGATAATCGCTCTAGGTTTTCTTCCTTTTAAAACCGCAGAAATTAAAACATTAGTATCAACAATAATTCTCATTCACCTCTCCGATAAGCTTCTATTTCGGCGGCGATTTCCTCTTCAGTAATCTCTTGAATTCCTGGAATTGCTTGAGTTTTATCAAATAATTCCCGCAATTCTTGACTTAACCTTGCTCTTTCCGGATCAATCGGTTTATTCTTATTTTTTTCTCGCTCCTCTTGATACTTTTTAACCTTTTCTTTTAATAACTTTTTCGCAGATTCAGTCCCTTTAACATAAGAAGGTAATTTAATATCATCATCCTCTTCCTCTAATAACTGAAATGCTCTAGCGATCGCCTCTTGAGCTGTGTTGTATTTGCCAGTCTTCAGTAGTTTTTCTAACAACTTTTCTTGTTCGGTGGTTAAAGTAATTTGTCTCATAGCTCAGTTTTCTCCTGATTATTTAAAACCTACTTTATTTATACGATAAATTTCGGCATTATGATTTATAATTTATAATTGATATAGTGGTTTTCACCGGGCGTGAGGTACATTAACGATCCCCCTAAATCCCCCTTTTTAAGGGGGACTTCCGGTTCCCCCCTTTGTCAAGGGGGGTTAGGGGGGATCTCCAGCAGTGTACCTCACGCTTACTAAGAAATGCTATAACTAATAACTGATAACTGAACTGAAATGACTTTTGTTGCGCTTCAGCACAATTCAGTTGCGTAACTCCTGAATTAGGTCAGTCAAAACTGATTAATATACTCTTTTAATAGGGGATTAATGAACAAAATAGTCTCTTGATTTTTCGGTCTTAATTCGAGTAAAATTCGTCTTTTAAGGGAGTCTATCACCATTAATAAATCAGGGATAGAAACAGATTGTTTGTCTAAGATTTTTGTTAAATAAATGGGAGCATTTTCGTGAGCAATCAAAAATATTAATTCTTTCTCACTTTGGGTAAGACGTTGGAATTTTTGATCGAATATATTCTTGAGAGATTCAGTTAAAATCAAAGGATTCATAGCTAAAAATTGAGCGATACTACCACTAAAAAACTCTTGAATCATTACGGCAATTATCTGTAACCATTCAGGATTGCCTTGATAATTTTCTATTAAAATGTCCCACTTGTCCACATCTAAGAGTTGATAATCTTTGAGAATTTCTTGAGCATAATTACCTAAGCTGGATAAAGTTAAGGAACGGATAAAGGGGTTAGTTTTAGTTAATAAAGCGATTTCTGAGGAAGTTTCTTGACTGTTTAAGAGGAGAATACTTTGATGATTTTTTTGACCAACTTTTTCCAAGAATAAATGATAATCTTCATAACCGTTTTTATACTTTCCGGCGAGGTGTTCGGGTTGAAAGATTTGATACCAATCATCAAGGATAACTAAACAACTATATTGACGAAAATAGTTAAGAATACAAGATATTTTATCTTCTGTATCTTCTGGAGTTTTTGCTGATTTTGGGAATATTTGTAGGAGTTTAGTTAAGAGTTTATCTAAGGGAGGAGAAAAATATAAACTTCGATAGATGATATAGTCAAAATGGTGTTTAATTTGTTGGATTAGTTGGATAGATAAAGCAGTTTTTCCGCTTCCTTTGAGTCCTAATAGGGTAATGAGACGACAGCGATCGCCTACTATCCATTTTTCAAGGGTATTGAGTTCCTCAATTCTACCATAAAAGCGCAAAATTTCTGGGGCAGTTCCTAAGTCTAGATAGGGTTTGGTTGGGATTATTTCGGGGGGTGAGTTAGCTTCTTTAGAGTTAGGGTTATCGGTGCAGATATGAAGGTTATTAAGTGCTAGAAAATCCCCCTCTGATGAAATATTAGAAAATTGAATATTCTCTAAAATTCCCCTTGCTGTTGGTTTATGAATATCCACTCCCAAAACCTCAGATAAAAGTTTCCATAATTCCGATCCCTTATCCCCAATATGACCTTCAGTTAAATAGGATTCATGGGCAATATCTGAATAAGTTTTACCCTCTAAACTCCCTTTGATAATTGTCTTCTGGATATGGCTGAGGTTTTCACCAGTTTTGCTAAGAACTAGGTCATCTAGGAGTTGTAGAACTGTTGCAAATGACATAGCAAAGATTACGGGGTAAGTTTATCACTATTTTAGCCTAATTTTCCGAATTTGCCGAACTTTTATCGTTAAGTTTTTATACCTAAAGTCCTGAACTTTCCGATGGACGAGGGTTAGGGAGTTAGGGGAGAATTGAGATGTTAGGGACAAAAGGCACAAAGCTAAATGTCTTTAATCTAAAGCTTATTTATTGAGAGGCTATTATGACTCAAGTAACACATGAATCTAACTTAGTAGGTGAGGCGTTGAGCACTTATGATCAGTGGTACATTTGTAGGGTCTTGATGGCTGGACCGGCAGAAAATGGAGTAATTTCTATTATGCTCAAAGATATTCAGTCTGATACTCCAAAGTTTTGCTGGTGGTTCTGTGCTAATCGAAATATCAAAACAGAAATGCTTTCTGTTGCACTAACAGCAATCACAGCAAGTCTACCAGTACAGGTTGCTCTCACTGACACCAAAGAATATAGTCAGATCAATAGAATGTACCTCAAAACTCCCGAGGGATGAAGAGAATACCGAAGCTGTTGTTTAGTGGGGTTTGAGGATATTGACAAAACTTGACAACAGCGATTTTCAAATTTTAAGCATTTTCAGGAGAAAGTCAAATGGTAATGGTAACTTTCCATGAATGTGATTCTATCCAATATAACTCAGACTTCTTGACTGAAGAAATAATTAACGGATGGTTAAGCTTAGATATGTCTGAAATCTTAGAACCGTTCCAGCAATCTGAAGCAAATGTTCCAGCAGATCGCGGAAGTGAAGAAATAGACCTTTTTTCCTTACCTATCATAGCAGTAATGAATAGTCGTGATTTTAAAGAGAAAAATGTTCAGGCATTTTATGATGAAGACATAACACGATCTGCAGTTCAACAAGCGATAGAGATGGCACAACAAGATGAAGACCTCGAAAAACTTTATCAAAAAGGAGGGAGAAGTTGGCACGAAGTTGAGGATACAGTCTTGAGTGAGCTCCGTAAAGAGCTACAGACAAAAGAGATTAATGAAAATGTTTACAAAGCTAATAGTGAGTTCTTGCAGCGAATCGAATATTCTACAAACCAAGAAGGCTTGTTTGAATGTCGCATTGATGGAGAATTGTTTGTCAGAGCTAATTCTTTAACTTCTGAAGGGAAAACTGTTGAAATTGTCACTCAAATAGCTTGTGTAATTATAGATATTGCTTTTATTATCATGTCTATTGTTGGAGTTGGAAATGCAGCTGGGGTGCAGCCAGCCAAGACAATTGCTAAAGTTGCCGAAGCAATTACGAACAAGGCGATTAAAATTTTTAAGGGAATTTTTAAGGAAATAGGTGCTAAGTTTGTGGTTTTAATCGACAAAATTAAACGGCTAATTGGAACAGCTACATCTGAAGGCTCACGGCTATGGAATGCAGTCAAAGAATCAGCCAGAGAAATTTATGCAGTAATCTGTTCTCTTATAAAAGCAGTGAAGGCAAGTGAGTCTTTGTATGCGTTTACAAAATTAATGTTGAAAACTTTTAAGATACTGATTTGGGATCAAAACCCTTTCTTGCTGTTAATCTATGTAGTCCAAGCGTTAGCGACAATCATTGCAGACGTTCTCACTGATGGAGCAGCATTAGTGATCCAAGTTATTCAATTAGTAATCTCATTAATGTTCTTTATCATAGATGTAGTTAAGCTAGTCTTGCTGCTCTTGCCTAATGTTGCTGCTCGTCCTAGTATTCCAGCTATTTTAAGTCTTGTTTTAACTGAAGTTTAGGAATCCTCAATTTCAGTGCTATCGCCGATCTGGTAGGGTGCGTTACACTCCGTTAACGCACCCTACTGAACTTTCCTTGAGATATTGTTCAAACTTAGCTTGCGTCTACTCAACAGAAGATACTGATAACTGATAACTGAAACCCTACTCCACAGTCACCGACTTCGCCAAATTCCTTGGCTGATCCACATCCAAACCACGATGAGCAGCAATATGATAAGCCAACAACTGCAAAGGAATAACAGTCAACATCGGCGACAACAACTCATCCACTGCTGGCACCGCCAACACA
>JAAUYK010019490.1_pt1 | contig 12063 bp, 8 predicted proteins | sample 7278021 | NCBI WGS metagenome assembly JAAUYK01 (sample SAMN14350223, study PRJNA611818) | marine sediment metagenome | isolation source: surface marine sediment (1.8m) | place: French Polynesia: Moorea | collected 2018-08
AAACTAACTCTTGATACTTATAAGTTATTGCTTATTACTCAAGAGTTATTAATAGGAGATGCTAAACATCAAGTAATCAATACTCTGAAAGATTTAGCGGAAAATCTCAAAAAAATCGGAGCGCACATTTATCAACCATGAAAAGTCTTATAACACGACACTCTTGTTTTGCGGAAATTCTAAATATTAGTTCTGATGTAGATTTGTTGAGTACAAACATACCGACTACATCGAGTCTAGAAACAAAAGATTTTCATTCCTTAGCTCGTGCCCTAAGTTGTAAAATGGCTGAAAGGGCTATGAGAAGCGATGCCAAACAACCTGTATATAAAGTATCCCTGTTTTTCGCTCCTCAATCAAAATCAGCTTTTCAACCGGGATTTTCTAAATTAAAATGGTGTCACTTGGCTGAATCTTTTACAAAAAAAATTGGATTGAAAAACCACCAGAGAGTCGTTCTCTTCCACATTAATTCAGCCCAAGTTGATTTAATCATAAACTTAATCGACCATAAAGGAAAGATAAATTCTAGAGCTTTTGACTATTACATTAATAAAAAAGCACTAATAGAGATTGAACAAGAATTGTTAGATCAAGACAATTCTCTCCCTAAAAATGCTCAGAAAACTATTATCATTAAAGAAAGCAGAAGGCAGAAGGCAGAGGGCAGAAGGTTCCTTTCAGATGGGGTCAGGCCCCAACTGAAAGGGAGCAACGCTGAAGTTGTTGGGGTTAGCGTTCAAGGCTCCCATAAGTCGCCAGAAGCTAGAGAGCAAAAGTCTTCTGGCTCTCTTGCTGCCCATTCCCTTGTGTCTGTCGCCGATGCGGGCTCACACCGCTTCTGCCTTCAAACTTCTGTCTTTCCCGATAATGCAGTTAATTCAGCAACTTTTATGAGAACAAAATGTAGTCGTTCTCAATCATTTCGTCAAACTTTGTCCTATGTTATGGGCAAAAAAAAATCCCTACTTATCAGCACTAATATTCCTACTGCAAATAGTGATAATAATATTACTGAATTAGTTAATTCTATGAATTCTACTGCCAGTCGTGGTCAAACTACCAAACCTTGCTATCATGTCTCAATTTCTCCTTCAGACAAAGATTTAGAAAAAGAAATTTCTAAGTTAAAATGGTATGACTTGGCTGAATCTTTTACCCAAAAAATTGGATTGAAAAACCACCAGAGAGTAGCAGTGCTTCACTTTGATACTGGTCGCCCACATTTGCACTTAGTCTACAATCTTGTTGATAGGAATGGAAAAACTTATTCTTTAAGCTATAATTATTACAAAAATCAATCTGCTTTAAAAGAAATAGAAAATGAGTTGGGTTTAGAGCCAACATGGGATAATCAGTATTGGTTGAAAACGGATTCGTTACCAATTCCGAGTGGGTATTCTATCGAACCAAGTCAAGAAAAACTTGATCGAACAAGTAATATTGCTAGTACCTGTAATAATTTTCTGGAGCTATTGGGTCTTAATTCCTACACAGGTGATAAATATCTGTTGGAAAAAGACAATAATACGAATACTATTCGCTTTTACCGAAAAAATCCGAGAGAACTATTAATGTCAGCTTACTTGGACGATGGTCAATGGTTAGCTGAAACGTCAAAAATATCTGACCCTGAACTTCATATTTTTCAACAATTAGAAAGACAAATTAGAGATTATTTAGAGTTAAATCTTGAGAAGAAAAAGACCAATAAAAATCCCCACAAAAACTGGGGAATAGAATTATGAAAACTGTTGACTTAATTTTAGAATCTCATCAACTTCAGAGCATATTTATTGAGAGTTTGCAAATTCAATTACTTGTTACCCCAACTGAAGGAAATCAAATTTTTGTACCTATAGCTGATGTATTGAAGATTGTTGAAAACTATACTAAAAATCAAAAAAAAATCTCCACACCTATCGTTTATAAATTTGTCAAAATTACACCTGTAATCGAAGCTTTATCTTTGATTGATGTGGTACAGTTTTGGCAAACTTATACGCAACTCAATTTACCTGAGATTTTTCACGAAATTTTCTCAGGAATTTTTCAGAATCTTGATTTAGATGAAATTCTTAAATATAAACAAACTGTAATAGAATTAGGTATTCGTAATAGTGAATTGGAAAAAGAATTACTTCATTGGCGATCGCTGTTTAATAATTAATAATTAATAATTGAAGAGCGAGTAGGCTAGTGCGTCTTGGGCGGAAATAACTGAACAGTTACAAAATCCTCAAAGAATTAATAATTAATAGTTAAAAAGCGGTCAACTATAGCAATCCTCCTGATTGCTATAGTTGATTATTAATTTTCATGTCGGGGATTTATTAATTGTTAATTGTTTTCGGCGATCGCCGACATGAAAATTTTTCAGTGTTAAGTGTTAATTAGAGCTGGCTTATGGAAAATTGTAATCAATGCTAGCTCAAGCCTCCAGGGGCGCAGGCCAAATTGAAAAAGTGCCTGTTTTTTGGCTCTGGGTTTCTCAAAATGCAAAGATTTTTCCCCATAAAGGCTGAAAATTTAGCTAATTCAGATAGTCTAAACTGTTGCCTTCTGGAGCTGTTGCCTTCTAAGACTGTAGGAATAGTGCCTTCTAAGACTGTTCCCTGTTGCCTGTTCCCTGTTACCTTCTAAAACTGTTCCCTCCAAACTAATTATTTGGTGAGATTGGCAAGAAAACAGAAAAGGTTGTGCCATGATTTAATTGGGAATTAACTTTTATAGTCCCGTTTAAACTATCAACTAATTCTTTGACTATTGTCAACCCCAAACCAGAACCTTCTCTATCAGACGACCGGGGTGAACGCCAATGAGGTTCAAATAAATATTTAATTTCAGATGCTCGAATACCTATTCCAGTATCATTTATTTCTATTTTTATTTGTTCTCCTATCGCTACAGTAGAAATAGTGATACTGCCCTTATCTGTATAATTAAGGGCGTTTGTTAACAAATTTATGACAATTTGATGCAGTTGTAGTTTATTGACATAAATCTTAGGCAAATTTGGTGATAAATGATGTCGGAGTTCAATTTGTTTGTCATTTATAGCATCGAGGCTTGACACTAATGATAAAATCAGCTCCTCTACAGAAACTAATGTCAAATTATCTTGTTTAAATGTGTGACGCAAATCTTGTTCGGGTTGGAAATCTCGAATAAGACTCTCTATTCCTTCAATTTCAGATAGCATCATTGAGTTGTTTTGAACTGAATCACAACAACTATTTTGACTTTGATAATAGAGATACCCTTTCATAAAATTCAGAGAATTTATTAACTCATGTTGAAGTTTTTCATACTCTTGACTAGATTGAATAGCCGAAGGTGGAGGGTTCTCGGAAATCAGTTTTTGTGTTTTATTGAATTTCGGAGTAGAGAGTAAAGATTTATTTTTGTTGGGAATGGTTGATTTTGCCACCCCTAGCTTGAACCCCAAAAGCACAGAAAAAAAATTAGATTTTATAGGACACAAGAAATTCTGTTCTGTATCTGATTTAATGACTGGTTTAATAGTCTGCTCATGACAATAAACCAACGATACAGTAACTACAATTATTAAAATCCTAGCAATAATAATACGACGCATTTCATCAAAACCTCAAAACTAATTTAGTTAATTTAGGTTGGGATAAACATCCATTTATTATTTTTTTTTAGACTTGACCAGAACTGCTAGACAGTCATAATTATTATTATATTTCTTATGTACAGAAATGTCGAATATTTATACAAAAGTTAATCGGCAATCACTCTTCTGGCCAGCACTATGTGGAAATTACACCACTGTCCGGGGTAATATCACCCAAAAAGCGCAAACATCGCCTTATATAGAATCCGGTTAATTAGACATTGCAAGTAATGGTCAAGGGCCACCAGTGGAACTGAGTTATTGCCCGCAAGATTTCTGGTTGTTTGGGGATTCTGGCAACAGCGATAGAACTCCGTGACGCTGCGCGATCGCAGATTACCTGTTTCAGAACAAAGAGCGAGAATCAAAAACTTGATCTCAACGTAGGCCCTTGACCCTTGCTCTCCCGTTGGCGCTCGCTAGCGGCAGCTACTAGGGGAGCTGAGAGGTGGGAAAACCAATCAATCTTGCTGTTTTACAGATAAGCATGTTAGAATAGAATACTCAACCAAAAACCAAGGTTGAGATATTAATTGTTTTTTTCAAGTCCCGTCGCCCTTGGGCAAAAGGAGACGTTAAACGGACACAAGATAAGCGTGTTTACTGGCATTGCCAGCATTTTCCAGTGAGGTGTCAACCTGCCCTGAGCCGTTCGTGTAGGGGCGAAGAACTCTTCGCCCCTACAGTCTGTTTGATTGGTGGATGGGAATCCCGCGCTGTCTCGCTTTCGCAGCGTCGGGAGGATGTCAAATTCTAGCCCTCGTAGATATTCCCATCCTCGCGCTCGGTGACACAGAACCTCCCAGCAACTCACTCATCGAGACCGCTACTTTTGGGCCACTCCATCTACCTCCACCTAGGAGATATCCTTCTAAAGCTTGCACCAGTCGAGCTTGCTGCTGTTCATCTAGCAAGGGTTTGGCTCCTTGATTCTGATGACGACCATCTCCAATCGCTGCTGGCCCTCCTTTGTTGAACCGTTGGGCGTTGGCGGAGCAAGTGCGGCAGCTATATCGCTCGAATCCATCATAAAATAGCTGTTGGGGACTCCCGTTATAATGTGCAATTTAACGGCGAGAGGAAAACAGCCAGCTTATAAACTATTTTTCCTCTGTTTTTAGTTAATTCAGACAGTTTTAAGATCAACAAACTGACTAAAATCATAACTATAACCGTCTAGTTTATGAACACTTTGGCAGTATTTATGATTCACATCAATTTGCTCCCATATGAATTTTTGACTTTATAGCAAATGAACCTCTAGGTCTGACAGTTACTCGACCGACATGAACACCAATATATTTACCTTTAGGAATGTCAGCTCGAATAATATCTCCCGTCTGAAACCCGAAGTGAACTTTTTGCCGTGATAGATGTCGGATAGGAAAACCGTATTTGTCAGTCCGGCACATCTGCCGACTACCCCAACCACAAGACTTAATTAGTAATGGCTGCAAAGTATCAACAGTTAATTTATCAACTTCACCCACACAAGCAGCATCCAACCAATGAGTTTTTGGCAATTCTAACCGACGGCGGTTATATTTAGTCAATGCACCACTACCCGTATGAACAGGTAAACCAGTTTCTTTGAGAGTTTCAAATAATTTCCACCTCGTAGCATTCACAGCAACAGCATCTTTAAGTGGTTGTTTTGCTTGAGTCAGTATTCGTTTGAGTAGATTAGGTGACCCGCTGAGAAAATCCTGGATATCTTGATTACCTTTGGACTCATTACAAGGGCGACAAGCTAAAGTTAAGTTAGATATCCGATTGCTACCACCCTTAGATTTAGGGACAATATGTTCAACTTCTAAAGGGAGGTTTTTAGCGTTACAGTAAACACAAGTTCTGTTGAACTTGTCCAGAAGATATTCTCTAACTTCATAACCTTCCAACTCCCCTTGCTGATATTCGACTCCGCTAACTTCAGGATTAGTCATTTGGTGAGTGTCAAATTTGACTAATTCCTGGGTAATTGAACTAATGGGAGCAAACTTGATTAATCTATTAACCCAGGTTTGAGTTGTTAAAACTCTGTGCATCAAAGAAGGAGCTAGCCAACCATCAGAACGCTTACGATTTAGAAATCTAGGTTTTCTGTATCTAGTTTTCCTGTTACGTCTAGAGCTTCTTGATGTCCTACGACTTTCCAGAGATTGTTTGATTAACTGTCCACGATGCTCAAGTTCAGCAGCCAAAATTAAATGATTATTTGAAATTATTGCTAATCCAGTCTTCTTTGACCCTGGGTCAATTTTTAGCTCACACTTTGGTATATCCCCTTTAACCTCCTTTTTGACTATTATTGTGAATGGATATTTACGAAACACAGCTGCTTTACCTGCTTTAAGGAGTGACCTAGCCATCCCTGGTTTGCAAGGTGCTAATGGTCTTTTGTTTGTATCAATAACTAACACGAAGTTAGTGTTGGTAGACATGGTTGCGTCTCTTCTTTATTAAGTAATGTTTGCCTGGTCAATGTTTAACTAACTTGTCATTATGAGCACACGGGCCAATACTCAAATAGGCTGTTTAATACTCAGACACAGAGCGACGGACTGGCAAGCATCCGAAGGTGTGATGATTAGTTAAACGTAGCTCTTAAAGAGCTTAGACGGGTCAACTCAGAACCTATAGGCCGAAACCTACAAGCTCACACTATATTGCTAGCAATTAGTGTTGAGTCGTTGACAACCTGTCACTATAGCTACTTCTTCACCGAATAATTATTAATTATTAACTATTAATTATTAATTATTCGGTAAGATTTTGGCCACAAATACGCTGGCTTGTTGCTATAGTTGTGCCCTCTTCAAAAAAGCGGTCAACGTTAATTCGCAACAGAAGCGGTATCAAAACAATAGCCAAGACCTCTCTGAGATTTGATGATTGATTGCATAGGTGACAATTTCTTTTTAATCCGATAAATATTAGTGCTAACAATATCAAGACTATGTACAACATCCCACAATTCATGAGCTATCCTTTCTCTACTAACAAACAAACCAGATGATTCAATTAATATCTCTAATATCTTTTGTTCACACTCAGTGAAATGGATTTTTTTGATTTCCTGATTTTGCTTGTTTTTCAGAATCCCTTGCCCATTACTCATGACTTCTAAAAACTTGGTTTGGATTGGGAATGCACCGGGTTCTGATTGTTTTTTTCTTCTATTAGAACGTTGAATTACAGCATTTAACCTAAAAGGTAATTCTTTGTAATCAATAGGTTTACAAATATATTCATCTACACCCAAAACATATCCTTCAATTTTCTCCTCACTACTATAGGCGGCTGTAATCATACAAATATAAGGGTCGTCTGGATATTTGTTACTACGAATATATTCACAAATTGTATCTCCACTAATATCTGGCAAATTACGATCTAATAAGATTAAATCTGGTATAAATTGATTGATAATTAAGAGACTTGCCTCTCCTGTTGTTGCTGTTTTGATACACCAACTTGGAAATTTAGTTTCTAGGATAGCCTTCATGATCAGTAAAGTTTTTGAATGATCTTCAACTATTAAAATCTTTTTCATTTAATAATTACCTCGACTGAATAATTGTTAGATGTCTAATATAGTGGCTGTAATTCTAGCCTACCAAATCAATTTACTTAGTTAAATTTTTCTCAATAAAACTTGATAATTATGTATACTTTTGATAAGATTCATAGCAATCCGCGCTTATGTTGCGACCAATCAAAAAGTAGATAAAACAAACTGAAACTCCTGCCTTCTGGATATGTAGCAATAGTGCAATAGTGCCTAAAAGCAATTAAAAATTAACAATTAACAATTAATAATTACCTCTCCCTAAAAGGCGAGAGGGTTGACCAAGAAGAAAAAAAGAAAATTTTTTCCCCTTGAAAGGGTCGGATTCAAGGCGTGAATTAATTGTTAATTATTCGGTCAAATTTTTCTCCCTCAATTACAGCAGTTTCGGAGGCGCGTGAGGTACAAATTTTTAGGACTTTAGGCAACAGCTCCAGAAGGCAACAGGCAACAGATAATTAATAAAGTGTACCTCACCATCCGCGCCAAGTGCTGTAAATATTGCTTTGATCACTCACTAAAAGCAATAGCTGATAGTTGTTTCGCGGAGCGACTTGAATTGCTCTGCTCTGACCCTGGAGGCTAGCTGACGGCTGTTTGCTCCGCATTCCGCAGGAAATGCTTACCACAAATACGCTGGCTTGTTGCTTTATATTATATTTGCTGCGCCAACTGCTTTTTGTGTTCCAGTCGCCCAGTCGTTGATTTTTGGATGGGATTTGGCGAAAAATAACGACCAACAACATAAGAAATGATTTTCCCTTCGCTTTTGTCATCTAGCTGTCATCTAACTGTCATCTAACTGTCATCTAACTCCCGTTTTTCTTCGATTTTTCTGTTTACACTTAGAGTCAGTTCATTCATATTAATTTAAAGATATGGTCTTGAGCGAAGACAAACAAGATACCGATCAAATCACATCAACGCCAGAACTATTGCTAGTTGGTGATTTTGGTGGCATGGGAACTAAAGCATTTGTCGCTGATGGTGACAATGTGTTGCCTTTGTTTATGGGTGCGGAAATTGCTATCATTAACCCCAGTTCCATCAAGATGTTTGAAAAAAATCGTTTTATGTCAACTCCTCCCCAATCCCGAGCTTGGTGTGGTTTTCGAGGGGAGTATAGAGCGGTTGGGCAATTAGCTTCTCAACAGTTTCGTGCTACCTCTTTATTAAAACCTTTGAAATATGAACTCGCTATTTTTAAGGTTTTGGCACTGCTGTGGGTAGCATCTGAAAAACTTAACCTACCCCCACAATTTAAGGTTTCTTTGTCGTTGCTTATTCCTCCTGGGGAATATGGCGATCGCTTTGAACTGGAAAAAATCTTACGGGAGGTTGCACTGGAATTTGATACTCCATCTGGTTTGATGTCTATTGAAATTGATTTTTTTGATTGTAAACCAGAGGGGGCTGGGGTTTTAATGTCTCTGCAAAGCATACCCCATGTCAATTTTGATTCCCGGACTATTTCTTTAATGATGATTGGATATCGTAATGCTAGTCTAATTACTACTAGAAAGGGTAATGTTGTCAAGAAGATTTCTTCTGATTTAGGGATGAATTATGTAATTGAAGAAATTACAAATCATGTATCTGTTAATGTTCCTTTATCTGTTTTATTGCCTGTAGTTGTAGAAGCAGGAAGTGATGTTAATTCGGCAGTAATTTCCCGGCTAATTAGAACATCCATGACAGCTTTGAAGGAAAACGAATTACAGAAATGGCGAGATGCTATTATTTCTTCAAGGAATAAATATTTAGAAACTCTTCAAACCTGGATGGTTGAAAATGTACCTCTTGATAATGAATTGATTGTTTATTGTGGGGGGACGGCTCATTATTTCCAAAAAGAATTAGATATTTTTGCCCAACAGAAAAATTGGGAAATTCAACATGATGATTTTCTGAAAATTCCGTCTCAGGTTGACCCTTTTAAGTTAAAAGAACGCATAGTTGACCTCTTTTGTTACTTTTGTTATTCTCAAGAAAAATGGATGGAAAACCAGAGTCAAACCGTGTAGAAGTCCGGCTCCGATGTATTAGGTCTAGTCAATATGGAAAGATTCTTGATTATTTAGTTCAGCAAAATCGCTCTACTAGAGAGCTAATTCTTGAGTCTCTTTTATTACTTTGGGAACCTTATGTTTTGGCGGAGGATGATTGGCCACGAAAGGATGTTGAAAAGTTGGTGGAAAGTTCTTATCAAAGATGTCTAAATCATTATCAATTAATGCGGATTGAATTAGGTTTAATCTCTCTCGCTTCTGCTGATACTTTAGGGAAAAGAAGTAGTTCTTATAATTCCGTGAATAATCAGCCACCTGATAATTTAGTTGAGTTAAAGCAGGCAGAAGAAGTTGAAACTAATACAGAAATTATTTCTCATCAAAAATTTGAAAAAAGCAAACCTAAAATTAGAGGAGGCATAAATTTTGACTAATCTAAATCAAATACATTTGGTTGATGGCGAAAAGGGCGGTGTGGGAAAATCTGTTGTAGCCCAAACTATGTTTTATTATTGTCTGAAAGTTCTCAAGTTAGCTGGTCAAAAAACAATGAGTTTGAATCCTAATTGCTTGACTGATGGTTCATCAATATCTAATTCAAATAATGATAATGTTTCGGATTTATCTTCTGACATTCCTTTAATTTTAATAGATGCTGACCGTTCTAATCCTGATGTGAAAAAAATCTATCAAAAAAATTATGGTAATTTAATTGTTGATGGTTTTTTTAGTGAAAATTCTAAGGAAAGAACTGCTTCTCATTCTATTTTTGAGGCTGCTATTGGAAAGGTGGCAATTATTAATGTTCCTTCTGCTGCTAAACGTGCTATTGATTCTTGGCTTTCTGTTAATGATTTGTTTAGTTTAGCTGAATTTTTGCCTACACCTATTAAATTTACTAAGTGGTTTGTGAGTAATGGGCAGCAAGATAGTTTGGATTTGTTTGTGGATTCTGTTAAGAGTTATGGGGATAAGATGACTCATGTTTTTGTGAAAAATAGTTTTTTTTGTGATGACTGGAGTTTATTAAATAGTTCTCCTTATAATGATGCTGTTAGTAAGTCTCTTGTGGTGGATTTTCCTTCTCTTGATGAGGCTTCAGCTACGGCTATTCGGAATGAAAAATTGAATTATGATGATGCGATGCAGGGGGCTGGTTATTTTAGTAATAAGTTGATTGCTCGTCATACTATTGCTGTTTTTATTAAGAAGTTTTCGGTGGCTTTTGAGGAGACAAAACAGTTTGATTCTCTGATTAAGTTTGGTTTAGGAATTAATAATCAAATTAGTTCTCCAAAAAGTCGAAATGTTAGAAGGGGAAAAGCTAAAAATGTCGAACCTTCCGACTCCAAATAAATTCCCAAATTCTTCAATTTCCACGTTCAGTAATTAAAAATTAATAATTGATAACAGATTATCTCACCAAACAAGTTAATTGCTGAATAGCTTTATGTTTTTCAATTATTAATTATTCGCTAGTAAGTACCTAGGCAAAATTAATTACAGAAGAATTAATAATTAATACTTGAAGCGTCAATAATTAATTATTAATTCAACAATTAAGGTTGAAAGCATTCCTTTGTAATTAATAATTAATATATTCCGAGGGCGAGAGCTAGGTAAATAGTTTATATATTGCTCCTAAGTGCCGTGATAGTTATTAATTATTAATTATTAATAGCTTTGTTGCATGAAAGTGCTAAAAGCATTATAAAATCAGGGTTTTTCAAGAAAATCTATAAATTAGAAAGTGCTTCCCTGTAAGGGTTTCAGGATATTAGTGCAACAAAGCCATTATTAATTGTTAATTGCTGAAATATCCCGCTAACCCACTCTGGACTGTAGCAATAGTGCAATAGTGCCTTCTAAGACTGTTGCCTGTTCCCTGTTGCCTGTTGCCTTCTTAAACTAAGAAATTCCTCAAATGCCCAACTACTTAGAAATACCACAAGAATTACCACAAAAAGATAGTGACTGCGATGTTGATACATCTCCTGTATTGGATGAAAATGTATCTGAAGAACCCAAAAATTCTACTGAGTCTAATTTTTTCAACGGTTTCAAACATCAGCATTTACTAGACCAATTGCTTGAAGGAAAACCTGATGCTTTTAAAGCTAAATTGGAGGCTTTGGTTAGAGCTACTGGAGTTACTGTTGATGACCCGATTTTTCTAATTCTAGTGGCATCCGGTCGTCTTGAGTTGCTCATTGATGAAGCTCCACAAACTTTTGGACATATCCTCAGACAGTGGACTTTGCAATTGGAAACTTGGCGGGATAAGTTGAAAGTTAGTATGGAGTTGGCTCAGAAAACTTCTGTTTTGGAGCAGGAGGCGGCGATCGCTCAAGCTGTGGCTGCTTCTTTGGAGGTGGCGAAGAGGGAAACTAACCGTCGGTTTCTTGATGTTGTGCCTGGTGCTGGTGCTTGTTTGCTTGCTGCAATGGGGTTGGGGGTTTTGTTTGGTATGACTTTGCCTGTTTATTTGCAGGGTGGTGTTGATCCTGGTGGGGCGGTTAAGCTTACACGGAAGCAGGCTAATGCGCTTTCTTGGGCTATGAGTAGGGATGGCCAGTTGGCGAGGAGGTTGTTGGAGTGGAATCAGGATTATATTGAGTCGGGCCAGTGTTTGGATGATGCTAAAAGGCTGAAAATTCAGATGAGTTATAATAATCGTCCTGCTAGTAGGGGGTTTTGTACTCTTTGGGTTAAGCCTCCGCATCAGCGTGGGTTGGATAATAATTAATAGAGTTGTTGGTACATAAAAATTGAAAATGCTCAAAAGCTTACTATATGAGGTTTTCACTTTTTCAATTTTCTTGATGCTGTCTTAAGACTACTCTGTT
>JAAUYK010007850.1_pt1 | contig 12052 bp, 10 predicted proteins | sample 7278021 | NCBI WGS metagenome assembly JAAUYK01 (sample SAMN14350223, study PRJNA611818) | marine sediment metagenome | isolation source: surface marine sediment (1.8m) | place: French Polynesia: Moorea | collected 2018-08
AGGCAACGGCCAATGAGACGGGAAACCTCGAAGACGAATAAAACCGTCCTTGAGTTGAGTTGTCGTTGGGAAGCCCCAACTTCAGCGAAGCAAGTTGGGGTACTTCACAATGCTTATAATAATCTAAGGATTTTTCAGAGAATAAATAACAGTTATGGAAGACCTTTGGTTTCAACCCTTTATTTGGACAGATTATCGCCTTGCTATTTTATTTACAGTCATCATCCCCTTAATTTTAAGTATTTGGGCTTTACTTAAACAAGTTGATGCCATTGGACGTTTATTCATTATTTATTGGCGAGTAGCTAGTTTATTATTGATTACAGTTTATTTATTAGCCCCTGGTTGGGTAGGAGAAAACTCTCCTTTTGAAGCATTTTGTGGACAAGTCGGCTTTATTGCTGCTTTAGCTGCACGTATCCTCATCCCCATTTCTTTATGGTTTTGGGTGGATTTGAACGATGAAATTAAGGATTTACCGGGGAGTTTCCTGAAATTGATGGTAACTTCCTGGCGTTGGGCAGTCACAGTGTATGGTAGTATCGGTGCAATGGTTCATGTCCCTTTTCTCTCCTGTGCCATATCCCCAGACAGCTTAGAAACTCCATTTTGTCAAGCTTGGATACAAGCACCGGTGGGTTATTGGTCTTTAATTCATGGGGATGCAACTGCTGGTTTTATGGGATTTATAGGTTTATTGGGATTATCAATTTATGTTCTCTATTTTGCCTATTTTTTACTTATTCGTCTTGGAAAACAAGGAAGATCAGCGTTAGATCACTAAAATAAGCTGTTAAGCATCTAAATTACTATACTAGACTGACACCGGAGACGTGGGGAAAGGGAGACGGGGAGACGGTTTGCTAATTTATTGCTTAACTTTATGATATGGGGTTTAAATGCAAAACAGCTTAATAGATAATGAATAATTACTTACATCTTCTTGAATTAATTGTTAATTATTAATTGATAAAATGGTTTTCTAATTCAATAATTGCTTTTAAAGAAGCTTGAGTTTTTCCCTCTTTTTTATTTTGTCCCAAAGCTTCTGTTTCAATCAGCATTTCATCTGACCATTGAACCTGACAACAACATCGCCATTGATCGTCTATTTTATTGTATAAATAAACTGGATTTTTAAGCTTTGATCGCTGCAATACGGTGTGTAAATAGGCGATAGGATTATTGATAGCTTCTGAAGGAACCATTGATAAGTCTAATGGTTCTTCACTAATAACAGAAGCAGGGGCTAAGAAGGTAGTTTCTTCTTTTATTTGATCGTCTAAAGCAGTTTGATCAATCTCTGTAACTTCATGTAATTTATCTTCTAATTTTCCTTGTAACCAATGAAGATTAGATTGGTGTTTAGCAGTTTGCTTACTATTAGCAATAGAGGGTTGACTTGTAGTCTTTTCTTCAAATACAGTCCAGAAAGCAAATTTTCCTGAACTTGTTTTTTTGTCAACATAATCCACAGTAGTTTGACCAACAGTAGCAGCAATTTGCAAAATTTGAGTTGCTAAGATAGGTTGTTCCTTTAAATAGTTTAATAGCTGTTCTTTAATCAAAGTTCGATTGTCGGGATTTTCATATTCACCAAACACCAAATAATATAAATCTGACGGTTTTAGAGTACAATTTTCTAAACGTTGTTGCGCTTCAGGGACTAATTTATCTAGCTTAGAAAATTTAATACTCTCTTTGAGAACTTGGGAGAATTCTTTATCTGATAAAGTAGGAATAGTCTCTTGCTTATTCAAAATAGTAACAGTTTTAGCCAGACGCTGTTCTCTAAAATGTTCGTTACGTTTTTCTTTGACTTCTTGTTTTTTATCGTTGATATGTTTGGCGATCGCTTGTAATTCTTCTACCTTATAAGGAGACTCTTTCTCCTCAATGAAAACCCTTTTAAGAATGCGATGATTGATATAGTCAGCGAAGCGACGGATAGGTGAAGTAAAATGGGTATAAGCCCCAACAGACAGGGCAAAATGGCCAATTACAGCCGGGGAATAAGTAGCAGGGTTTAACCAACTTTGCAGTTTCTGACGCACTAACTCTGGTAGTCCAAGGGTAGTTAACGTTTCCATTAAAAGTTGATTCTCAGGGGCGATGGCTGAAGCTGTATGATTACGGTATAAGATGGGCAGTCGGTGTTCTTCTGCTAAACTAGCTACGGCAGTATTAGCCAAGACCATAAACTCTTGAATAATTTGTTGAGAATGGTATAAGGGAGTCTCGATTAATCGTCCTTCCTCGTCCAAAGTAACCCCAGCGATGGTACTTTGACCAAAAGCCCCTCGTTTTTGCCGTTTCCAGGCGAGTTTTTGCGCCCAGAGTTCACAATAGCGTAAAACTTGAAACAGAGGCTTTGAAGGGTCATGTAGGGTCTTATCCGCACTTATATAAGAGAATCTCTTAATGCTATTTAGATGGGTAGATAAGAGTTGAGTTTTTTTGATATTGGCCGCTTCATCTAAAGTAATGCGAATTGTAATAGTCCATCGGGGTTTATCTTCGAGTAAGGATAGTTTATCCTCCGATAACTGACGGGGAAACATAGGGTTATTACCTGTGGCCAAATAACGGGTTTCCACCCTTGAAAATGCTTGTTGTTCCAGTTGGGAGTTGCGGGGAACTAAAGCAGTAACATCGGCAATATGAACAGAAATGACCACCCCTGACTGATTGGGTTCTATCCACAAAGCATCATCTAAGTCTTTTGAAGTTTCGCTATCAATAGTAAACCCTAAAACCTGTTTTCTATCATCAATGTTTAAGGGTTCTTGCAGCAGTTTATTGATTTCATCATGAGGAATAAGAGAAGGGGTCATTTTTATTTACTGAATTTTCAAACTAAACCGGAACGTAAAGCAACAACAGCAGCTTGTACGCGATCATCCACAGCTAATTTGTTCATAATACCTCGAACGTGGGTTTTAATGGTATTGGTGCTTAAGTATAAGTCTTCGGCAATTTCATTGTTACTTTTCCCTTCTACAATTAACTTTAAAACCTCTAATTCTCGTTCTGATAAGAGGCCAATATTTTGATTAGGTTCTGGGGTGGGAGGTTTCAAGTTATTTAAGACTAATCGAGCAATTTGGGGATCAAGATAAGTCGCCCCATCTTGGGCCGCCTCAATAGCTGCTAATAATCGCTCTAAACTTGCCCCTTTGATACAATAAGCATCGGCACCACTGGATAAAGCGGCCACTACCTCGGTTTGTAAGGTATGGGACGTTAACATGACCACATGAATATCTGGTAACTGTTCTTTGATTTGCTTAGTAGCTGCGATCCCATCCAAACGGGGTAGTCCGATGTCCATAACTACTAAATCAGGTTTGAGTTCCAAAGCTTTTTGAACACCGATGTAGCCGTCTTCAGCTTGTCCAACAATCTCAAAGTTGGGATGTTCGCTTAAAGCTTGTTCTAAGCCTAACTGCATCAGGGGGTCGTCTTCAACGATTAAAATTCGCATGGGGTTTAATAAAGGATAATGGATAATTAAATTGTAGAATAATACCCCAAATCTAAATCTAAAATATCAATTCTACTTGTTACCAAACTTTATATTTGATAAAAAAAACCCTTAGAAGTATAGAATACAAATGAACAAAGTGTTTATTATTGTCTAAGTGAGAGAATTATGTCAAAAACTATAACCATTCGTTTGGACGATGAAAAGTATGAACTGTTTAAGAAGTTTGCTGCTATAGATAACAGGGCTATTTCTAATTTTATTGAGACAGCAACTTTAAGATATATTGAACAGCTAGAGTATGCTGACGAGGATGAAATGGCTGAAATTAATTCTGATGAAGACTTACAACAATCATTAAAACGCGGACGAACTGATGTCACAAAAAATAGAAAGCGCCGAGTTACCTAACTATCAAGTCTTTATCGCCTCTGAATATGATAAACAGATCAAGAAGTTTCCCTCAAAAGATAGAGCTTTTATTGAGAAGAAAATGGCAGAATATGTTATCCCTCAGTTAAAAAAGGAGCCTCATTTTGGTTTAAATATTAAGAAACTGAAAAACTATGAGCCTCCAACTTGGCGTTACCGAATCGGGAAGTATAGAGTTTTTTATAAAATTGATACCGAAGCTAAAGAAGTGGACATCCTGACGATTTCTCCCAGAAAAGATGCTTATTAGGTAGCTTGTTAACAAAAACTATTGACCTTCTAAGCGATCGCATCTAATTATTCAGAAGGATTAGTTGAAGAGATCGATCAATTTACCCAAGATAGGCCAGAGGAATGACAGTGTTATGCTGAAATTCACCCATCTAGGGGAGGCAAAAAGATTCTCTCCTTAGGCACTCTTTAAGTTAGAGTGAGAGAGTTAAATTTTATGAGTTCACCTCGTCATCCCTGGCAATTGTTCGACTTTGCCGTTATCCCAGTAGCTCTGGCCTATTGGATCAGTGGTTTATTGGCTCATGCAAGTACCAACCTTAACACGGAGGTTGCCCCTCTTTGGGTTCCCAGTGGCATTGCTTTAACTGCATTGCTAATTTATGGGGAAAAAGTCTGGTTAGGCATTTTTCTGGGTGATGCTCTGTTGATGTTTGCTTTAGGAGTAAACTGGGGACTAATCCTAAGTTCTGCTGGCGGTAGCACCCTCTGTGCTTGGTTAGGGTTTAAATTATTGCGTTGGTGCGGTTTTTCCTCTCGTTTGTCTCGCATCGATGATGTGGTCCGGTTAATCTTGTTAGCAGGGATGCTTGCTTCTGGGGTCAATGCAACCTTAGAAAGCTTGTCAGCTTTGTTGATGGGTTCTCTCAATTGGCAGAATTTTGCCTCACACTGGTGGATGGTGGGGTTAGGGGACTGTAGTAGTATTTTGGTGATAACGCCTTTTGTATTGCGAATTTGCCTTGATGGGGCAGGTTTATTTCGGCGTTATCACAAACAGCGAGTTATCGAAGTGATTATCTGTAGCGGACTTTTATTGGGGTTAAGTTGGATGGTTTTTTCTCATCATAACCAGGTAGATATGTTAATGGAAGGCAGTTTGAGTAATGCTCGTTATTTGGAATATTTACCTTTCCCCATCGTGGTTTGGGCGGCTATTCGCTTCCAAACTTGGGGGGCGGTTTTAGGTAGTTTCTGTTTAGCTTTATTGGCGATCGCGGGAACACTCCAAGGAGTCGGTCCGTTTGTGATACAAACTAATAATGATTCTCAAACTATTTTGTTGCTACAAATGTTTATTATTGTTGTCAGTGGCACTGCTTTATTATTATCAGCAGCAGTGACAGAAAGACAACGGGCAGAACTACAGTTAAGAAGAACTTTAGAACGGGATCATTTGTTGGCGGAAGTGTCTTTGAAAATTCGTCAATCTCTTGATTTGGAACAGATTTTTAAGACTACTGTTACAGAAATTCGTCAGTTAATTAAGGCAGATAGGGTATTTATTGCATCTTGGCAAGATAGCGGACGTATTGAGGTGGTAGCTGAGTCCCTTAATGGTGATTATCCTAGTTTATTAGGAAGTAATGCTAGGGATAATTTGTTAACGGCTTTACCGTATCTTTTTACCCAGGCAGAAACGTTTATTGCTGATGATATTACCAACTTTAATTTATCCCCAACGGTACAAGAATATACCCAACGTTATCAGATTAAGGCTGCTTTGGTAGTGCCTTTACATTTAGATGGTAAACCATTAGGTTTATTGGTAGCTCATCAATGTTTAGGAGTCCGTCGTTGGCATAAACAAGAGGTGAAATTATTAGAACAATTAGCCGGTCAAGTTATGATTGCTATGAGTCAGTCCCAACTTTACCAAACGGTACAAAAGTTGAATTGTAATTTAGAAAAACAGGTAGAAGAACGCACCCATCAACTACAAGAAAAAATCAGAGAAGTTCAAAAGTTACATGATATGAAGGCGGTGTTTTTACAGGCAGTTTCCCATGATTTACGTACGTCGATTATGGGTTTATTAATGTTGTTAAAAAATAGACAAAATTGTGCTGGAGATAGCTTAACTTTATCTCGGTCTATTCTGGATAGAATGATCAATAGTAGTGAGCGTCAATTAACTTTAATTAATGCACTATCTGAGGATCATTTTTCTGAAGAACGACATTTAATGATTCATTCTGAACCGTTATCTTTATCTGAATTCATTAATGAACTTATCCGAGAATGGCAGCCATTGTTACAGCAAAATCAAGCTAATTTAATTGCTAATATTAACCATAATTTACCCTTGATTTGTGGAGACAAAGAACAACTTCATCATGTGTTTGATCATCTTGTTACTAATTCCCTAAAACATAATCCTCCTGGAATTAATTTAGGTATTGATGTAACGGTTAAACAAGGAATGATCTATTGCAGTTTAACTGATAATGGGGTAGGAATGTGTGAACAACAATGTGATCAATTGTTTAAATTATACCTTCGTAGTTTACACGATAGAAGAAGAACTGGTATCGGTTTAGGTTCTTACCAATGTCGTCAAATTATTGAAGCACATGGGGGTAAAATTGGGGTAAGAAGTACCCCCGGTCATGGCTGTCAATTCTGGTTTACCCTTCCTATGGCTAAAAGTCAACCTTCAGCAGTAAGTTGAAAGAATTTAGAATGGGTAAATTATCACAAAAAATTAGTTCTTAAAACGGCTAATTTCTTAATTAAAGATTAACAAGTTCAGTCCTTGATAATTTTTCTGTAAAAATGAGAATAGAGCGTTTCTCGGACTCATGAGGTACACTTAATATCTAACTCCGAACTCTGAACTCCGAACTCCGAACTCCTAAAACTAGAAAACGGTGTACCTCACAAGTATGGTAAATGCTATAGTATCTTTATTTATTTAATGGATTATGAAGCTTCCTCCTCAGTTAGAAAACCTAAGAAAAGAGTTAGAAGCAACCAAAAAACTCTATCTAAAAATAACCCCTTCTTTTAGTAATAAACTGACTTTATGGGAGAGTAAGTTTGGAGGAGAACCCTATTTTCCTAAACAGTTAGAATATCCCAAAAGTCCAGACGGTAATCCTTTAGTTTTATTAGCTCAAATTAATTTTTCTGAAACTTTATTATTAGAGAATTTTCCTAAAGAAGGAATCTTACAATTTTATATCGATAGTTATCATGATTTATATGGGATGAGTGATGAAGATTTGGCTGAGCAAACATATTTTCGAGTTATTTATTTTGATAAGATTGATTTAGATGAAAACAATTTAATTACTGATTTTAGTTTCTTACCAAGTATTGATGATCCTGATGTTATTTTACCATTTATTGGTAGTTTTGCCTTGAATTTTACTCAAAAATATGAGCCGATGACAGGGTGTGATTATCGTTTAGAAACAATGATAGAAAATTTTGTCAGTGACTTAGAAGAAAATATAGATTATTATGATCTTTTAGATGATTATTTTGACTTATACGCAGGAGAAGAACATAAATTAGGGGGTTATCCTTTTTTTACTCAAGATGATCCCAGAATGAATTTTGATGAAGATATAGAACCTTATGAATTACTGTTTCAAATGGTCTCTGATGAAGACGCTGACATTATCTGGGGAGATATGGGAGTGGGTAACTTTTTTATTCAACCTTCTGCACTCAAAAATTTAGATTTTAGTCAGGTTATTTATTCTTACGATTGTTCTTAATCTCTAACAGATTATAACAGGTTATATTTAACCAGTAATAAAATAAAAGCAGTCTCCTGGAGTTTAACCCATGAATGAACCTTCTACCGTTACTTATCCCACAGCAGACATACTCAAACGCATTGAGGACAAACTAGACAGCAATCATAAAGAAGTTAATCACAAGTTTGATAAGATAAACGAACGTCTCACCAACTTAGAAGTAGGACAAGCAAAGTTGACTGAGAAAGTTAATGGTATAGATAAGCGACTGGAAAAGGTAGAAAGTAATCAAGAAATCTTAGTTAAGGAAGTATCTGACCTAAAGGGAGCTAAATCTCTCATTATTCCTATCATTGTCGCTGTAACAACTGCTTTCTTGACTTTGATAGCTCGATTGATACCTAATATTTTCCAGTAATCAATCAATACAAACGTTCACTAACGAACCATAATATATAGTCCGAGAAGTAGTTAACTATTACAACAGCGATCGCCTCATAAAAACCCTCGATGCTCAAGTTTGAATGCCAATGTATACAACAAGTTGACTATCAAGTAATACAAAAGTTCACCAACGAACCATGAAATACATTCCCAGAAGTAGTTAACTCTTACAGTAGCGATCACCTGATCAAAACCCTAGCACTATAGTTTAAACCCGAATATTTATCACAGGTTAACTTGCGACTCTTACCAAGTAATACAAACATTCACCAACGAACCATGAAATACATTCCCAGAAGTAGTTAACTCTTACAGTAGCGATCGCCTGATCAAAACCCTAGTGCTATAGTTTGAATGCCAATGTATACAACAAGTTGACTATCAAGTAATACAAATATTCACCAACGAACCATGAAATACATTCCCAGAAGTAGTTAACTGTTACATTAGCGATCGCCTGATCAAAACCTGAGCATCTATAGTTTGAACCTCAATCTATGTAACAGGTTATAAAAGGTTATATTTAGTCACTAATAAAAATGATCCATAATGAGATGAAAATCTTAAATGTATATTGGTGGTATGCACAAATAAAACCCTATGATTGGGATTTGACAAATAATAATTTTAAAATCAAGATTGAAGAAACTACTCCAAAAATAAAACTACCATTCTTGTGGTTTAACAAAATTAACACAAACTCTGGTGTTATAGAATTTGGTGATAATTCAGATATCTTGTTTTTAAAGTCTTGATCAGTTACGATACCTTTTGTCTTAATAAGACCCTCTATTTCCGATTTAGTAGGTATTGTTGCCTCAATAGACACATCTACAGAAAAATGTACCACACAGATTAACAAGAACACCAATACCACGAACATTATAAGATTCCCTATAATTTTAGAGTTATAAATATTAATAAATTCATATTTTACCTGTGATGCTACTATAATAAAGCCCAGTATAATACCAATTATTATAAATAAGTAATTTATAGATTTTGGTGTATATTTTTGTTTGTATTCGTTTATTGCTTTTTCTATCTTTTGTTCACTTATCTTATTATCAGTTTTAATCTCACTGTCTATTTTTTCATCATCTTTAGGTTGTTGAGGTATTGGTATATCTGTTGAGGTTGGGTTTAACTCAATAAATCGTTGATTATTTTTGCTATCACTTAAATTACCAGCAATCCATCCTGTGAATTCTTCTTTTGGACAATTAGATAAAGATGTTTGATTATCCTGTGGATTTACTGTTATTTCATACCAAATTTCTCCGTTAATAAGTTCTACAGCATCATCTTCATTAGTTGTAAATTGTGTCCCTTTTCCAATTGCACAGCTTTTATTATTTTCTCCTTTTACTCTATCTGCTAAGGTATATTTCCCATCTATTATAGAAGGAATATCTGTTCTTACTCGTACCCCATTCTGATTTATAACGACTCCTTGAACTGTTTGGTTAGTACCTGATTGAGCAGTGCTTTGAGAATGTAATTGAGTAATAACAAAAAAAGATACAAAAATAATAAATAATATAGAGATTATTTTTTTCAACAAAAACTTGGGAGTTTTAAACATTTGACAATACCAATTATTTATTAAAACTAAATAATTTTATTATTTGCTCATATTATACACTACACAACTTAAAGTAATTATTTAATCAAATCTTAATCTTATGTAATTCCCTACATTGCGATCGCCTGATCAAAACCCTAGTGCTATAGTTTAAATCCAAATCTATGTAACAGGTAATAACAGGTTACATAAAATCAGGAAGCGGTTGAATGTTATTAAACCCATACGGTGGTATATTTACGGTCAGGGTTCATGATACATTGGCATTAATGGTTCAAAATATTCTCGAAATGCCTACTCTTACTGCAACCCCCTTAAACTTTCCCTTAACTGCCGTTGTTGGCCAAGAAGCCATCAAACTCGCCTTATTATTAGCAGCAGTAGACCCAGGTTTAGGAGGTGTGGTCATTGCAGGGAGACGAGGAACAGCAAAATCAGTGCTTGCTAGGGGAATACACGCGCTTTTGCCTCCTATTGAAAGAATAGAAGATAATCCCTTTAACTGCGATCGCAACAAACCCAGTGAATGGGACGACAACACCCAAGAAGAATATTTAAACAAACGCCCCGAAGACATCACCACAGAAATAGTACCGGCACCCTTTATCCAAGTTCCTATCGGTGTTACAGAAGATAGATTATTAGGGTCGGTAGATGTAGAAGAGTCCGTTAAACAAGGAGAAGCTATCTTTCAACCTGGTTTGTTGGCACAAGCAAATAGAGGAGTGTTATACGTAGATGAAATAAACCTTTTAGACGATCAAATATCCAACCAACTCTTAAGCGTATTAACCGACGGTAGAAACCAAATAGAAAGAGAAGGGATAAGCTTTCAACATCCCTGTAAACCTATTCTAATCTCCACTTATAATCCCGAAGAAGGACCATTAAGACGGCATTTATTAGACCGAATTGCGATCGCCCTTTCAGCAGACGGAGTATTAGCCCTAGATCAACGGGTACAAGCCGTTAACCAAGCTTTAGACTATGCTAACTCCCCCCAAAGCTTTCTTGCTCAATATAACGACGAAATAGACGACATTAAAACACAAATTATTTTAGCCAGAGAATGGTTAAAAGAAGTTACCATAACTCCTGATCAGGTTCAATATTTAGTCGAAGAAGCCATCAGAGGGGGTGTAGAAGGGCATCGCGCCGAACTTTTTGCTGTTCGAGTCGCCAAAGCCTCAGCCGCCCTAGATGGACGAAATACTATCAATTCAGAGGATTTAAGAAGAGCAGTAGAACTGGTGATCGTTCCTCGTTCCACCATGATGCAACCTCCTCCAGAAGATGCCCCTCAACCTCCTCCTCCTCCCCCACCACAGCAACCTCAAGATGAATCTAATCAAGATGAAGAGGAACAAGAAGAGGAAGAAGATAATAACGAAGAACCGGAACAAGAACCCCCAGGTATTCCCGAAGAGTTCGTTTTTGACATAGAAGGAGTCATATTAGACCCCAGTGTGCTGTATTTTGCACAGATGGCGCAAAATCAAGGTAAGTCAGGAAGTCGTAACTTAATCTTTTCCGACGATCGCGGACGCTACGTTAAACCCATGTTACCCAAAGGCAAAGTCAGACGTATTGCCGTGGATGCAACCTTACGGGCAGCAGCCCCCTATCAAAAATCTCGACGTTTAAAGCATCCTGGACGCAATGTTATCGTCGAACAGGGTGACATACGTTCTAAGCGTTTAGCACGGAAAGCAGGGGCTTTAATCGTGTTTGTAGTGGACGCTTCCGGGTCAATGGCCTTAAACCGGATGCAGTCTGCTAAAGGTGCAGTGATGCGTCTGTTGACAGAAGCTTACGAAAACAGGGACCAAGTAGCCTTAATACCCTTCAGAGGGGAACAAGCAGACGTATTGTTACCACCCACCCGTTCTATTTCTTTAGCCCGTAAACGCCTGGAAACCTTGCCTTGTGGGGGTGGTTCACCTTTGGCACATGGGTTAACCCAAGCGGTTCATGTGGGTATGAATGCAAAGATGTCGGGAGATATTGGTCAAGTGGTGATTGTTGCTATTACCGATGGACGGGGTAATATTCCTTTAGCTAAGTCTTTAGGGGAACCTATCCCCGAAGGAGAAAAGCCAGATATTAAACAGGAGTTGTTAGATATTGCTGGAAAAATTCGGGCATTAGGCATTAAATTATTGATGATAGATACAGAGAAAAAATTTGTTTCTACTGGGTTTGGCAAGGAGATGGCACAAACTGCTGGAGGGACTTATTATCAGTTACCAAGAGCACCAGATCAAGCTATTGCACAGATGGCCAGAGGTGCGATCGCTGATTTAAAATAGAAATAAATAGGAACAATAAAGTTATGGCAAATACACCAATACAAGTAACAACAGACCTAAGTAAAATTCTAGATCGTAT
>JAAUYK010053734.1_pt1 | contig 12052 bp, 12 predicted proteins | sample 7278021 | NCBI WGS metagenome assembly JAAUYK01 (sample SAMN14350223, study PRJNA611818) | marine sediment metagenome | isolation source: surface marine sediment (1.8m) | place: French Polynesia: Moorea | collected 2018-08
AGCATGGGATCAACCCTGGGGGCCTGTGGGGATCTCAACCGTAACGTGATGGCACCGCCGGCACCCTTTAAAAATCGTCCTGACTATTGCTATGCCTGGGAATACGCCGATAAAATAGCCGATCTACTACGACCCCAAAGCAATGCTTATTACGAAATTTGGTTAGATGGGGAGAAAGCCATTAGTGTCGAAGAAGATCCTGAAGTCACTGCTGCCCGTCAACGCAACGGCAACGGAACCAATATTGAAGAGGGGGAAGAACCCCTATATGGGCAACATTATATGCCCCGCAAATTTAAGTGTAGCGTCACTGTACCAGGGGACAACTCCATCGATCTCTACACCCACGATGTTAGTTTAGTGGTGATCACCGATGAAAATGGGGAATTATTAGGCTTTAATGTCCTGACAGGTGGTGGTATGGGACGCACCCACAATAAAGAAGAAACCTTCCCTAGATTGGCCGAACCCTTGGGCTATGTGGCCAAAGCGGATGTCTTTGACCTGATGAAAGCCATCTTAGCCACCCAACGGGACTACGGCGATCGCTTCCAACGTCGTCACGCCCGTATGAAATACCTGATCGAAGACTGGGGAATTGATAAATTTAGAAGCCAAGTAGAAGGATATTTAGGCAAAGCTCTAGAACCATTTAAACCCCTTCCTGACTGGAAATATGAAGATTTCCTCGGCTGGTACGAACAAGGGGACGGAAAGCTATTTTTAGGCATCTCCATCGAAAATGGTCGGGTGAAGGATGAGGGCAGTTTTCAATTAAAAAGCGCATTGAAAAAGATTACGGATGAATACGCCCTTCCCATGCGTTTAACCGCTAATCATAACCTCATTCTCTATGAGATCGATCCCCAACATAAAGCCGGCATAGATAGTATCCTTGCCCATTGTGGCATAGTTAGTGATGCCGAAAAAATAGAGACCTTAACCCGTTATTCCATGGCCTGTCCGGCCTTGCCCACCTGCGGATTAGCCATAACCGAGTCAGAAAGGGCTTTACCAGGAATTTTAGAACGTATTAACAAAGTTTTGACCCAGGTAGGTTTAGAAGGGGAAAAAATCGTTATCAGAATGACCGGCTGTCCCAACGGTTGCGCCCGTCCCTACATGGCAGAATTAGGGTTTGTCGGTAGTGCGCCCCAAGCCTATCAAGTTTGGTTAGGAGGTGATGCCAACCAAACCCAACTAGCCCAACCCTACATCCAGAAACTACCAGAAAAAGATATTGAGAAGTTCCTAGAACCCTTATTTGTCTATTTTAAGCAAGACAAAACAGAACAAGAGACTTTTGGTCAATTTTGTCAGCGAGTGGGCTTTGAGGCACTGAGAAGCTTCTCCGAAAATTACACCCCACCCAAACGCCGTCGGGTTCGTAAAAATCAACATCGTGTTAGCGTTCCTGATGCCATGTTTGCCCGTCTTAAACAAGCTTCCCAGGACGAAAAACGGCCGATGAATCAGATCGTCCAACAAGCACTAGAAGCCTATTTTGCTCAAGAGTAAACCTTTTAGACATCCTCCCCAACCTTGATCAAAGATTATAGTTGGAGAGGATATATAGCGTTTCTCTGGCTCATGAAATACACTGAACTCCGAACTCCTAACTCCCAACTTCTAACTCAGGTTATGATGAGGACAAACAACTTGAGTAAAACCGAGTAGTCCCTGTTGCTGACGCAAAAGTTAATTAGAGGTAAAGAAATGATCGACGTAGGTAAAATTTTAGTTTTTCTGGCCATGGGTATTGTCATTGCCAAATTTGTGGCATCTTTCTTCGGAAAAGGTGATATTCCTTGGCTCAATAAATTGGTGACAGTTATTTTGTTTATTTTTATTGGTTTTGAGGTCTATCAAATTGGTCAATTGTTAATTAATAAACTATAAAAAATTGAGGAGGAATAATGGTATCTCAAGGCATTTATACTCTAGCAAACGATGTCGTTTACGATCAGCTAGTCGCATTACTTAATAGTATTGAACTCAATGTTGGAAAAGACTTCCCCATTTATGTCATTCCTTTTGATGAGCGATTAGATAAAGTTAAATCAGAAATTGGTAACCGTGATCAGGTTACTTTATTTGACAATCAAGAATCAATTGAACGTTGGGAAAACTTTGCCCAAGAAGTATGGGCAGCCTTTCCAGAATCTAAAAAACAAAAGTTAAGTAAACCACCTTGGGGAAAAGGTCATCATCGCAAATTTATCGCTTTTGATGGTCCTTTTGAAACCTTTGTTTATTATGATGCTGATAGTTTGGCAATGAAACCCCTAAGCGGTTTATTTGACAAGTTAAAAGATCATGATTTTGTTTTTGATGATTGGGAACACGCAAAGTCCAATGAAAAAGCAGCACTTGATCTACCTTTGATCGCTAAAACGGGTATTTATTCAGAAGAAACGGTGAGAAATCAGTTACATTGTTCTAGCTTTTTTGGTTCTCATCAAGGTCTTTTTGATAAGAAGGAATTACAAGAATTACAACAAAAGTTAATACAAGAACAAGAGATTAACTGGGTTTCTCGTTGGTGGGATGATGCTTTTTTATTCAACTACATGACTCTAAGAGGAAAACACTCAGTTTTTAACTTTACTAAAAGTTCTAATGGACAAGATAGAACAGGAAATTGTGCCGATGCTGATCCTTTTGTTAACATAGATAATGTCCTTTACAATGAACAAGGATTAAAGCCAATTCATCGCATTCATTATATGAATTATTCTTCAAAATATTTTACTCGTTTATGTCAAGGAGAAGACGCAAATATTAACTATAAAGATATCTTTTTACACTATCGTTTTTTAAAAAGTCCTGACCAAAAACCCACTCAATTAGTTCCTCCCAGTTCCCTAACCAAAGCAACTAGAAAACTACAAGGAATTATGGGAAAATTTAAGCGCACAATCTCCTAAATATTATGGCTAAAGTAAGTGTTTGTATTCCCACCTATAACCGTTCTCATTACCTAACTTATGCAGTGAATAGTGTTCTTAATCAAACCTACTCAGACTTTGAATTAATTATTTGTGACGACGGTTCCCCTGATAATACTCCCGAGGTTGTGGCCAAGTTTCAAGACAGTAGAATTCGCTATATTCGTCATGAGCAAAATATGGGAAGAAGTCGCAATATGCGTTCAGGTTTTGAAGCATCTCAAGGAGACTATTTTATTAAATTTGATGACGATGATGCTTTAACCCCAGGGTTTCTAGAAAAAACAGTTAACATATTAGATGAAAATTCTCAAGTTGACTTTGTTTGTACCAATCACTGGATAATCGATAAAGATAGTAAAAGAAGTGAATCAGCGACCAAAGAAAATGCCATTCGTTGGGGAAAAGATCGACTTAAAAAAGGGATAATTGAAGACTTAGATTGGCAAACTTTTTATCATCAAAGTTTACAAGTAGGGTCAACTTTATTTCGCTATTCTTGTTTAAAAGATGTCGATTACATGGACCCAAAAGCAGACGGTTGCGAAGATTTTGACTTATTAGTTAGATTAGCATTAATTGAAAAAGTAGGGTATTTTTTACCCGAATATTTAATGGAATACCGTTTTCATGGAGGACAGACCAGTTTAGGGCAAAATTTACACTTTTTAGAAGCCAAAGTATATTGTATTGAAAATTATAAATTCTCTGATCAAGAGTTAGAAGAACAAAGAAAAATTAAATTAGCTGCTACACAACAAGACTTAGGATTAAGATTTATAGAAAAAGGTAAAACAGCAGAAGGAAGGAAACTTTTAAAGGCATCAAAACATATTTTAGGAGACTCAAAAAGAACAAATTTAGGATTATTACTGTCTTACTTACCAATTAATCTACGTCAATTAATTTTAAAACAATTTCGTCAATGGAAACCAAAAGATTATACAGAAAAAGTACGTACACAGACTAATTGATTATATTAATCTATTAAGGGGAATGTTATAAAAAATAGAGAGAAAAGACTTAATAATAACCTTTTTTCTCCCTATTTATTGACAATTTAATAAGAGGCCAAAGTAAGAACAGTTAATTCTGGGGGACAGAAAAAACGTCCTGGGAAATAAGTTCCCAAACCCCGATTAATATAAAGCTGATTTCCTCGAATATTATGCCATCCTTGATACCATTGCCAGTTTTTAAGAAATCCAGAACAATGGTTGATATAAGGGATACATTCTCGTAATTTCGGAGGTATTTTTTGACGCATTTGTTGTAATAACAGTAAACCAGGTCCAAAACCGGGGATGACAATTTGACCCCCGTGAGTATGACCAGACAATTGTAAATCCACACGCCAGCTTTGTAAAATACCAGCAGTATCGGGATTATGGGACAATACTAAACAAGGCTTAGACGGAGAAAGTTGGGACATAGTCAGTTCAGGGTTAAACTCTTTCGACCACAAGTCTGCTAAGCCAACGATAGGTAGATTATCCCCCAACGGACTAACAATTTCATTCCAGAGGACTTTAACTCCCACTTGTGTCAAAGCTTCTGTAATTTTGGGTTTAGCATGGGGATACAAATAGTCATGATTTCCCAAAACAGCATAGATACCCACCCGACTTTCTAATAATTTCAACTTAGGAGCTAAATTATAGATAGTGTTAGCTTGATTGGTAATGTAGTCTCCTGTGAGAACAACAAGATCCGGTTTTTCTTCATTGCTTAAAGCGATCGCTTGAGTGAGTAATTGAGGAGATAAACACACTCCATCGTCATGCAAATCAGAAAGTTGCACAATTTTTGTTCCTTCTAAGAGAGAAGATAACCCCTTAATGGGAATGGTTAACCTTTCTACTCTCAAAGATCCGCTGAAAATAGGAGGAAGCATGAGTAAAAAATGTGTGTGATGATCTGAGTTCGGAGTTCGGAGGGCGACTTCGTCGTGCTAAGCAGCGGAGTTTAGAGTTGGATTTTTTCAAAGGAAAGAATCAGTATTTGAGACTCCTGCTGTTGACAAGTTGTCTATAAATTTCCTTATATCGAACTCAGGTTGATGAGTAAGCTTACTTCTCACCATAACGACAGATTAAAACAACCTCTCAAATTAACGCTATTTTTATAAGGTTTATCATCAGGAAACATATTGAAAAATAGCAGTATTTTAACCTTCCGATAACTCTATATTGACAATTACTTTAACTTTTCTGATGAACAACCGAGAAAAAAGCATCTTTAGCTGCTGCTTGTTCTGCCATTTTTTTAGAACGACCATAACCCGATCCTAGTTTACGATCCTTGAGCCAAACTTCTGCAAAAAATCGTTGATTATGGCCTCGATTTTGATGTTGTTCCATAACACGATAGTCAGGTAAGATTTTGTATTGGCCTTGTGTCCATTCTTGCAAAGCATCCTTATAGTTTTGACGGGCTGGATCTGAGCGAATTTCGGCCGCTTTTGTCAGTAATAAAGGGTCTAACCAGGGACGAATTAAAGTCATATTTTTGCTACTTAAATATAATGCTCCTAGTACCGCTTCAAACGTATCTGCCAACCAAGAAACTCGGCCCATTTTATCTTGAGCAACACTATCACTCATGAGGAGATAACGATCTAAACCATAATCATTAGCAAACTCAGCTAAAGTGCGATCGCTCACCAAAATAGAACGAATAGCAGCAAATTCTCCTACTAATTCATTGGGATAGGTTTCTAATAATATCTCAGCAGAAACTAATCTAATCACCGAGTCTCCCACAAACTCCAATTGTTGATAGTTACTTTCCCTGGAAATAGTAGGATGGGTTAGGGCTAAATCTAATAACTCTAAATTAACCGCTAATCTATCAGATACCCCTAATTTTTGCAGACAAGTTTCTAACTGTTTTTTTCTACGACTATCTAAAAAGACCATTATCAAGATTTTTTCTAATTTAATTAGGAAGTGTGGGGGTGTGGGAAGTTTGGGAAGGGTGGGGAGTTTGGGAAGTTTGGGAAGACTAGAAACAATATTAATATTCTGCTCTCCCAGTCTCCCAGTTCCCCAGTCTCTCTAAAAACTACTCATTTCCTAAATACTTAGCCACCGTTTGCACATCCTTATCTCCCCGTCCCGAACAATTAATAATAATACGGGGACTACCTTCGAGTTGAGGACAAAGAGTTTCTAGATAGGCGATCGCATGGGAAGTTTCTAGAGCCGGAATAATACCTTCTAGTTGCGATAACCGTTGAAAGGCAGCTATTGCTTCAGCATCGGTGACACTATAATACTCAGCACGGCCACTATCTTTGAGATAACTGTGTTCCGGTCCCACCCCAGGATAATCTAACCCTGCACTGATAGAATGGGCTTCTATGACCTGTCCTTCTTCATCTTGTAATAAATAACTCATCGCCCCGTGTAACACCCCTGGACGACCTTTAGTGAGGGTCGCAGCGTGTTTTCCAGAGGCAATGCTTTCTCCGGCTGCTTCAACTCCGATCAAACGGATCTCAGTATCCTTGACAAACTCATAAAATAGTCCCATAGCATTAGAACCACCTCCCACACAGGCCAGTAAAATATGGGGTAAACTGTCCCATTTTTCTTGGCATTGGCGACGGGTTTCCTGCCCAATAATATGATGAAAGTCCCGTACAATCATGGGATAAGGATGGGGACCGGCCACAGAACCTAAAATATAATGGGTGGTTTCTACATTAGTTACCCAGTCTCTGATCGCTTCTGAGGTGGCATCTTTGAGGGTTCCCGTACCTGCTGAAACTGGTTGCACCGTTGCCCCTAATAACTTCATACGGAAGACATTTAGTTTTTGCCGTTCCATATCATGAATACCCATATAAATGACGCATTCTAAACCGAAACGGGCGCAAACCGTTGCCGTTGCCACTCCGTGTTGTCCAGCACCGGTTTCTGCAATAATACGCTTTTTGCCCATACGTTTCGCTAATAAGACTTGTCCAAGGGCGTTATTAATTTTGTGCGCACCGGTATGGTTTAAATCTTCCCGTTTTAAATAAATTTGTGGTCCTGTACCATCAGGATGGGCGTAATATTGGGTTAAACGTTCGGCAAAGTAAAGGGGACTGGGACGGCCAACATAATCTTTTAATAATTGGAATAATTCTGCTTGGAACTCAGGATCATTTTTGTAGCGATTATAAGCCGTTTCTAGCTCGCTGAGAGCCGGCATTAGGGTTTCAGGCACATATTTGCCCCCATACTTGCCAAAGCGTCCGATTTCGTCAGGATACTGGGTTTGAGTTGTAGATGGGGCAATGGGTGTGGTTGTCATTGTTATTTTCGTCTTGGTGTTGCGATTGAGGAAAAAGCCTTTAATCTTATTAGATTATGGTAACTGGGTTATCGACTTTTTTCCATATCATTAATGGGGTCAAGAGTTTTTGACCCCGAAATTAATCTAATTGATTTTAACAGGAGATTCTTGCCAAATTTGGTGAAGAAGAGATTCTAAGCGATCGCTTAAACGACAAACAAATAAACCCTCTTCGCTGGCCACATCTGCGCCCAACCAAGTACCTTCTAAGACAACTTCCATCGCTTCATCATCACAATGGTTAACTTCTAGAATTTCCTCGCTAAACTCATTTATATTTTCTAATAGTTGATCTACGTAGGGTAAATCTAAAGAAATCAAAAAAGAAGCACTACTCGGTTCAACACAAAGACTCGTACCTGATCGTATAGCTAAAATGACGCGAGTTGTCACCCAAGCTTCTAAGGACTCTTGGAGATGGTCAATTAAAAATCCATCATGAGTATAAGTTAGTTTTAACATCGTCTTTTGTCGCTTTAAAAATGGCCAAAATCATTGATGTGAGTGGGTAAGTAAGATAAAAATAAACTTAGATCCATATCTTCTCCATCAATTTTGGTTTTTCTAATCAAAACCCCCACTTTACTACTAGGAAGTAAAGCGGGGGATTAGACAAACCTTGAGGAGTTAGGTATTTATCTAGGGATAGGGAAGATTTGCCTTCGCCACCCGCTTTTGAGGGTTAGGGATGTTCTAATCTCTGGGAGTTTATTATCACCTAATAGAGAATAATCTGGATTATTTTGACTACATATCGGAAAATGAAATACTCTTGATGGTTTACTTGGGAATTTACTCATTTTTTCTGCTCCCGTCTCTTCCATGACTCCATTTTGCCACCGTTGACAAGCACCGAGGACAAATATGAATAAATTGGGAACCGAAAAAAGTAACATGAACGTTTTCAATCGTGTTAAAAGAGACTTTTTCATACTACACTGATATTACTGAAATGTCTACTTTTTAATGAGGAAAAAATCATGAAAACCCTTCCGCGCACTTCAACCACTGAAATGGAAGTCACCAGCATCCGTTTAGAAAGAACCCTCAAAGATAAGCTAAAAGGGTTGTCTGGCAATCAAGGGTATCAAGCATTAATCAGAGATATTCTCTGGAACTATGTACAACAAAAGTCAGGGGACTATAGACCTAAATTTTCCGTGGCAGATATTCGTGCTACAGTAGAGGCCAAAGCCAAGAAAGATGAAAGTTGTGTATTGACTGGAAATCTAATTCAAGCAGGGGAACCAATGTTATTAGGGCTAACCATTTATGGGGATTTTGTGCCACTAAGTCTCGGAAGTGTGGATAGAAACTTTTAATTTTTAAATAGCGAGAGATCCCTAACCGATAGAGGGTAAGGGATCTCTGGAGAGTATAATTACGGCTTCTTTTAAGAAGTCGTAACTGTCTATTGTTAATTATCGTTTTACCTTGGGACGGGCAGGCATTTTCGGTCCTTTAGGTGAGGTAATTTCAGATTTTAAGCCAATCCAGCCAATAACACTGTAAACAATGGCCAACATCAAACTACTCAAACCAATACGAAGACTTTGCTTTAAAGCTTGGGTCGTTGCTTGGCTTTCAGCCTGTTTACTACGTTCGCGGAGTTGAGTTTCTAATTGATTTTTCAACTCATCTGTTCTTTTCTTGTAGTCTTCAGGATTTTTCGCTAAATCTCGTAATCCTTGTAATTGTTGACGTTGTTGACGTAGGGTTTCTAACTGCTGAGCATTCAACTGTCTTCCTTGAGCTTGCCCAGATTCGATCACTTGATTGAGTCGTTGAACCTGTTCATTGAGTCGGCCAGGATTTTTAGACAAAGTATCCACTTGGGTTAGGAATTGTTGAATTTGCTCCGCCCCTTGTCCTGCACCTTGTTCAATTCTTGCTAAAGCATCGGTTTTAGCACTGTTAAGGTTACTCAGATGGAAAGGAACCGCCAACAAAAAAAGCAATCCTAAAAAAGCGGATAAGATATACACTGGCAATTTGAGATTGAACTTCGATCCCGGTTTTTTTAAGGGTGCGTTATTGGCCGTCGCTAAACCATCAATTAAATAACCAACCATAACAAAAGCCATACCCACCAAAGGCACAACCCCTCGATCAACAATCCCTGCTACTGCACCAATTTTCCATGACTGACTTGCTAAGTTGGGAGGAATCAGAATGGTTAGATAATCCAACATAGAAGATAGGACAAAGACTACCCCGATCAATTTTAGAGCTAAGGATGTAAATGCTGAATAATTCATTGTTTTTATCAGTTTCTAGATAGCATTCTCTTAAAGATAACAGCCAACAGAGAAATTACCCTGATCGCCAAAGGATTCAATAATTAGGTGCGGACTTTCTTATAAGGGGTTTAAGGAAATCCCTCGTTGATTGAAAGATAAATGTTAAACCTAGGATTTGAGCTTAAAAGATTTAGGGGAAATTGGCAAGGTTGACAACCGTAGTTTCTACAATATTAGTCTAAACCTTGTTAAAAGTTGCCTCAACGAGAAGACATTAGGAATGACACAAGTAAAAGTATTATCTGATAAACCCGCCCTGATTGCTCATGCACTAGATTTAATTGTTGACAAAATTCATACTACCCTAGACCAACAAGCGCAATTTACGATCGCTTTAGCTGGTGGTAGCACTCCTAAACCACTCTACGAAGCTTTAGCTCAAAAATCTCTACCTTTAGAAAAAATTCATATTTTTTGGGGAGATGAGCGTTATGTTCCTGGGGATCATCCTGACAGTAATCAACGCATGGCCCGTCAAGCTTGGTTAGATCAGGTCGATTTTCCTACTGTTAATATCCATCCCATGCCTACAGGTAGGAATGATCCCTCTGTGGATGCTCAAACCCATAACCAGGAATTACAAGAATTTTTTGGGGTCAAAACAGGAGAATTGCCCACGTTTGATATTATTTTATTGGGTATGGGAGATGATGGTCATACAGCCTCTTTATTCCCCCAAACAGAAGCCCTTACTGTAAGCGATCGCCTGATAACGGTTGGGAATAAGGATGGACAACCCCGTTTAACTTTTACCTATCCTTTGATTAATAACGCCCGTTGTGTGATTTTCTTAGTGGCAGGAGACAACAAACGCCCTGCATTAGCTGAGATTTTTTCCCCTAATGGAGATGAAACTCTCTATCCTGCTAAGGCAGTCAAACCTCAAGGAGAACTGTTATGGTTATTAGATGAGGCAGCAGGAGCGCAATTAAAGTAAAAATAAGCAATGATTACTTGTCCAAATTGTGAGCATCAAAATCCAGATGGGGCAGTACAGTGTGAAGCCTGTTTTACCCCTCTTCCTCAGTGGGTTAAGTGTGGCAACTGTGGCCATCCTTTACTAAGTAATGCCACTTTTTGTGGGGAATGCGGCGCGCCCTATCCTTTTGAGGGTTCTACGAAATCAGAAGAAGCAACACCACCTCTGGGCAATGTTTCAGAAGAAACCTCAACATCGCCGTCTCCTCCCGGAAAATCGGCGGCAAGTCCAGGGACACAAATACAAGTCCAAATCGCCAGTTTACTCCATGTTCAAACTGATAGCAAAATAGAACTACCTCAAGGGTTAGGAATTATTCATGTAGGTAAACCCAATGAACAAATTCCCCCTGATCTCGATGTCTCAGGATTACCAAATGCTGATGTAGTTTCTCGTATTCATGCTAATATTCGCAACGAAGCAGGTATTTTCTATATCGAAGATGTGGGTAGTTCTAACGGAACTTATATTAATTACAGGGTTTTGCCCCCGGGAAACCGTCACCGTCTACGACCAGGCGATCGCATTTCTTTGGGCAAAGGGGATTTAGTCACCTTTATTTTTCAATTATCTTAGAATAGTAAAAAATTAAAGGTATGTTAGAGATCAATGACCCAAACCCTAGAAACCTGGTTAAAACAAATCGATGTCCCTGCTGATTGGATAGGGTTACGCCAAGTAACTGAAACTTCTACTCTACGCTATGTTAGGGATGGTAAACCCCAAAGTAATGGACGAACTCAAAGCAAAGGGGTGATGGTGGAAGTCTTAGCCAAGGGACAACTGGGTTATTGTGCTACGAACCATTTAACGGCAGAAAATATTAAACTAGCTGCGGAAATTGCCTATCAACAGGCGATAACCGCTGCTGAATGGGGAATCTATCCTTTCACGGTAGAACAACGCCCGAAGGCGGTGGGAACCTATGAATCTCCATACATTAAACCTTTTGATCTTCTTAGTTCTGAAGATATTAATTATCTGCTAATTAAGGTTAATGAAACTCTGAAAGTTAACGATAAAATTGTCAGTACCTCTGCGATCGCTCGTTTGGTGGAAACAGAAATTCAACTGGTGAGTAGCAATGGTTCCGATGCTTATCAAAAGTTTCTCTTAATCAGCACAAACTCGACGGCAACGGCACAAGACGGTAATACTATTCAAAAACGGACTGATAACGGATTGAGTGCGCGTTCTTATCAAGGGGGACTAGAGGTTCTTGAGGAAACAGAAATTTTAGGCAGGGCCGAAGCGATCGCAGAACAGGCCCTAGAATTATTATCGGCCCCCGACTGTCCCACCACTAATACGACTTTAGTATTGGCCCCTGACCAAATGATGCTACAAATACACGAAAGTATTGGTCATCCTTTGGAACTCGATCGCATTTTAGGGGACGAACGCAATTATGCAGGGTCAAGTTTTGTTAAATTAGAGGATTTTGGCCACTTAGTGTATGGTTCCCCTCTGATGAATGTTAC
>JAAUYK010116925.1_pt1 | contig 12052 bp, 11 predicted proteins | sample 7278021 | NCBI WGS metagenome assembly JAAUYK01 (sample SAMN14350223, study PRJNA611818) | marine sediment metagenome | isolation source: surface marine sediment (1.8m) | place: French Polynesia: Moorea | collected 2018-08
ACACAGGGGGGTCCCTGCACCCCGGGGGATGCGGCCTGCGCCGCATCCGGCGCCCCGCCTTCCGCCTCGTGGTGGGTCGGGGATAGGAGGCCGCCCGGGGAGGGGTCGGCCGACGCCGCAAAGCACTCGCCGCGAAGCGGCGAGCGCGCAGCTAGGAGAGGCGGCCGGGACGCGCCAGGGTGCGGAGGTGCTCGCGCCGTTCCCGGGGCAGTCGGCGGACGCGACCCTCGGCGTCGACCGCGGCGTGCTCCGTACGGCCCCTCACGAGCAGCTCCGCGTCGCGCGACAACGCGTACGCCATTCCCAGCGATGCGCCCCGAACCCACTCCAGCCACACCGCGACCTCGAGCACGTCGTCGAAGCGCGCCGGCCTGCGGTAGTCGAGCTCGACGCGCGTCACCGCAAAGTGCAGCCCCTGCGCGACGTACTCGCGGTACGGTCGGTCGTGCTCGTCGAGCCACGTCACGCGGGCGCTCTCCAGGAAGCGCACGTAGTTCGAGTGATGGACGATCCCCATGGCGTCGGTCTCGTAGAACGCGACGCGGTGGCGGATCCGGGAGGCGGCGGAGTCGGGAGGCGGTCCCGGATCGCTCAGAAGCTGTCCTTCATCGCCCGGCGCCGGCCGAGCTCCTCGGCGTCCGAGGCGCGCATGAAGGGGTTCGTACGCCGCTCGTCCCCGATGGTGGTGGGGACGCTCATCTCCGCCGGCGTGGCGTCGTGCCAGTCTGCCGCCGCGTTGGCACGCATGCGGTCCACCTCCGCGATCCGGCGGCGCACGTCCGCGTTGTCGGGCTCGACGTGCGCCGCGAAGGCCAGGTTGCTCCGGGTGTACTCGTGCCCGCAGAACACCCGCACCGAGTCGGGCAGGGCCGCCAGCTTCACGCACAGCGCCTCGTACATCATCTCGGGCGTGCCCTCGAACAGACGTCCGCAGCCGGCCGCGAACAGGGTGTCGCCGCAGAACACGGCGTCGTCTTCGTCGAACACGTAGGCGATGTGGCCGCGGGTGTGGGCCGGGATGAAGAGGATTCGCGCCGTGCAGCTTCCCACCTGGAGCGTGTCGCCCTCCTCGAGCCCCTCGCTCAGGCCCGGCAGCCGGCCCGAGTCGGAGGCGTGCCCGAATACCGGTGCACCGTAGCGCTTGGCGAGCTCGGGGTTCGCGGCGGAGTGGTCGAAGTGGTGGTGGGTCGACAGGACCTTGGTCACCTTGGCGCCCAGCGCCTCGGCCCGCGCGAGCGCCGGACCCGCCTCCGGCACGTCGACGAAGGCGGCCTCGCCGCTCTCCTCGCACAGGATCAGGTAGCTGTAGTTGTCCGCCAGGGTGGGGATCCGTTCGACGCGCAGGCCCATGCGAGGACGCTAGCAGCTCCCCTGCCTCACAGCAGCGCGAGCTGGATCGCGCCCAGCTCCCTGGCCGGCCGGCTGCGCCGACGCGGTACGGCGCGCGCCTGGGCCGAGGGCGGACGCGTCGCGTCCGGCTCGCCGTAGCCGGGCAGATGCGCGAGGCGCTGCGGGCTCGCCGGACAGCGATCCCGGTACTCGCACCACCCGCACAGACGACTCGGCCGGGCCTCGAAGCGGCGCTCCGCCCGCACCCGGTCGATCAGGTCGATCGTCTCGCGGGTCAGCTGCGCGAGCTGCTCCGGGCTGCGCGTCGAGGTGCGCCGGCGGCCGGACTGCAGGAAGTGCCAGACCAGGCGGATCGGAGGTGCCGACCCGAGGCGATCCACCACCCCGATCTGGTAGAGAGCGAGCTGCCGATCGGCGTCGATCTCCTTCTGCGAGGGGACGCGCGCCGACGTCTTGTAGTCGTGGATCTCGATCGCCCCGTCCCGGGCGCGGGCGATGCGGTCGACCACACCTTGTACGCGATAGCCCGCGCGCCCGGCGAGCCGGAAGACCACGCGCTCCTCGACACCCAGGGTCTCCTCCCGGTCGAAGGGGTAGTGGCTGCGGTAGAAGCCGGCCAGGCAGCGCTCGCCCAGACGCCGGTAGTCGTCGATGCGGTTCTCGCGGCGGACGATGCGAACGCGCCGCGCGTCGTAGGCGTCGTCGAAGAGCTGGCGGTAGCGGGATCGGACCTGCTCGAGCGAGGGCAGGTGGCCCCGGCCGACCGCCCGGTAGAGGCGCTCGAGCACCTCGTGCACGCGCTTGCCCAGGAACGCCTCGACCGATTCGCCCTCTGGAGGGAGCTCTCGGACGTAGCGATAGTGGAACCGGCGCGGGCAGCGCTCGAAGGTCTGCAGCCGCGAATGGCTGAAGAGCGTCGAAGGACCGAACATCGTCGAAGGGCCGGAATTCGTCGAAGGGCCGGAAGGCTCGCTCAATTCGTCCCCGTCCGTCCCCGTCCGTCCGCGTCGCGGGACCGATCTCCGCTACGCGACGCATCCCCCCGATGCGTCCGCGGGCTGGCGGGCAGCGTAGTGTTCGCCCCGAGGGGCGGCAAGCGGGCCGCGCGCTACACTCCTCCTTCGCCAGCGCTCACGCAGCGTGCGGGGCAGGAGCGGCAGGCCCGAGCCGCTCTGGCGTGCCAGGGGACGACGTTTCCCGCGAGGAGCCTCCCGATGAAGCACGGCGAGGAGCGCGCGCCGATCCTGACGGACGCGCCCATCGATCGCACGGTTCTCGACGGCGTCGTCAGCGCCCTGTCGAGCGACGAGCAGGGCGCGCTCGGAAAGGCCGCTGCCGCGGGGCTTCCGGAGCGCAAGCCGGTGGCGGAGTGGGTCGAGCGGACCCGGCGCCTGGTGCTGATGGAGCGCGAGCGCTCGGCACTCCGCTCCGAGCTCCCGTATCTCGCGGAGCGCCTGGTGGAGCTGCTGGCGCTGATCCCGCTGCCCGACGGGGCGAGCCCTTCCCAGCTCGTCGAGCAGTTCCTGCCGCGCCTCCCCGAGATCCGCTCCACGCTGTCGGAGGACGTCGCGGCCGCCTTCGAGGGGGACCCGGCGGCGCGGAGCTTCGCCGAGATCGTGGTCTCCTACCCCTCGTTGCGCGCCATCTCGATCTACCGCATCGCCCACGCGCTGCACCTGCAGGGCGTACCCATCCTGCCGCGGATGATGGCCGAGCACGCCCACGGCCATACGGGCATCGACATCCACCCGGGGGCGCGCATCGGTCGCCGGTTCTTCATCGACCACGGGACCGGCGTGGTGATCGGCGAGACCACCGTCATCGGGGACGACGTTCGGCTCTACCAGGGCGTCACGCTGGGCGCGCGCTCGCCTCGCCACGGCGAGTCGTTGCGCGGTGTGAAGCGGCACCCCACGATCGAGGACGACGTCACGATCTACGCGGGCGCGACGGTGCTCGGGGGCGACACCGTCATCGGCCGGGGCAGCGTGATCGGCGGCAACGTGTGGCTCACCGAATCGGTTCCGCCCCACTCGAAGGTGATCGCAGAGCCCCCCCACCAGCTGGTGGAGCGACGCAGCCAGGCGGAGGCCGCGCACCCGCTCCAGCTGCATTGGGACATCTGAGTTGGCTTTGCTGCGTGCCTTCCTTCCGTACTCGACGGCGCGCGCTCGCCCAGGGGCGCTCCTGGCCGGAGCGCTCGCGATCCTGCCGGCGCTGGTGCTGCTCGTCGGGAGCCCCGCACCTGCCGTCGAGGAGTCGCGCTGGGGCTACGAGATCGCGAACGAGCTGATGAGTCCGTTCTGCCCGGGACGGACCCTCTCCGACTGTCCCAGCCCCCAGGCCGAGAGCCTGCGCATGTGGATCCTCGTCCAGGAGGCATCGGGTCGGACGCGCGCCGACGTGGAGGCCGAGCTCTACGAGCGCTACGGCGACATGATGCGACCCGCACCCCGACCAGAGGGCTTCGGGCTCACCGCCTACCTGATTCCGGTGTTCCTGGGCCTGGCGGGCGGCGGTCTGTTGGCGATCTACCTCCGGCGGCAGACGCGCGCCGAGAGCGCTGCCTCCGAGCCCGTGCCGCCGGCCAGCGATCCCGAGCTCGAGCAGCTGGTCGACGAGGAGCTGGCGAGGTGAAGATCTACACGCGTCGAGGGGACGGCGGCCAGACCGACCTGTTCGGTGGCGGCCGCGTCGCCAAGGACGACCTCCGGGTCGAGACCTACGGAGCCGTGGACGAGCTCAACGCCTTGCTGGGCGTGTGCGCGGCCACCACGGTCCAGTCCGATCTCGGAGAGCTGTGTCGCGGCGTGCAGGCGCGCCTGTTCGACCTCGGCGCCTACCTCGCCACTCCCGATCCCGCACGGCGCGAGAAGGCCGGAGTCGAGGAGCCGCGCGAGGAGGACGTAAAGGAGCTCGAGCGTCACATCGACGCGCTGGAGGGCGAGCTCTCGCCGCTACAGCGCTTCGTCCTGCCGGGAGGTACGTCGGCCGCGGCGAGCTGGCACGTCGCCCGGACCGCGTGCCGGCGGGCCGAGCGGCGGGCCGTGTCCCTACACCGCGAGGATCCGCTCAACGAGAACCTGCTGCGCTACCTCAATCGACTGTCCGACCTGCTCTTCGTCGTGGCGCGCATCGAGAACCGTCGCGCCGGGCTGGCCGACGTCGAGTGGCAGGCGAGGCGGCGCTGACGAGCGCGCGTCGCCGGCCGCCAGGGTGCCGGACGCCGAGATCTCCCGGGCGCCGATGTAGTGCACCGGTCGCGCGAGCCAGACCTGCAGCGCGATCCCCAGCGCGAAGCCGAAGAGCAGCGAGAACAGCAGCGCCAGGCCGACGCGTCGCAGCAGCTTGCCCATGTCGATCCCCCGAGCTCTCCGGCTCGCGGCCGGATGTGGCAGTGCAGAGCCCGGCCCCGGCTCACTCGAGCAGGGCCAGCAGGTCTTCGCGCCGCAGCCCCGCCGGTCCTCCGCCTTCGCCGGGTGCGCCGAGCGCGGCCTCGGCCAGGCCTCGCTTCTGCGCCTGGAGCGCCAGGATCCGTTCCTCCACGGTGTCCTGCGCGACCAGGCGGTACACGAAGACCGGCCGGTCCTGGCCGATGCGATGGGCGCGGTCCGCCGCCTGGTCCTCCGCCGCAGGGTTCCACCAGGGGTCGAGGATGAACACGCTGTCGGCGGCCGTGAGATTGAGCCCGAGACCTCCCGCCTTGAGGGACAGGAGCATCAGCGAGGCGCCGTCCCCGTGCTGGAAGCGCCGGACCGGACCTGCCCGGTCGCGCGTGCTGCCGTCGAGACGCTCGAACGCGAAGCCCGCCGCCGCGAGCCGCGGCTCGAGGAGGTCGAGGAGCGACGTCCACTGGGAGAACACGAGGCACTTGTGGCCGTCCGCCAGGGACTCGTCGAGCGTCTCGAGCAGCAGCTCGAGCTTCGAGGAGGTGTCGGCGGACTGGCCCGGTACCAGGGACGGGTGGCAGGCGGCCTGGCGCAGGCGCAGCAGGGCCTCCAGGGCCTGCAGCACGCCCCCGCCCGCGGACAGCCGCGCCAGCACCTCCTTTCGGGTCGCCGCACGGATCGCGTCGTAGATCTCGCGCTCGGCCGCGTCGAGCTCGGCCCGCAGCACCACCTCGGTGCGGGGCGGCAGCTCGGGCGCGACCTCCCGCTTGAGCCGACGCAGCACGAAGGGCCGGGTCCGGGCGCGCAGATGCTCCGCGACCTCGCCGTCGCCGGCCGCGATGGGGCGCGCGTAGCGCTCCTCGAAGTCGCGGCGGCCGCCCAGGAGCCCCGGGTTCAGGAAGTGGAGCTGGCTCCACAGCTCGTCGAGGCGGTTCTCCACCGGCGTGCCCGAGAGCGCGATGCGGAAGCGCGCCCGCAGGGCGTAGGCGGCCCGGGCGACCTGGCTGTCCGGGTTCTTGATCGCCTGCGCCTCGTCGAGCACCAGCGTGTCCCATTCGACTTCCGCGAGCCGCTCGCCATCGAGGCGCAGGAGCGCGTAGCTCGTGAGGGTCACGTCCGCATCGGGCTCGAGCCGACGCCCGCTTCCGTGGTAGGTGGCGCAGCGAAGGCCCGGCCGGAAGCGCGCCGTCTCGTCGCGCCAGTTCTGCAGCACGCTGGTCGGCGCCACGACCAACGTGCGTCCCCGCAGCGCGCAGAGCGCCTGGAGCGTCTTCCCGAGCCCCATGTCGTCGGCCAGCAGTGCGCCGAGCCCGGCGTCGCCCAGGGCGCAGAGCCAGTCCACACCGCGCCGCTGGTAGCTGCGCAGCTCGGCCCCGAGATCCTCGGGGAGAGCGGCGGCGGGCAGGCTCTCGGACGTGGCACCGGCGAGGCGCTCGAGTCGCGCCCGGAGCGCCGCGCACGCCTCCGGAACGGGCTCGTCGAGCGCTTCGCAGAGGCGGGCCAGATCGGGAAGGGCCGCGGTCGCCAGCTCTCCCCGCGCATCCCGGGCGGCCAGCAGGTCCTCCACGCGCGCGCCGTAGCGCGTCAGCCAGTCGGCGGGCAGGGGCGCGAAGCCGCCCCCTTCCAGGGGAACGACGGACTCGCCCTCGCGCCACGCGCGCAGGACCCGCGCCGGCTCCGCCCAGCGCGGCAAGCCCGCCGCGTCTTCCGCCGCAGGCACCTCGAAGCGCAGGTCGAAGCCGCGCTCCGTCGCGGAGAAGCGCGGCGACAGGGCCGCGCAGAGGCGGAAGCCCAGATGGGCGTCCCCGCGGATCTCGCCGCGGAAGCGGACCAGCCTCTCCGCCAGCTCCACCGCCTCCTCGCCCTGTACCCGCAGCCGGCGTCCCGGCAGCAGCTCGAGCTCGCCCTGGAGTCCGCGAACCAGGGCGCGCTCGGCCGCCTCGTCCCGGAGCGGCACCGTGCCGCCGAGCGGAACCAGGCGCCCGGCGTCGATCCGGGCGAGGGGTGGGTCGCCGTAGACGAGCGTCGGGAGCACCGACAGCGCGTCGCCGTCCCGCTCCACCTGGACGACGATGCGCGGCGTCTCCGACGCGGTGCGCGGCAGGCGTCGCGTCTCGATGCGCAGCGCGATCCGACCTTCGAGGGAGGGCAGGATCTCCGTCACCAGCTCCGCGGCCTGGCCCGGCTCGAAGAAACGGCCCCGGGTCAACTCCTCGCGTTCGCGCCCGGTGAGATTCGACTCGCCCATCAGACACAGGCTGCCCTCGCGCAGCGCGACCCCGGACGAGAAGACCTCCTCGATGCGCGGATCGCGCGACGCGGTGAGGCGGAAGCCGTCGCCCTGATCCGTCAGCCGCGCGACCCATCCCACGCGCTCGGCGCGGGCGGTCACCGGCTCGCCGTCGAGGCGCACGTCGGCGCAGCGCGAGAGCGCCGCGAGGACCGAGGGCCAGAGACCGGGGGGCAGGGCGCCGCGCAGGCGCGTCCCGAGGGCGCGCTCCACCTCGATGTCCTCCGCAGCCGCCGCGAAGCGCGGGCCGTCCACCCGCCCCGAGGTGATCGCGGTGAGCGTGGTGGTGAGCGGCTGCTCTCCCGCCCCGCTCACCACCACCCGCTCGAAGGCCAGGTCGCCGGCCTGTCTCGCGAGCCGGTAGGCGATCCGTCCCGCGGCCGCGCCGGCGGCCTGCACCCGTCCTCCGTCGCGACGGGCGCGCCGTAGTGCGATGACGGCGGCGGCCACGTGATCGCACACCCCTTCGCGCCCCGCGCACTCGCAGTCCCACTCCGCGTCGTCCGGGTAGAGCCGCACCGTCGGGCAGATCAATCCCCCGCGCGTCGCCACGCGCAGGCAGACCTCGCCGTCCTCGTCCGAGATCTCGTCCACCGCCTCGGATCGCGCCAGCTCGACACCCCGGGACCAGACTCCGGCGCTGCACTCCTCCCGGATGGCTTCGAAGAGCTCCTGGATCGGGTCCGACACCTCGCGCTCAGGCCGGCTTGCGAAGCGCATCCTCGATCTCGCGGGAGAGCGCTGCCGCGAGCGCGAACGCGCTGTCTCCCGCCCCCTCGCGGATGCGATCCGCGACGGCCCTCGGGCCGCCGAGATGCTCGAGGCCGAAGCTCCCGTAGCGCTGCACCAGGGTCTCGAGGACGAACTCCTCCCGGGCGGACGCGCGCCGGGTCGCCAGCGCGCCGCGCTCCAGCTGCTCGCGCGCGTGCTCGTCGATGGCGTCGACCAGCTCCTCGATGCCCACGGCATCGCGCGCCGACACGAGCAGCACCGGACGTCTCCCCGTACGGCTCTCCGGCTCCGCCAGCGCCAGGCCCCCGGCGAGCTCGCTGGCGGTGCGGGACGCCTCCGCTCCCACGTCGGCCTTGTTCACCGCGAAGACATCGGGAAGCTCGAGCAGGCCCGCCTTCATGAACTGCAGCGCATCGCCGCTGCCCGGGCTCGCGACGAAGACCAGGGTGTCGACCAGCGAGGCCACCTCGCTCTCCGACTGCCCGACGCCCACCGTCTCGACGAACACGCGGTCGAAGACCGCGGACAGGACGGCGACGCCGGCAAAGGTGCTGTCCGCGAGTCCTCCGAGTCGCCGGCGCGCGGCCATCGAGCGGATCAACACTCCCGGATCGCGGCTGCCCGTCCGCATGCGGATGCGGTCTCCGAGCAGTGCACCGCCAGTGCGGCGGCTCGAGGGGTCCACGGCGATCAGCGCGACGGTCTCGCCTCGCCGTCGCAGGGAGCGGATCAGCGCGTCGAGCAGGGTCGACTTGCCGGCGCCGGGTGGCCCCGTGATGCCGATGCGCGCGGCGCCTGGGAAGGGGGCTTCGCGCTCCAGGGCCTCCAGCATGGCGATCGCGGCGCGGCGCTGCGCCGGCCGGCGGTCGTCGGCGAGGTCGAGCGCCTCGGGAACCGCATCCCGATCCCGCGCCAGCAGCCGGGCGACGAGCTCAGGCAGCGGCCCTCGCCTCCGCGACGACCTCGACGATCTCGCCCATGATGCGCGTCATGTCGAAGTCCTTGGGCGTGTAGACCCGGCGCACGCCGGCGCTGCGCAGCTTGACGGCATCGTCCTCCGGGATGATGCCGCCCACCACGACGGGCACGTGGCTGCCGGCCGCGCGCATGCGGTCCAGCACGTCGACCACCAGCACACCGTGGGAGCCGGAGAGGATCGAGAGCCCCACCACGTGCACGCCCTCGTCGCGGGCCGTCTGCACGATCTCCTCCGGCGTTAGCCGGATGCCCTCGTACACCACCTCCATGCCGACGTCGCGCGCCTTGACGGCGATCTGCTCGGCGCCGTTGCTGTGACCGTCCAGGCCCGGCTTACCGACCAGGATCTTGAGCGGACGTCCCAGCTGCTCCGAGAGCGCGTGCACGCGCTCTCGCACCTGCTCCGTCGCCTCGCTCACGGTCTCCGCCTCTCGCGCGACCACGCCCGTGGGCGCCCGGTACTCGCCGAAGCGCGCTCGCAGGGCGTCCGTCCACTCGCCGGTGGTGACGCCGGCGTGGGCCGCGCGGATCGACGCGGGCATCACGTTGTCGCCGTTCGCGAGCGCATCGTCGAGACCGCGCAGCGCCGCGTCCACCTCCGCCTGGTTGCGACGGCTCCGGAAGGCGCGCAGAGACTCGATCTGCTTGCGCTCCGCCGCCTCGTCCACCTTGAGGATCGCCTGCTCGCCGGAGGTCAGCGGCGAGGGCTCCGCCTCCGTGTAGGCGTTCACGCCCACCACCGTCAGCTCGCCGGACTCGATGGCGCGGGTGCGACGCGTGTGGGACGCCACGAGCTGTCGCTTCATGTAGGCGTTCTCGACGGCCGCGACGGCACCGCCCTGACGCAACACCTCCTCGAACTCGGCCCGAGCGGCCTCGAGCAGCTCGGCGGTCCGGGCTTCGACCACCCGCGAGCCGTCGAACAGATCGCCGTACTCGAGCAGGTCCGTCTCGTAGGCGAGGATCTGCTGGATCCGCAGCGACCACTGCTGGTCCCAGGGCCGCGGCAGGCCCAGTGCCTCGTTCCACGCGGGCAGCTGGAGCGCGCGGCAGCGCGCGCGCTTCGAGAAGGTGACGCCGAGCGACTCGAGGACGATCCGGATCACGTTGTTCTCGGGCTGCGCCTCGGTGAGCCCCAGGCTGTTCACCTGGACGCCGTAGCGGAAGCGCCGCAGCTTGGGATCCTCCACGCCGTAGCGCTCCCGGGTGATCTCGTCCCACAGCTCGGTCATGGCGCGGCCCTTGCAGATCTCCTCCACGAAGCGGATTCCGGCGTTCAGGAAGAAGGAGATGCGCCCCACGATCTTCGGCAGTGCGTCCGCGGGCACGTCCTCGCGCTCCCGGACCGCGTCGAGCACGGCGATCGCCGTGGCCATCGCGTAGGCGATCTCCTGCTCCGGCGTGGCCCCCGCCTCCTGCAGGTGGTAGGAGCACACGTTCATCGGGTTCCACTTCGGGATGGCCTCGACGGTGTACGCGACCATGTCGCTGATGAGGCGCATGGAGGGCTGCGGCGGGAACACGTAGGTACCCCGGGAGAGGTACTCCTTGATGATGTCGTTCTGCGTCGTTCCCTGTAGCAGCTTCGGGTCGACAACGGAGCGCTCCGCCACCGCGACGTAGAGGGCCAGCAGCCAGGCCGCGGTGGCGTTGATGGTCATCGAGGTGTTCATGCGGTCGAGGGGGATCTGCTCGAACAGCGTCGTCATGTCCTCGATGTGCCCGATCGGCACGCCCACCTTGCCGACCTCGCCGCGGGCGAGCGGGTGGTCCGAGTCGACGCCCGTCTGGGTCGGGAGGTCGAACGCCACCGACAGGCCCGTCTGGCCTTTCGCGAGGTTCGCGCGGTAGAGCTCGTTGCTCGCACGCGCCGAGGTATGGCCCGAGTAGGTGCGGAAGACCCAGGGGCGGTCGCGTTCCGGCCGCTCGCTTCGAGGGGAATCGGATTGCAGAGATCCAGGCGATCGGGTGTGGCTCATCGGTATGGCCTCGCGTCGAGGTGTGCGCGCAAGTGCTGAGAAACCCTACCGAAACGGCACCGCCGGGGCAACGCGGCGACGCCGGCCCGGTGATAGACTGAGGCCGTGTCGGAGTCGTTCTTCGCCCTCACGCCCGACCGGGTCCTGAACGCCGTGGAGGGGGCCGGCCTCTCCCCAACGGGCCACTGCTCGCCGCTCACCTGCCTCGAGAACCGCGTCTACGACGTTCGTCTCGAGTCGGGACGCCACGTGGTTGCGAAGTTCTACCGGCCGGGACGCTGGTCCCGGCAGGCCATCGTGGAGGAGCACCGCTTCCTCCTCGACCTGCGCGAAGCGGAGATCCCGATCTGCGCCCCGCTGCGCCTGGCGGACGGCGACACCCTCGGCCTGGCGGACGGCATCTACTACGCGATCTGGCCCCGCACCGGCGGTCGCGCCCCCGACGAGTTCCGCGACGACGAGGTCGCGATGCTGGGTCGGCTGCTGGCCCGCATCCACAACACCGGTGCAACCGTGTCGGCCGAGCACCGTCCACACCTGGACGCGCGCAGCGGAGCGCTCCAACCGCTGGAGCTGCTCGAGCAGCGCAGCTTCCTGCCGCCGGAGGTGGCGCGACGCTATCGAGCCGCCGTGGAGCGTGTCGCCTCCCTCTACGAGGCGTGGAGCGACGGAGTGCCCACCCATCGCATCCACGGCGATTGCCACGTCGGCAACCTCCTGCGGGGCGACGACGGGTGGTTCTTCCTCGACTTCGACGACTTCGTGGTCGGGCCCGCGGTACACGACGTGTGGATGCTGCTGCCCGGGCGCGACGCGGAAGGGGCGCGGCAGCGCGCCCTCCTGATCGACGCCTACCGACAGTTCCGCGACTTCGAGGACGGCTGGCTCCGGCTCGTCGAGCCGCTGCGCGCCTTCCGCTTCGTCTCCTACGCGGCCTGGATCGCTCGGCGCTGGAGCGATCCCGCGTTTCCGGACGCCTTCCCCCACTTCGGAACGGCGCAGTACTGGGAGAGCGAGACCCGCGACCTCGAGGAGCAGGCCGAGCGGCTGCTGCGAGGAGCCGAGGAGGGCCCCACCGCCTTGCGGAGCGGCCCCGCGGAGCCGCAGTCGGAGCTCACGAACCGGGACTTCTTCTGGGACCTGTGATGCGGCGCGCGCGCGTCGAGTCCTGGACGGGCCTCAACGATCTCGACGATCCGGATCTCTTCGCCCCGCTCGGCGCGCCGGGCGTCGCCGCTCTCCCGGGATGCCTCGCTCCGGCTGGAGCGTCTCGGCGTCTCGCCCCTGGAGCGCGTTCTCGAGCCTTGAAGCGACGGGCTAGGGATTCGAGTCGG
>JAAUYK010097925.1_pt1 | contig 12050 bp, 12 predicted proteins | sample 7278021 | NCBI WGS metagenome assembly JAAUYK01 (sample SAMN14350223, study PRJNA611818) | marine sediment metagenome | isolation source: surface marine sediment (1.8m) | place: French Polynesia: Moorea | collected 2018-08
CGTGGCCTTTACCGTTCTAGGGTTACTGTAAGCGTCAACGGCCCGTTAAGGAGAACGGTCAGTCATGTCAGCACGTAGCATCATGCTTGTCGCGGCCGCCTTGCTGCTCACTGTGGGGACGATGTTCGTCGCCCGCAGTTGGCTCGCCTCGCAGCGAGCCGCGCCGAAGGTCGTCGTCAAGGAGGAAAAGAAGCAAACCAAGGTATTGGTTGCGAGGGCCGATCTGCCGATCGGCATGTTCGTCACCGAGCAGCACCTCCGATGGCAAACCTGGCCCGACGACAATCTGCCCGACAACTATCTCGTCCAAGGGCAGTTCGACAGTCAGAGCCTCTACGGCGCCGTGGTTCGCCGGAGCATTATAAGCGGAGCGCCGATCGTCAAGGGGCAGATGATCACGCCTGGAGACCGAGGTTTTCTGGCCGCGGTGCTGAAACCCGGCTTCCGCGCCTACTCCATTAAGGTCAACGCCACTTCGAGCATCGCCGGTCTGGTGTTTCCCGGAGACCGGGTCGATCTGATCATGACCCACACGATCGACGCCAACGGCGTCAAACAACAGGTCAGTGAGACCGTCCTCAAGAACCTTCGGGTTCTGGCGATCGACCAGACCTTGGAGGACCAGACCGGGCAGCCGCGGGTCGGCAAGACCGTGACCTTCGAAGTCTCTCCCAAGCAGGCCGAGATTCTGGCGGTCGCCGATACGATCGGCCGTCTCTCGCTGAGCTTGAGGAGCTTGGCCAAGGACGAAGCCGAGCTTAGGCGCATCGTCAACTCCGGAGAGGCCCTGGCAGAGCCGGTTGCCACGCGCGGCCGCACAGCCACGCGGGACTTCGAGGCGAGCGTCCTGAAGGGCATCGCCGGGTCCGGTGTCTCGGTAGTCCGTGGCAGCAGCAAGCAGGAAGAGCAGGTGTCGAAATGATTTCCCTCCGGAACTGCAGGCGCGGACTCGCCGCGCTCGGCTTTATCGCCTTCGCCCTCGTCGGCAACGTCGACGATGCTTTGGGCGCCGCGTCGGCCAATTCTGGCGCTGAACAGCCCATTCAGGTCGAGATCAGCGAAGGCCGCCTGATCAAGCTGAGCGCCGCGGCCAACTCGGTCTTCATCGCCAATCCCGGGATCGCGGATGTCGCGGTCAAGTCGCCGCGGTTGGTCTACATCTTCGGCAAGAAGACGGGCGAAACGACGCTCTATGCCGTCGACCGCAACGATCGCCTGATCGCCAGCCTGAAGGTTGAGGTGGTCCACAACGTCAGCCGGCTGAACGACACCTTGTCGGCCTTCGTCTCGAGCGGCTCGGTCGAGGCCGTTTCGATCGACGGTGCCATCATCCTGCGCGGTTACGTCACCGATCCGGCCGACGCGGAGAACGCCCGGCGCCTGGCCGAGCGATTCATCGAAAAGGAGGAGGAGGTCATCAACCGGATCGCCGTCGCCGGCCCCAACCAGGTCAACCTGCGGGTCAGGATCGCCGAGGTCGAGCGCGCGGTGGTGAAGCAGTTCGGGTTCAACTGGGAGATTGCCTTCGAGAACGCCGACATTGCTCTCGCGCTTGCGACCGGCGGCAATCCCTTCACTCTTCCGGTTCTTCGAGACGGCTCCGTCGACAACGCAGTGGGTGTTGGCGATGCCGGCAACTTCGACATCAACGGCCTGATCGACGCGCTCGCCCAGGACAGCATGATCTCCATCCTGGCCGAGCCGAACCTGACCGCCATGTCCGGGGAAACGGCGAGTTTCCTGGCCGGCGGCGAGTTTCCCATCCCCGTGGTCGAGGAAGACGGCCGGGTTACGGTCATCTTCAAGGAGTTCGGCGTCAGCCTCGCGTTTACGCCGACGGTCCTCAGTCAAGACCGCATCAGCATGCGGGTCCGGCCGGAAGTGAGTGAACTCTCGACTGCAGGCGCGATCCAGCTCCAGGGCACCATTCTGCCGGGCATTCGCACACGCCGTGCCGAGACGACGATCGAGGTCGCCTCGGGTCAGAGCTTCGCGCTCGCCGGACTGCTGCAGGACTCGTCCGAAGAATCGCTTCGCGGAACGCCGGCCCTGCAAGAGATCCCGATCCTCGGCGAACTCTTCAAGAGCGACCGTTTCGAGCGCAATGAGACCGAGCTTCTGATCATTGCGACGCCCTATCTGGTCCAGCCGACCAACCAGCGCCTGCCGCTTCCGACGGATCCCTTCATGAAGCAGGATCCCTCTGCGCCGCGCGGTGGCTTTCTGGCTGGGGCGCCGAACGCCCCCGCGACCATTCCTCTGAACGCCCAGATTCCTCTCGCCCAGAACTCGGAATTCCGGGCCGAGTTCATCGTGGAGTAAACCGATGGCCAACCCTCGTAAGCACTGGAAAATCCGCCGCGCCTCGAGCCTCTTGGCGCTGGCCTCCGGTCTCGGATTGATGGGCTGTCTGCCGCCCGACACCACGATCCAGGATTACAACCCGCTGACCTACGGCAACTGGCGGCAGATTCCCGCGCGGCCGGACGTCTTCGTGGAGTCGGTCAAGCTGGTGCACTATGCCGATTTCGAGCCGCAGTCGGTTCGCCTCGACGCGGTGGAACGGGACCGGCTGCAGCAGTTCATGGCGGAAGGCAATCTTCGCCTGGGTGACCGCATCGAGGTGCAGGTTCCCCAAGATCCCTACGGTGCCGCGACCCCCAAGATCAGCGCCCGAAGCGATTACATGCGCGACGAACTGAGCGGGCTCGGGCTGCCGATAACGGTGGTGGAGACGCCGGCGCTGCCCGGTGGAGCCAACTACGTGGCTGTCGTTGTCAATCGCGCCGTCGTCATGACGCCGGACTGCGACACGGGTGAGCCCTGGATCGCGAACCGTCCCGATTACCAGGTCGGCTGCGCCTACAACAGCGCGCTCGGCATGATGGTAGCGGACCCGCGTGACCTTGTGCGCGGCCGGCTCCTCGGTCCTGCCGACGCGGAATCGACGGCGCGCGGGATCAAGGGATATCGCGAGCCTGCACAGAGAGATCAGGATGACGGTGGTCTCAATATCGAGTCGACCAGCGATAACTGATAGAGGGATAACGCGGATATGAGCGCGGCTGAGGATTTCGCGGAGTCAGACTCGCTGGCCATGGCGGGGGCGGACTGCGTCGCTTTCGTGAACGATATCCAGACCAAGGAGATCGTATCGACGGTCGCGCGCCAGTTCTACGACGAGCCGGTCGTGCGTGACGGTGACACATCCGATGCGCTCGCCTTTCTTTCCGAGGCGCCGGCCCCGCGGGTGCTGATCGTGGACATCGGCGACAACAACTCGCCTTTGAGCGCGATGCTGTCGCTGACCACCGCCTTTACCGAAGACACCCGTCTGATCGGTATCGGCGAGGTCAACGACATCTCGCTGTACCGCGAGCTGACCGAGGCCGGCGTGACCGACTACCTGGTCAAGCCGGTGAACGAGAAGGCCCTGGCCGGGGCACTGGAGCGGGCCGAGGAGCCCGTCGCCACCGCCAGCACGTCGGCGGCCCCCGTGACCGAGAATTCACGCAAGATCGTTGTGCTGGGCGCTCGGGGCGGGGTCGGCGCGACGACCATGGCGGTCAACTTCAGCTGGCTGTTCGCCGAGAGCTTCGGCATGCGCACGACCCTGATCGACCTGGATCTCGAATTCGGGACCGTCGCCCTGGCGCTCGATCAGGAACCGACCCGCGGGCTGAGGGAGGCCCTCGAGAACCCGTCCCGGATCGACGGCCTATTCATCTCCAGCGCTACCGCCAAGGTGACCGACCGGCTGTCGGTCATGGCCACGGAGGAGAGCCTGGCCGGCGAGATCGTGTTCGCCAGCGACGGCGTCGAGGCGCTTTTCGACATTCTCGGCAAGTCCAACGAGTGCCTTGTCGTCGATCTGCCCCGCAGGTCCTACGCCCTGCGCCACCAGGTGCTCAAGGCGGCGACCCACGTCCTCTTGGTGACCGAGCTCTCGCTCTCGGGGCTGCGCGACACGATCCGCCTGCTCGGCAACGTCGAGGAGGCCGGCTCGAAGGCCAAGGTCATGGTGGTCGCCAACCGGGGCGGCGGCGACCAGCAGGCCATGCGCCTGCCGGACTTCCAAAAGGCCCTCGGACGCAAGGTCGACCTGCTTGTCCCCGACGAGGCCAAGGCCTTCAACGAGGCCGCCAACTCAGGCAAGCCGCTGGTGCACGCCGCGCCGCGCAGCAAGGCGAGCCGGGTTATGCAGAAGCTGGCCGGCGACGTCATGGGCAAGCGCGCCAAGGCGTCGAAGAAGGCGAAGGGCGCGCCCAAGAAGTCGCTGTTCAGCCTTCCTGGTCTGGGAAGCAGGAGCAATGGGTAGCATCGATGCAGGGAACCCCGCGGTCGGCGTGCCGGGCGGACTGCTGAATGAACCGTGTTTCAGAATGGGCAAGAGGAGCACACCCTAGATGGCCGGACAAACGCTCCGAGCCGAAGCCGGAAAGAAGCAGGGCTCGGATCTCGGACCCTATCTCGAGAGGATGAAGCCGCGGCTGCTGGAAGCCTTCGAGGGGGAGAACGTCGGTTCACTCGCGCGCCCGGAGCTGGCGCTGCGCATCGGTCAGATCGTCACCGACGACCTCGGGGCCGAGGCCGAGAAGTTCAACCTGCTCGAGCGCAGGACGTTGGTCTCCAACCTTATCGATTGGCTGACCCGTTGCAGCCCGGTGGCGCCGGCGGGCGGCGGCCGCTCGGCGGGCGGGCGTAACGCGGCGGCGACCCCGCGTCCGCAGAAGGCCGAAGCCAGCTCGGTCGCCGAGCAGCGGCGTGCCAATCCGGCCTACAACTCCGCGGTGGAGGCCGCGAAGGAGCGGATCCAGCCTCTGGTCATGGAGCGCCTGGATCTGGCGGCCGCCTCCCAGCTGCCGCGCGAGGAACTCTCCTCCCAGGTCGGCGAGATCGTCTCCGAGCTGCTCGCGGAAGAGCAGCTCCGCCTGAACGGCCAGGAGCACACGGCGGTCGTCGACCTTCTGCTCGACGACATGCTGGGCCTCGGTCCGCTGGAACCGCTGTTGGCCGACGAGGGCATCAACGACATCATGGTCAACGGCGCCCATCAGGTCTACGTCGAGCGCAAGGGCAAGCTCGAGCTGACCGACGTCCGTTTCCGCGACGACCCGCATGTGCTCAACATCTGCCGCCGGATCGTCTCGCAGGTCGGCCGCCGGATCGACGAAACAACGCCGCTCTGCGACGCCCGTCTCAAGGACGGCAGCCGGGTCAACATCATCATTCCGCCGCTGGCGATCGACGGTCCCTCGATCTCAATCCGGAAGTTCGCCAAGAAGGGCATCACGCTCGACGTCATGGCCAAACAGGGCAACATCTCGCCCGAGATGTGCACGGTCCTGAAGATCGCTGCCCGCGCCCGGCTCAACATCCTGATCTCCGGCGGCACGGGATCGGGCAAGACCACCCTTCTGAACGCCTGCTCGCAGATGATCGACCAGGGCGAGCGCATCGTGACCATCGAGGACGCCGCGGAGCTCCAGCTCCAGCAGCCCCACGTCGTGCGCCTGGAAACCCGGCCGGCCAACCTGGAGGGCTCGGGCGAGATCGACATGCGCGACCTGGTCAAGAACTCGCTGCGTATGCGCCCCGACCGCATCATCCTCGGCGAGGTGCGCGGCGCCGAGGCTGTCGACCTCCTGCAGGCCATGAACACGGGCCACGACGGCTCGCTCGGCACGATCCACGCCAACCGACCCCGCGAGGCGCTGACCCGCCTCGAGAACATGGTCGGCTTGGCCGGCATCAACCTGCCTAGCAAGGCGGTGCGCACCCAGATCGCCGCCGCGGTCGACATGATCGTCCAGGTCCAGCGCCAGCGCGACGGTATGCGGCGGATCACCTACATCTCCGAGATCGTCGGCATGGAAGGCGACATCATCACCACCCAGGACCTCTTCACCTTCCAGTTCGAGGGCGAGGGCGAAGACGGGTCCGTCAAGGGCAGCTTCAAGTCTTCGGGCCTGCGGCCGAACTTCACGCCCAACGCCGCCTACTTCGGCCTCGACAAGCGTCTCATGGAGGCCATGGGATGATCGAGGACCTGCTCGCCGGTCCGCAGAACCCGGAGGATCTGCTTCTCCTGATGATTCCCCTCGGGGGGGTCGTCCTTCTGCTGTTGGCTTTCGCGGTCGGCGGCTCGAAAGAGAAGCAGCTGAACCAGCGGGTCCAGCAGATCAAGGGCGGGCGGCAACCCAAGGACGCGTCGGCCCCGACCAGGAAGGTCAACGTCAAGAAATCCACGGCCGACAGTGATATCCAGGCCTTGGACAAGCTGATCAAGAACGCGCTGCCGCAGCGCGAACTCCTGCGCAAACGCCTGGCCGCGGCGGGGATCGAAGCGCCGCTCGGACGCTACCTGGGTATCTGTTTCGCGATCGGAGTCGCGGCCGCACTCGCCTGCATCGCGTCGGGGCTGGTGCCGCCCCTGGGCGCCCTCTTCATCGGTATCGTGGCGGGCGTGGCGGTGCCGCATGTGGTCGTCGGCGCGATGGCGAAGCGCCGTCAGAACAAGTTCGTGGACGCTTTTCCCGACGCCATCGACCTCATGGTGCGCGGCCTCAAATCCGGCCTGCCGATCAGCGAGTCGATCAAGACGGCCGGTCAGGAAGTGCCCGACCCGGTCGGCGAGGAGCTGCGCCGGGTGACCGATGCTGTCCGGATGGGTACCAAGCTGGAGGAGGCGCTCTGGGAAACCGCGGAGCGGCTTAACCTGCAGGAGTTCAAATTCTTCACCGTGAGCCTGTCGATCCAGGCGGAGACCGGCGGCAACCTGTCGGAGTCCCTCGGCAACCTCTCCTCGGTCCTGCGCGGCCGCCGGCAGCTCAAGATGAAGATCAAGGCCATGTCTTCCGAGGCGAAGGCCTCCGCCTACATCATCGGCTCCCTGCCGTTCGTCGTCGGCTCCCTCATCTACGTGGTCAACAATTCCTACGTCATGAAGCTGTTCATTGACAGCCGTGGCAACGTGATGCTGGCGGTCGGGGCCCTCATGTTCATGATCGGCGGCGGCGTCATGTACAAGATGGTGAAGTTCGAGATATGAACATCCTGGAGTATCTGCCGGAGGGAACGGCGATCGAGGATGTTATCGTCCTGCTCGCCGCGATCACCGCCTTTGTGAGTACCTTCGCCGTCTGGTCGGCGCTGCTCCACCGGGACCAGGCGGCCAAGCGCGCCGCCATGCTTGCCCAGCAGCGCGAGGCCTTGCGCAAGGGTCTGCTGGCGCCGCGCCGTTCGCAGGAAAAGAAGCAGGCGCCGGAGGTCATGAAGCAGGTGGTCGACCGCCTGCAGCTGGCCCGCTCGGAGCGGACCGAGAAGATGAAGCTGAGTCTGGCTCAGGCCGGATGGCGGTCGCCCGACGCCATGACCCGCTATCTCTTCGCCAAGTTCGTGTTGCCGTTCGGCATGGGCGCCGCCGCGCTCTTCCTGACCTATGGCGCCAATTTCGGCAACATGAGCGGTAGCGGCAACATGCTCGCCACCATGGCGATGGTGGTCCTCGGGTTCTTTCTCCCCGAGATCGTCATCAAGAACGCGACGACCAAGCGCTACAAGGCCGTCCAGAAGTCCATGCCCGATGCGCTGGACCTCATGGTGATTTGCGCCGAGGCGGGTCTCAGCCTGGACGCGACGCTCTCTCGGGTCGCCGATGAGATCGAGAACGCGGCGCCCGAGGCGTCCGACGAGTTCAGCCTGACAAGCATCGAGCTCGGCTTCCTGCCGGAGCGCCAAGACGCGCTGAAGAACCTCGCTCTGCGCTGCGACCTGACGGCTGTGCGCGGCATGGTCAACACGCTGCTTCAGTCGGAAAAATACGGCACGCCGCTCGCGCACTCCCTGCGCGTGCTGTCCCAGGAATCCCGTGACGAGCGCATGTTGAAGGCGGAGGAAAAGGCGGCTCGCCTGCCCGCCCTGATGACCGTCCCGATGATCATCTTCATCCTGCCGCCGCTCTTCATCGTGCTGCTGGGGCCGGCGGTGCTCGACGTGATGGACAACTTCACCGGGGTCTTCTAGCTGCTCCTCCTGGCCTCAAGCGGCCAGCGCCTGGGCGAGGTCCTCCTCGAGGTCTGCCACGTCTTCCAGACCGACCGAAAGTCGGATCAGCCCGTCGCCGATTCCCTGCTCCGCGCGCTCCTCCGGTTTCAGCCTCTGATGGGTCGTGGTGGCCGGATGGGTGATCAATGACTTGGCGTCTCCCAGATTGTTCGAGATGTCGATCAGCCGGAGCGCGTTGAGGAACCGGAAGGCCCGTTCCTTCCCGCCTCCCAGCTCGAAAGCGATCAGCGAGCCGCCGTCCTCCATCTGGCGGGCGGCGAGCGCGGCTTGGGGGTGGCTCTCGGAGCCGGGATAGAGCACCCGCCGGGCGGCTTTCTGACCCGCCAGGAACCCGGCGAGCCGGCGCGCGTTGGCGCAGTGCTGGGCGACGCGAAGCTGAAGCGTCTCCAGGCCCTTGAGCATGACCCAGGCGTTGAACGGGCTCATCGAAGGACCGGTATGGCGGTAGAAGCCGAGCAGGTGGTCGTCGACAAAGGCCTGGTCGCAGAGGATCGCGCCGCCGAGGCAGCGGCCTTGCCCGTCGATGTGCTTGGTCGTCGAGTAGACGACGATATCGGCGCCGAAGTCCAAGGGGCGTTGCAGGACCGGCGTGGCGAAGACGTTGTCGACGATCACCTTCGCTCCGGCACTGTGCGCCAATCCGGCGACGGCGGCGAGGTCGATGATCTCCAAGGTCGGGTTGGACGGCGATTCCAGGAAGACGCAGCGGGCGCCGGGCGCCAGGGCCCGTTCCCAGGCCCGGAGGTCGGTTCCGTCGACCAGCACGGTCTCGATCCCGAAGCGCGGTAGAATTTCAGCGATGATGTAGTGGCAGGACCCGAAGAGCGCCCGGGCTGCGACGACCCGGTCACCGGCGTTCAGTTGACACATCAGCGAAGCGAAGACCGCCGCCATGCCGCTGGCGGTCGCCCGGCACGCTTCGGCGCCCTCGAGTTCCTTCAGGCGCGTCTCGAAGACCGAGACGGTCGGGTTGCCGTAGCGGGAGTAGATGTAGCGGGCTTGCTCGCCCTTGAAGGCGGCCTCGGCTTCCTCGGCCGTCTGGTAAACGTAGCCGGAGGTCGTGTAGATGGCCTCGGCGGTTTCGCCGAACGGGCTGCGGCTGAGGGCGCCGCGGACCAGGGCGGTCTGGCGGCGCCAGGGCCGAGGCGCCGCCTTGTCGCTCGCCGCGCCGGCCTGACGATTCGGTTTCATGGCATTCGACCCTTTCCTCCGCGTCACTGCTGGGACCAGGGCAGGCCGGTGGCCTTCCAGCCCGCCGTCTGCCCGCGGTGGCCCGCGGCGTCGCAGGGTCCCTCGAACCCGTCGGCGACGTTGAGGCAACGGCTGAAGCCCGCCTGGGTCAGGGCGATCGCCGCGTGGCGCGAGCGGATGCCCGAGCGGCAGATCAGAAGCACCGTTTGCCCGGGCGTGACGCCGTTTCCGGCGACCTGCTCGACGAAGTGCGGATTGAGCGCCATGGTCGGGAACAGCTGCCAGGGAATACAGTGCAGCGCCCGGTTCAGGGGGCGAAGGTTGGGCAGGCCCACATAGGCCCACTCGGCGTCGGTCCTGACATCGATCAGGACGGCGTCGGGCTCGCTTTGCAGTATCTTCCAGGCCTCGGCCGGACCGACATCGCCTGCATACCCGTCTTGTGCCATGACTGCTCCTCCACCTTGTCCCGCTGCCCGGTCCGGCGCGCCAGGAGCCGGGAAACAAAAAAACCGCCGCGGCTGCGCCGGGCGGTCCTGCCGCTCGCTTTAGCCGCATTTCTATAGCGCCCGCAAGCTAAGCTTCAAATCGGCGCTGAGAGGAAGCAGATCACTCGCAGACTGCTCTGTCAAGCCGGACGCGGCAGCGAAAGCCCTTTACGCGGGCGCGATTGTAGCCAACCCTCGGGGCCCTGCGCCCAAGCGGCGACCCATCTAACAGGCCGGCCGAAGCCGTCGGCGTAACCTTCTGTCTGGGAGGGTGATGATTGAGGTCCAACACACGCTCGCCGAGACCATAGAGTTCGAGGGACAGCTCGACGTCGTCGATATCGGCGCTCGTGCCGGACGCGGCGGCAGTCCCTACCGAAAGCTTCTTGATGCGGGCCTCGCCAGGGTCGTCGGCTTCGAGCCGGACCCCGAGGCCCTCGAGCAATTGAGGGCGCAGAGCGGGCCCCGGGAACGCTATCTCCCCTACGCCGTGTTCGACGGCAAGACTCGCCAGTTCCGGGTCTGCCAAGCGCCCGGCATGTCTTCTCTGCTCGAGCCGAACAGCGAGCTGCTGCGATACTTCCATGGTTTTCCGGAATGGGCCCGGGTTCGGGAGCGCGTCGACGTCGAAACCGTGCGTCTCGACGATGTCAGCGAGATCGAGGGGATGGACTATCTCAAGATCGACGTCCAGGGCGCCGAGCTCGAGATTTTTCGCCACGGCATCGAGAAGCTATCGGACTGCCTGATCGTTCATACCGAGGTCGAGTTCCTGCCGATGTATGTCGGCCAGCCGCTGTTCTCCGAGGTGGAGTTGTTTCTCCGCGGTCTCGGGTTCAGGTTTCATCGTTTTGCGCCTCTGGTCAGCCGCATGATCCAGCCTCTGCAGGCGGGGCAAGACCTCTACGCCGGTCTCAGCCAGATTTTTTGGGCCGACGCCGTTTTCGTGCGTGATTTCACCAAGCTGGAGAGCATGGAACTGCCGCAGCTGAAGAAAATGGCCCTCGCTCTTCACGAGATCTACGGTTCCTACGACCTCGCTCTGCGCTGCCTCATGGCCTGCGATGCCAGATCGGGCACGGACTACGCGCCCGCGTATGCGAAGACCTTGTCGTGAGCTGCTTTTTGCCGGCTGGCAAGCCGAGTGAAGACTGTATAGTCGAACCCGGAACCCCGTTGGGCCTGCTGATTGGAGCCTTGCTGATGCCCCGACCTTCGATCCCGGCGCTTCGGATCACGGCACTCGTCCTGATCATCGTCTATCTCGTTTCGGGCCCGGCCCCGAAGGCCGCCGCCGAGAACCTGGAAGTGGCGACCTTCGCCGGCGGGTGCTTCTGGTGCGTGGAGTCCGATTTCGACACGGTGCCGGGCGTCGTCGGCACGCTGTCCGGTTACACCGGCGGCATTCTGATCGATCCGACCTACCGGCAGGTTACGGCGGGCGGCACCGGTCACTACGAAGCGGTCCAGATCAGCTTCGACCCGCAGCAGGTCAGCTACGCCGAACTTCTGGAGATCTTCTGGCGCAGCGTCGACCCGACCGACGGCGGCGGCCAGTTCTGCGATCGCGGCGAGAGCTACCGCACCGCCATCTTCGCCAATTCGCCGGAGCAGAAGAAGTTGGCCGAGGCCTCCAGGCAGCGCTTGGAGGAGAGCGGTATCCTCGACCGGCCTATCGTGACGCCGATAGAGAGCGCCGGCCCCTTCTATCCGGCCGAGGACTACCACCAGGACTACTATCAGAAGAATCCCTTCCGATATCGCCTCTACCGCGGGCGCTGCGGGCGAGATTCGCGGGTCCAGGCGGTCTGGGGCGAGGAGGCCCACCGGGGCATCGCGAAGCACCAGTAACGCAGGCGCCCAAGCGGTCCCGGACGACGGCGGGACCTTGAACCGCCCCGGCCTGCTCGGCGTATCATAGGTTGGATCATGAACGTTCAGCCGCTGTTTATTGCGTGCGATTTCTGGCGCTTAACCCTATGATCCGGGGGAAACGGCTAGGATACAATTTCGGAGGTAGCGGATGAGACTGTTGCAACTCTTGGTCTTGCCTTTGGCGATCGCGGGAACTTCCGTGACCATGACCGGCCTCGCTCTGGCGGGCGACGCCGCGAAGGGCGAGAAGATCTACAGGAAGTGCAAGGCCTGTCATGCCTTGGAGGCCGGCAAGAACAAGATCGGCCCGACGATGCACGGGGTTTTCGGCCGGACCGCCGGGGCCGTGGAAGGCTTCAAGTATTCTAAGGCGATGAAGGAGTCGGGGATCGTCTGGGACGAGACCACGATTGCCGCCTACCTCGCCGA
>JAAUYK010004361.1_pt1 | contig 12042 bp, 11 predicted proteins | sample 7278021 | NCBI WGS metagenome assembly JAAUYK01 (sample SAMN14350223, study PRJNA611818) | marine sediment metagenome | isolation source: surface marine sediment (1.8m) | place: French Polynesia: Moorea | collected 2018-08
CCCACGTCCACCTGCTCGGAGCGCACGCGCCCCGCGTACGGCGCTCGCAGCTCGGTGCGTGCCAGGTCGCGCTCGGCGCGGCCCAGCGCCGCCCGGGCCTCGCGCAGCGCCGCCTCGGCGACGCGCTGGTCGTTCTCCGCGTCGTCGATGCGCGCCTCGCTGGCGACGGACCGGCCCGCCAGGGTCCGCTGGCGCCGCAGCTCCTTGCTGCTGCGGCGCTCCTCGCTCTCGGCCCGCGCCAGCGCAGCGCGGGCCCGCTCGAGATCGGCCTCGTAGTCCGCCGGGTCGATGCGCAGCAGCGGCTCGCCGGCCTCGAAGAAGCCCCCGGGCGCCAGCGCCGGCGAGACCCACACCACCTCCCCCGACACCTGCGGGACCAGCTCGCTCTCGCGACGCGGCACCACCGTGCCCTGGGTCTCCACCAGGAACTGGAAGGCACGCGGCTCCACGCTCTGGACGCGGACGATCGGCCTCGCGGCTTCGGGCGCCTCGGGCACGACGCGCGGGCGGGTCGCGTACACGAGGGCGACGAGTCCGATCCCGACCGCGAGGATCGCGACGGGCGCCAGGAGCTTGGCGCGTCGCCTCAGCACGGACCGCGCCCCCCCGCGGACTCGGCCGCGATCATCCCATCCGACTTCGATCTCGACTTCGACTGCGACTGCGACTCCGACTGAACCTGCGACTGCGGCTCCGACTCCCCGACCAGCGATCGGATCCCCGCCGCCGCGAAGCGCGTCATGCGACGCAGCAGCGTCTCGTAGGGCGGCGTCGCGCCGCCCTCGGTCGCCAACGCCCCGGCGGCGTCGCGACTGCTGATCGCGTGCACCATCACGCCGAGGGTCAGCTCGACCGCGAGCTCCGCTTCCTCGGGCCGACTGCCGGGCAAGGCCCGGGCGATGGCGTCGACGAAGCGCGCGTGCAGGGGATCGATGAGGTCGCGCTTGAGCGAGTCCAGGACGAGCGGGCGCTCCGCGTAGAGCCGCGCCGCGAAGCGGCCCACGTGATCCACGGGCTCGCCCGCCGCCACGCGCTCCGCCCTCACCTCGAAGTGCGGTCTCAGGAACGCGTCGACCACGTCCTCGAGGCGCGGATTCCCGGGCCGCGAAGCGAGCGCATCGAGACGCTCGAGACGCCGGCGGTTGAGCGCCGCGATGCGCCGCGTCAGCGTCGCGCGGAGCAGCTCCTCCTTGGAGCCGAAGTGGTAGTTGGCCGCGGAGACGCTGGTGCCCGCCGCCTGGGTGACGGCCCGAATCGAGATCCCCTCCAGGCCGTGAAGGGCGAACAGCTGCTCGGCGGCGTCGAGCAGCCGCTGCTTGGTGCTGCCGGCTCCCGCCGTGGGGGCGGAGCCCGCCACGGACGCGGAGGCGGTGTCGGTCTGAGACGGGTAGGGATGGCTGGACACGGAATCCCGCCGTGGTCGAAGGGGAACTCGGAGGGCCGGGGCGCGACGGCCTTCGGACGAGGCGTGGACTGGGAGGCGAACGGGCGTTTCGAACGTACGTTCGGATCGGGTCGTGCGCAAGCCGCGCCCTGCCAGGCTAGGCCGAGCTTCACCTGCTCTTCCGCGGATCGGCGGAAGAAGGGGTCCTTCGAGGTCCGGTAGCCTCCCGCCATGACCAATCCCCGGGGGATCTTGGCCTGGAGCGACCGTAGGCGGCTTTCTCGTGGCGCGCGGCGACCTGCAGCGCCGAGCGAGGCACCCCTAGGCTCCGGCAGATCTGGCGGAGCGAAGCGTGGGGGAGGACTTCCTTCACTCGTCGGACGTCCTTCCGCCCCTAGCACGACGACTGAGCGGAGTGCAGCCGGAGTGCAGAGAGAATCAGCGCCTTCCAAGCGATTGAGATCGCAGCCAAGAAATGGTGGCGGCACGGAATCCGCGTTCGATCAGATCAACCAGATGAAATGATTGAGCTTTTCTCCTTGAAGGATGTTCCTCCGGCAGCCCGGCCCAGCCCCAGCCACGGATTGACGATACCGCCATCTGGCGGCATAATCACGCCAAACGGCACCTGCGATCGAGGAGGTTTCGAGTGGGCAATCCGCGGGAGGTCGAGGGAGTCGTGAGCGTCCTTGGTGGCACCAAGGTTGTGGGCAAGGGCGTGCGCTCACCGGAGGATCTGGCAGAGCGCGTCCGCGCGGGACTCCCCTTCGCCGCCCTGGTCGCGGTGATGGAGCGCTACGAGATCTCCCGCGATGTCCTGTGCGCCATCCTGTGCCTCTCCTCCCGAAATTTCCTTCGGCGCAAGGCGCAGAAGCGGCTGGCGCCCGACGAGTCCGATCGCCTCTACCGCCTCGCTCGGGTGCTGGCCCACGCAAACCGCGTCTTCGAGGATCCGGACGAGTCGGCCGACTGGATCCACGCACCCAACACTGCTCTGGGCAAGCAGCAGCCGCTGACCCTTCTCGACACGGACATCGGTGTCCAGCAGGTCGACCAGGTCCTCGGCAGAATCGAGCACGGCATCGTCGGCTGATGCGCGTCTGGCGCATCTGCAAGGCCGACCACACCGCGACGGCCTTCACCGGCGAAGGCGCCTTCCTCTACCCCGGACGCTGGCATCACGCGGGAACACTGGTCGTCTACTGCTCGGAGAGCCGAGCACTCGCGGCCCTGGAGCAGCTCGTGCATCTGCGTCGCAACCGGCTTCCTCCAAACTTCGTCTGCTTCGGAGTGGAGGTTCCGGACGGCCTCACCATCCAGGAGGTGCGAACCGAAGAGCTTCCGGCCAAGTGGCGTCTCCAGCCGGGCCCACCCGAGCTGCGGGACGTCGGCACACGCTGGGCCGAATCAGGGGAGACCGCAGTGCTTCAGATTCCTTCGGCCGTCGTCCCAGGAGAGCACAACTTCCTGCTCAACCCGCGCCATCCAGACTTCCGCCACCTTGCCGTCGGCGAGCCCCAACCCTTCGCGTTCGATGAACGTCTGGTGATGCCGCGTCCCAGTGGACGGCAGAAGCACAACGTCCACTAGAATGAGCCGCAGAGCCCGCGACGGAAGCCGCGATCGAGACTTCCCCGCGCCGACCCTCGCGTGCTAGATGGGAGCGAAACCAGGCTCTTGGCTGCTCCGTGGCCTGGCTCCAAGTCGACTCCAACATCGTTGAGTCTTCATCCGGCTCCGCCACGGTCGCCCCCCCCCAAGTACTGCACCGGACTTGCCGGCCCCGCCCAGGCCCTCGATCAGCTGCGTGATCGCTCGCTCCCACATCTGAGTTCGATCAGAGCACTCCAGCCGAGTGGGACGTCGGTGCCTGAAGGCGTCTGGGCGACCGCGCCTCCGTCACGTGGCCCCATCCCGATCCCGTAAGGATCCCGTGCGCCCGGCGACCGGCGCGGGCTGACGACAAGCCGAGCAGGCGAGGCGCGTCAGTCGGCGGCGCGCCACGAGGCTCGAAATCGTCCCGGGATGGGGGCCTGATACCCCCGCGCCGCTGCTTGACATAGTGAAGAGGGTTCAGAGGGAGGCTAACGGACCACGAAGGACCCTTTTTCCGCCTATCCGCACCCCGCGCCATGTTCCTTACAATCTCGAGGCTGTTCAATGGCGAGCCCGTCGAAGGGTCCAGGGCGAAGCACGTAGGCTCAGGTAGACCGCTCCCCAACGATCAGACGCAGCTTGCTTGACGGAGCTGGCCCTCGGGGCACGTGGCCCCGCGGCTATCCTGCCGCCGGGTCCGTATGGGCCTTGAAGATCGCGGACGGCGTCGCCGCTGCCGTGGCCGCTCCCGAGGGCGCCGCCCGGGCCGCGCCGGCGTCGGCTCCCGTCGTCGTCGCGTGGGGCGTGGTCGGCGCGCGACCCCGCAGCACCTGGGTCACCCGCATCAGGCCGCGCACTGCGTCGTACCAGAAGGGACCGCCGAGGCCGATCAGGAAGCCGGTCACGAGGGTGGCGAAGAACCACGCAAGAGCGGCTGTCCGCGTGCCCTCAGCCGACGGGCGGCAGTGCGGGTCGGGGCTCTTGTCCGAGATCCCTCCCGGAACGAAGAGGCAGTGGGGGAAGTAGGTCCAACCCAGCGGCACCCCGAGCGCCGCGAGCTGGCCGAGGTGGGTCCTCGTGCTCTCGATCAGCTCTCGCGCCTCCGCGACGTGCTCCTTCGCCGCGGCTGCGGCTCGCGCTGCGTCTGTTGCCGCCTCAGCGGCTTCGCCCGGGGGTTGATCGAGGGCCCCGAGCGCCTCGTCGAGCTTCTGCTGCGCGGAAGTCTGCGCGTTCAGGAACTCGTCCGCCTGGGAGCCGACCTGCTCGGCCACCTCCGGGTGCTCCACGTAGAAGTCGAGGACGCGATAGCCGTCGATGTTCGCGGCCAGAGCCAGGAGGACGCCGATGCCCAGGGAGATGACCGCGCTCGAGCTCTTGAAGTACTCGCGCGTGGCATCGGACAGCTCGTCAAAGCGGCCCACCACGCGATCGACGACGGCATCGATCTCGGCCTCGGCCCTCTCCCGGAGCTGCTGCCCCCACTCGCTGCGCGCGAGGCGGCGCACGAACTCCTCTCTCGTCATCTCATCCGAGCGGTCGACGGCGAAGAGGCCCCGCAGCCAGGCCGGGATGCTCCCGATGTCGGTACCGAGCGGCGACTTGCGGATCATGTCCGCGAACCTCTTCTTCGCATCGACGACGGTCTGCGTCGCCTTGATCCTGGGCCCGATCTCCTTCTCGAAGACGAGACCGAGCATGTGCGTCATGACACGGCCGCGACGCTTCAGGACGCGCGAGGCGAACTCCAGCAGAAGCGTCACGATGGTCGCGAGCCCCAGCATCGTCACGGCGAAGGCGAGAAGTGCTTGAAGAATCTGCATGGCGAGCTCCTCCATCCCCCCGCCGGCCAATTCTAGACGCCGGACTCGCGCTCTCCTCCGCGAATACGGGGCGGCCTCGAGGAACCGCGGTGAGGTCACTCGGCGTTTTCCAACACCCGCGTCCAGAATTACCCCGACCGCGAGTGGTGGCAGCAGCGGGTCGCACTCGGCGAGCTCGACCCGGGCGGGCGGGAGCCTGGCGAAGCTCTCCCGGTGCAACGGGGCCGCTTAGGGCGACACGGCGCCGGGGTCGCTGTCGCGCAGGCATGTACTGCCCCCCGTAAGTCAAGCCGCTTCGTTGAGCTTCTAACGAGGCTTCGCCTCAGACCGACGAGATGTATGGCTCCTTGCCTCATCGGATCGGAGGGAAAGGGCCCCGCTGCGGAGCCTGGACCCCTCAGGTCTCTGCTTGTCTTCGAGCTGGCGCGCGCCGTCTCCGACGACGTCTCGAAGGACGAGGACCTCAACCAGCCCGTGCGAATCTCCCTCGCCTTCGGCTACGCGATGCACCCGGAGGACGGGGAGAAGCCGGAGGCCCTGTCGGCGCGGGCCCGCGAGCCCCGCATCCGCATGATGTGATCCTGCGCCGCCGCGCCGCGCTTTCAGCTCCAGGGCAGCACGAGCCAGCGCGCGACGGCCATGGCCGCCATCCCCAGCAGCGCGACCCGCAGCGGCGCGAGCTCGCTCGACGGGTCGCGCCACAGCCCGATTCCGCCGACCGCGATCTGGACTGGCGCCACCCCGAGTACCGCCCAGGCGTAGAGCCCGGGGGCGGCCAGCCAGGCCGCGACGTAGAGCAGACCGCCGCCGATCAGACACGGCAGGATCGCCCGGCGGAGCACGGCGCGAGATGCCTTCCCCCGGTCCGTCACCTCGCCCGTCGACTCCTCCGCCACGCTGCGGAAGCGGTCGTTCATACCCGGATCCTAGAGGACGAGTTCAGAGTCCGCCGGACACCGGACGCAGCACGCCGCGCTTGGAATGCAGCGCGAACTCCGACAGACTTCCTCCACGCCCTGGAACGTCCGAAGGACCCGGATCCCGACGAGCCCCCTGCTCCTCGCCTGCGGGGCCTGCGAGATGTGGGAGCCGGACGCAGATCGCTTGCCGTCCTCGAGCGGTGCACCGGCGTCCCGGAATCTCCGGATCCGGGGCGCCACGCTCTTCGAATGCGCGTCGGGAGGGTCGCTGCTCCAGCTGAGCGCGCGCGAAATGACCGTGCGAAAGAGAGTCTTCGGGGTCTTCTCCGTGGCATTCCTGCACGAGGCCCTGCTGGACGAAGCCAGGCTGCGCGTCGACCTCAGCGACCGAGGCTGTGGAGCCTCGAATCCGGAGGCCTCCGGATTCGATTCCATCTGGTCCGATGCGCTCCAGATGATCCGCCAAACCTCCAGCCCATTCAGTCGTATCCAGATCGAGCCGTTCGGGATGGACGTGGTCGATGGAGATCGAATGCTCTTCGAGCTCCGTTCGGGCAAGGTCCAATCCAATTCGCGCGACCCACTTCAGCTCCGCAATGGAGTGCAGGTTCGAACGGCAAACGGCTACCTGCTGCGCTGTGACCGCGCCCTTCTCACCGATGGCTGGTCCATCTCCGCACGCGGGGGCTACGCGCTCTTCGAACGAGCCGGCACCGCGCTGGAATCCGGCTCGGAGGCGGCGTTTCGACTGGACCCGCGTGGGGACCTTCGTCCTGTACCCACCGCCCCGGGTCGCGACTCAGGCGTCCCGCCCCCGGCGCCGGCGAGCTAGCGCCAGCACGGCCGCGATTCCCGCCGCGAGCTGGAGCGTCGAATCGGGCTCCGGGAGGGGGACTCTTCCGAAGGTCGGATCGGGGTAGGAACCGTGCACGAGGCTGTTGTCGAGGTCGAAGTGCGGCAGGACGTCGCGCACGTCGAAGGGGTCGACGTCGTAGAACATCCCCAGATCGAGGCTGGCACCCTGCGGGTCGAAGCTCGTACCCAGCTCGTCGTTCAGGACCTCCAGCACGGCCAGCTCGTCGAAGATCGTCGTCCCCTGCGTGAGAATCTCGGTAGGGCCGTCCAATGAATCGCGAAGCGTCGCGAGCTGCATGCGAACCTCTGCCTCGTCCGCCAGCTGATCCGGCTCGATCGTAGACACGTCGTTCGACTAATGGTCCACCTCGCCGCGGATGAAGGCCGATGCAGCCACGTAGGCATCGATCGCGCCCCGATTCGCCAGGTTCGCATCCGTGAGAGCATCGCCATGACCTGGAATCAGCGTGCCGAGTGCGCTGTTGGCGTCGATGACCTCGGACTGGATCTGGATGCGGTCCTCGATTGGGGTGTACGAATCGAAATCCAGATCGATGTCGAGAGCGGACATCAGGAGGAGCCTGGAGAGCCAGAGCTGAAGCTCCGCCTCGAACACCGAAACGTCTCCGAAATCCAGCTCGATGGCATCGAGGATCGAGGTGCCCGTCGCGCTACCGATGGTTGCGAGCTCGTTGCTGGTCAGGATCAGGATGGTCAGACCGTCGACGGAGTGCAGATCCGCGATCGAATCCTCGAGAGCCGGTACGAGCAGTTGATTCCAGGCCTCCTGAGCATCGGATCCATCCGGCGAGTCGACGGGGAGGTCGATCTTGCCCGAGAGATTCTTCGGGAGAGACGGGCCGAAGTCGTAGAGGTCTCGCCCCTTCGAGCCGATGCCCAGCTGATCCATCATCTCCTTCACGCTGTCGGTGAACGTGAGCGGGTCGTCTCCGTCGACGTTCTCGCCCAGCACGCCCAGCACCCGGGTCGCCGCCCGGAGGATTCGGGCACAGCCATCGCTCGGGGTGTCGGCGACGGCCTGGGCGCACGCGTCGTCGGCCGCGACTTCCTCGGGTTCACGTTCTATTGGGCGCGGACCCGCAAGGGACGTTGGGGGATGTTCTGCAAGACACGCAGTGCGAGCCTGAGGCGGATCATCCAGTCCGTCTACGGGTGGTGTCGTCGCCACCGTCACCTACCGGTCGCGGTTCAGCACCAAGCGCTCACGAGGCGCATCCAGGGCCACTTCGACTGCTTCGCGGTGAGCGGCAACTTCCGAAGTCTGCTGCCCGTCCTCGAGCGGGCGAGGCGGTCCTGGTACAAGTGGCTCTGCCGTCGGAGCCAGCGCAAGCGCCTCACCTGGGAGCGGTTCGCGGACCTGCTCCGCGACTTCCCGCTCCCGCAGCCCCGGACAACGGTCCCGATCTGGGGTGGGTAGCCACGAGCCTCTTCCACGGAGGATCCGGATGGTGGAAATCTCCTTGTCCGCGAGCCAGCGGAGCTGGCGAAGCGCTTGCGACTGCGTCGCCGCGGATCTGGAGAGGGCCCGGGGTGGGTGACTGCCCCGGTCTACTCGACAGCGGGTTCTCGAAGTCCGATGGCGCCCGAAGCGTCAACTTCTCTTCGGGGATGCCCTTACGCGAGCTCTCCCTCGAGCCACCGCGCGTCGCGGATCGCCACTTCCCGCTCGTCGATCTCGATGCCCTCGGTGCCGGAGTCGCTCCCCTCGAGGTCGCGCCGGGTGAGCACCTTGCCGTTGCGGTAGAGCGAGGACTGAGCGAACGCCGCGAGGTAGTTGAAGGTGCTCGTCCGCTCTCCGAGCTCCGGGGCAGGTGAAGCGGTCATGCGGCCTGGATCCCCGACGCCCTTTCGTGTGCCGAGGTGATCGAGCACGACAGTCCTCCCGAGCGGAACCCGGCTCGGGATACCAGAGCCGTACTCGGGTCGTGCGTGCTTCCGGCGGCCCTCAGGATGGGGCTCTCGGCCAGGAGGATGACCCGAAAAGGGTCATCCGACGACGCGATAGCTCTCGCCGCCCTGCGGCGAACGCGGAGCTACCTGCCTCGTCATGGCCGCGACTGGAGCATTTCGTCTCCATCCCTTGCGTCGACCGGTTGAACCGAAGGCATCCATCGAACGCGGCGGAAAGGCACCCCTTCCTTCCCATGCGCCATGGCGCATAATGGTCGGTCTGGCGCAGACGCCGCTCGAGGACATGGAAATGGAGGCCGGACTTGGCCGAACGGACGCCTGAAGCCGATGCGGCGACACGACTGATCGGTCTCGTCGATGAGCTGGTGAGGGAGCTGCATCCGGCTCGAACCTTCCAGGTGACGCTGGACAAGGACCTCGACCGCGACCTGCACTTCGACAGTCTCGCGCGTGCGGAGCTGCTGCTCCGTCTCGAACGCGTCTTCGAGGTTGCGTTGCCCGAGCAGCTGCTCGCGACTGCCGAGACGCCGCGAGACCTGCTCCGGGCGGTGGCCACCGCGCAACCGGCTTCTGCTCGCCGGCGCCCGGTGGGCGTGGGCGCGCCGACCGGACCGGCCATGGAGAGTGTCGGTTCGGTGCCCGACACCGCGGAGACGCTGGTCGACGTGGTCGCGTGGCACGTGGACCGACAGCCGGACCGGCCTCACGTGCACCTCTACGAGAGTGGCGATGCCGCGCCGGCGATTCTCAGCTACGGGGATCTCGATCGGTCGTCGCGAGCGGTGGCGGCTGCCCTCGTGGCGCGCGGGCTCGTCCCGGGGCAGTCGGTGGCGATCATGTTGCCGACCAGCTGCGAGTACCTGGCGACTTTCCTCGGCATCGTGATGGCCGGCGGCGTGCCGGTCCCCATCTATCCACCTGCGAGGCCGTCACAGCTCGAGGATCATCTGCGCCGCCACGCTCGCATCCTGGAGGCCGCGCAGACCCGGCATCTCGTCACCATCGCCGAGGCCCAGACCGCGGCTCGACTGCTGCGCGGCCAGGTGGACTGCCTGCGCGACGTGCTGACGCGAGACGATCTCGCGGGCGATGCCGCTTCGTTCGCGCCGCCGCCGATCAAGGCGAGCGACACGGCCTTCGTGCAGTTCACGTCCGGCAGCACCGGACAGCCGAAAGGTGTGGTGCTGACCCACCAGAACATCCTGGCGAACATCCGGGCCATGGGTGAAGCGATTCGCGCCAGCTCGGACGACGTGTTCGTCAGCTGGCTGCCGCTCTACCACGACATGGGGCTGATCGGCGCCTGGCTCGGGAGCCTCTACTACGCGATGCAGTCAGTGCTGATGTCGCCGCTCAGCTTCCTGGCGAACCCGGCGCGCTGGCTGTGGGCCATTCACGAGCACGGCGGGACCATCTCGGCAGCACCGAACTTCGCGTTCGAGCTGTGTCTCTCCAAAATACCCGACGGGGCGCTCGAGGGTCTGGACCTCGCCACCTGGCGCCGGGCATTCAACGGCGCGGAGCCGGTGAGCCCGCGCACGGTGCGGCGATTCAGTGAGCGGTACGCGGCGTTTGGTTTCAGGGCCGGGGCGATGGCGCCGGTCTACGGGCTGGCGGAAGTGGCGGTGGGGCTCGCGTTCCCGCCGCTCGACAGCGGTGCTTCGATCGACCGGATCCAGCGCGCTCCGTTCGAGCGCGGCGGGCGCGCCGAGCCGGCCGGCGAGGACGATGCCGCGGCGCTGGAGTTCGTCGCCTGTGGGCGTCCGCTGCCGGGCTACGAGATCCGCATCGTCGGTCCGACGGGTGTCGAGCTCGGCGAACGCGAGGAGGGCCGACTGGAGTTTCGCGGTCCGTCCGCGACGAGCGGCTACCTGCGCAATCCGGAGGCGAGCGAAGCGCTCTTCGACGGCGACTGGCTCGACTCCGGCGATCTCGCCTACATCGCCGGTGCCGACGTGTATCCCACCAGCCGCGTGAAGGACGTGATCATCCGCGGTGGGCGCAACATCTATCCCTACGAGGTCGAAGAGGCGGTCGGCGACCTCGACGGCGTGCGCAAGGGCTGTGTGGCGGTGTTCGGCAGCGCGGACCCGGCCAGCGGCACGGAGAAGCTCGTCGTCATGGCGGAAACCCGCGAGGAGGCACCCGGTGCGCGCGAGCGGTTGGCCGCACAGATCGACGTACTCGTGAACGACGTCCTGGGCATGCCGGCCGATGATGTGGCGCTCGTCCCGCCGCGGACCGTGTTGAAGACATCGAGCGGCAAGATCCGCCGTGCGGCGAGCCGCGAGATCTACGAGCGCGGCGAGATCGGGAAACGCGCGCGTTCGGTCTGGTGGCAGGTCACCCGTCTCGTGTTGTCGAGCGCGGCGTCGCGCTGGCGGCGCACACGTCGAGTGCTGGCCGAAGTTGGTTACGGGGTGTACGTCGAGGCATTGTTCTTCGCGCTCGTCGTCCCCGTCTGGATTGGCACCGCCGTTCTGCCATGGCGGGCGCGCTGGGCGCTGATTCGCGCCGGCGCCCGGACGCTCTTTCGAGCAGCCCGCATCCCGTTTCTGGTCGACGGCCTCGACCGGCTGCCCGGGAAGGCCGGGCGCATCTACGTCGCCAACCACTCCAGCTACCTCGACGGCGTCGTCGTGGTTGCAGGGATACCCGACACCTTCAGCTTCGCCGCCAAGGCCGAGCTCGAACAGCGTTTCGTCTCTCGCGTCTTCCTTCGTCGCATCGGCGCTCGCTTCGTCGAACGCACCGACGTGGAGCGGGGGCTTGCCGACGCGAGAATGGAGATCCGTGCCGCACAGGAGGGAGAGTCGCTCTTCTTCTTCCCCGAAGGCGGGCTGACCCGCGAACCCGGTCTGCGGCCGTTCCACCTCGGCGCCTTCGCGGCGGCGGCGCAGGCTGGCGTGCCCGTGGTGCCGGTCACGATCAGGGGATCTCGATCGATCCTGCGCGACGGGTCGTGGTTCCCCCGACGGGGACCCCTGACGCTCGTGGTGGCGGAGCCGGTGTACCCGGACGGCGACGACTGGTCGGCGGCCGTGCGGCTTCGAGATGCGTCGCGCGCGCGCATGCTCGAACATCTCGGCGAGCCCGACATGGCGGCCGACTGATCCCGCCCAAGAAAGCAGGCGTCGACCGCCCGGGAGCACCCTCCGTCCGGATCGGGGCACGGCACGTCGGCGCCGCTGGCGCCACCACGCCAGGGGCGGCAGCAGGAACGCCAGCTCGAAGCCGAGGCCGCAGGTGTGTGACCCGAGCTTGTGGATCACGTTGGCCCGGTCGGCGTTGACGTAGATCGCACCGAACCGGCCCACGTCGACGTCGTTGAACCGTATGCGTTCGGCGAAACGAGTCGTGATGCGCCGGGCCGGTCAGGGTATCTCTGGGCGGTATGTCAGTCGATCTCGCCGAGCGCGACCTTGCGGTAGATGTTGACCTCGAGCCGCTTTTGAGCGTCCGTCTGCTCGAGGGTCTCGTGCCAGCGGACGGGAGAGAGCTCGAGCACGCGGTGCTCGTGCCAGCGGGGCAGCAG
>JAAUYK010174008.1_pt1 | contig 12036 bp, 14 predicted proteins | sample 7278021 | NCBI WGS metagenome assembly JAAUYK01 (sample SAMN14350223, study PRJNA611818) | marine sediment metagenome | isolation source: surface marine sediment (1.8m) | place: French Polynesia: Moorea | collected 2018-08
CGTTGCGTTGCGTTAGCTGATTCCCCTCGACTCACTCGACTCACTCCACAGCACAGCACACTCCCCAGTCCATAGTCTTCGTCCGGGGTCCGATCCGATCCGTGCCGTGCCGTGCCGTGCCGTGCCGTTCTTGTTCAGGCAGTTCAAGCTCACGTTGAACGCACATAACGACAGACAGACAGACAGACGAGGCGGACAGGCGGATTCTGCTCCAAAGATGTACAACGCAAGCACTCAGGGGATCTATGTATACACGGCAAATAAAGGCATGGTTTCAATGCCATACCAGCAGTTTTCACGCTCAAAGAATCAATGGCCCTTGATATACGAGTAAATTAATTGCCTTAAAGTACGGCAGACAATAATTGCGATGCGGCGTCAAATTCGAGGCTTTCGTTCTCATTGCATGAACCCTAGGCTTCTAGCAAGAGATAGAAGCGCTGCAGGGTACAGGGATGAAGACATGAGGATTTTTTTACGCTACGTGAAGTGGAAGAAACGTGCTCCCTTGGCTACCACCGGTTCTTCTATCTCTCACCTTACTGTTTTATCTGTAGTGCACATAGGCGTAGAACTGCTTTCTACGTGGTGTTGGTGTCCAACATTGCAGCAAAAGCAATACTACAAGTGTGCGGAATGTGAACCCTGGGAAGGAAAAAGAAGAGCGGGTTTCTCGTATAGATAGTACGTATTAGTAAGCGAGCATTTCGTTTCGCATTCTACTCGAGTACTCGTACGTACGCCAGACGGAGACGGACTGACGGACAGAGCACAATGGGCAGCAATTATAATATGCCTCAATGGGGTGTTCTGTTCTTATTCACGAATCACGGTTAATAATTAAGTTAAGCCCACTTTTCCCTAGGGCGAATAAGAAAAATAATTATCTTGCATTCAGGTGCAGTGGCTCGTTGTGTGTGAAATACGCGCACGCATCTTTGACACAGCTACAACTCAGTCCGATTAATCACTTAACTGGGTCATGTCGATAGCCGCAAGCGACTATCTTGCCAGGCTATACGGTCAGCGCGATCGACCTGCGCAATTTAACAGTTCGACTGACTGTACGTTTGCGTGTATTAATTGCGTACGTTAACGCGATCATGACCATCTCCATGCACGTTCACCTAGCTAGCTTCTAGCTGTTCTACCCGCAGCATCCGTCGCGGAGAGACGAACTTGGCCATATTTGTCCTTGAGCACGTCGAGAAAAAGCGGCGGAGATACAACTGTAGTCTGTAGCTGGAAGGCAACGCGGCGCGGCGGGCGGTGCACGGCGGCTCCCAAATTGCGCACTAGCTCTGTGCATGGTGTTGCCAAAGAGCGCAGCTAGACCGAGCGCAGATATACGATGATGAAATTGGCATTGGCTACAAAACAGATATGGCTAAAGGGTAATATAGACCGTGCATGAGCATTTCCTTTCATGGAACGTTATGTACGCCGACGTATATGGCAACGTGCGCTAAATTAATCTATACGTCTTGGGGAATGATTTCGGGATGGAGCATCTTTGGCGCCTGCGCCGCACTTAGGGTGTTCGCGTCTGATTGTCCACTTTCCTCCATAGTCCATACGTCAACCAAACAAAGTCGATCTCTCTGGGGAGCACCGACTGCGGTTACGTGTAGACCGGGGAACGGGCTGCCTGCCGAAATGGATTTTCCACTGTTCTTCGCCGTACTTCTATACCTCAACGTGTATTACTTCGGGTTCTTCGCCGTCTTCGAGTTCCTGCTCCTCCTGTTCAAGGCGACCCAGATGCCGGACTCCAAGTACGAGATGAGCACGGCCGTTAACGAGGTCATCATCCTCACCTTCCTAGTGGTCGTCGAATCCGTCAGGCTGATGCTCGGCCAGCAGCACAATAAGGTGCGATATACTTAAGTTAATACCACGCACATATGTTCTTATTCTCCTCTACGTAGACTGATTTCCACCGCAATTTGTTCGCCGTGTTTCGCATCCTCGTCCTCACCGCACCGTCCATGTATGCCGTGGCCTACTTCACCTTCTGGCAGAACTACGTCTCCCGGCTGGACTTCTCGCTCGGCCTCGTCATGCTCGTCATCCAGACCTTCCAGCTCTTCAGCTGCTTCGTGTCGCTCGTCCTCGCCTTCATAAGGCCGCTCGCGGCAGTCAAGTCGCGCTAAACCGACTAGTCAATAGCACTAGCACTACCAAAGAACGGGCTGTGAACGTACAACGCATCTCAACGAGTGTACTTTTTATTATTAAAATAGTTAAACGGCGATGAATAAGAACCTTCTTGGTAGCATCAACGTCGGCCGTTTGTCTCGGCGCGCGTCCGACGATTACTCTGTTTTGATAGTCCACAAGGTCGACTCTACGTTAAACATTTTGTAGCAGTATAGCTATAGGACTGTAGTATGTAGTATATATGCTATCGGATCAATTCCAGGTTATCTCCACAGGTTGCTGGAATGCTTACCAAATGCTAGAGGAGGACATAAAATGTATGTAGTACATGTGTGTGTGGGTCCGTAGGCAATTGTGACCGAATAGCAGTAGTGATTAAACAGCAAGAAGCGGCGACTGGCTGGCGATAGATAGATCGATCGGCGGCGTATCACAATGTGGCGCGTTCTCATCACTATTTGCCAAGTATTTCTTTTTGGTGCGAATTCCATCTCCTTGCTTCGTTTGCTGCTCGTTCTTGATGCACAGCAGCAGCGAGTGGGCGACCTGCAGCGCGGAGGCCGTACAGCAAATTTGGTAGCTCAGATCGGTTCTCTGACAAATGCACAGTGGTGAGGATTACACGTATTTTAGTTATAGCTGCGCTGCTGCATGGCCGGGCTGGCATCGGAGCACGGGGTCTCCCTCCTCTGTTCCATCATAGGATTCCGTTGGTGAGGTACTGAAACCCGTCGTAGAGTTTGGTCGTCAACGAGTTGATTGACTGCTCCACCATCGTGTCCACCAGGTTATGCAACTGCTCCTCCGTCAGGTTCATGTGGAAGCGGGACTTCATGGACTGTATCGTGGCCGCGCCGGACGTGAAACATGGCAACTGCGAACCTGGAAATGAGGTACACTGGTAAGGAGGGACACTTACTAGTTTAGGAGATTCCGCAAGATCTCACCTGCTCTCATGATGTCGACGAGCGACATGAGCTTGTCCGAGTGCTTCCTGGCGGCAACCAGGCCCTGAAGGATGAGTATCTTGAAGTACTTGAACATGTCGCTGTCCTGGCCGCCCATCACGTCGACCAGCTCCGGCGTCATCTTGAAGGGAGAGCTCTCGAAGCCGAGGTTCTTGGGCGAGCAGCTGAGTATGAATCCGTAGTCGATGTGGATCAGGTGGCCCTCATTGTCCAGCAGGATGTTGCCGTTGTGGCGGTCCTTCACTTGAACGAGGTAGGAGACGACGCAGTAGGCGGCGCAGCTCTCGACGAACTTTCGCTGCGCGGTGAGAAACTCCTCAGAGTTGAGGTCACCGAACTCTTGCCTAAAATATTAATACAATCACTCGATGACGCGAGCACATTTCTCGAGTTAAAAGTCGGCCTCCGTACCTGAAGTACTCAAGCAGAGACATCTTGCTATTCTTTTTGACCTGATGCAGACTGACTGTGTTCAAGATGGGCTCGATCAACCCCGAGTCGTTGGATAGGACAAGGATCCTGTAGGGTCTGACCCACAGCGGAAGTCTCTCCTCTTTCCAGACCCTCTGCAGCATGACTAGCAGCTGGTATGCCATCAGCTCCTGCCTCAAGTCGTCTCCGCACTTGACGATGCAGGCGAGCAGGCGCCAGTTTTTCAGATGGCCGTACGGACTAGAATCACGCACGCGACGAACCTGTAAATGTCGGGATGGATTATACTAGAGATTCATTTTAAAAGCAAGCAGCCATTGCTCACCTTCTCTTCCCACGGTTCCTTTAGGACCGATGCAGACGGATCTTCTGGGTCCCTCATAAAGTTTGTCCGAGGCTGTTTGAGGTTCTCGCTTAGGCGCCGCCTTATGTCTCCCGCCGCGATGAAGACCGGCTCCCTGCGGAGTTGAATCGCAAGTTCTCGGATTGCATTATAACGCTCATAACGACGCGCTCGTTTGTCTAAATCACCTTGAATCTGTAGAGTCCATGCTCATTTGCGAGATGGTATCCCTGTCGACGACGTTGTTCCTTCTCCTCTGCAGAACCCAATTGGGGAACGGCAGGTTGGGGTCCTCGTCGAGGTCGTTCGACCAGCAGTCGGACGTGTCCATGAAGGCGGGGTCCATGGACGGGTTGGCCGAAAACGCCTGCGCCAACGAGGTCATCGAGGTTGACGTGCTCATCACGTGCGGGCCCGTCGAGGATGACGCGGCCCCGGAGTGCGAGGAGCTGCTCGAGCTGCCGCCGCCCCCTCCGCTGGCGCTGCCGCCTCCAGCAGCAGAGGAGCTGGACGAGCCGTTCGAGTCGTCGGGAAGCTGCTCCTCGCTTTTCACATGCCTAAGGATCGAAATGACGTAATGTTTTCATATCGAAGGAAATACGGAAATTATGTGACCTACCTCAAGTTATTGATTATCTTCTCCGGGGTCGGGCTGGACGAGCAGTCGAAGACCTCTACCACCTCGACGTAGATGATGTAGGGCGCCTTATCCTTCGAGTTCAGCACGGAGGCCGCCTGCGCCGGGATCCTGACGACCAGGTGCTGCATCGCCGGGCTGTGGATGGGAAGCCACACCCGCCCCGGCAGATTCAGGTTCAGCATGGACAGCTCGGCGAGCAGCCTCTGCGTCTTGGACTCCTTATCGGGCAAGGTTCCCAGCCGCTTGCCGATGGAGATCAGGGCGCGGACGAACTCCTGCTGCGGCGCGAGCCTAGGCGCCCCGCACGAGCAGGTAGTCCTCTCGCCGCGGAGGTCGTTGACGGCCGCCTTGCAGCTCTCGAAGCACTGGCACCCGTTGTCGAAAGCCCGGCCCGACGTCAGGTCACCCAGGTGGAGGCGCCGGCGACTCGACGAGGGAGGGTGGTGGTAGTGGTGGTGGTGGTGGTGTCCCGCGCCGCCGCCGGGGTTGTTGGGGCTGAGGAGGCCGGTCGCGTCGGACCTCGACCTGATGTGGGTCTTCCGCTGGTGGCCGCTGGAAGAGTTTGGCGCTAAAGGTTTCGGCTGCAGCGACGTCACGTCCGGATTTGGCAATTTATAAGGCTGATGCGCATGCGGATGTCGAGATCTGGAAGGGCGTCAATCCGTTGTCAAATCAAGTCAGCGCCACCGCGTCGCAATCGTTAGTTATGCTGTCAGAAACACACAAGTGCACCGCTTGCGGGGCAATCAACTGTCATTGTCGGAACGTGCAAAATCGGTCTAAAGCACCTAAGTCAGCTTTAACCGAGTGAAGTCGTCTCGAATAAGTTTTCTCTACGACGCTCTAAAATCTAGCCCAAGAGAAGCTTGAATGGGCCGGAGGAACGACGTCGTTACGATGTCCAATGTCTGTACTGTACGTAGAGGAAAAGGAGGGAAACTCACGAGTTGTTCAGCATGTCCCTGAATCGGATCTCTCTGGAAACCTCTTTGGGGACCAGTTCCCCGGATAGGATGAGATTCCTCAGCTTGGTGCCGTGGCTCTTCTTCTTGCAGCCACTGGGAAGGTTTGCGTCCCAGGTGTAGGCGTCAAGGAGCCAGGCGCAGTTGAGCGAAAAGTCCACGCTCTGTCGACACCTGTAATGAGAGGCAAAGTTAGTTAAGTAGGAGATCTCAGGTAAGACATGAAAAGCGATCGTACCTGTGAATCAGGTAGGGATGGAGCACCTCTGCCACCTCAGGATACATGACATACATGTTGACCATCTGAGGCAGGTAAAAGTCGAGCTCAGCCTCAGCGTAGGTGAACAACTTGTTCCCGATGTAGCCCAGCACGCCCGGCTCCTTCGAGTTGAACATGTAGGCCATGGCCATGGAGGCGTCGAAGAGCTTCGACTCGAACAGCCTCAGCAGCCAGCTCTTGTTGGCGTTCGAAGCGGACGAACCGATGGAGATGGCCCCCGGGCTGCCGGGCTTCTCCTCCCGAAGGGGAGATGTGGGCGACGCCGCCGACGAACTGCCACAGGGCGCTCCTCCCACGGGCGACTGGTGCTGCTGCAGCATCTCCTGACTGGCCTGCGCGGAGCTGTCCCCGGAGCCGAGGCTCTCGCCGAGTCCAGAAGTGGCGCACGAGTGCTGGTCGTCAACGGAATCCATCTTGCCGTAGGGCGGCGGCGGCGACTCGTCCGCCACCATCGACATGGAAGGCGGCGTGATCCTCCGGCGGTGGGAGCCCAGCGTAGAAGCCGCCATGGTGGAAGGTGCTCGCACGATCACATTCTCCTGAAAAGTCGAAATAAACGAGGCTTAGTATTAGGCCGCACCCGCGTGGAATTAAGCTTCGCTATCAGAGAACAAAGATCACCATAGCGAGCTTACGTACGCGTAGGTACTTTCAGTTAAGCACAAAAGAACCAATGCACCGCACTGTCAACAAATGCTCGCTCGCTCGCTTCGCTTCTGCATCGTGGCACTTGATCGCCAGCCGTGTGGCAAACTAGGGAGCTAGGGCATGGGATGAATTGGCGGCGTCAATGCGTCGCGTCGTCCAAATATGCGTCTGTCCGTCCGCCTGTCTGTCCATTCAGTCTCAATACCAGGCGGAGCGGAATTCAAGGTCGGAGGAATTTGTCAGGATTGTCCGTCTTTTCCCTCCTCTGTCTGGGCCTAACGAATGGAATACTGTCAAGAACGGAACATAGTCGAGTGAAACACAATCTCAGCCATATTTAGTTCGGTTTGTTCGACTACAAACATAGTACGCTCAATTTCTCCTACGAAATATTATTAAGTACGACTTATTATTCTTCACCTGTTCCAGGTCGGCCAATTTTAGAGAAATTCCTTTGACGTGCCCGCGCAAGGCAGTTGCAGGTTTGGAGCTAATGAATTAAGCGAACGGCGTATAATACGAAGAACGTGATATGGAGATCGAATTGTTACGTAACCCGCACGAACTAGTACGTATAGCGAGAACGTCACTCACAACGAACGGTGACGGGTTGGTCAATTTCCAAGGAATTTATTGGGCATGCCTTTCGCCCGTGGTTGGAATAGTTGGTGACTGTTGGTCGGATCTGCGCACGAAATGCCAGCCAAAACTTCGTTTCAAGTCAATGATGTGGCATGCCTTTAACTCTACGCTTAATACGTTAATACGTAGCATATTTTTTGCCGTAGAGTACACGTTTGATTATAGGTGCTACGTCGCTAGCTCTGCATGCCGACGAGAGAAACCTGTTTTAGAATATCGGCACTGCGAGTTGAAATATTTTCCTAATCTCGACGGGCTCGAAACAGCTGTTTGCAACTCGATCTCTTGGCTAACGTCAGACAGGAGTCTCCCTAGATATGTACTTAAAATACGTACATTACATAAAGAGGCATTTGGGGGTATAATAATGTACTATAGTTACGTGAATGTAGAATTAGAATGGCCGACGGCTCAGAGTCAGATATGACGCTTTAACTAATGACATTAATCTAGAGATTTCAGCTTTGTCAGAGCAACAGTTGCATGGAATGCGGTATAGTATTTACTCAGTTGCGAAAGCGGGCCTCGATCGGGCTCCCCGGACCCGGAGGGAATGTGAGCACAGCGGCAGAGATGACTCAATAAGAAAATTAGTCAATGAGTCGAGAAAGAGAGATGAGCAGTCAGTCAGCCAATCCGTCTCTCTCGCGGAGGACTTTGTACACTTGTCGGCGGCGTCATGTCACCCCAACTGGCTTGCTCACTTCCAGGGCAAGAGATAAAAGTGAGAGAACTTTTAGCTATAGCTATACTAGAAGCGGCGAACAAGAAAGAAGGACGGAGAACAAACGCACAGACAGAGGGAGCCGTTTCTCCGCTATTAATTGTAATTGCCGAACGTGCGACATTAGGACAGGTAGGAGAGGAGGACACGCGTTCGTCCTCGTTCGCACGATGAATGAGAAAGAGGACAAGAGAGGGGAAGATGATGCGGGCTCGGTTCTCTTCAGGATGATGCTAAGTACTGCCCCGAGAGCACCAGAATGACCCAATTTCCTGCTCAAGGAAACGAGGCCGTTTAGCGAATTCTCTTCGTAATTAGACTATCACTGTCCCTTCGATTTCGTGGGCTTGTCGCCTATGCCAGGAATGTCTTGTCTTCCCTGCTTGAGATGAAGGCGAGCCGGTTGACAATCAGCGGTTAAGGCCAAATTGTCAAGGACTCGCTCGGACCGGAGCTATCTCAACTGAGCGTCTGTCTGTCCTACCGTTTTCTAATGAGATTCCTGCTCTCTCACCTCTCAATGTCGCTCATGGTCGAAGGGACGTAGGGGATCGGGTTGCGCTTATTACTCGGTCCACTTTTGGGCCACTTCAACTGCGACTTCCACCGAAATCACTTGACGTTTGTCTTCTTAAATGACTCCTCCGCTCACTTGTTACAGCCGCACACTTATACTCGTCGTCGATCTTCTTGAAGAAGGTGGAGTGGTTGACGGTCGGGATGGAGTCTCAATCAACTTCTCGAGGCTGAAATCTCACTCTTTCGCTCGCTCTTTCTTTCCTCCTTGGGGCTTAACTTAAGTGAGTCCGTGCGTCCAAGCGCTTGCTTGCAACTTGCTTGAAAAAGTTGACTCGAATGAAGTCAACTCGACTCGACGGAGTTGACGGCGGCCAGACTGAGGACTCCCTCGTCGGCCTCCTTCTTCTTCTCCTTCACTTCTTTGCCTCCCTCCTCCCTTCCCTTCCCTTCCTTCTCTCACTGTCTCACAGACTGTTCCAGTGCAGTGCAGTGTTCGACTCCGAGCAGCGAGCAGACTGCTCTAGTCAAGTCCATCGGATTCGGACCGGACGTTCAGGAGAGGGCGGACGCGGACGGTCGGACGGAGCTAGTCACGGAGGAGGAGGAATGGAATGGAATGACGGACGGACGGACGGACGGACGGACGGATGGGGACGGGACGGCGAGCGGAGCGACTCCAGAGCGACGCCTGCGAAGTGAGAACTGTGCAAAGTGCGTCTGCCGCGGTGCTGCGTGACGTGAGTCACAGACAGACAGCCATTGCAGTTTGCAGCGAGCGACAGCCCTGCCAGAAATCGAACGCGACTCCGACGCCGCCAATGAGGCTGGCCGAAACGGCCAGAGCGAGGCCTCGATCCGGCAGCCCTCGTTGGACTCCGCCCACACACCGCCCGCAGACGACGGCGACAAGGTGACCAGCCGTCAGGCGAAAAAGGGGACGAAAGCAAAACATAATGTTGATTATAGTTGCCACTGGAGTTTAAGGGTCCCTGTTATCTGTAGTCGCCTATGAATTGTGTGCTACTACTTATGTATGATCGAGCCGGATTTTCTCCACAACAATAACATTTGCCTGACTGACCTGACTAGCTATTGTCGCGAATATATATATCGCCGTTGTCAGGTCTAACGCGAAGATGAACCGTCGCGGCGGCCTCTACGGCGGCTTCGTGTCGGCGTCGTCCACGTCGTCCAACTTCCAGCAGCAGCGCAGCGGCGGCAGCGCCGGCGGTCCCCCCACGGCCTCGGAGGCCAACAAGAGGCAGATCTCGGGGTCGGTGCCGCCGCCGGCATTCTACTCGGAGCGCGAAAAGTACCAGCATCACCAACGCCAGCAACAGCAGCAACAACATCAGCAACAGCCGCCACATCGGTCTCGCTTCGACCAGCCTCCTGGCGCCAGCATGAGCAAGCACGGCTACTCGACCATGTCCTCCATCTCTTCCTCTCAGTTCGGCACCAGCAGCAAAGCGCCGTCGGCCATGACGACGGACTCCTCAGGCTCCATGACCATTAAAAAGTCAAGGACGGAAGAGGAGTACTTCAACGCAGACTCGGACGAGGAAGACAACGGCAGGGAAAACTCGAGGAGCAAAAGCGGCCGCGATCTGCCTTATCAGCCGGCGCCCGGAAGCCCGGGGCGGAGGGAATCCTCAGGCGCGCAGAAGAAGAAGGAGGACTCCGACTCGGAGGAGGACACGCTCGACGCCTTCATGGCGGATCTGGAGAAGAGCGCCAAGAAGTCCGGACTCAAGTCTGGCAAGGCCGAGGCGAAGGAAGCCGAGACATCGGTGTCGAAAGGCAAGAGCGGCAAAAAGGCAGAGTCGTCGTCGTCACGGGGTGTCCGAGCCGATATCGACGAGGCCGACGACGAAGAGTCCTACTACAAATGGCTGGAAGATAATCCTATGGCAGGACGAGGAAGTAAGTTTGCCATATAGTATTATGACGATTCACTGAGCTTCATGTAATATGCCATTTCAGATGCGGACGAAGACGAACTCGAAGTGGAATACGATGCGGACGGGAACCCCATCGCCCCCACGAAACCCAAGTATATCGATCCCCTTCCGCCGATCGACCACGACAAGATCGAGTACAAGCCATTCGTGCGCAACTTCTACAACGAGCACCCCGACATCGCCGGTCTGAGCGGCATCCAGGTGATTGACCTCCAGCACAAGCTCGGCACCCACATATCTGGCGCCGCGCCGCCTAAGCCCGTCACCAGCTTCGGTCACTTCGGCTTCGACGAGCATCTCATGAAGGCGATCAGGAAGTCGGAGTTCACGCAGCCGACGCCGATCCAGGCGCAGGGCATCCCCGCTCTATTGTCCGGCAGGGATGTGATCGGCATCGCAAAGACTGGCAGTGGAAAGACGGCCGCCTTCCTCTGGCCTATGCTCGTGCATATCATGGACCAGTCGAGGCTGCTGAAGGGCGACGGTCCGATCGGGCTGATTCTGGTGCCCACGAGAGAATTGGCGCTGCAGATATACGCGGAGGCGAAGAAGTTTGGCAAAGTCTATGACGTCGCTGTAAGTTCACGAAGGCTGGCAAAGTTATGTTATATCTAGCATTTAAGCATCCGATAATTCGTAGGTGGTTTGCGCTTACGGTGGCGGCTCGAAGTGGGAGCAGTCCAAGTCGTTCGAGCAGGGCGCCGAAATCGCGATCGCCACTCCCGGCCGCATGATCGACATGATCAAGATGAAGGTGACCAACCTGGAGCGCGTGACCTACTTAGTCCTGGACGAGGCCGACCGCATGTTCGACATGGGCTTCGAGGCGCAGGTCCGCTCCATCTGCGACCACGTCCGGCCCGACCGACAGTGCGGACTGTTCTCGGCCACCTTCAAGAAGCGGATCGAGCGGCTGGCGAGGGACGCGCTCAGGGACCCCGTCAAGATCGTGCAGGGATCGATCGGCGAGGCGTCGCACGACGTCACGCAGGTCGTCAAAGTGCTTGGAATCGGCGGCTTCAAGTGGGCATGGCTGCTCGAAAACCTCGTCAAGTTCATGTCCGAGGGATCCGTTCTAGTCTTCGTCACCAAAAAGCAGAACTGCGAGGAACTGGCCAACAATCTCAAACTCAAAGGTAAACGTTCTTTCCGGTTATTTTGAAGCGGTCGTAATAACATTATGGGATTATACGTACAGAATATGACGTTCGCTGCATCCACGGTGACCTCGGGCAGCACGAGCGCAACTCCATCATCCACTCGTTCAAGAAGAAGGAGTTTCCCATCCTGGTGGCGACAGACGTCGCCGCTCGAGGTCTCGACATCCCACACATCAGGAACGTGATCAACTTCGACGTGGCGAGAGACATCGACACGCACACGCATCGGATCGGCCGGACAGGCAGGGCGGGCGTCAAGGGCACGGCACATACCCTCGTCACGGAGAAGGACAAGGAGTTCGCCGGGCACATCGTTCGCAACTTGGAGGCGGCCAACCAGGACGTGCCCAAGGAGCTGATGGACCTGGCCATGCAGAGCGCGTGGTTCAAGAACTCTCGCTTCAAGCGGGGCAGAGGAAAGGGTTGCGGCGGGGACAGACTCGGATTGGGAGCCAACTCAGCTGGGACCAACTCGTCTGGGAACAATAAGTCGTCATCTAGTGGAGAACAGGACATCTACGGGAATTCAGCTGGTAGCAGGTAGGAATAGCATTCGTACAACAAGAATCTTACGATTTCTATCTGGCAGTGCCAAAG
>JAAUYK010099767.1_pt1 | contig 12035 bp, 13 predicted proteins | sample 7278021 | NCBI WGS metagenome assembly JAAUYK01 (sample SAMN14350223, study PRJNA611818) | marine sediment metagenome | isolation source: surface marine sediment (1.8m) | place: French Polynesia: Moorea | collected 2018-08
GCGACTGGGACCGTCGACACCACTGCGCCATCCTCGTTCGATCCGCGCGCGGAAGTGGCTTCCCATGTCTACCATCGCACCGAGACTGGTGTAAGGGAGGTCCGCGGGCCCGCGGCCCACAATCTGACGCGCGTCCGTCCGGGATTCTACGAGAACTTGGCCTATGGACGCCGCAGCTACAACCTGCAGGATCTGCCGGATTACCACGTACAGGGGCCGACGCCGCCGAACACCCCAAGAGGGCCTCCGCCGCCTTCGCCGTACCAGCCGGGATATCAGCCTCCGTTCGTCTACGATCCGACGCCTTACTACAGTAAGAAGGCGAAAAAATCACGCAAAGCACGCGCATTCCCTAACCACCGCTCTCTCTCTTTCCATCCTCTAAAGTGCCGCCTCCGAGGCCAGCCTACTCGTTCCCTCAGGAGCCAACTCCTCCTCACAGGCCGCAAATCGTCGACGAATGGAGCAGGGAGCCTCCTCCCCCCGGGACCGAGCAGGAGCCCGCTCATCCGCCGTGGAGGCCGCAGCCCCCACCTGCTCCGCCTCTGGCGGCCAGAGCTCAACCTCCGGCTCCTCCAGCTGCCACGGCCACAGCACCGTTTGCACCGCCTCCGCCCCCCGATCAACCTCCGGTGGCCAGGCCTCCGGCTCCTCCTGCGGCTACGGCCACAGCGCCGACTGCTCCCGCTCCGCTCCCCGATCAACCTCCGGTGGCCAGGCCTCCAGCTCCTCCTGCGGCTACGGCCACAGCGCCTCCACCACCTGCTCAGCCTCCGGCGCCGATGGCTCCGCCCCCGCCAACAGGTAACCCAAGTGATCTACAACTATTATCGCCGATAACTGCATGGTTACTTTTCGTCGTAGGTGCGCACACTGAGGATGCCGCGGGGCAGGCGGCGGCCGGCGGTAAGCAGGATGCACCGCCCAAGCAGAAGGACGACACGGAGAAGAAGGACGACACGGAGAAGAAGGACGACCAGGCCACAGACCCCACTGACGGTGCAACTGGAGGTAAAGTTGTGAAATCTTCCTGTTGCCTGTTGCGCTACATTATCGCCATTCTTACGCTTAACAGGTCCGTTCGGCGACGAAGAGGACAAGTTCGTCTACATGGATGAAGAGGGCCTCAGGATTCTGGACCAAGCCCTTCTCGACCTTGATCTTAGCGATCGCGACGACGCCGACGACGCCTCTTTCGAGCCCATCATGTCCAACGTCCGCGGCTCCAGCTCCACCGACAGCACGGACAGCGTCCTCACTGCAATAACCGAGGATGAACGTGACCAGCTCCTAGAGGACGTCAACAAGTCACTGCCCAGAGAGCCCATCATCACCATTTCGTCCTCCGACGACGAAAAGAGCAACAAGTCGGACAAGAAAAGCGTCGACAAACCGCCCGCTGAACGCGAAGAAGAGGAGGAGGAACCGCAAGCCGGTACGTCGAAGTCTGCCATGGCCTTCCACAGCGACGAAGATGCCCTCCGCATCGACTTCGACGACCCCGAGGTACGTGATCCTGTTATGAAAAGTTTCTTTTCACAAGTACTTAACCCCTTTACCATTCAGGTCAAAGCCCAACAGAGGGAGTTTGCGCGCAAACTCGCCAGCAAGAAGCCGGTGCCGACCACGTCCAAGCCCGCGGCCGCAGATTGGGAGGAAACCAAGGAGATTCTCTACAAGCGCGCCAACTTGGACATTCCGACCAAACACCGTAAGCAGAGGGCGGAATTTTCCGTGGAGAAGCTCGACTTCACCAAGGAGATGGCCGAGGACAAGTACAAGGAGGCTGTAGGAAGTTGCGCCAAGTTGGCAGCCGGCGCCGCTATGCTGGCCGTCCGCCTCGTCAAGGACCTCAGGGACGAGTGCCACCTCATCGGCCATTCAGTCAGAGGCCTACAGGACCAGGTGAGAAAGATTTGCTTGATTCGGAGAAGAATGCAATGCTTTCTATATGTCTCCTCTCCTCCTCCTTTCAGGTCGCCACAGTCAGGAGAGTCGTCTCTCGCAGCGACGTCCATGTTCCAACGGGCAAGGAGGTCACCTTCAACCCAAGGCTCAACCCTCTACTCGCGGGTTTCATTCCTCTGGACAGTCAGCAGGCGGTGACAGAGTTCCTGGAGTCTCCGGACAGGATCGTCGCGCTTCAGCGATACGTCGGCGACCAGATCCGCTGGAGCCAAGCCAACTTCGCGCGCAACATGGTGCGCATGGTGGTCACCCTCCAGTATCGCTACGACCATGCGTACCCAGCGGGGAAAATCTACCCGGTAAGTGGACAAATGACGGTATGGTTACGCAAAGTTTCTTATATCCATTTGCTCGAATATAGGACGAGGTCTACATCCCGGAGGAACTGAAGGACTTCTTCACGGGAACCGCCAACTTTGTAGCCGACAAGGCCGGTTTCGTGGCCAACCTGACGGACATCAACGAGCAACTGAGACGCCTGTTCCAGAAGTCGGTGGTGACCAAGGAAATGGAACGCCGCGGCGAGCGCGCCATACGGCCCGAGGATCGTCAGAAGCCTCTCTCCGGCTTCACTTCCTCCTCCGACGAGGATGACGAGGAGCAGGAGGACAGCAAGACCAAGGCGGGAAAGCAAAAGAAGCCCGCTAGGAAGAGGAAGACCTCTGGCAGAGGACGCAAATCCGAGGGAAAGTCGGAGGACAGCTCGGACGACGAGGCCCCACCTCCCAAAAAGAGGAGGACTCCCAAAGAGAGTTCCTGCTCCGACACAGAACCGCCCAAGGGAGAGAAGGAGAAGCCCAAGAAGACTGAGGCACAGAAGCGCATGGTCACCCGCTCCCAGGCCCAGGCGAAGGTGGACAGCGACAGCGACTAGAGTGACTATAGGAACATATGTGTTTCGATCCCTTTTATCCTCCAAGCCTTGCGCATGAAAATCTCCAATGATTTTACCGACATCGCCCCGTGTGAAAAGGGCGATAATTTTACGGAACAGCAACGATCCCTCTTTTTTATATGTTTAGTAACCGGATAACGTGCCCTGTGCGAAGTGGGCAAAAAGCCAACATGAGTAGGCAAAAGGAAAGCCCTCTTTTAAATTTCGTAGTTGTACGCAAAACTTATCTAAGCTAGAATGCACAGCTCTTGCAACGGAATACACGATCGAATTAGCAGCCGCACCTATGACCATGGGATTCATTTATTTTCGCCTTCGTTGCTCGCAATAATCGCTATTTATATATACATATACCCAAGCGTAGATATATATATTATCTCCCCAGGTCAAGTCACCTCGCACTCCTATCCCTCCACTTCCTGCTGAGGATAGACTGGCTCTCGGCGTCGGAGTCCTCCTCCTCCAGGGGTTGACTTTCAGCGAGGAAGTAGGGATCGGTGCACAAACTCTTTGCAATTTCTTCGTCCCTCTCCAATCCGTTTAAGGCCAGACTGTCCCCGTCCTTCTTGTAAGTGAGGCACGTTTGCGTGATCTTATCAGCGACAACGACTTTCGCAGCCTCCACCTGCGTACACTTGTCCCCGACCTCGGCAACGGGGACGCCTGCATCATCCAAAAGGACTACGCGTTGCACAACGAAGTTGTGATCGGCCTCGCTGTGCGCCACAAGGATTTCGTCGGCAGGGACGGCAATCAAGTCACTGATATCACCAATCACCACGCTCACGATCTCCACGTAGTTCCAGTACCGCTGAAGATCGGCCGCCTCACCCTCGCAGACCACAGTGAAGAACGTGTTGTCCTCGTTACCAGCACAGGGTGTGAGCCGACCCCGAATACCCATTCCCCCTCCGAGTCGGAGTAGATCGGTGAAGAGCCGGAGAGGAACGCCGTCGTTGCGTCGAATGTAGAACGTGATGCGCTTCTCATCCGTAGGAGCGCGATTCTTCACCCAGGGCTGATCCGGACTGCAAACGTCGCCAGCCTCGTTACCGTACGACCTCTTGTTGGACGCACCCTTGCCCCTTCCTTTCTTGGGCGGCATGTTTACGTACGATCGACTCTTGCATGGAGCGTACGTCGTATAACAACGCAATTCATAATGGCGCCAAGCAACCTTCCCTCCACATTTCGAGATCGGCCCCTTTCCACCATCGTCGCCATTGCGTCGCCTTTGCTCCATCCGGGAATGATCGCCACGCCGCCCCCACAAAGCTCGAAAGCCCCAAGTCTATAGCCTTCGGGATCGGCCCCTTTCCACCATCGTCGCCATTGCGTCGCCTTTGCTCCATCCGGGAATGATCGCCACGCCGCCCCCAAAAAGCTAGAAAGCCCCAAGTCTATAGCCTTCGGGATCGGCCTCTTTTCCGCAGCGCACTCGTTGCGTCGCTTTTTCGCCATCCGGGGACTCAGGCGGATTTCCAACTGCATCAACGGATACCGTTACTACGGCGGATATTCACTCCCCCGCCTGTTTCTTTCCGCAATTCAGAGGGCACTCAGAGGGCGCAAAAATTTCTGCTTATAAACTGTAATTCAAACGGAATTTATTTCTTCACGTCTTATACCTCATTCGATGCGGAATTCAACGCTGATTCTCCCTATATACAAATAAATTTCATTTCTGTCCATTTTAACACCTAAAATGCCGAATTACCGATTCCGTCGTTCAGGCGGATTTCGGGCGCGTTCGGCCGCACGTCGGGATGTGTTTAAGAACAGTTACCTCTGCTCGATCAGGTTGCTGGATATGTCGGTGAAGTACTTTTTCGTCTCCTTATTCATGATCGAGAGTCCGAGGAACAGTGCAGCCTTCGGGAGGAGGGAGCTGAATATAAACACGGTCATGCTGAAGAAGTTCTTTGCTCTCTTTATGATCTCGTTGTCCGGGTTCTTAACCGCCTAGAGGTACAAAGATCAAAATACCTGCAGGTACATGAAGTTACTTAGTTCAGATGAATGCTGACCTGGAAGTCGATGCTGCAGGTGATCTGACCAATGCAGTCCAGTGCGAAGCAACCGCACACACTGTGAATCGGAACCTCCTTTGATCCGTCTGAGTACAGATTGTCAAGATTATCCACCGATTCCTTTGCCGCGCCCTTGACCTATAAATTGGTTCGTGTAATCGACAGTCTGGGGTGCAGATGGTGCCGAAATGACTTACTTTTAGCGAGATATCCTTGAGGTTGCTGAGGCTGAATGCGGGTGTGACGCAAGACTTAAGGGCCCTCCAATCCCTGCCTGATTTGCTGCCCAGGCCGAAGTCGTTCTGCGGAGCCTTCGAGAACTCCTTGTCACCAAAGCCAAAGTCGGAGAAGTGCCAGAAGTCAGTGATGAGGAACTGCTTGACCAGCTCCAGGTCCTGGAGGAAGACGACTCCCGTCAGGCCGTCGAATAGGACTCCGAACCGATTGGATCCCGCCTTGTTGTAGAGCTCCCTTGCGAGGATCTTGTCGGTAGATGAGCCCGTGTACATGGGTCCCAAGTTCCCGAAGGGGAACGATGGAGGCTCAATGATGGGAATTCCCCTCTCCGCCCATCGCCGGTAGCCGGAGGTGGCACGCCAGTAGAGGAGGAACAACACTGTGGCCAGGAGGACGGCGGACGTCCAAAAAGTGGGCGAGGCCAACACCGACGATATCCACGCCAACATGATGCGTCTGGTTAAGATGTGCTCAGAGCGAGCCTCAGACAACTCTCTCCAATCCGAATTCCGATGCACCTATGCGCCGTGCAGGAGATTCACAGCTGCCGCGCGCGCGTACGATTCTGTTGCAGGGCAGGCAGCCAATGTTTGCAATGAACTCCGTAACGTATCGATGTGGAAACGTTGCTCGTCGGAAGCGCGTTCAAGCATTGCGCACATTGTACGTATAGCTCCGAAAAGGGGCGTTCCATGCATTCTGTACGTGCTTAAGCTTTTATATTGCGCATTATTATCTGGCCCGCTCAAAATCTCCGAAAAACTAATCTGGTGTCTTGCAAATGTCTAAATCAGCCGTCCGTCCGTTTGATGCGTGTTTCAAAGCGGGCCAACGCACGAGGGCGCAAACTGATCGGAAGTGGCGGTTGTAAAAGGATTTCAGGCGCGGGGAAAGATCTAAGCCAACGTCGCTGCTGTATGCTTCTGAAGCCCGACGTAGTAATTTTGCGCACGTACGCGAGCCGCAGCTCTGGAGTTGAGAGGCTTTCGGGTACGGGTAACGCGGGCATAAAAATTCGACCGAAATTGGGATTGATCGGCCGTGTGCGTACGCTTTTCTATGCCCTACGCCATTTCCTCGCCTGCGTAATCTTTCTTTGTCTCAATTTCGTCCGATCGCCTTTCCCTCCGCGGGCGATAAAAAATCCCCCAAGTCCGTACGTATCTTGACTTTGACTCTCCCTAGAGGCCGCCACCGCACAATTCGGACGCGTACGCGGCTAGTTACGCAATATATACGTAGAAAAGTCATTGTGCGCGCGCCTCTCGCGGAGACGGCAACGACCTACGACTGCGACGATCAGGTGCGCGTCCGACGAAAAAGGGGAGTATATATGCGTGAGGATTTTTTTTTACAGAAGGACATCAGCTGTTGCCGCCGCCGTAGCTACATGAAAGGCCCGCACAAAAAATAGTCATAAGACGTATGTGCATGATTGAACAATGGGGACCACTCCTCCAGCCCCGGACCCGCCGGACACCGATGCCCGCTTGGGCCTCGTGAACGGTCCGTACAATGGGCCGCCGTCGCCTCCTCCGCCCTACGACGAGTCCCCGCAGTCCCCGGAGCCGCCCGAGGTGGAGACGCAGCAGCCGACTTATCAGGTGTACCCCACGTACCGCCTATACTGGTCCCGGTGGTTCATATTGGCCGTCTTCTCGCTTCTGGCATGTCATCAGGTATGACATATGCGACAATTGTTAGAAAATACAGGGTCTACAGTTAGAATCCGGAATTTTTGAGGTCCCATTTTTTATTCACATGATGTGTCCCATTGGGATATTTGGCACATAAATAGGAAGCCAGGACACTATAGTGTCTGTTACTGCCTATTTCAATAAGTTACGTGCTCTACATCGGTTCAGTAATAAGCTGAAGAATATATCACTTCAAATATACTGTGCCGGGCCAAAAATGAGGCATGGATAAAATCAATTTTAAATTGTGTCTTCTTTTTTACCCACAGAGGCTGGCAAGCTTGATTCTCTGGGCATTTTTGAACCTGGAATAGTCACTTCTTTGTACCAAATTTCCACTTCACTTTCAAGAGAATATATAGTGGCGCCCTCTATTGATAATTTGGTATTACTCTGTTGTTACTTCAGGCACCCCATTGGTCATATAAAATAGCAGTAGCTCAATATCATACCTCACATCTTCAAAGGAAAGGTTTATACTGCAACTTGTCCAATTTTGGCGAATTTCTATTAATATTTAGGCATAGGCCCTAGTCATGCCCTTTAGATAAATCTAAATTCCGGATTCTAACCTTACACCCTGTAAGAATGTTCATTATAAGTTAACCTTCAGTGCGTGGTGTGGAATACCTTCGGCCCGATCGACATCTCGATGCACTACGCGTACGGCTGGAGTGACTTCACCGTCGCCATGATGGCCAACTGGGGCGCCTTCATGTTCATCGTCTCCGTCGGGCCTCTCTCCTACATGCTTGAGAAGAGGTAACCCCAGACAACAGGAAAATGGAAGTTGTACGCGTGCTTTTGCAGGGGCCTGAGGGAGACGACCCTGCTGGTCTCCTTCTTCATCGCCGCTGGCACAGTGCTGCGATCGGTGAGCAAGCAGAGCAAGTACTTCCTCGTCACCAGCCACATCTCCTCCATCCTAAACGGGATCTCCGGGGTGAGCATCATGGCGGCGCCGCCGGCCATCTCAGCGACGTGGTTTGCGCCAAATGAGCGCACAACCGCCACCGCAATTAATCAGGTGAGTTTACAATTGCAAACTTGTCCCCCGCCCTTCAGACTATCTAATAATTGCTCTCTCACAGATGATGAACAACCTCGGCAACGGCGTGGCCTACCTCCTCGGTCCCTACCTGGTTCCCGACAACTTCCTGAACGACACGAACGCTGCCCCCATCGGCAACCAGTCGGACGTTCCGAGCCGCGCCGACATCCGGCAGGACATCCAGTGGTACATGGTCGGGCAGGCGGCCGTCGCGTGCGCGCTCTTCCTCACCATCCTCGCCTACTTTCCAGCCAAACCGCCGACGCCTCCCAGTCCGAGTAGCTCCGCCCAGAGGACGGACTACAAGGAGGGTCTGAAGGCGTTGGTCACAAACAGGTTAATTGCGCTCCAATGTGTGAAAGGTTTTAACGTTTTATCTTCCAGGAATATCTGGCTGTGCATGATGGGCTACTGCCTCCCGACGGGCATCGCCGGCGCCTGGGCCTCCGTCATCGTGCTAAACTTCAAGTCCCTCGGCATCGACGACCACGAGGCGGGCCTCATCGGAGTCTTTGCCACTGTGGCCGGAACCGTTGTCGGCGTTGCATTCGGCTTCGCCACCGACAGGATCAGAAAGCACATTAAGGTAAAATTAATTTAGGCCTAGCTAAACACATTTTACTTCATGTATAAACATTTTGCAGTATACCTTGGTCGGCCTATTGTTCTACAACTCCCTATTCTACCTCTGGGTGCTCCTCCTCTGCGCCAAAGTGATTCCGTTCGCCAAGTGGCAGCTCTACACTGCAGGTACGTCGACTCGTAAAAAACAGTATGTTCTGGGATAAGCACGTTTTCCCTTGTTCAGTGATCGGGGCCGGCTCGTTCAACATGGCCTGCGCTCCGCTCTTCTTCGAGTACACGGTGGAGATCGCATATCCCGTGTCTGAAAACCTGGTCGCCTCCTTCCTCACCGCCGCCAACAACTTTGTCGGCTTCCTCTTCCTTTGCGTCTTCTTCGACCCGTACATCACTGACATGGTGTGGATGAACTACGTCATGTTCTTCTCCACCGTGATCGCCATCCCGATGACGCTGGCCACCGCCGAGAACTACCGCCGCATGGACGTCGACGAGGGGAACGACGGCGAGGAAGAGGAGAGGATCCTGACGGCGGACGAGCAGCCGGTGGCGGTCTCCGCGTAAAGATTGGGCATTTCAATATTTCAGCCTGGGCAAATGTGATCCAACATGTGATCAAATACGCTATGTGATATATTTATTCAGATTCTATAAAAGCTTTGATAGAGATTTCCCTAAATCGTAGAGTACTCTTTGTATCGTCAAAACTACCCATTATTTGAGGATGATGCATAGCAAATGTGCATCGCACATGGAGAAGAACCCTTCAATTTGAGTTATAATGTACGTTCGTCGTTGGCTAGCCCAAAGCGTAAAAAAACTTTTGTGCTGGATTTGCGCCCTAGCAACCAACCTGCCAGACAAACTTCATATATATACTAGAACGATGCCACCACCTCCCATGGACTCGATTGAAGATCCCTCTTGCGCCGGGTTCGTTGTGAACAAACACCCGAAACCCCTTGACCGGGCTGCCGGTTTGGGCCATCGCCGTCAATTGACATGAGCTCCATCCTGGCACTCAACAAACGAAACTTAGTTGTCATGTTCCTGGAGCTGCTCCTCTTGGCGTCGCTGGCGGCGTGCGTCTACTGGCGCTACTGGGCGCTCGCCGGCTACTGGACCTCGATCGGAGTGCCGCAGCCGAGATATGCCACCTTCCTCTTCGGAAACAGCGCGTTCACGTCGCTAGACTACCTCGGGGACCGCACCCACTACAACAGCCTGTCCGTGAAGCAGTACAAGGAGTTCGAGGGCGCCCCGTATTATGGAACGTACGCGTTCGGTGTCACCCCGGCACCGGTTCTCGTCGTCAGGGACCTGGATATTGTACGAAATGTCTATGGTGAGGGCAAGAACACAAATTGAATATGCATTTACGTACTATATAGTACGTAAAGTATATACGATGACATTCGTCCAGTGAAGGATTTCGACCATTTTGTGGACCGCAGCCTGGGCGGCATCTGCGAGATGGGCACCTCCCCGACCGACGAGATGTGGAACAAGACGCTGGTCAAGCTCCGCGGCGACGAATGGAGAGACGTCAGGTCTACGTTCTCGCCGGTCTTCACCAGCGGGAGGGACGATCGACTTCCATCGAAATTAGACTTTCCAGGTTTAATTGGCATCATTTTTTGCAGGATGAGGATGATGATGCCCTTCATCGCTGCTACGTCCGACACTCTGGCGGCCATCATGTCCAAGTCAGCCACCGCCGGCGCAGAGGTTGAACTGAAAGATCTCTGCGGGAGGTTCAGCATGGATTCCATCGCCTCCTGCGCCTTCGGCATCGAAGCCAACTCCTTCTCCGACAAGGACTCACCGTTCGTGGAGGCGGCCAAGTCGTTCTTCCAGTTCGACGCCGCCGACTCGTTCAAGATGTTCGCCTACCACCTACCGCTCGTCGGAAGGGTCTTCGACCTGCTCCGGATTCCCATCCTGAAGCCGGTGACGTCTCAGTTTGTGATCGACACATGCAAGGAGACGCTGAGGCGGAGGCGGGAGACGGGAAAGCGGAGGAACGACTTCGTCGACCTGATGGTCGACGCCACCAAGGACAAACTCAAGGACGGGGAGGCGGAGTCTATTAAGCGAACGCGCGGTAAGACGACCGAGATCGGCGAGCAGCACGTGATCTCGACGGCCGTTATCCTGCTGGGTGCCGGCTACGACACCACGGGCTCTGCCCTCAGCTTCCTCTTCTACAACTTGGCGAAGAACCCGGAGATACAGGAGAGGCTGCAGGAGGAAGTCGACGAGGCGTACGAAAAGTCGGGTGCGTCAGACAGAGAAGACAGCCTGCCAGACTACCAGACCCTGACCGGCATGGAGTATCTTGAGCAGGTGAACTCATCGAAGTTAACAGAATGTAATGACACACTCGAGGCTGGAAGGGTCCGGAACAATTGTTCAGGACGGTTACAGATCGAAAGTGAACCTGGGCGAGGAGGTGTTATACTGCATATGCATGTGACAGCAAGGTGCCAAATGCTAGGACCAAATGAGAAGACCATGCAGATAACTTTAAAGCCAAAATTGATTACGTATAGATATTCCTATACCTAATTCCAGGTTGTAATGGAGACCCTGCGCATGTACCCCCCAGCCGGTGTGAGCTTCCGCCAGTGCACCGCCGACTACAAGCTATCGGGACTCCCCGACGGCGCCGTGCTGAAGAAGGGCACCGAGGTGCACGTGCCCGTGCTGGCCATCCACATGGACGAGCGCTACTACCCAGACCCGGAGCGGTTCGACCCCGACAGGTTCACGAAGGAGGCGGTGGCGGCCCGGCACCCGATGGCGTTCCTGCCGTTCAGCCAGGGCCCCCGCATCTGCATCGGAATGCGTTTCGCGCTCCTCGAGATGAAGGCGGCCGCCGCCAGAGTCCTCAGGGACTTCACCGTCGTCGAGAGCGCCGGCACGCCCCAAAAGATCGTGTTCGACCCGGTCGCGCTGCTCACGGCCTCCAAGGAGCCCATCCTGGTGAAGGTGGAGCCGCGGAAATAAGCCTCACTATTAATTACGTATTATAGTAATGTGTTTCTTGGCCGCTAGATGTCGCCGCATGGAATAAAGGTCCTGTCCGTGTCACGTGACCGTTGACGTCACCCTCTCTCTCTCTCTCTCTCTCTCTCAGCGTGTGCGTGCTGCGTGACGGACTTTGTCCTCCCTCCTCCCTCCGTCCGTCCGTCTGTGGGAGTTTAAAAGGCGATGAGGGCAGCTCCGGCAGGCCAGCCAGCCCCAACAGGGCTGCCCTGCCGCTGCCTGCATCGATGGCTCGCTCGAAGCCTTTCTGCAGGGCGTGGAGGAGGAGGAAGAGACGGCCGGGCCGGGGAAGGGGACCCGAACGGAGGATCGATGCATGCCATCTGTATATATGTATTTTAAGTATAAAAGAGTGTGATGCCAAGTGTTAGGGGAGTCATATGTGTCATATTAACTTGTAAACGGCCACGCTGGCCCCCCCTGAGCAGTCAAACCTCGCCGAACCGAGCCGACACCTCGAGCGAGCGGACGAGGCAGACCGACCGACCATCGCCCTCGCCCGTCAGTCCGTTCTCGTCTGCTGAATA
>JAAUYK010155182.1_pt1 | contig 12034 bp, 12 predicted proteins | sample 7278021 | NCBI WGS metagenome assembly JAAUYK01 (sample SAMN14350223, study PRJNA611818) | marine sediment metagenome | isolation source: surface marine sediment (1.8m) | place: French Polynesia: Moorea | collected 2018-08
AGCTTCTGGAAGCTCTCCGACGCGAAGGAGAACGTCCGCATCGACGCGGGGACACGGATCGTTGCTCATTCCAAGGTAAGAGAGTGGAGGAAGCCGTGTTCTAGTTCCCAAGTCAACAGACATTGATTATGTCTATTTAAGTCCCCGTTCCCGTCCTCGTCGTTCGACTACTGCCTGCGCCGTTTGGTCCGCGGCCTCGCGTCGAACCGCGCCGCCGCCAGACAGGGATTCTTCGCGGCGCTCGTCGCCCTCCTCAGGCAGATCCCGGAGGACAAGGTCGAGGCCGCCAACGACGTGGTGAGAGAGGCCAGGAAGATTGCGTCGGACGCGTCTAGCCATGGAGGATCCAAAAGCGTTAGTGGAGCTACGGCTAAAACGTTATACCTTGATCTTTACGAGCTTTTGATTTCTTTAGGAGGAGGGTGAGTTCCTATGCGGGCAGCTCCTTTGCGGCGGCGCCCTGCTCCGGTGGGGCAGACTCGACCAGGAGCAGACGGCCGAAGTGGTCGCCGACGTGCTCAGGGTGGCCAAGAAGAGGAGCTACCTGCTCACATCCGGATACCAGATCGTAATCGACTTTGTACAACGGGTATGCATAGTTAGAGATCATGAGATCGCACATGTCAAGCACAAGTCTATTCCAGTATGTCATGAGTTCGAAGGACTTTTGCGCCGCCGTGTGGCCCTCCATCGCTTCCAGCCAGGACTGGAAGACCCCGGGCCTCGAATCCCTCTGGTTGCTCGTCGCCGTCAACCGAAAGTTTCCCAAAGCGCTTAGGACGAAGTCGTTCCTGAAGGAGACTCTCGGCCGCGAGGAGCTCGTCGACGCCGACTTCCTTGCCAGCTTGTCCAAGACTCTGACTGCGACGTCGGTGCCCTTGCATCTGCTCAGCAAGCACCCGGCCCTGGATCTGCTTCTCGAGAATATCAAGGAGACTGGCCTGCTCTCGGAGTTCTGGGAGAAACATGTCTGCCCGCTGGTGTCGCGGCAGAGCACCTATCGCTCCATGATCGGATTCTTTCTCCTCGAGAGGATACTTGACATGGAAGGCAATGGCGAAGCGACTGCGAAGAACAAGAGCAAAACCCTGAGCCGCTTCCTCGCATCTAATGTCATTGAGACGGCTGTGGCCATGCTGTCCAGAATAGAGTCTGCGTCGACCGAGGAGGACGTCGTCATCCGGTCAGCCTTGGCGAAGCTGTCGACCGCCGCGAGTGGGAATTCTTCGGCGCAGAAGTCGCTGCTGCACGCCCTGCTCTCGCCCAGGAAGGGTGGCAGTATCGCCTTCGACAAGATCACCGGCACCAACGTCGTCGGCCAGATCGTCAAGGACGCCGACGCCGACGCAGTCAAGTTCGTGGGCGGTCTCTACCGCGACGCCGTCCTCGGAAAGACGGACGGCGGGGAGCTGAGGACGGCTCACGACAGGGTGTACGCGGCGCAGCAGCTGGGAAGGCTCGTGTGCGCACACCAGATGCAAGAGGAGGCCGAGTGGAAGACCGAGACGCTCTGCTTCCTGCTTGTCGCGACGCTCTTCGACGTGAAGGAGAAGGCCGTGAAGCCGCTCGACGTTGCGCCCACCAAGTGGTCGAAGGAGGCGCGACAACAGCTCAGAGAAGTCTTCTTCCGGGCGCTCGACTTTAAGGCGAAGAACTTTGGGGCCGTCTGCGAAGTGCTCGTAGGCGTCCTGAGGTATGCCGACGCCAAGCTCATATCTAAGTTCCATCCGCTGGCCGGCCCGATGGCGGACGACGCCGTAGCCGACTGGAAGAAGACTGTGAAGAGCGTGGAGTCGCTCAGTGCGTCTGAAAAGAAGGAGGACCTGGTCTTCCAGCTGCTGTACGCGCACATGGGGCTGCAGCTGCTGACCGAGCCCGAGATGGCATGCGAGACCCTGGCGGAGCTGCGGTTGTGCCACGAGCGCTGCTCCCTCAAGTCGGCCGCCTCCGGCAAGAAGAAGGGCGAGGAGCCCCGCTGGGTGGAGGTGGTCGTCGAAGTCCTGCTGTCGCTCCTCTCCCAGAACAAGAACTTTCTCAGGAACGTCGTGGGTTCCGTTTTCGCCCTGCTCTGCCCCCACGTGACTACGGAGGCCTTGGAGTCCATCATGGAAGTTGTCAACCCCGTGGCTGCGGCGGAAGTGGAAGACGCCAAGGATGGGGATGAGGATGGCGGCTCCGAAGACGAGTGGGAGGACATGGACGAAGATGAGAATAAAGAAGATGGCGACGGAGATGAGGAACACGAATCCGAATCCGAAGAGGATGACGACGATGACGACAACGACGCGGAGTCCGATGGTGAGGCCGAGGGGAAAGTGAGCGCCGACTTCCGGGATCGGGTGAAGGCCGCCATCGGAGACCACGCCGCCGGCGACGACGACGAGGAGTCTATCGACATGGACGACATTCCTGACGAGGACATGGCGAAGATGGACAAGGCCCTGGCTGACGTGTTCAAGGTGCTGTCCAAGGGGAAGAAGAGCAGCGAGCAGAAGCGTAAAGAGACCAAGGACGCCCTCGCCCTCACCCACTTCAAGATCCGGGCGCTCGACCTGATCGACGTGTACGTGAGCCGCGAGCCGAACGCCGAGCACGTCCTCCACGTCGTCGACTTCGCCCTCGGCGCTCTCGCGGTCGTCGACGAGAAGAAGGAGCCGGCGCTCGTGACGAGGCTCATCGGCACCCTGAAGAAGCTGACCAACCGGAAGAAGCCGGCGAACATCGACCTGGCCAAGTTTGACGAGTCCAAGCTGACGGAGCAGCTGCAGGCGCTCGTGCAGCTGGCCAACGAGGGTTCGCCGTTGGTGACGCGGCTCAGCAAGCCGATTCCCATCTTCTCCCAAATCGCGGCCCTCCTCGTCAAGATGTCGCAGCAGGTGAAGAGCCCGAAGTTGACGTCCACCGTGACGGAATTTTATCGCCAGGCCCTGGACGACTTCTTCAACAAGAAGTAAGAGCTATTGTTGCTTCATTTCCTAAACGATATTCTCATGAAACTTTTGTCCACTCCAGGAATTGCGTCCTGCCCGTGGCCTTCTTCCAGATCCCGTTCATGTCGAACTGGGCTGGGTCGTGGGCGTTGGCCGAGTATCTAGTGGAGCGCAGTTTTGACACGAAGACGCGCCACTTCCGTCGCACGCAGGGCCTCAGCCTGATCGCCAGCCTCTTTCACAACCTGAACCTTCCCGACCCGAGCGGCGACCTCAAGTCGAGGATCGCGGCCAGTCTGACGGACCGCGTCTCCGCCGACCTGCGCGCCTACGCATCTTCCGAGGGCGGCTCGGCGGGCGGCGACCTCAAGCCCCGCTACATCTGCGAGCTGCTCTCCGTGGTTCACGGGCTTAAGATCTCCAAGGTGGAGGGTGTTGACTGGGAGGCGATGCGGGAGGCCCTGGCCGCCTTCAAAGAGAACGTGCCCAAGAGCAGGAACTTCCAGGAGATCAAGAAAGCCTTCAACAAGGTCGGCGTCCTCCTCAACCTGCAGGTGGTCAAGGGCTCGGAGAAGAGGGAAAGGTATATCTAACGAGTGGGGTTGACATTTTCGTGGCATTTTATCTCATTATTCTTTGCAGGAAACGCAACGACTCCGAATGTGGCAGCAAGAGCAAGGGCTTTTTCTCGGACTTGGTTAACGGCGGCGGCGACGGTGGCGGGGAGGCCAAGGAGGGCAAGAAGAAGAAGAAGAAGGGTAAGAAGCGGAAGCACAACAAGGAGGCTCTTGAGGATAAGAAGGAGAGGAAGATGCATGCCCTGGAAGGACAGTTCGAAGGCATGGAGATGCCCTCCTTCTCCGGCCTCGCACTCGACGGGATGAACTTCAAGAACGAGGATGGTCGCGAGGCGAAGTCCGCGGAGGCCGCCGACAAAAAGGCGAAGAAGGGGAAGAGGAAGGCAGAAGATTCGGAGGCGGCGCCAAAGGACGGGACGGGCACCACACAAGTGAAGAAGGAGAAGAAGAGGAAAAAGAAGAACTGATCCAGGTTATGCAATCTATTATGTTGAGAATATAGGTTACATGAATTAATAACACGAAAGGAGTTCTACACAAAGCGTCGCTCATTTATTCTCTTAGCCTTGTTCGACTGCGGATCACATTTTCCACTATATCAGGCCGCTTCCGATAAGGTTTCCGCAACTTGTCTTGGGGCCGGTGCTGCGTGTACGGTATCAGGGGCCGGTTGAAATCCACGTTGAGCGGGTCGAAGTGGGCGCCGGGCTTCACGCCGGTTTTTGCAAGGTGCTCCCTATAAAAGCAACGCATATCGAATTTGGAGATAGCGAAGCGTATACCGATCACTTACCTGGCTATCCTGTCGAACCTGATCCGGTACTCAGCGGTCGATATGAGCGTGTCCTCCTCCTTGTTGCCAGACATGAGTGGACTGAGGGCCGTGTGGGCGACCGCGATGGCCTCCGCCTGCTGCGTGAGGGCGCCCCGGTTGGCGGCCACGCGACTCAGGTGGCGCGGCGTCAGCCACCGGAAGGCGTACAGCCAGTCGCCGGTCTCGCGGAAGTCGTTCAACAGCGGAAGCATGCAGTCAACGTTCAGCTCGATGTTGAAGCCCAGAATGCTCTTCATGGGGAGCCTGAGGGGGACAAAAGTTCAAACCGATGGCATTAAATAACTATATGGTGTATTGCAGAATTCACCTCGCGTGTCTTATGCCCTCTGCCTTCGCCTTTGTCAGCGTGTCCCTATTGCCGTCTTTGCCGACGAGGCCGCCGATGATGCAGACGTCGTTGGCCCCGTATTCCCTCATGTCCGTGCGCGAGTCGGGCGAGAGGTAAAGGAGGTCCTTCTGGGGAAATATGTCCTGCAGAAAATAGCAATTATTGACGACGAAACGGACCCGGACAGTTCGTGTACGTGCTCTCATTACCAAGTAGCTCTTCTCCGAGAGGGTGACGTAGGAGCTCTCCTGGCCCTCGTCCAGCTTCAGGTATCGCACCAGCTCTTGGCACATCGTGCACTCAGGATCGAAGCTGGTCAGGTAGACGGGCGCCAGCCGGCCGGGACACCGCTTCATGTAGTTAAGGGCGTAGGGAATTTCCCTGTAGACGATAGACTTGGCCGTCTTGAAGGGCGACGACTTGAGGAAGGAGAGGTCTATGACTATGGGCGGGTTGCCCCAGGGATGGTGCTCGCGGACCATCCGCCAGTTGTCGATTCGTTGCAGCTGCGGCTTCAGGACCCGGAAGAAGAGCGTGTTCATGCCCAGCCCGTACTGCACCCGGTCGTTCCAGATCGGCTGGCCGATGGAGGGGTCGTCCTCCCTGGACCGCCTGTACTCCGCCAAGCTGACCCTTCTGGCAACGGACTTAACGTACTCCTTCAAAGTCACTTTGTCCCTGTGGACTTCGTGCCGGACCATGCCCTCAATCTGCGAGGAAAAGTACTCGGTAAAGGTCTGTTATCCATGGATCTATTTTCAGGCTTTTCAGGCTTGTCTTGCCATGCCTACGTAAGTAAGAAACTTGCAATAGGGGGCTGGCAGCATCCAATAGCTATAGGGGTGATTACCCACAGGCCTACTCCCCACTCCACTCACTGCTTGTGAAGGCCATCCTAGGGGACCGAAAGTACCTCTCTTTCAGGCCTTTGATGACTTCAGATCACTAAAGACATAGATCCACGGATAACAGACCTTTACCCTCTAGAAGATAGCGGTTTATCGTAGTCGTATTCCACTCACCTCCCCCCTCCGTTCCATTTTCATGAGCGCCTCGAAGACGAAGGCCGGCATGGGCTGCTCCGGTATCGTGTCGCCCTCCTCGATGAGCTTCTGCTCCACGAACTGCGCCATCCTGAGAGCCGCGAGCTGCTCCGGGGTCGTCGCCGAGGCCACCTGCTCCTCCGTGAACATCGATCCCGGCCAATCCCGGTCCAGCCTGAGGATCCGCTCGATCTCAGCCTCGTCGGCGCCGGTCGCAAGAGCCTCGATGTAGCGCACGCGGTTCCACCGGACTTGAAGGGATACTAGGGTTTCCTAATGGGAGGGAGGAACATGCCTAGTACTCTTTCAATTTCATTCGACCATTTTATTACGTACCAATTGCTGCTGAGTAATGACGCCCTCGGGTATGGGGAATTTATTACTGGCGAGGAACCTCATTTCCCCGACCACAGCGGCCACCATGAACTTCTTCGCGGTGGCCGTCCCCGTCACGGCGGCCAGAGTGTCCGGGTCCACGTTCATCCAGGGGTGGATCTCGGGGACGAAAGCTTCCTCGTCGCCGTCCAGCTCTCTGTCCTCTTCGGAAGACACTGTCCTCGAGTGTCTACTACTGCCTCTATTGTCTCTGTCGCGCCTCCCCGTCGCGGTCGCCGCCGCCGACGTGGACAACGCAGGCGCGGTCAGGATTGGAGGCGCCCGCCACGGGATCAAGTCGCCGCCGCCGCCGCCGCCGCAGCCGCCGCCGCCGCCGCCGCCGCTCCCCCTCAGGCGTCGGACGGCCGACGCAGATCTGGCCGAGGTCGACTGCACGGGCAACCGGGAGATCAGGGAGAACAGCATCATGTGACCCGGTGGCGTCGGACTAGTGGATTAAAACTCTTCGGGTTTTAATTCTCCGTCATGATTACATGATACGTATGTATATTGTATATGTACAATATGCGTTTTTCTGGTGCGCGTGCGATTTTGTTTTCGAAGAGCGAGGGCGGTGATTGGACGATCCCGTTGCGGCGGACCGACTGACCGGCGCAGGGACGCCACAGGAAGTGTCGGAAATGCTTAAGGGGCACGGAACCATTAAGCTGAAACTTTTCACTATGCGACAGTTAGCTCATTCATAACATATTTCTCAAGATCTATGTGTCTAATTTTGAACTCATAACCTACGAGGATAGTATGAATATTTGCAGAATGCGATCATTTTTAATAGTCCCTATTTAGAGTTACGTTTGGCCTCTGGTTAAGCTAGGTGCATCAGCAGGAGCGCAATGCGATCCACAGCCAAACGCGTTCGATCGCTTTTCCTACGCTTGGTTCCTACAGCTGCTAGCCTGCTACAGCCCGAGCCGAGAGCTACCGGCCGACAAGATCGACAAACTGATCTAGTGATCCTTCTAGCTAGCTCCGTCGTATCGTATTGGAGCTGGAGGTGATAGCTGATAGGTGTTGTTTGCCCCGAATTTCTTCTCCGTCTCCGCGTCCACGATGCCTCGCAAACCGATCGAAGCGCCCGCCCCCGACGACGAGCCCGTCGCGGCCGGCGGCGAGGAGGACGTGGTCGAGATGAACTACACGGCTAACTTCGGCGACGCCGAGAACTACGAGGGCGTCGACATGGACGATCTGGCCGAGTTCGTGGACCTCGGCGACGAGGCCGAGGAGGAGGCCACGGCCGCCGCCACCGCCAACACGGACGGCGTCGAGCTGGTCACGGTTCGGCCGCTCGCCAAGAGTCTTCAGCTCCAGCCCGGCGGCGGCGTCGCCCAGATGGACGCCGAGGCGGCGGACGAGCTGCCGCAGGTGATCGAGCGCGTCGCCGCCCACGGCACCGAGATGGGGCTCAACAAGCAGGAGAGGCTGGGATACATCAAGGTAATGCACGGAATTGGACATGTAGGATACGTCAAAGACCCTAGGTACCCGACCTGTCTCGAGAACAAAATGGGAATAACATATAGCACACCTGTAATAGGTGGCTACAGTTCAAATGACCACCCATGAAAGGTGCGATAAGAAGTACTTGGCATTTGCATGATGTATGAAAATTAAGCAGTTTCGAAGTGGCATAACGACGACCATATTTTCCTCGCAGGAATACATCGACCCCCAGTCCGGCCTCGGCATGCTCTACTCGAACGCGGGCATCGTGCTCTTCCACCTGAACATGACCTGGGTGGACGGCAAGCCGGTGGAGGACATCGCCTCCGCCGTCAACGGGGAGCTGCAGATCGGCACGCGGGTCAACTTCGTCTACTGCTCGCTGGAGGGCGAGGAGTACGCCAACGTGAACACGGACGGCAACATGAGCCAGGCCGCGGCCGTCTGGACCGGCGCCCGACCCGAGAAGGTCCTCCGCACTGTCGACTCGCCCGAGCACTTTGCAGAGATGGAAACCTACCGCCAGACCTTCCTCGAGCTAGTCGACGAGCGCAAGTTCCTGCCGCTGGCCATCGCCAGGTGAGATATACGTAGAGCTGGTCGAAAACCCATTTAACCTATTAACCTCCATCCCTCCTCAAGGTTGAAGGGCAAGATCACCGGCTACTTCAGCGAACACTACGGTCTGCTCGAGTTCAAGCTCCGCGAGACTGACAAGGATCACCAGCTTGCCGTCTTCCACACGAGGGACGCCCACGTGTTCGGCAAGAAGGCCTACAAGATGCGAGACCCCATCTGGAAGAAGGTGCCCGCCGGGCTCAACATCTACTTCGACGCGAGAGAAATGAAGAAGGGATTCAGGGGCGTCAAATATCACGTACGTAAGCCGAACGATAGCTGGGATCATGTTGCGTCCCATATATCATAGCGACGATCGAAAATGTTTGTAGTAAGGAGACACCCTACGAGACAGGCTTAAATCCATACTTTGCACCAGGAAAATGACTCGAACAAAGCAATTAAGTGAGCGAACATTTAAGAGCAATAACGTACGATAATTATTTTTAGCTACTTGATTTTGCAGTAAATTCATGATCAGAGAAGACATCAGCGATTTAATAATACTAACTAGTTTCTCAGTTTTCAAATGTGCTAAAGCCTTCGCTGCCTGTTGTAGGCGATCACCGTGTTCGCCGGTCAGTGGGCGTCCGTTCCACACCCTACCCGCTTCCCCGGCGGTTCCGGCTCGCACACGAGCTGCTTCGACTTCATCCAGGGCTCCACCTTCTACTACATGAACGTGCAGCTGAAGTCCGACCTCGATCGCGAGTGGGCCGAGTTCAAGCGGCAGTCGGAGCGGCAGGGCGCAAAGATGATGGACGTGCTGCCAATCATCTCCACGGCCGACGACTACTTCAAGTGGTTCAACTACTACGCGCCGGCGCCGCTCAAGAACAGGCCAAGGAGAGACCCCGACCAGGTAAAATATCGAAGAATTTCAAGTTTGATTCAGAGAACGTTTGTCAACCGGGTCATGTCTTGCAGAAGCGTCCGGAGAAGCGAAACTTCCACGAGTTCCGCAGGGAGACCTTCCGCCCGTTCAAGGCGACGAAGAGGCTCAAGGTCGAGTTCGACACCGACGACCCGAACGACCCGAGGATCAAGCGCGAGATCGAGGTCAAGGCCGAGAGGGACGTCTAAGCGAGGGAATGAGGGCGAAATCTCAGCTAATCAGGTTACCCAAACTACGCAAACGGGGTCTGCCCTTCTGAGACTTTTTGGAAAAGTTGCATTCAATTAAGTGCATGCCTGCGTTGGATCATTCCATGCACACATTGTACAGTACATTGCAGAGCTTAGCGTACTCACAAAACTCGTACCGTGACAAAGTTGTATTCTTCCCCGTCGGCTATTAGTAATAAATATGACTGTACGTAATATATAGTAGTAATTGGTGATCCTTGCGTCGATATTTCAGAGGTAGGCTCCGTCGCGCCTGAGGAGCAGGCTGACGGCGAGGCTGGTAGCGACTACGATGCCAGTGGCGGCCATGGCCGAGGCTCCGCCGCCGACGTACACCTGGCAGTCCTGGCTACAGACGCACCTGTACTGTCCCGTCAGGGCGCTGTAGTCCCAGCAGTCGTCGTCGTCGTAGTGCCCCCGCAGGCCCTTGCTCATCTTCTTGCCGACTTTATACGCTCCGTAGGCTAAAGGGGACGCAATATATGTGCTCTGATTACTTTTCAAGCTGTAGCAATCGCACTTACCAGCAAGACCGGCGACGGCGTACTTTCCGTACTTCCTCAGGGAGCTCTTTCTCCCGGTCCTGCTCAACCCCTTGCTCTTCGACCTGCCCCGCAACAGCGTCGAGCCGGCGCTGGCCACCCTCCGGATACTGCTGCTGCCCCTGCTCCTACTGCGGCCCTTGGAGCCCCTGCCGGCCGACCTCTTCTCCACGTTGGACCGGTTGATGCAGGCCTCGGACAGGCCGGAGATGTACTTGGTCTTGGCGAGCAGCGCGTCCACTTCCACGGGGTGGGTCGGCAGGCAGTAGAGGGCAAGGTCTTGGCAGACTCGAACGTCAAACACCTTCCTAAACGGACGTACACGGATACTACTACGTATATGTGTCTTCAAGTCTCTCGTCTCGATCCTTCCTACCTGCAGAACTGCTTGCTCCTGTAGTGCGTCTTCACCAGCTGGTCCTGCCAGCGTCGGATGCACGCGTCGTAGCGGGAAGACAACTCGCCGAACGAAAACTCGTCGCACGCGAGAGCTGGAATTTAGTTCTTAAAATGAGCTAATAGAGAAATACTACGATTGGTACAAGACTAACTCGCCTGATACGATAATGGAGGAGACGAACAGGATAACAGCCGTCTTTCTCGGGACCAGCTCCATGTTGACCGCCCCATGTGAAGTGAGCCGAGCGACTGGCGCCCACTTCGATTGGAATCATACAGACGTCGGAGGGGGATCAAATTAAATTCGCATAGATTAAGGCCAGTAAGGTTGAAACTTGTAGGTATATATTACGCATATATGCTCCAATGCATCATAACAAGGACATTCATATAGTGTATCCCCTTGTGTCACCACGGCGGGGCTGCGTACGCGCTATTTTAAGGTCGGTCTGATCGCTCGCCATGCAACGGTAAATGAGTGTAGGGAGGTAGGGGGCGTCTACGCAATAGCGTCGTTCGTTCGCGCACGGACAAAACGGGCAGTTGCCGCTCAGCGCGCGCCAACGAGCGAGCGAGCGTGCACCTACGCATCTTCTGCGTAAGCCCAAAGAAAGAAAGAGACAAGAACGAAAGAAAGAGGAGGAGGCGTGCGTAGCGCCAAAGCGTGACGGCGTAAAGATTTTGGGGGTCCAGACCAAATGGTCGAAGCAATACGAGATGCTATGAATATGGTCGGAATCTCAACACTGAACGTACGTATCTGCCAGTCGCTGTTCCTTCCCCTAATCCAATTCGACTCCATGCACGGTTTAAAGTTCTGAATCAACGCATGTCGATTTTGTCGCCCGAATATTCGATCCTTTAGCGGTCAGGAAAGGAATGGCTCCGTGTCGCCTCGATAACGTGGCAACACGTACCGCCAATCCATTGTCGCCTTCGCAGCCGTAGTGGTAAATCCCTGCAGCCGCCGCGCCGACTCCCGCTGATTGAGCTTTTTTGCAGCTTTGTTTTTCGAACGCCGTATCCGGGCTATATTTCCCCTGTCACCCGTGTACGAAGCATGGAACTCGCGGGCGATCGCACCCAGGGAAGGGAAAGGAAAGAAAGACCGGACCGCCGCCGGACGGACAAAGCTTTATCCAGATTGAAATCTAAACGTGGACAAATGCCGTGGGATTCGGCAACACCGCCGAGTCTTGAAGAAAAGGCGATTTCAGTTATCCAAGAAGAAACCCAGGGTCTATTCGGCTGGCGCGGCCATGGGAATCCGCGTCCCAGTTCCGATCCCTACCAGGCCGTAAAAAAGGGGAGCTATAGGAGAAAGTCCGCCGCCGCCGCCGCCGCCACATATTTCTGATAGCAGCAGGAGCGGCAGGATACGGAGGATTGGTGCCGTCCGTCGCGTCCGTCGGTCGGTCTGGGATATCCCATTTGGCGCCTGTCATAAAGTTTTATGTCTCCTATATCGCTTTGCATAAGCTCTGGCTCCGGCTGCATTCCGGACGGACGGACAGACAGACGGCCAACCGGATGATTTGTTATCTGGCGAACGTCGCCGTATATACGTACTATGGATCTCTCCTGGGACTGTGGGGGACATGAGCGCGGTTAGAGCTATTCCCGAGTTCATCGCAGGGGAACCGACTGAGACAATACTCGAAGCTGTTCTGTTCAATATGGTCGTCTCCGTTCGTCATCCAGCCAGCCTTTCTTTTTTTCTTCTTTCGTATTCCGATGCCAACTTTGGCCATATAAAAACGGGCACGCGGTACGGCTAGTGGGTCTCATAACAACGCC
>JAAUYK010194935.1_pt1 | contig 12031 bp, 9 predicted proteins | sample 7278021 | NCBI WGS metagenome assembly JAAUYK01 (sample SAMN14350223, study PRJNA611818) | marine sediment metagenome | isolation source: surface marine sediment (1.8m) | place: French Polynesia: Moorea | collected 2018-08
CGGCTGCTCCCCGCCGGCGCCCGGCGGAGGCGCGGCGAGCGTGAAGCCCTGCTCCACCCCGCGGTGGTCGTTCACGTACCACTCGACGAGATCGCCCCGCCGGTAGGCCACCCGGGGGCCGTCGGCCACCGGCTCGGCGGACGCCACCGCCTGGATGGCATCCGCGTAACCGTAGCCCCGGAGCTGGAGACCCCACTCCCAGGGCAGGGCATCCCCCTCGAGCGAGAAGACCCGAATCCCATCCGCCCCGAAGCGCGTGCGCAGACCCTGCTGAGGATTCCGCGCTTCCAGGGCGAAGGCACCGGACGCTCCTGGCAGCGGCTTCACCCGGTAGGCGGCCTGCTCCACGAGGCTCTGGATCTGCTGCCAGTCCTCGACCGAGAGTCCCTCGGGCGGCGCCGTCGTGCTCGCCCGCTGCAGCGTTTCCCGGTCACCCTGGGGCATCGCGGCCTGTGGGGCCGTGCTGGACGCCACCGTCGCTGGGATCAGCAGTAAGAGGAGTGAGAGCCAAGCCGTTCGGGCGCGCATCGTGGATACCTCCGCGTCTATCGCATTGCATCAACCGTGCCAGCCCGTGTCGGGAGGCCCTAGGCGCGGTGCACGGCGCGTTGGCGCGGTCTCAGGGGCCTGCGCTCCACTCGTGTGTCGCCATCCGCTACACACACGCGTCACACGAGACGGCAATTGGCCCCATTTCCTCCGCGCAACGCCTTCGGCGCAGCGGAGCTCACCTCCCGCAGCTGGAGCAGGCTCCGGATGGCATTCCGGCTGTGAGATTCCCCTGGCGAGGCGAGGGGTGGTGATTCCCGACGAGATGCATACGACGCATGAGCAATTCCACTTCGCTCCCGCGCTGCGCGCGCGGTCTACTCCCGCAGCGCCTCGATTCCCACCGGATAGTTGACCGAGTTCCGCCTATCGGTCGTGGTGGCGGGGCCTTGCTCTCCTTACCCGTGGCGCGTCGAGGACCGGCGCGCGGCAATCGAGCTGGCGCGTGCATCGTACGGGTCCGTGTGCGTGGGGTAGCAGCGGGGATTCAAACAACGCCGAGGGGGCGTTCACAGGGCGGATGTCGTGACCTGGAACATGCGAGGAGCCAACTGACGGCTGCGCGGCGGCCGAGGATCCCCCGCGTCAAGGCGCGCGATCTGGCGGACATTCCTCGGGCCGAGCGCCCGCCGAGACAGCGTCGGTTCTTCTCGCGCGCCGGAGTCCTACTTGCGCGCGCAGACGATCATCGCCTGGCCGGCGTAGGCCTCGTCCGTGGCGGCCACGATCTCGGAGAAGCCGTTCTTCAGCAGCAGATCCCGGACCTCCGACACCTTGAAGCGGTAGAGCCGCGAGGCCAGCCGGTAGCGGTTGATCTCGTCCACGCGGCGGAACGCGCCGCGCAGCTCGGCGAAGTTCCCGCTTGCGCGCAGATCCTTCTCGATGCGCTTCATGAGGGCGCCCACGTCGGTGTCACGCTTGGGGCCGCTCAGCCGCACCTCCCCGCCCGGGGCCAGGATGCGCGCCGCCTCCTGGATCGCCTGCTCCGGGCTGGAGAGCGAGTACAGCACGTTGCACATGAGGACGAGGTCGAAGAAACCGTTCGGAATCCCGTTCAGGCTGCTCACGTCCTGCTTGACCGCGACGACGCCACCGCCTGCGTCGTCGTTCCTGAGATGCGCACGACACTTCGCCTGCAAAGTGTTGAGCATGATGCGGTTGTTGTCGATCGCCACGACCAACCGGCTCGGATCCTCCTCGATGAGCATCCGGGTCGCGTTGCCCGTGCCGGCACCGAGATCACAGACCTTCGCGGCGCGGCCGACCGGCGTGATGCCGAAGCGCCCGCTCCGGCCGAGCAGGTCTTGCAGGAGCTGCGGATAGACCTCGGTGTTGTTGACCACATGGTCGTAGTACATGCCGTACTCGGACCAGAGCATGTCGTCGCTCAGCACGCGCGTCAGCTCGAGCTGGAAGCGGCCCTCCACCTCCTCGCTCTCGAACTCCGGGTCCAGGAGCACCAGCCATCCCACGTAGCGTCCGTCGTCGCCGGGCACCCGATAGGCCCGCTTGGTCGCGCGGATCCGGCCGAAGTTCGGGCTCGTGTACACCACCGGCTCGATGTCGATCGGAGGGGGAGTCTCCTCGGTCGCGAACGCCTTCTCCGTGTGATGGATGACCTCGTCGAAGTTGTCCAGGAAGTAGACCCACTCCATCACGCTCATTCCGCGCCGTCCTTCCATCGTGTGGTCGAAGGCCAGCGAGAAGGCGTGGTTCCAGTCCAGGATGCGATACGACGCGTCGAGGACGTACATCGGCACGAACGGATTGGAAGCGGGCAGCGCGTCGAGCTCGGAGCGGTAGCTGACGAGGCTGAAAGGCGGGGCGTCGCTGCCCGGGGGCTCGAAGCCCTGCTCGCGAAGCGTCTCCTGCCGTTCGCGCTTGAGCTCCGGGTTGAGCTGTTTCGGTTCGCGTCGCGGCTGCTCGCGCTCGGGCAAGAAGGCGTTTCCCGTGCCGAGCTGCACGTAGCGACCGACGGCGAGATAGGCTCCGCCGAGGATGAGGACAGGCGTGGGGGTCGAGAGGGCGCCGTCGCGGACGTCTTCGACGAGAACCCAGCCTCCGGCGAGCATGACCGCGAAGCCCAGCGCAACCTCGAGCGCTCGACGGGGGGTGCGAAGGGCCTCGGCGATGTCAGTCACGGCGTTCCTCCAGCTTCCGCCACATCCCGATCGCGGGAACGCGGACAGCGGCGAAGGACTCGCACTCCATGTCGGGCATCCGCTCGAAACCGCTGACGGCATACAGAGGCTCGTGGCTCTCCACGCAGGCGAGGAACGCGATGTGCACGCCCTCCCTCCAGGCCGCGCGCAGCGCAGTATCGACGAGGGCCTCGGCCAACCCGCGACGGCGCGCCCGCGGGTGCACGATGACCCGGCTCACCTCCGCGCTGCGCAGGCCCTTCCGGCGCCACTCCCGATAGCGGCGGCGGAAGCACTCGAAGGACTCGAGGACGTCGTAGGGCTGGGCCGGACCGCGCCGCACCTGCAGGCAGGACCGGATGCCCGGGTGATCCGTCTCGTCGAGGAGCGCACCCATGCGCGCCTCGGCTCCCAGAACCACCCGGTCGAGCACGAGCCGGACGCACCCCACGAGATCGCCGTCGTGATCGAAGGCCCCGAAAGCAAGCGAGCGCCGGTCGCTCGGGTCCACCTCCCAGCCAACCTCGGGAAAGTCCCGATCGGGCGCCAGGTACCCCATCTGCCGCCAGACGTCGTAGCGCAGCGCGAGATAGCGCCGCAGGTCCGTGGTTTCCCGCAGCGGACGGATCTCCACCCACCCACCACGGGCGTGCGCGAGGACGCGCTTGCGGAGCGCGGCTTCCAGATGCCGATCCACCACCCAGTGTACCGGGCTGGCTTCGCTGGACAGCGGATAGGGGCAGGACGCGCCCGCGCGCCAGACGATCGTATCGACCGGATGGTTGGCGAGCTGCAGGCGAATCCGCCGAATCTCGTGCTCGCCGGGATCGAGCAGCACGAGCACGTGCCGCAGTGGGTTCTTCTCGATCTGCTCGACGGCCTGGGCCCAGTGAGTGCAGGTGACGGGCCGGTCCACCATCTGGCGGTAGCAAGCGGGCGTGGCGTTCTGAACCCAACGATTGACGCGGCTGCGCCCCTGGAGCGCAGTCGGCCTCCCCTGAGGCTGGACAACCGTCAAGCTCACCGGAGGCGAACCCGTGGGCAGAGGTTCCGCGACGGTCACTGAGGGCTCCTTGTGACCTACTCTTGGCTATTCGAGCGTACCGGGTGGGGAACCTCGCGAGGTGTGATGTACTTCACACCTCGCTGGATGTCTCGATATCTCGCGCTCCCCGCTCCCGAAAGGCCGACGGCCCCCTGTCGCGCGAGGAGCGCATGACACCACGTGGAAGCGACGTGTTCCCGTGTCGCAGAACTCAGCGCGGCGTCATCCGCTTGCGGTACCCTGGAGGCATCCGCGCGGCGCGGCCGCGAGCGCGGATCACCTGCTCAGGACCATGTCCACGGCCCAGCGGGCGATCATCTCCAGCGGGACGTGGTCGGTGTTCCAGGTCGCGTCGTGGAGCAGCGGATCGTCGATGCTCTGCTTGAAGCGGCTCTTCATCATCCTCGCCCGAGCGCGATCCTGTTCGTCCACCCAGCGGCGCGCCTCCTGCTCCGGGATGTCGAAGCTCTCCATCATGTGGCGCACTCGCGACTCGTGCGAAGCCACCACGCGGATGTGGATGCCTTTCGGGAGATCCCGCGTGATCGCGACGCCACCGCGTCCGATCAGGATGGCTCTGCCAGCCAGCGCGAGCTGGCGGAGCGTCACGGCGATCCTCCTCTGGACGTCGTCCTGGAAGGATTTTCCGAGCATCACCGAGATGTAGTCCTCGGAGCGCGTCCGGAAGCTCTCGGTGACGAGCTCACTGAGAGACACGTTGAGCTTGGGATCAGAGACGATCAACTGGCAGAGCTCCTCGTCGAAGCTGTTCCAGCCCTGAAGGCGCGGCTCTTTCGCGTGCTTCTCGAACTCCGCCAGGATGGCGCGGGCCAGCGTCCTGCCTCGGGCGCCGGCCTGTCGGGATATGGTGATGAACGGAAGCTCGCCGAGAGGCGCTGATCGCTCCGCTGCCTGTTGGCGCTCGTGAAGGGCAGCGCCCAGGCGAGCGGTCAGGGCTTCGATTCGACCCACTGTCTTCCATCGCCTCCCAGCCGGCGTGCTCCCCGCACGGAATCAACCCAGAGGTTGACATATTCGGGGGTGGAACAAAAGCGGTTTGCAACAGCATCGGCCGTTCTCGCGGGGCCAGGTCCCCGAGTGCGGCCAGGTCGGGCATCCCGCACACTCGAGATCAGTTGGAAGGCAGCGGAAGGAGGGACCCGTGATCGAACCCCGGATTCACCCGCTCATGGCCGCGCACGAGATCACCATCGTGCCCGGCGTCTACGACGTGCTGTCCGCGCGCATGGCCCGGTCGGTCGGCTTCCGCGGAGCCGTGCTCACGGGCTACGGTGTCGCGGCGAGCTACCTGGGCGAGCCGGACTTCGGATTGCTGACCCAGACCGAGATCCTGGACACCGCCCGCCGCATCCTCAACCGCGTCGACATCCACCTGATGGTGGATGGCGACACGGGCTTCGGGGGCCCGCTCAACGTGCAGAGGATGGTGCGCGAGCTGGTCCGGATGGGCGCGTTCGGCATCCTGCTCGAGGACCAGACCTGGCCCAAGCGCTGCGGGCACCTGCGCGGCAAGGACGTGATCGACGCCGAGGAGCACGCCGCCAAGATCCGCGCCGCGGCCGACGCCCGCGCCGGCGCCCCCTTCGTGATCACCGCCCGCACCGACGCCATCATGACCCACGGCCTCGACGAGGCCATCCGTCGCGCCAGGCTCTACAAGGACGCGGGCGCCGACGTTCTGTTCGTGGAAGGCCCGCGCAGCCTGGAGGAGATCCGGCGCATCGGCGCCGAGCTGCCGGCGCCGCTCGCCATCAACCTGATCGAGGGCGGCGACACACCGCTGATCAGCCCGGAACAGGTCGTGGAGCTGGGCTTCTTCAGCATGGGCTTCGTGCTCACTGGCCTGTTCTCCGCAGCCCACGCCCTGAGGAGCGCCTACAGCCACCTGCTCGAGTGCGGCGAGAGCGAGTCGCTGCGCGAGCGGATGATGGACTTCCCACAGTTCGTGGACTTCATCGGTGTGCAGGAGCGCTACGACGACGATGCCCGGTTTCGGACGCCACGTCGTCCATCCAGCGGTTCTTGACGCAGCCACGACGGCGAGAGGCCGTCATAGCGAAGCAATTTCATGGGGGTCGGACGCGGGACGCGAACCCGACCCCAGGGAGCGTGAGCCCCTGAAACGGAGGAAGTCTCTCGACGGAATCGCTGCCCCGCTGCGGCGCGCAGATGCGCCTATAGGCTGCGACGGCGAAAGTCCGCATGCGGCGGCGTCTTCGCCGGTACACCCAGGGCTCGAGGCCTACGAAGCGCCGCCGCGAGCATCGTTTCGACGCGCCGCCGGATCGTGTGCCGCTCGAGGCAGGCGAGGCGCCCCCGCTCGGCGATCGCGCGGGCGCGCGCCGGCTCCGCGAGCAGGGCGCGCGCCTTGTCGGCGAGCTCTGCGAAGGAGCTCCAGGTCTCGATCTCGATCCCCACCTCGAAGAGCTCGCGCAGCTCCGGCGAATCCTCTGCGAGCACGAAGCCCCCGCAGAGAAGCGCGTCGAAGACGCGCATGGTGACGATGTCGGGCTGATAGGGGCGACCCACGTCCACGTTGATCCGCGATGCCGCGTAGACCAGCGAGAGCTCGTGTCGGTGGCCCGCGGTGCCCATCCACCGCGCACCGGAGACCCGGCTCCAGCCTTCGTCTCCCCACACGTGGGGCTCGAGCGGAGCCAGCGCCGCGAGCGCCGCGGCCCGGTAGCGGGCGCCCGCCGCCTCGGCGACGAGCGCCACCGGGTCTTCGCGCAGGCTCGAGGCCTCCCAGGCCGCGAGGAACCTCCCGAAGCGCTCCCGCAGCAGCCCGGGCAGGATCCAGCGTCGCTCCGCTGCCTCCTGCGCCGCGAGCACCTCCTCGAGCGCCGCCTCGGCGGCTTCGCGCCCTCCGGCGCCCGGCGGCCACGCGTCGTAGACCTCGAGGAAGCGCGCGCGATGGGCCTCGGCGTTGGCCTGCAGGCTCGATCCCACGAACGAGACGTCGCAGCGCAGGTGCGCGAGGCCGGGCGTCTCCTCGGGAGGCGGACGGCGCCGCTGTGGGTTTCCCGCCAGCGGCAGGTGCCGAACCGAAGTGAAGCCCGCACGCTCGAACGCCGGCACCTGCGCGCGGCGCCAGGTGAAGACGTGCGCGTCACCCGGCTCGGAGCAGGGCGACACGCCGCGGTCGATCGAGGGGTCGATCTCCCAGACCACGAGCGGCACCGCGTGCTGCGCACAGAACTCCGCCATGCCCTCGCGGTGGTTCACGGCGAAGACCACGTGCGGCGCGAAGCGCTGCACGGTGTGCGAGAGCTCCTCGAGAGACCAGCGGTCCGGCTCGAGCGGCAGCACGTCGAAGCTCGCGTCCGAGAGCTGCTCCCGCAGGGTGTCGGCGAGATCCTCCACGAACAGGCCGCCCCAGACGACGAGGGCGCGGCGAGGCGCGGGCGGTGCCTCGAGATAGGCGCGCTCGAGCGCGTAGACTCCCGCGAGGAGCGGGTGCTCGACGCGCGGCCAGTGCGATCGCGCAGGGCGCAGCTGCTGGACATCCACTCCCAACGAGATCTCGAGGCGCCTCTCGCAGACCGCGTCGACGAGCCGCGTGCGGCGCGCCAGCGCGCGCCGCACGAGCCACGGGTCGCGGTCCCAGGCCACGACGCGCCGCTCCGGCGCCTCGCGCAGCAGCGCGTCTGCCAGCTCGCCGAGGCCGAGACCGAAGACGAAGACCTCGGGCTCTCCGCGGAGCGTCGCGACGCGGGCCTCGACCTCGTCCTCGCCGAGCGAGAGCCGAAAGAGCTCGCGGTGCACTCGGTAGGTGGCCGGACCGCCCGTCGGGGATTCCACGACGTGCCCGCCCTCGCACGGCCAGCCCAGCCGCTCCGCAAGCTCGGGGCGGCGCGCCGAGATGGCTCGCAGCGCTGCGGACTCGGCCGCCCGCGCGTCCCCGACCTGAGGCGCCACGTCCGTCACCGGCAACCCCCCGCGCCCGTCTTCGGCCCGCGCGGGCCGTGCCTTGAGGCGGGGCTCGATCACCGAGGAGCTGGGCTACTCGCACACGGCCTACTTCACGCGCTTCTTCCAGCAGCACACCTCGGCCCTAGCGCCCCGCGGGCGCCCTTGTCCATCTGCTTCGAGCAGTCGATGTAGTCGTAGTCCGGCGCGTGGCCGGCCCGCTGATCAGAAGAGCGAAACCCGACGACCTCTCGGCTCTGGGATCTTCTCGCTCTCGGGCAGGGTGCAGATGCGATCCATCCGCGTGATGCTGCCGTCCGCGTACTCCCAGACGAGCTGCTCGCCTTCGAGGTAGCGCCGGACGACCACGGGGCCCCAGCCGAACACGTGGAAGTCGAGCACCCCGTCGTTCCAGACCATGCTGGCCGACGTGCGCGGCCAGAACTCCCGATCACCGATGGTGAACAGCACCGAGCCTTCGGTGTCGTTCGTCGTCTCCCCGAGCGTGCTGTTCGGGCCCGAGTCGTGGATGATGCCCGAAGACGTGACCACCGTCCGGCGACCGCACTGCTCGACGCGCTCCACGTGCCCGATGCGATCCCCTGCCACGCCGACCCACAGACCGCGGATGTCCGCCGCTTCGGGGACGAGGGGCTCGGTGCATTGGGCGAGGATCGGTAGCGGGAAGTGGCCGTAGCTGCAGCCAGGCGTGTTCCCCTTCGGAATGTCGCCGGACATCCTTCCGCTTCCGTCGAGCAAGGGCAGAGCACAGTAGTCGACCGTGCTGCCGTCGCCGGCAAGTGTGGCGGGGTCGGTCGTGAGCGGAGGGCGGGCCGAAAGGAATAGCTGCCAGAATACGGCGAGAAACGACGCCACGAAGACGAGGAGGATTCGAAGGATCCACTTCATCGTCCGCGCCTCAGATCACGGAGCTGCAGCTCGTTGACGATCCCGCGGAACTGCGTCCGTCGACAGGCCCCCGCCAGGGCGCTGTAGAGCTCGGCGTGCGACGACGCCCGTGCGGCTCAAGCGGGCGCGTCGAGGACGCTCGCGGCAACCCGCTCCTCGAGATAGCGGGTGTCCCACCAGGAGAGCTGGAGCTGCTTGGCGCGGCGGAAGAAGAGCTGGATGTCGTACTCGATGGTGAAGCCGACTCCGCCCCAGACCTGCTCGCACATGGCCGTGACGTCGCGGTAGGTCTGGCAGGCGAAGAGCTTCGCCATGGGTGCCAGCCGCTCGATCGGTCGACCCACCGAGCGGGCCCAGGCCGCCTGGTAGACGAGGGTTCGCGCGCCGTCGATCTTCGTGGAGGCGTCGGCCAGGTAGTGGGAGATGGCTTGGAAGGCGCCGAGCGGCTTGTCGAACTGCTTGCGCTCCTTCGCGTACTCCACCGTGAGCTCGAGGGCGCGCTCGGCCCCGCCGACCGCCTGGGCCGCCAGCAGGACGATCCCGTCGTGCATGACGCGGTTCCAGGTCTCCCAGCCGCTGCCCAGCGCTCCGAGGCGATCCGCCTCGGCGACGTGCACGTTCTCGAAGTCGACCCGGTACTGGGCGTCGGAGGCCAGGCTGAGCTGCTGGGTGAGCCGCACGCCGGGCGCATCGGGATCCACCAGCAGGAGATCCAGGTCCTGTTCGCCTTCGCCGGTCCGCGCCAGCACCAGCAGGCCGTCCGCCGCCCGGGCGAAGGGGACGTGACGCTTCACCCCGTCGAGCACGAGGGCCCCCTCCCCTGGCGCGGCCCGGAGCTGGACGCCGCGCGGCCCGAAGCCGCCGTCGGGCTCGAGCCAGGCCGGCACCAGCAGGGCCTCCCCGGATGCGAGCCGCGGCAGCCACGACTGCTTCTGTGCGTCGCTGCCGGCGAGGAGCAGCGCACTGGCGGAGAGCACGGAGCTCGGGAAGTGCGGCGTCGGCGCGAGCGCGCGGCCCAGCTCCTCGTGGACGATCGCGGCCTCGAGAAGCGTCTGGTCGGAGCCGCCGTAGGACTCCGGGAGCAGCAGACCCACCAGGCCGACTTCGACGAGCTGCTTCCACAGCTCGTCCGGGTACCCCTTCGGATCGTCCTCCATCTTGCGGACGACCTCGATCGGCGAGTACTCGTTCAGCACGCCCCGCGTCATCTCGCGGAGCATCTCCTGCTCTTCGCTGAAATCCAGATCCATCGATTCCTCCTGGGGCCCCCCGCGCTGCGGCAGTCAGGGCTTCCACTGCTCGCCGCGGCGCCGCCACGGGTTGTCGTCCTCGCCGGTCGGAAGCGCCACCCGCACCGCACACGCGGTGGTGGTCTTGTCGCCGACGCAGAGCCGCACCTCCAGCTCCGCCCAGGCACAGCTCGCGGCGTCGGTCTCGACCTTCTCGACGCGCCCCCGGAACACCATGTGGTCGCCGGGAAAGACCGAGTCCTTCATGCGGAACTGCATGCGACCGAGACGCCCCTTGGGCCCCGTCCAGTCCGTGACGTAGCGCTCGAACCAGGCGGCCTGGTTGGGCGTGTTCAAGAAGATGTCGCGCACGCCGTTGCGCTCGATCGCGAAGTCGCGATCGTGGTGCATCGGGCGCCAATCGCGACTCGCCAGCGCGCCCAGCACCACCGTGGTAGCCGTCACGTCGTGGCCGAGCTCGGGCAGCTCGTCTCCAACCTCGACCTGCGCCGCCGTGAGTCCGTGCGTCTCCGCCATCACTCGCCCCTCCGATAGCCGAAGCCCGTGTAGGACTCGGTCCCCACGCTGTCGCCGTGCTGGTTCACGTACTCGACGTCGATCACCCAGAAGCGCCCCGTGCCGAGCTTGGTGGTCTTCGGGTCGCTCACCGAGCGCAGCACCTGCCAGGTCCGCAGCCGGTCGCCGGGCCGCACCGGATCCCGGAACACCACCGTGTTGTCCGTCATGACCGCCTCCGGCAGGCCGAGCTTCTCCTTGAGATCGAAGTGCACCTGGAGCGGAAGCGCCTCCTCGGTGCGGCCCGGCGCCCAGTGGTGCGGGCGGAACCAGACCGAGATCATGGTGGGCGGCGCGATCCAGCCGTCGGTGATCTCGTTCGCGACCTTCTCGTCCCAGAACAGCGGGTTGCCGTTCTCCACCGAGGCGCAGGTCGTCCACACGTAGCCGCGCTCCACGTCGAACTCGCCCTCGACTTCGTAGCGCTTCTGGCCGATCCAGGACCGGACCTCCTCGGGCAGCTCCGACATCGGGCCTCTCCTCTCGTTCGGGGCCGCGCGTACGCCGCCCCGGGTTCGGGCACTCAGGCGACCACGCCCTCTGCGCGCAGCTTCTCGATCTCGGCGGGCTCGAGGCCCGCCCGACGCAGCAGCTCCTCGGCGTCGGTCTGTGAAGCGCTGAAGACCGGCCCCGGCGGCGCCGTGCGGTCCATCCCGGCCAGGACGCGCCCCACCTGCTCGAAGCTGCCGTGCTCCGGGTGCTGCGCCTGCGCGAACGCGCCGCGGGCGCGGTACTGCGCGTCTCTCGTCAGCTCGGCGATCGAGTGGACCGGGGCCACGCAGGTGTCGTTCGGCGCGAGCTCTTCCACCCAGTCGTCGCGATCGCGGCGCGCGAAGGCCTCGCGCAGGTCGGCCCGGATCTCCTCTTGTCGTGCATCGTCGGTCTGGTGGGGGATCCAGCGCTCGAGATCCAGCGCGCGACACAGGTTCGCCCAGAAGGCGGGCTCGATCGCACCCACGGCCAGCCACCGGCCGTCCCGCGCGCGGTACACGTCGTAGCAGGCGTAGCGCCCCGTCAGGACGTCGTGCCCGGGTCCGGGCTCGGCCCCCGTGGCCAGGTGCTGATCCACGTAGAGCGACATCAGCGACAGCACGCCGTCGGCCACCGAGACGTCCAGGTACTCCCCGCGCCCGCAGGCGTTGCGGCGCAGCAGCGCAGCCAGGATCGCCACGGCCGCGTGCAGCCCCCCGCCCGCGCTGTCCGCGAGGGTGGCGCCGGGGATCGGCGGCCCGCCGTCGGCGCGGGGCTGGGTGCAGTCGAGATAGCCCGCGACGGCCAGGTAGTTGATGTCGTGACCGGCCCAGCTCGCGTGCGGGCCGTCCTGGCCGTAGCCGCTGGTGGAGCAGTACACGATGCGCGGATTGCGCTGCGAGACCGCCGTGTAGCCGATGCCGAGCCGGTCCACCACGCCGGGACGGAAGCTCTCGATCACCACGTCCGCCGCTTCCGCCAGCCGCAGGAAGGTCTCGCGCCCCTGGCTGGCCTTGAGGTCGAGGCGGAGGCGCTTCATGCCCCGGTGGGCGCTGTAGGCGTAGTGGGGCGGCTCGATCTGGACGCCGCCCCGTCGCGGGGGCGCCCCGATCTTCACCACCTCCGCCCCGTAGTCCGACAGGATGCGGGAGCAGCGCGCCGCGGGCCCGACGGTCGCGAAA
>JAAUYK010157399.1_pt1 | contig 12030 bp, 8 predicted proteins | sample 7278021 | NCBI WGS metagenome assembly JAAUYK01 (sample SAMN14350223, study PRJNA611818) | marine sediment metagenome | isolation source: surface marine sediment (1.8m) | place: French Polynesia: Moorea | collected 2018-08
CTCTACGAAAAAGGCCGTTTTCAAATCTGACGGTTTCGTAAAACGCCCGATATCGGCGTTACGCTGCGGCCTTCGTCGCTGCGGCGTACCCAAGTACACCTCACTCCTCGGGCTAATTGATGCCGCATCTCGAACGTTTTACGAAACCGTCTGATCCGCTACTTTTTTTAAATTCTCCGAATTTTGCGGCCTCAAAAGCATTCGCGGGCATCATCTGCAGGAAACCTTCATTTTGCTGGACGGATTGGCGTCCATCCCGAAAGGGTAGATTTTGGTTCAGGCCAAGGCCGCACAAGGGTTTGCGGTGAGGCGTATACTTGTACGCCGCAGCCGGAAACCCGCGGAGTACGCATCCAGGGGCACTTAGATTTTTTAGAAAGGTTTTAAGATGAAGTCGTAAAAGGCATCTTTCGGACGGTCTCGAAAAAAGTCCGAGATCAAGGCTTGCGAAGCCAGAGGAGTGAGGCGTACTCACGGTACGCCGCAATGACGAGGGCTGAAGCGTAACGCCGATATCGGGCTTTTTACGAGACCGTCCGCTAAGCGGCGGGAAGGCCACGCTCGATCAACCCCTGGACGGATTCAATCAAGCGCTGGATGGAGAAGGGTTTTTCGAGGACTTTGTCGAAATCGTTATTTTCCAGAAGCCAAGGGGTTCCGGAAACGCCGATAACGGGGGTTCGGGGCTTGTCGGACGATCGGATGCGCTGCAGCAATTCACGGCCGTCGGTACCGTTGAGCAGAATATCGGTGATGACCAGATCGAAACGCCCCTCGCTGAATTTGCGCAGGCCTTCGTTGCCATCCGAAGCCGTTTCAACCCGAAAACCGTTGATGCGAAGTGCGTAGTCAAAAAGTTCCAGAATCGACCTCTCATCATCCACCACCAGAACAGATTCCATAAGCCCCCGTCATCCTTAGAATCGCTGTGTACCCCGAAAATTTTTCAGGCTCAATAACGAAATCGGATGGGATTGTCAACAACATATTGTAGTTTCACAGAGCGATAGCCACTAAATATCGGATTTTCTTGAAATCTTTTTTAGGGGCCGCTGGAGGGGCCAAACAGAGGGGATGGTCTGCTCACCAAGCGCCGATCGGACCGCAGGTGGTGGCGGTGGCGATCGCCAATCGGCCGGTTTTAGCGCCGTGGTTCAGACCTTGTATTTGCCGAAGTCGTCGGGGTTTAGATTCTCGAGATACTCTTTCCATTTGCGCCCTTCTTCGCTCTCGTCCAGAACCTCGGCCTGCGCCTCGAACGGACGTGATTTGGCAATCACGGTCTCGTCGATGAAGATCGGCGCCTCGAAACGCAAGGCGATGGCGATGGCATCGCTGGGACGGGCGTCCATGCTGAAATTGCTGTCCTTGGCCATCAAGTTGACCCGTGCGAAAAAGGTGTTGTCCTTGAGGTCACAGACTTCGATGCTGCTAACCGAAACCTCCATCAGCGTGGCGAAGTTCTTGAAAAGATCGTGGGTCATGGGACGGTCGAATTTGACGTTCTGAAGGGCCGATGCAATCGATGTGGCTTCCAGCAGGCCGATCCAGATGGGCACGGCCTGTCCCCCCTCCTCGGTCTTGAGAATGATAATCGGCGTATTGGTGGCCGGATCCATGGTAATCCCGGCGATCGTGGCTTTATGCAGCATGGCATGTTTCTCCTTTGATTCCGCCGGGTTTTTCTTCCACCCAGACCGGCCGCCCCCACAGCGAATGGGAAAAGGCTTTTTCAATGCGAACGCCGACCATCAGACCGGGGCGGACGGTTTCGCCGCCGGTGCAATCCAGTTCCTGGTCGAAATTGACGATTTTATTCCCCGGTGTACGGCCCGACCACTGCCGGCGCACCGACGGTTCCTCGGCCAGGCCGGGTCGGGTGCTGAAACCTTCGACGAGAATCTCCTGCATACTCCCGACCAGCGCCTGGTTGGCGGCCAGCGTAAACGCCTCCTGATGCTGGAGCAATGCCTGCAGGCGCGCCTTTTTTTGGGCATCATCGATCTTGGCATCGAAACCCGCGGCTGGCGCCACGGATCGATCCGAATACATGAAGGCGAAAATGCCGTCGAAGGCCACCTCGTCTAAAAGACTCAGGGTTTGTTCGAAATCGGTGTCCGACTCACCCGGAAAACCGACGATGAAATCCGAGGTGATGGCCATGTCCGGGCGCACCTGACGCAGTCGCGCGATGCGCTCGAGATAGATCTCCCGGGTGTAGCGGCGGTTCATCCGTTTAAGCACCCGGTCGGATCCGGACTGGACCGGCAAGTGGATGTGCGCACAGAGTTTGTCGAGACGGCCGAAGGCGTCGATTAGGTGGTCGGATAGGTCTTTGGGGTGCGACGTCGTGAAACGAATGCGGTCCAGACCGTCGATCCGGTCGACCTGTGCCAATAATGCAACAAAGGAGCCCCACTGTTCTTTGAGGCCGTAGCTGTTGACGTTCTGACCCAGCAAGGTCACTTCGCGCACGCCACCGGCCACCAGCAGACGAATTTCCTCCAGGATGCGGTCGGGATGGCGACTGGCTTCCCGGCCGCGCACATAGGGCACCACGCAATAGGTGCAGAAATTGTCGCAGCCCTGCATTATGGTCACGAAGCGGGACACCTGGCCGTCATCGCGGAACCCGCTGGTCAAATCGAGTTCCGCGACCGCGTCCGACGCTTCGATGTCCACCAGGCGCATGCCCTGCAGGCGGACCCGCTCGACCAAGCGCCCCAGACGGGGGATGGCTTTGGGGCCGAACACCAGATCGACCTGCGGCGCCCGGGACAGAATTTTTTCCCCTTCCTGCTGGGCCACACAACCGCCCACGGCAACGATCAAACCCGGCCGGCGCTTTTTCAGCTTGGCCAGCCGCCCAACGAAGCTGAACGCCTTCTGCTCGGCCTTGGCGCGAATGGCACAGGTGTTGACGACGACCAGGTCCGCTTCGTCGAGTTGCGCGGTCCGGGTGTAGCCGCCCGGCGCCAGAACCCGTTCGATCTGATCCGAGTCATACACATTCATCTGGCAGCCGATGGTATTTATATAGAGTCGGCGCATGCCCGTCCTGTGGAGAAAGCGTTGGCATCTTCCCCCGGCAGGGGTTCGATGAAGATTTCCTCAGCCCGCGCAAGGGCGCTAATAACGTCATCGACCAGCATTTCACAGCCGGGGGCGATGGTGATCCTGACAATTCCCTTGGCAGCATCCCGGGTGGTCAGCACGGCCATCCCGTCATAGGCCTCGAGAATGAACCGCAGATAGCTGATGTCACGTCGGTCGATCCGGTAGAAGCGCCGGGTGGTCTGCAGCGGCCATGCGCTTCGTCGCCGATCCGCTGCACCGCCTGAATTGCGCTGATCCATACGGTTCACCAAAAACCCTTGCCGGTCAAGCAGTTGGACGTGCAGAGTATAACCATATGCCCCTCCATTGCAACCCCCAATCGGGACGGTTCCAGAGGCAGTGGATCGCTACCGCTGCAAAGCGGGCCGCCGAACGTGGAGGGGGTCGGCCGGCGGGCGGCCCCGCTGGGATTACCGCTTGCCTCACCGTCTGCGGATAGGGTATATGCGGCCCCTATGGACACCATCTGGGACATTCAGCAACCCGATCCCGACCGGGTTCGGCAGCTCTACCAGCAATTGGGCCTCGATCCGCTGGCCGCCCATCTGCTGGTCAATCGGGGGATTGCGACGGTCGATGCTGCGCGCCGGTTTCTGGATCCCGCCCTGTCGGCCATCAAGGCGCCGCCCAGCATCACGGATATCGAGACCGCCGCCGCGCGCACGGCCCGTGCCCTGATAAATACCGAAAAGATACTGATATTCGGCGATTACGACGTGGACGGCGTTACGGGAACCGCCGTCTTACTGGATTTCATCGGCCAGGCCGGCGGCCGGGTCGCGCATTACATCCCGCACCGACGTCGAGAGGGCTACGGATTAAAGGCAGGTCATATCGACGCGGTAGCCGTACCCGGAAAGTTCGCCCTGATCATCACGGTCGATTGCGGCATCTCCAGCCATGAAGCCGTGGAAGCGGCCAACCGCCGCGGCATCGACGTGATCATCACCGACCACCACATGCCCGACGGCCCCCTGCCCCCGGCCCTGGCGGTCGTCAATCCCAAACGCGAAGACTGCCCGGCCTGTCTGGAGCATCTGGCCGGGGTCGGCATGGCGTTTTATTTTTTGATCCAACTGCGCACCCATCTGCGCCAGACCGGATTCTGGCAAGGGCGTCGCGAACCGAACCTGAAGCATCTATGCGATCTCGTGGCCCTGGGCACCGTAGCCGACATGGTGCCCCTGGTTAAGGAGAATCGAACATTTGCGCAAACCGGACTGCGGCTGATGGCCCAAAACCCGCGGCCGGGGCTGCTCGCCCTCATGGATGCCAGCCGCGTCGATGCCTGTCACATCGAGGCCGACGATATATCTTTTCGTTTGGCGCCGCGCCTCAACGCTGCCGGCCGCATGGCGCACGCCGATCTGGCGGTGGATTTGCTCACCGCGACCGATGCGCCGACCGCTCAGCGACTCGCCCGCAAGCTCGATGCGCTCAACCGCACGCGCCAGGAAACCGAGCGTGACATCGTGGCCCAGATCATCGACCGGCTGGAGCGCGACCCGCAGGCCCAATCCCGCCCGGCGATTCTGATCCGCGACACGCACTGGCATGAAGGCGTTCTGGGGATTGCCGCTGCGCGTCTGGTAAGGCGTTACGCCAAACCCGTAATTCTCGTAACAGGCCGTGAGACCCTGGCCCGCGGTTCGGCCCGCAGTCTGCCGGGCATCGATATATTCGCCCTTCTGCAGGCCTGCGCCGATCTGCTCCACGCCTTCGGGGGCCACGCCATGGCCGCCGGCCTGACGATTGCCATCGACCAATGGGACGCTTTTCGCCGGCGGTTCGAGGCGTACCTCGAAGCCCAAACCGCCCCCGCTGATTTCATTCCGCATCTGGCCATCGACATGGAGATTGCCCTGGATGCCATCGACCAGCGCCTGTTTGACACCCTGGCGTTGCTCCGGCCCTTTGGTCAGGGGGTTCCGGAACCCGTCTTCATGGCCCGGGACGTCGAAGTCGTCCGTCAGCAGACCGTCGGCGGCAAACACCGGCGCTTGCAGCTGCGCAGCCCCGACGGTATCCGCCGCCGGATTTTCCCCGCCATCGAGTTCAATGTCGCCGACGAGGGGCGACTGCCCAACCGGCTGCGCAAAGTGGCCTTTCATGTTCGTCGCCACAACTGGAACGGATCCCAAGGTCATCAACTCCACATCGTCGCCACCGAAACCTGAGGACGGCGAATTGAGGCGACGCAGACGGCCTGCACTTTTTGATTGCAAAATTCTAATGGTGTCTTTATTATCAGGCGTTGGATAGTGCCCCTCCAGAAATGGTCGCTTCCGGTCAAGTCCCGCCCTGCGGCGGGAATCTAAAATGCGCGCACGCCGACCGGGATACCGATATGCCTTTCGAGGACGGGTCCTCAATTTCGCCGGCCACCCGGTGGCGAGGTCAAGCGGGAGACAACGATGGCCAAAGTATTCAGACCCAGCACACGCGAATCCAGCATCTTATCCAAAATCGAATCTTCCAAGGAATATGCCCGCCGACGATCTTTGAACGCCATACCGGATTGCATCGAGGCCCTGTCCAATGCCATCGCGATGAAGCTGGTGGAAGAGCGCCTGGTGGAGACCACCAACAAGAACGGGCTGGAGGAACAGGTCCAGGGATGCCTCGACAAGCTCACCCGCGCGGACGACTTCGATATCGACTACCTCATCGCCCCCTATCGGAATCTAATCCCCCACCCGCATGTCGTGAGTATTTACGTGACCGCCTTCGTTCTCGAAAAAGTCATCGATCACAAAGACACGGTCGACATCTACGGTTCCGACGAAGAAATCTACACCTGCATCAATACGCAGGTAAAAAAACATCTTCCCTGAGGTATGCGGCCGCGCTTTCATCCCCGCCTGGTCAACAGCCCCCTTGAAGATCCCGGATTGTTCGTTCCGCTGGCTTTCGAAAAGCGCGCCCTGCTCTTCGATATCGGCCGCATCGACAGCTTGTCCTCCCGCGATATCCTGCGCATCAGCCATATCTTCGTAAGCCACACCCATATGGATCATTTCTGCGGCCTGGATCATCTGCTGCGTCTCTGCTTGGGAAGGGCCAAGACCCTCTTCTGTTTCGGCCCGGAAGGCTTTCTGGCCAATATCGAGGGCAAGCTATCCGCCTATACCTGGAACCTGGTCACCGGTTACCGCGAAGCGCTCAGGCTGGTCGCCACCGAAGTCACCGCCGGCGGCCTGCTTCAACAGACCTATGATTGCTGCAACGGCTTCCGTCCGCAGCAGCCGGCGCGCCAATTGCCTTTCGATCCTTATCTGCTCAACGAGACATCACTGCAAGTAAAGACCGCCATCCTGGATCACGGGATTCCCTGCCTGGGGTTTAACCTGGAAGAGGCGTTTCACATCAATATCGTCCCCGAAGCGCTCCAGGCCCTGGGGCTGGATACCGGCCCCTGGCTGCAGGACTTCAAGCGGGCCCTCTACGACCGGTCCGACCCGCAATGCATCATCCAGGCCCCCCGCCGCGATCTTCCCGGCGCAAGGGCCACCTTCCGTCTGGGGGCGTTGGCCGAACGGATTGCCCGAATTGCCCCCGGACAGAAGATTGCCTACATCACCGATGTGGCCGACCACGAAGACAACCGGCGCCGAATCGCGGCCCTGGCCAGGGGTGCCGACCACCTCTATATCGAAAGTGCCTTTTTAGACGAAGATCACGCCCGCGCACGGGAGAAAAAACATCTCACCGCCGGTCAGGCCGGTGAGATCGCGGCCCTGGCCGGTGCCAAGCGCTTTACCGTCTTTCATTTTTCGCCCCGCTATACCGATGGACGCCATCGTTTCCAGGACCAGGCCCGGCGGGCCTTTGCGCAAACCCGGGAGCTGACGGACGACGCCAATCCATCGCAACAGGGTATTGATTAGACCGCCCCCAAGGCGTCGTGGTCATCCGCGAGGACGTATTCATCCATCAAGAGAAGACCTTGGTTCAGGCTCACGGCCTGCCGCAGGGTGCCACTCGACCCGCGCATCCGTCGCCTGCATTGCACATTCGGGATCGCAATCGGGGTCGGTATCGAGATCGAGGCGCCCCATCTTCTTCAAGTCAATCCGAGGGGCGCCCTTTCGAATACCGATTCCGATAGCGATACCGACACCGATCGGTAGGGACACGATGTTGGATGATACGGGGGCCTTGCAGTTCACGGCGGGCGCCCGTCCGGGCGGCCGGATCCTTGTTAGCTGCGGAAAGATTTGCGGCGGCGACCGCGGTCCTCGCCGTTGGCGGCGGCCACCGGTGAGCAGACGGTCTTGACGGCGGCATAGCCCAGCAGGGCATGGACTTCGCGGTCGAGAGCGGCTCCGGCCTTCAACGCCATGTCCTCGGCGGCGATGACGGTTTCCGACTGCCGGCCGTTGATCAGGTGCAGAAACGTCCGGCAGCTGCCGCGGTGCCGCCGCAGCAGTTGATGCAGGCGCTCGAGCGTGTCCACGGCGACCAGGGCGCTGTCGAGGGTGATGTGGACGCTGGCCGCCCAGGTTTCCTCGGCCTGGTCCATGGCGACGATCTTTTCGGCCACCACCCGAACCGCATTTTCCTCCTTCTGCGCCTGTCCCTGCACCAGCACCGGCTGGTCCTCCACGAGCAGGGCCTCGCTCTCGCGGTAGGCCTCGGGGAAAACGATCAATTCGGTCGGACCCTGCAGGTCTTCGATCTGGACGAAGGCCATCTGGTCGCCGCGCTTGGTGCGCAGCCGGCGGATGCCGCTGATCAGGCCGCCGATGCGCACGGGCGCCTCGTCCGGCAGTTCCTTGATCGAAATCGCATTCGCATTGGTAAATTTTTCGAGGGTCTCGAGATTGCGGTCCAGGGGGTGTCCGCTGAGATAAAAGCCCAGGGCTTCTTTTTCCAAAGCCAGGGCGTGACGCGCCTCCCACTCCGCGATCGGCGGCAACTCCGGAGCATTGAGGGTCGGTGCCGATTCCACGGTGCCGAAGAGCCCCATCTGAGGGTCGGCCTTTTCCTTCTGAACCCGCTGGCCGTATTCCAGGGCATCTTCCAGCGCGGCCATCATCTGGGAGCGTTTGGCGCCCGTGTCGTCGAAGGCCCCGCAATTGATCAGACTTTCGATCACGCGTTTGTTGACCCGCCGCAGATCGATCCGGGAGCAGAAATCGAACAGCGAGACATAGATCCCGTTGGCCTCGCGCTCGGCCACGATGGCTTCGATCGCGGCTTCGCCCACGTTCTTGACGGCCACCAATCCGTAGCGGATCCTGCCGTGGTCGACGGCAAAGGTGGTCCCGCTCTGATTGATATCCGGCGGCAGCACATCGATCCCATGGCTGCGGCATTCGGCAATGAACTTGACGACCCCGTCGGTGGACTGCATCTCGCTGGTCAGCAGCGCCGCCAGGAATTCCACCGGGTAGTGGGCCTTGAGATAGGCGGTCTGATAGGCAATCAGCGCATAGGCCGCACTGTGGGACTTGTTGAAGCCGTAGCCGCCGAATTTCTCCATCAAATCGAAGAGGGTCCCGGCCTTGTCTCCCGGGATCTGGTTTTCTTTAGCCCCGTCCATGAAGAACTGGCGGTGCTCGGCCATCTTCGCCGCAATCTTCTTCCCCATGGCCTTGCGCAGGTCGTCGGCCTTGGCCATGGTGTAATTGGCCAGAACCGCCGCAATCTTCATGACCTGCTCCTGATAGAGAATCACCCCGTAGGTCTCTTCCAGAATCGGTGCCAGTTCCGGGAGCAGGTATTCGACCGCTTTACGGCCGTGCTTGCGCTCGACGAAGTCGTCCACCATACCGCTGTCCAGGGGCCCGGGCCGATAGAGCGCCACCAAGGCGGTGATGTCGGCGAAACTGGCGGGTTTGAGACGCACCAACAAGTCTTTCATGCCGGCGCTTTCCAGTTGAAAGACACCGGTGGTATCGCCGCGGGACAGCAGGCGGAAGGTGGCCTGATCGTCCAAGGCGATATTGACCATGTCGGGCACGGGCTGCTTCTGCGCGGCGATCAGCTGGAGGGTGTTCTCGATCACCGTCAGATTGCGCAGACCGAGAAAATCGAACTTGACGAGCCCGGCCAGTTCGACGTGCTTCATGTCGAATTGGGTGACCACCTCCCCCTTCTTACCCCGATAGAGGGGCAGATACTCCACCAGCGGTTTGTCACCAATCACCACGCCGGCGGCATGAGTCGAGGCATGCCGCGGCAGGCCCTCGAGAACCCGGCAGATGTTGAGCAGTTCGTCGATTTCCGGCCGGGCGGCCGCCAGTTCGTTGAACTTCGGTTCGCGGGCGATGGCTTCGTCCAGTTTGATATTCAGGACGTCGGGAACCATTTTGGCGATGGTGTCGACCTCTTTCAGCGGAATGTCCAGGGCGCGGCCGACATCACGGATGACCGCCCGGGTCTTGAGCTTTCCATAGGTGATGATCTGGGCCACATAGTCGCCGCCGCCGTATTTCGCGCTTACATAGTCGAGGACTTTTTCACGGCCGTTGATGCAGAAATCCACATCGATGTCTGGCATGCTGATGCGCGCCGGGTTGAGAAACCGCTCGAAAATCAGGCCATGTTCAATGGGATCCAGATGGGTGATCCCCAAAGCGTAGGCCACCATGCTGCCCGCCGCCGATCCGCGCCCAGGGCCCACCGGCACGCCGTTCTCCTTGGCGAAGCGGATGAAGTCCGCCACAATCAGAAAATAGCCCGTAAAGCCCATCTCCTCGATCACGGAAATTTCGTAGTCCAGGCGCTCGGCATAGGTCGCGAGATCGCGCTGCGGATGCTTCTCGCGGATCTTGGCCAACCGGGCCTCAAAGCCGGCGCGCACCGTCTGCTCGAAAATTTCCTCGGTGGTCAGATCGGCGGCGGTGGAAAACTGCGGAAAGTGATAGGAGAAGTCGAATTCGTAGGCACAACGCTGGGCAATCGCCACCGTGTTGTCAACGGCCCCGGGGTAGTCGCGGAAGTAGTCCGTCATCTCTGCGGGAGCTTTGAAATACAATTGATCGGTGGAGAATTTGAAGCGGTTGGATTCGTGCACGGTCTTACCAGTCTGGATGCAGAGCAGGACATCGTGGGCGCGCACGTCTTCTTTTTGCAGGTAATGGCAGTCGTTGCTGGCCACCAGCGGAATCGACAATTTGGTACTCATCTCGCGCAGGGCCGCATTGACGGTTTCCTGAATCGGAATACCGTTGTGCTGCACCTCGAGGAAGAAGTTATCTTCCCCCAGGACCTGCTGATACCACCGGGCGGCCTCTTCGGCGGCTTCGATCCGCCCGGCCTTGATATGCATGGGGATCTCGCCGTGCAGACAGGCCGTCAGGCCGATCAGGCCCTGGCTGTGTTCGGCCAAAAGCTGCTTGTCGATCCGCGGCCGATAGTAAAAACCCTCGAGTTGGGCCATCGAGGCCAGCTTGCACAGATTGCGGTAGCCTTCCTGGTTTTCGGCAATCAGCACCAGGTGCCTCAGGCCCTTGGCATCCTCAGGGGTCTTGTCCTTGATCGTCCGCGGGGCGACGTAGATCTCACAGCCCAGGACAGGCCGCAGACCGGCCTTCTTGGCTTTCTCGTGAAACTCCAGGACCCCGAACATGGTGCCGTGATCGGTGATCGCCACGGCTTCCATCCCGTAGGCCTTCGCCTGGGCCAGGAGGGGATCGATCCGGATGGCACCATCCAGCAGACTGTATTGGGTGTGAACATGAAGGTGAACGAAATCGGCGGCTGGGGCAGACATGGGCCTGAGACTCCTAACGGGTGTCGCCCGCCTAAGCGGCTGCGTGTTTAACGCCGCGGGCGCGATCGGGTTTAAATCCTCTCCCGTGCGGCGGAGATTCCGTCGGGCCGGGAGGCAAAGCGGTTCCTGACCGTGAAGGGGCGGCAGACCATGCGCCGGTCAGCAGCAACCGTGATCGGCGCCTGCCATAAACATCGGCGCCCCTGTCGGTGGACCGCGACATCAGTGCGGGGTTATTCGACCCGGTAGTTGGGGGCCTCTTTGGTGATAATCACATCGTGAACATGACTTTCGCGCAGACCGGCAGCGGAAATTTTCACGAAACGGGCTTTTTCGCGGAGCTCTTCCAGGGTGCGGCAGCCGACATAGCCCATACCGGCCTTGAGGCCGCCGATCAACTGGTGGAGGTTGGCCGAGAGGGACCCCCGATGGGGAACCCGGCCCACGATGCCCTCCGGGACGAGTTTGTCCGCGGCCTCGTCGTCGGACTGGTAATAGCGATCCTTGCTGCCTTTCTTCATGGCTTCCAGCGACCCCATGCCCCGGTAGAGCTTGTAACTGCGGCCCTGGAACAAGATGGTTTCCCCCGGGCTCTCTTCGGTGCCCGCAAACAACCCCCCGATCATGACGACGTGCGCCCCGGCCCCCAGGGCTTTGGTAATATCCCCGGAGTACTTGACGCCGCCGTCGGCGATCAGCGGCACGCCCGTTTTGGCGGCCACCGAGCGACAGTTCAAAATGGCGGTGACCTGCGGCACACCGATACCGGCCACAATCCGTGTCGTACAGATGGAACCGGGGCCGATGCCGATCTTGACGCCGTCCACGCCGGCGGCGATAAGATCTTCGGCCCCCTTGCCCGTACCGACGTTGCCGGCAATCAACTCCAGCTCGCCAAAGGTTTCCTTGAGCGTCTTGACGGCCGCGATAACGTTCTGGGAATGGCCGTGCGACGTGTCGATCACCAGAACATCCGCCCCGGCATCGACCAGCGCCTGGGTCCGCTCCAGCATGTCGGGCCCCACTCCGATCGCGGCACCGACCCGCAGCCTTCCCAGGCTGTCCTTGCAGGCGTTGGGGTACTTCTTGATCTTTTCCAGATCCTTGATGGTGATCATGCCCGCCAGCCGGCCGTTGGGATCCACCACCAGCAGTTTTTCAATCCGATGCTGGTGCAGAAGCTTTTTGGATGC
>JAAUYK010011520.1_pt1 | contig 12024 bp, 8 predicted proteins | sample 7278021 | NCBI WGS metagenome assembly JAAUYK01 (sample SAMN14350223, study PRJNA611818) | marine sediment metagenome | isolation source: surface marine sediment (1.8m) | place: French Polynesia: Moorea | collected 2018-08
CATACCCACGGATGGGGTAGATGGGGCGAGCACAGACATCCTCCTGGGGGTGATTCCCACGGTTCTAGCTGGAGTGCCGGGCGCGGGCGCTCCTCCCGCTCTTCTCCCGGCCAAAGTCGGCGTCTCGAATTTCGAGGCACCCTTCGATGGCGGCAGAAGAGATCGTCGGTTGGACAGATTCGTCGGAGTCTTGCCAATCGTTGAGGTCCTCTGCTGGCGTTGTTGGTTGGCGGCACCAAGAGGCTGACGTTTGAAGACGGATCCGCTTCCAGGAGGTACTTGAGGAGCCAGAGAGTGTCTCTGAAGACGAGACTTCGAAGGGGTTCTGTAGCCCGCTTTACCCGCCGTTGCAGTGTTCTGGGCCTTTGGAAGCTCTTTCGTGTTTCCATCGGATTCCTCGTCGCCGAACATTAGCGGAGGAAGTTGGTCGTCAAAGTTAATGTCCAGCAAGGTCAAAGCGTGCGAATAACTTTGTTTCGCCTCTGTCTCTACAGCAGGGGTCTTCTCAGCTCCACAGGTGCAGACTGTGTGCTTCGACACTGTTGCATTCTCCTTGTTGTCATCAAGCTGAAGGAGATCTTCTTCTACGACATCTTTCACAGCCGCCTCCTCCTCCTTCTTTTCGTTCCGCTCATTTTCCACGCCCTCTTTCCGTTCTTCCACCTCGGTCTCCTCTTTCTTGCTTTCCGCTACGTGGTCCACGGTACTGGCTTTATGCATCTTGAGTCTCATTGGCTTTAGGGGCGAGCTCTCCTCCGGACTGGAGACGACCAGAATGCTGTCTGCGGCCTCCTTGCCCGCCGACAGCAAGAGGCTGGTGTTCGTCACAGGGCTGAACGAGTCCAGGTTGGGCAACGTCACGTCGGCGATTCCGCTCTTGGGCGTGTCCACCTTCCCCTTCCTGATGCCTCCGGCGATTGCATGCGCCTCCGACTTCAGCTTCTCCCAGTCTGTGAATGCGACGGGCGAGGCGAAGACGGCGTCGCTGCCGCCGCCGCGGTCGTTCTCGATCTGGACGAGCGTCCCCACGGACGCTGTGGAGGCGGGAGTGGCGAGACTGGATAGGGCGGTCGACGACCCGCGGCTGCTCAGCGACTTCAGCCCGAACACGTCGTCGTCGTCGGAGCCCTTCCGCGCACTTTTCCCCGCAGTGGACGCGGCCTTGGCGGCGTCTGTCGACGTCTTGCGCGCCGCCGACTGCAGGTTCAGGGGAATGCCCGAGACGGAGGAGGAGGACCCTGCGAGGGGGGTCTCCACCACGCGAGGGGAGTCCGACATGGCGGGCGCGGGCGGCCGAAAGCGGATCCTTCCTTGGTCTTCAAGTCGACCGGAAAAAATGTGAAAGGTGTGCCCGCCGTCGCCGTGTGTACGTAGTTTTCTAAATAACTGTACGTGTACGGTACCCACAGAGCACAGACCGTGGCGTGCCTACCGTCTCTCTGTCTCTGTTCGTCGATCGCGCACCCGTTTAAAATGAAAATGCCTAGGAAACTGTAGGTTGGCGCCCACCTTAAACTCGTGTATGTACGTCGCGTCCATCTCAGATGATCGGACTGCATGCAAGGTCAACGATCACAAACTATTCTACTCGTTAAGATCTCCATTATGGAACATCGTAAATAAGTTAGATGGTTAGTCTCCCAAATGGCCTCAACAAATTTGTGTCGAGAACGTAAGGCACATCTCTAAATTCTTACATGTTCTAGAGGGCGCTGATTTCGACCTTTTGTCGGTCTATTTTTCGTCCGCAACGAGTTCGGAAGCGCCCTCTGGCGGCAAAGTCGACCTCATCCATCGCCGGTCCGTCACGATCAGACCAGTCAGGCCATTGAGGTCACTTTCACAACCTACGAACACATAAGAACAAAAGTGGCTTGAATTTGAGTGCTGCCGCTGCTGCGCTGCTGTGCTATTGCTGTTCCAACTTCCAAGTTGAGCACGAGCAGTTCCAGACTTCCAGTTCCTTTCGGTCCCCAATCCCCACCATGTCCGACAGCGGTCCCCGAGCCAACCACTTAAGTTGGGACGAGTACTTCATGTCGACGGCCTTCCTCTCGGCCATGAGGTCCAAGGATCCCGCCACCCAGGTCGGCGCAGTCATCGTCAACAAACAGAAGAGGATCGTGGGAATCGGCTATAACGGCATGCCAACAGGTAGTTGCTAATGTATGTAACTTTACCCTACTTAATTCCTGTACGAGCATATGTCCATAGGGTGTCCCGACGACAAGTTGCCCTGGGGCAAGACCTCCGACGACCCTTTGGAGACCAAGTACCCGTTCGTCTGCCACGCCGAGATGAACGCCATCCTCAACAAGAACTCCGCCGACGTCGAGGACTGTTCCATTTACGTCGCCCTCTTTCCCTGCAACGAGTGCGCCAAGATGATCATTCAGAGCGGCGTCAAGGTGCGGTGTTTAAAGTTGCAAATATAAAGGTTACAATGAAGTCCATATCGTATACGTACCGGTACGATTTCAGGAGGTCATTTACCTGTCTGACAAGCACCATGCGAAGTCGGGGACCATGGCGAGCAAGAGAATGCTCGACATGGCCGGTGTCCGGGTGCGTCGTTTCGTGCCCACCCAGAAGAAGATTGTCATCGAGTTTCCCGACGTGGACAGAGAAGAGAAGAGGCCGTAGGCTCGGAAAATTAAGGCATCCTAGAGTTTTGTTCAGTTTATCCTACAGGAATAACGTTCCTGGCAAGCTTGTATTCTTCAACCGAACCCGGTAATTCTTGAGCTTAATAAAGAAACGACATACTTCTGGATACATATCACGCATTCCAAGCTCGACTTATGCTATGGTAACATTCACGCGTAGATCGAGGAATCCAAGGACGATCGAAACAATTTCTCCGAATGGAGCCCTGTCTGTCGATGTGTGCATGCCTAGCTGCTCCTCTTTCGATTCCCTTTGGTTCGGCTGCATGCACTCTCCCGACCGACTGCGACTAGCTGCGATGGATAAAAGTTTAGTGGCCGGAGATATAGAAGTTCTGAAATTGGAAAGCCAGCCACAGTAGCTAGTCGGAGCCCTCCTCTTCCTCCTCCGCTCTGTCGGCATTGATTTAATGGTTGAACTTTTGTAGCATCCGACACGGGAGATTGTTCGAGAGGCCCTTGTCAGGAGTTAGCGCGTACGTACTATGCATTAACAGGAGCTTGGTTTCTTCTTTGAGAATTATTTTTTACCTCATAAGTATAAACTTGACTGTGTAACATAGAGTACTTTGTATCTACGGAGTGTTATTAGGTTCCCAAAGAAGGTCTGCGTTTGACAATTTTGGAACAAATCTAATATGTACGCATATATATAGCACGCTCGCGTCTCGTTCGCCCCCGCCGGCGCGGCGCTCTTCCACACATGCCTGCTCTCCATACGTACGTGCGTATTCCCCTGCTCCTCCCTTCCTTCCTCGCATTTTCCTCCTCCATCTTCGCGAGCTAGTGCCGAAAGCGCTTCTCGCTCGCTCGCGCTCGATCTTCCAGACGCGAAAACCAATTCTCTTATCTTCGGAGTCTGATGCCGGCGTCGTGGCTGCCAGCGCCCCATCGTCTCCCGATGCCGACTATGCTAGTTTCAGTCTGCCAAAAATTGGCGTTTAGAATAGCGTATAGAGACGGCGTCCATCTTTTTCCCGCGAGAAATTTTCTCCGCATTATTATTCAATCCCATATTGCCCCGTGCCTACAAAGTGTATGTCGCAGCAGGATGAGAGTGGGAGTGCACCTGAGGCCCGTTGCTTCGCGCAGGCTATAAACTGTGAGGAGTTTTGTGTCAGTTTCGCTTGCATGCAGTACATGTTGCTGTAGTTCATTCTCCAAGTCCTACACCCAATAACTAATGTCCAGCCTTTCAAAGGACGAATTGACACTCTACCGTAATACGTAGTAGAATGTACTATATTATTTTAAACTTATAAATACATAGAACATATGCCATGGGACGAACAAATGAATGATATATAGTTCAGGGCTATACTATACTCAACTGCACTATACACACGCGTGATGCACTTAAATTCTTCATAGCTTTCTCGGCTCTTAATTCCTACCCTTAGTGGGCACTCCCTCGAGTCCTTAGCATTCCACAATGTTTGACCCGGCAGGCAGGGCGTTCATGCATGCTTCAAATGAAATATCTTTATGGTGGTTCTCCTTGAGTTCAATTCAGTACGAGCAGCCTTTTATTATGGCATTAAGAATTAATGGTAGGAATGCATGCATTACGCAGTCCCCCGCCTGCCACTTACTTGTCTCCCGGCCATGCAAGGGGGATGGATGGAGGCCTAGCTAGCTCGGAGCTATAGCGTAAGTAAAGGGGATTATACGTACATAAGACGGAGGCAGCCTTACTCCCGCCGCTTCTATCACTGCCAACAGCGCCTACCGACATTCTACGTACATACGCGTATATATATACGTCCTCGTCCGTCTCTCCGTCCGCTACAAGCACACGCGTGCCTCCTGCCAAGCAAAACGAGTGCTAGCCACCGGCCAGCTGGCCGCCGTCCGTCCGACCGTCTGGCTCTGGTTTCGTTTACGCGTTAGTCCGTCCGTCCTAACTCCTGCGAACATCATTTATTAATGCCTGCCTGGCGTTGTACGTCCTACGTGTATTGCTGGGGTTCCTTTGTCTGCCAAATACAGGAGAGGAGAAGTGGTGCACTGCATGGTAACTCGTTTGGTATGCTTTTAAACGCGGACAGTCTACGTTAGGCCAGTGAAGAGCATTGAAATGATGTCCGATTAACTTGCACGAAACTACTCGTCCATCTGTCAGTTGATTTTTGTCCATTTCACATCTCCAATAGACGTTTCTCTCTCTCATATCGTGTTAGAAAAACGTGTGCAAGAAAGAGGGAGAAGGCAGGCGGGGGCGATGCCTACAGAGTTCCGATCCACGCGAGAGGACGCAGGCTAGGACGTCCGTTCGTTCGTCGCTCTTCCCCGTCTCTCCCTCCCCTGCTTCATCCCGGCGGGCTTTCTCTCAAACAAAGGCCGGTTTCTGATGCGCCGGCCTCCCTTCCGAAGGCCGACCGACCGACCGACCGTCCAGGGAAAGAGAGAGGGCCTGACGCACGAACCTACAATCCATCCGCCTGCTCTGCTTTCCTCGTGACGTATGGAGCTTGGAGCTGGCTGCTGGCAACGTCGCGCTTTCGGTGGATGGCCTCTGCTCGGCTCTGCTCTGGCCTGCGTCGAGACGACGACGGCGGCGACAGCCTCGATCTCCTGCTGCCTTCTGCAGAGGGAGGGTGGCAGAGAGGCCACCTCTACGACTCTCCGTAGGTGGGCACCATCCAACCTTCGTGGTAGGGAAGGTCCATTCCTGCGAGAGAGATTCTTGTCGACGGAAGAGCCGCCGTTCGCGCGTCCGTCCGTCCGATCGACTGCTGCTGGAGCCCACGTGCCGCTTCCTTGCCGTCGCTTTGAAGGGCAAGGCAAGGTACACGTAGGTACGGGAAGCAGTACTTGTTTCACTCGCTGTCTTTCTCCTCTTTACTAGAGGGTGAAAATATTGTGGAGAGAGGGAGGGATGGAGGGAGCGAGCGCGAGAGGGCGTCTCTGAATCCCATCGTCGATGCGGCTTGCGCACATGGAGAATACAATGCGGCCTAACGATGACTTGGGGAATAAGAGGAATGCGGCGGACAGGTGATAGAAGAAGAAGGGTATAGCGCCTCACACTGCCAGAAAAAGAGAGGTGGGCTACAATCTACGGGCATGAAACTTCTGGCACTTCTGGAACAGCAAAAATAAGAAATAGCACTTTTCCTTATGGATCTCTTCCTGTAGTTGGGCTGTCTTTTTAGTTAGCGAATAGCGTATGCTTTAGCATTTATGCAGTAATCTACGTACCATGCGTACATCGTTTACTATACGAAAGCGAGCTTCTTGGTTATCCTGATTGTGATGCACTTCACGTAGGAGAACGTGCGCGCGTCCGAGGATTAGAGCCGCATTTTATCGCATAAATCGCGAGTTAGGCTCTAAGGAGGAAGAACGTAGAACATGCCCCAAGCTTTCTTGTGAGGAAAGTATATTTACGCCGTGCGTGTGTGTAGTATTTCGCTATTAAGGAAGCGAGTGAGCGAGCGAGCGAGCGAGCGATGGGCGCTTGCTTGCAAACTGTCAGATGCAGAAGCCAGCCGCGGCCGCGGACGATATATCGAGGGAGGGAGGCAGGGAGAACGGACTTTGGGGAAATGAGAGCGCCGTTGGAGGCCGTTGGAACTGAAGCGCCGTGTGAGCGGGCGACCAAGACCTGCTGCTGCACCTTCACAGTCGGCGCCGGCTACTTTTCTATGAGCGTGACGAGTGAGGTGGAGAAACTGGCACCGTAGCTAGCGGGCCAGGCCGACCTCCTCCTACGCGCTCGCACACTCGCTCGCTCTCTCGCCTCCACAATCTATACACGTACTAGTACATATACGTCGTGCGTTCGTTCGTTCGTTCGTTCGCTCGCTCGCTTCTTTTTTAGGCCGTGCCTACGTACGTCGTGCGCGCGGACGAACCAAGAGGTCCTTGCTTCCTTCCTTCCTACCTTGCTTCCTTCCACGGCGATCGAGGGAGGTAGTTTTTGGAAGCCAGGCGGTCGGTCGGTCGGTCGGTGTAGCGGCCTGCGAGCGATACGCTTCCTCCTCCTCTCCTCTCGATATCCACGACGTCGCTCGGGCGCGCGAACGAACGAAAGAACGAACGACGGTCGACGGACGAACGCAACGAACGAGTGAAGAGAGCGAGCGAGCGAGCGAGCGCGCACACACGACGGTCGGACGGACGGAAAACAAGTCAGCTAGTGAAAACAGTTGTACGTGTGAAGGAATAGAAGCAAGGAAGTGCAAGTCCGCTTGCTTGCTCCATTCCGAAGTGACAGACACACACATAACGCACGCCTCCTCGAGACGGGAGACAGACGCACTATATCGACATTTTCTTTGATAGACCGGCGAATATTTGCCCCGTCTCTCCATATCGTTTCTCTCTCCGGCCCGCGTGAACTATAAGTCGCGACGACGAAGAGGCGCGCCCGCCTTCGGATGAAAGTGTCTGGCGGCGCGGCCAGCATCATGGGCGCCAACGACGAGGAGGAGGAGCTGCTCATGGTGCACCATGGCAGCGGCGGCGGCGGCAGCGGCAAGAGCAACGGCATCAACATGGAGCAGCTCAACTCGAGGGCGTCCAGCGTCACCGGAGACAGCTTCTCCATCGACGTGTCCGCCGACACGGAGGAGAACGAGGAATCGCTCCAGCACAAGCTCAGGTGAGTTCTACGTGCGCGTGCCTGCAACCGGTCGATCGCACTTCTGGTATTGGCTTTGGCCTCGATTATTATCCTTCTTGAAAACCTGAATTGAATACGGTTTCCTCTATCGGCTACCACAAATATCGCCGCAGTGCAACTTTTATATGGTTTTATTATTAGGCCTCGAATGGCCTAGTTTAGGCGGCGATGTGCGTACATTCTGGTTGCGTTCGCGTTTGTACATGCTGTCTATTATTAGTGGGTGCCTGTACAAGTTGCCATAAAGTTAAGATCGAAATGTGATAGTGATAGACATTGGAGGCTGGGGTGACAAGGGTATTTCCTGGTACGTCGCGTCGTCCCTGGCTCGAATGTGGTTGCCTGACCGATGGTCCTAATGAACGGGGCTCAAGTTACACAGTGCTGCCTCATTAGAATACACATCTACACGTATGTGTACGTGCTGTACTGTAAAGTTCTTCGATACGTTAAGTACTTAATTACGGCATCTTAGATATCATATATTGATAACGCAGTTATTGGACTTTTGACCACATGGTTGATATGTACCTATACGTACCCATTTCGTATTGCGGTGACGTCAATCTCTTGCCCGAGAAAAAGTTACCTTTATCTTAATCAAAGTAAAACACTTTAATTATTGAATGGAAGTACTGCACTTAATTGAATCTACTTTTTAAGATGCGTATCACTCGTCCGAAGTTCGTCACATTGACGTCAGCGGAAGAACTGGTTGCTTGTCTCATCTCAATAGGCCTGATTAGTCTGCTTCGAGATCGATCGTTCTGGCCCAAACGTACCTACAGCGAGACTTTAGGTCGTCTTGTCTGCCATTGCTATTGTCCTTTTCCTTCGCTGTCCAAGTTCCGTCCTTCACTATTATGTGAAAGGACTTGGATATGTGATTAGATAGCGAGGAAGAAAAGAAGAGGTCCCTTAATGGAATCTCGAGACAAACGAGATAGACGAACTTAACTGAAAGCCTTGAATAAATACGATATACTGCAGTACACTAATAGGGCCTCGGATTTCTCGATTTACAGGGAAATACACTTATACACCGGGGCTGCATTTCCGTGAGCATGCGCCGCCACCAAAGCAAAATGATATAATTATCCGCGGTTGGTCGACTTGACCTCGCGGCTAGGGGTGGCCGCCTGACAGATCGGCTGACTGACTGACTGGCTGCCAACAACCGAGGGGCGAGCCGAGGCTGATCGAGGCTGGCCGAGGCCGTCATCAATCTACTCCCGCCTACCTTTTTCTCATTATGAGCATGTCCGAAGCTGTTTGTGATTGATTGAGAAGGGACTCTCGAGGTGTGTGTGCGTCGATGCAAGGCATATACTTTAATTGCCATGTTCGTTCCACAGGATGTACCAGTCAATATGTGTGTACTACGTACTTGCTTTAACATAATCGATCGTCGCCCTTGTTATTGTGTACCTGGCGGCAGCCTCCAACTCTGCGCTCGTATGCCAGCCAGTGGGCGTACTCTATGCGAGAACTGAAACGATAGAGGCCGAACGAGCGACAGGCAAATATTGACTCTCACGGTCGGCGCGGATGACAGAGGCCGATCGAATCTAGGCCGTAATTTGGGAGTCCGCTGATCCCTCCCTCCCTCCGCTCGTCTATATACTAAAGTGTCCCATCACCGAATAATTGAATGTTACAAGTTTCACCCCGTTCGAACGTTTCCCCCAACCTGCCACTCATCCTGCGTACTTGCCGTTAATTAGGTTCCAGGAACTTTTGCGGCGCTCGCGCGAGGAGGACCTGAGCTCGGTGGAGGACACCAACTGCCTGTACCGAGCGGCGGGCTACGACAAGCAGGGCCGCGCCGTCATCGTCTTCATAGGGAAGTGGTTCCGCCAGAGCCAGCTCGACCTCGACAAGGCGCTGCTCTACCTGCTCAAGGTGGTCGACCCCGTAGCCGACGCCGGCGAGTACGTCGTCATCTACTTCCACACGAGAACGTCCAGGGAGAACATTCCATCCTACTGGTGGATCAAGCACGTGTACAACACGCTTCCCTACAAATACAAGAAGAACCTAAAGGCAAGTATGCTATACAGTTATGGTTCTGCCAGCATGCCATCCACATATAATTCCAATGTAACCTTCGCAGCAGCCTTTGGGAAACGTGCGTGCGTCGTCGGCAGTATCTCTTTTTTGCCCTCCTTATTCTGCGAAATTGTCTCGTGTGCTCCGGCGAAAGAGAGGGAACGAGATCAGGCGAACTCTCTGAGCGAACTACGTAGGATAGTGAGGGAGGAAGGCTGCCAGCTAATATTGCGCAAGCACGCAAAATCAAGCGCTGTCCGTCTTCTTCTCGTGAGAGCGAAGGCGGGGTCTAGAGAAAGAGGGCCGGTGGGTGGAGTCCTTCATCACGATTTCATGTTAACCTGGCAACCCGGCCGCCCACAGACTGTCCTTTTTTGCCAAAGGCTCTCTTCGGATTAAGTCATCTACTGGATTAGTCGGCGTTGCCGCCTGGCGGTTGGCACCAACGCCATCACCACCGATAGTGACGTTTAGCGAGACCGAACTGAGTTGATCCCTTTCAACGCAGGCCTTCCACGTCGTCCACCCGACCATGTGGACCAAGATGACCTGCTGGTGGTTCTCCACGTTCATGGCGCCCGCCATCAAGAACAAGATCCACAACTTCCACGCCCTCCGCGACCTCTCTGCCACCGTCGACTACAAGGACCTCGGGATGCCGATGTTCATCACCGAGCAGGACATGGTATTCAACGGACTGAGGCCTTATCAGCCTTAGTCGACCGACGGTCCGTTGCATGCACTGCTCCGGCTGCACCGCTGACCCGTGCCGCAGCTATCGCGAGCTAGGATCGCGACGGACTTTTGTCGGTCCTCAATAGCGCAGTGCGTACGCACGTAGGTCGCCAACCACGCTCTCGTACGCGTCTTTTTATCTAGTGCCATATGCAAGAAGCAGAAGAAAGAATAGCGTCAGAAGCAGCCACGCCTCACGTCCCCACATATATGAACAAACTACGATAAAAGATTGTCAGAAAAAAGGTCCGCCGCGCCGGCCGCCATCGCAAATTAGTGGAGGTGGCTATAACGAACGTGTGAGCTAGCTTGGCGGGGATATGATTCTGCGCGTACAGACTGTTAATCCGATTAGTGTCCCTTTTCGTGTCGTTCCTAATTATGTAGTAGTAGTACGTACTACTTAATCGTACACTATATGATTACTTTGCCTAGTTGCTCTGCGCATAAGCAAACGAGATGCGTACAGATTACCAATAGTGTCGCAGTGCACTGTCTATTATGCCTCGACTGAATCTCACGATGCAGCTTTGAAAAAGCCCCCTACATGCAATGCGTAACAATCACTATGTCCCCAATTGTGAACAATAATGCAGGATTCAATGCAGTTACCGCGCGGTACGTCGGAAGAGCCAGATTTCGGAGTACGTGATGGTCTTCAGCGGGAGGGAGAGAAGGAGCTTGGGGACAACGGTGAATGGTGGGACTAGTTTGGTCGAGGACGGATCGATCGAAAAGAAGAAGTTTTGAGGACGGCCAATGGACCATGTCCTTCGGAGCTCGCTTGCCACCGAGGAAATTCCCTCCATTCAGAGAGGAATGAAAAGAACATCGGGAGGAAAATGGACCTGGGGAGTTGTACAGATCGAGAGCTCCACTACGTGTAAGTCCTTTCCTCCGTCTGTCCGTCTCCTAAAAAGGAAGGAAATGTAGATCCTGCAATGAAGGAAACGAAGCGGAAGGAGTGAGTCGACCGAGAGAGGGGAGGAAATAGGGGGCAGCGGCCAACTACTACACGTACTGCGAGTGTGTGCATGATGAGAAGGAGGAACTGGCCTTCCTTCGCCGCGGCGGATGAAGAAAAAGGAGAGGGTCGAGAGAAACTTTCTGACGACCGCGGCCGTGTTGCTGCAAGGATCTCTCAGGCTCGGATCTGTTAATGAACGCTCGTCGGGCCCGCAATACATGTAATAACCATGTGCGCGCAGAATTCATTGTTTAATTCGGTGTCATCGGTGTCTCGATCCATTTACGGCTACAATATCGTTGTTACGGTGTATTTATATAGAGATCGTACGTTAGCGTTTATGTATAACGCGTTCTGCCCTGTTTATTTAGTGAGTGAGACACTGTGATATACTTAATAACTATACTACTTACATGTGCAGGATTGAGTGTGTGTACGTCCACCGATGCTCATTTAACCCTCAGCACTGCTTGACCGTCGCGTCGTTAATTGCGTCGCTATGCGTAACCAGAGCTTGACAAACGATCGACCGCGAATGTCCGTACTACACATTACCCGTCGGCTAATGACTATCGTTTCCTGTTGAATGTCCGTACGTGATCCATACCTGCGTATAAATTGCTTGCAACTTAGAGAGCGAGCGAGCGAAAAATACACTTTGGAGGTTACACAGCAGAACAATGTCGCAAGGCTCCTGCGCACGAACGACCGAACGTCTGTCATATTAAATTGCGTGCGATGATCGAGTCGGCGGATGCGGTAATTGCGTGTACTTAACTGGCAGATTTTTGCCAGCCAGGCTATGCGCCTACTCCTGCTGCCATGCGCGTAAAGTTGAATGTGGCGGACGTACCGATTGAAAGAGGAAGTAATCAAGAGGCTACTACGCCTTTGAGAATTAAGCACATATTGTGTCGTGCAGGGCACAATTGAAGTAGCTTTTTCTAGCGTGGTCCAACTTTGGACGGAAATAATCGACG
>JAAUYK010100819.1_pt1 | contig 12023 bp, 11 predicted proteins | sample 7278021 | NCBI WGS metagenome assembly JAAUYK01 (sample SAMN14350223, study PRJNA611818) | marine sediment metagenome | isolation source: surface marine sediment (1.8m) | place: French Polynesia: Moorea | collected 2018-08
CGCGGAACTGATCGGCGAGACACTGCACCGCCTTCATGCGAGCGGCCACGCCGGGAGCTGGTGCGCTTCGGCGGACGACGGCACCAGCTTCGGCCCCGGCTGCTCCTGACGGTCGGAGCCGCCCCGCAGCTGAAAGTCACCGCCCGGGTAGCTTGCCGTTGTGCTCGGTCGTGACCTGGAGCATGGCGGGGCGCGCGGCGATGTGGAACTCGCAGGACCGAACGGCGGTATGGTGATCGCAGAGTATTGAGCGATGAAACGCCGAGCGCGGAGGATAAATCGAATGTTCCTCAAAGGACCCCGAAGATCGTGTCGCGTGTAGCACCGTCTCATCACCGCCGGGGAACTCTATCCTTTTGCGGCCATCCGATGGAAAGTGCTATATGAACCGCCATGGAAGCCTTCGGATGCCTGGATGCAACAAGCCGTTCCTCGGTTTCGATTGTTGTTCCTGCCTATAACGAAGAAGCCGTCCTTGAGACATTTCACCAACGGCTGACGGCGGTTCTGGAGCAGTTACCGCTTCGGTCCGAGATCGTCTACGTCAACGACGGTAGCCGGGATACGACGCTCGAAACACTCTATCGCTTGAGGGAAGGGGATCCGCGGGTCACGGTGCTCGATCTTAGCCGAAACTTTGGAAAGGAAATCGCGCTCACGGCCGGCATCGATCATTCTATCGGGGATGCCGTCGTCGTGATCGATGCCGACCTACAGGACCCGCCAGAGCTTATTCCAGAGCTGATCGCACCTTGGCGCGAAAGAGGTGTCGACGTCGTTTATGCCAAGCGCAAGACGAGAGCGGACGACGCGTGGCTGAAGAAAGTAACTGCGGTACTTTTCTACAAGTTGATGCTTCGCGTCGGCGAAGTGCCGATTCCCCCAGATACGGGAGATTTTCGGCTGCTCAGCCGCCGGGCGGTGGAAGGCGTCAAAAGGCTTCGCGAACGCCATCGTTTCATGAAGGGTATTTTTGCGTGGGTCGGCTTCAGCCAAGAGGCAATCGCTTATGATCGAGATCGACGCTATGCCGGTAACACAAAGTGGAACTATTGGAAGCTGTGGAACTTGGCCATAGAAGGCATCACCTCGGCTACTACCGCACCGCTTCGTCTGTCCAGCTACATGGGCCTGCTCATTGCTTTACTGGCCTTCTTGGGCGGTGTGTGGATCATCATAAAAACAATTATCTTTGGTGATCCCGTACAAGGCTGGCCATCAATGATGGTGGTCATCCTGTTCTTGGGCGGCGTCCAAATGGTTGTCTTGGGAGTTATGGGCGAGTATCTGGGTCGTTTATTCAACGAATCGAAAGGCCGGCCACTTTATTTATTGAATGATGCTGCCCCCTCGGAGCTCGCTCAAATGGAAAAGGAACAGTTTGAGACGTCTGCCTCAGTGTCGCGACCGCCTCAGGGTGCGCAATGACGTCGGGTGCGTGCGGCGCAGCATATACCGCCTTGTATTCTCAAAAGTCATATGTGCAGGTCGCTTTATGATATGTAACTTTTGCTGAACATTCGGCATGAGATACGGCCAGTCGACTTGTCGAAGAAGCTACGCTTGGTCGAAGCTCTACCAGGAAGAAATCCAAACCAGTTGGGCCTTGCAATTCTCATCGCCACTTTCTACTCACTCAACCCTAAAAAGTTCCGCGCACTAGGAGAGGCGCTTATTGTCTAAAACTGGGGTAATGCAGCGCGGGGAGGCATCTCGAGGATGGCCGGATTGACAGATGTTGTTCAAAGAAGCATGAGGCCTTCATCTGATGTGTCCGTATTCATCCTATTGCTGGCCGTGACCGTCGTCGTAAGACTGCCATTCTTCTTTCCAGCCGTTGTAGATTGGGACGAGAGCACTCTCATTTTAATGGGGCAAAACATATTGGATGGAAGGCTGCCGTATCTGGAGCTATGGGACATCAAGCCTCCCTTATCGTTTGTCACTTTTGCGTTGATTATCGGTGTTTTTGGGGACAGTATAGTTTCTGTACGAATTGGTGGCCTAGTCTTCCTAACAGGAACGGCTTTCTTAATTTATCTGGTTGGAAAATCCATCTGGAATCGCAGGGCAGGATTCCTCGCTGCCATTTTATGCATTGTATTTGTCAGCATGACGCGGTCGGGTCAGGCCACCATGACCGAAACGATCGCAATGCTTCCTTTAGTTGGCGCACTAGCTCTCCTATGCGAGAAGAAACATACGATCAGCGTATTGTTCGCAGCCGGTTTTCTTATTTCCGCGGCGGCCATGATTCGATTGAACCTGGCTTATGTCGCCGTACTGGTCGGCTTCTATTTGGCGATTAATATGATCCGGCGCTCAAATTCCAACTTTTATGCCGGACTTTGCGCCTATGTTCTGGGTGGATTTTTTCCAGTAACGTTGCTGTTTTTCCCCTATTTAGTGCTTGGGCACAGCGATTTGTGGATCTCATCGGTCTTCTTGGCCCCGCTGAACTATAGCGGATCAGGTTACACGTTTCTCGAGGGTCTCCAATTGCTGGTAGAGAATGGGTTCAGCACAAATGGAGCCCTTTGGGTGACTTTTCTGGCCGGAACCATTTGGTTAGTAAGTATCCGAAGCCAGCTTTCTGACGAGCAAAGGCAGGGCATAATTCTGATCGGCGTTTTTCTATTCGGAACTGCCTACTCCGTTGTATCAAGCGGCGCTGCACATCAACACTACCTGATTCAAGTTGTCCCCTTTTTTTCGCTCATTGCCGGCGCTTTTATCGACCGCCTGGCGATCGCACGTTACCGTCTTCCAGTTCTCCTGGTTTTTGTGTTGACCGTCCTTGTTTCTTTAAGATCCTTAGCGCTGCCATACTGGCACGTTGCTGAACGCTGGGCTTCGGGGCAGCCACTTATGTTTGGGCCGGCATTCAAGATATCGGCTTTCCTCAAGGAAGCGAATCCTGACAAGAAGCCAGTGTACTTGATGACCGACCATATTGTTTACTGGCTTACCGAAACAAAGCCCCTGACAAGGGCTACGACGCACCCGTCCAACATCGCGAAGGAGTTCATACTGGAATCCTTCGCTGGGCGAGGCGCATCGACAAACAGCGAAATGGCAAGGGTGCTTAAAAACAAACCGACATTCATCGTGAAAAAGCATCGTGAATGGTACCTGTCTGACAAGCCTGAAGCACGTCGAATGCTAAATGTTCACCTTCAAAGGCATTACAGGATCTTAGCCGTCATCGATGGGCGGTACATTTTTGGGCGAAAATTTGCGGAATGAGTGCTGAAGAGCAACTTCAGCCGCATATCGAGCGCGGGCGAGTCTTGATCAAGAGTACCGCACACCGCCAGCCTGAGCCCCCTGGGCGGAGAGCTTTTCATGTTGCCTAAGACGATGCAAACGCTGGAACTTCTTGAGTCGCTCCTGATAGAAACCTTCCTCTCGCCAGAGGGCGATGCCCTTCTGATTAGAGGTCGGGCAGTTTTCGAGCGGCCCCAGGTCGTGGCACTGGGGTCGCCCCGTGCCCGAAAAGCTCAGCAGAATGTCGTCACCCCGGCCTAGTGTCCTTGGATCCTCAACCCCAAGGTAGGCCATGAGATCGAAGATCCGCCGGACGTGACTTCGGGTGAAGGCATAGGCGCGGTTTAACACATCCACCTCCCCGGAGTAGTTGAACAAACCTCTCTCCAGTTTGAATCCCCCGCCCTCGACTGTGATCTTTTCCCCCCAGACTCCGTGCGGAACTCTGGGCTCGGCGACGATCTGGTCCACCAGCATATCGATCTGTTTTGAGGTCAGAAAAAGGTCGTCATCGATGCAAACGAAATACTCGCCTCCGCATTCCCTGGCGATACACCAACGTTTAACCGGCTCCCACCTTTCGGTCTGTTGCACGACCTCCAGAACCTCCGGTGAGGGGTCGATATAATTCAGGATATTGATCTCGGGATTGTTGTTACTAAGAATGATTCGGCCACATGACCGGGCATTGACGATGGCGTCCAGCATACGTTGGATGTTCTGTGGGCGTGCATAGCTGAGGATAATGAAGGTCGCGCTGGGCGCGCACTCTTGCTGGCTACTGGCTTGCATCATGCACCGTCTTCCGAATCCCTAGAAATTCGGCCCCACAAAATCCGATGACCAAGAATTTGTAGGAGATTGTCATCTCGCGGTCCATGTAGCAATCGCAGCACGATTCCAATGTCCTAAGCATTACCGCCCCGGCAGCTTGCCGTTGTGCTCGGTCGCGACCTGGAGCATGGCGGAATCGTCATGGTCGGCCAGGGTCTCCGCGGCCAGCCGGTACCAGGCGTAGGCGGCCTCGCCGACCGACAGGCCGGTCTGGAACGCTTCCGCCATGCCGAGGCAATAGCGCGAGTCCTTCTCCCTCAGGCCGATGGCGAGGCCGAACTGATCGGCGAGGCGGCCCTCGGCCATGGGCCGGATCATGCGCTTGACGTGGGGGCTGGCGCAGGGCCCGGTCTCGACCGCCGCGATCAGCGTTTCCGTGTCGAGCTTCAGCTTGCGCGCGAGGTGCGCCGCCTCGGCGATCGAGGCGATGTGCACGGCGCCCAGCAGGTTGTTGATCAGCTTGAAGGCGGTGCCCGTGCCGACGGGGCCGATGTGCAGGATCGAGGCCGAGACCGCCTCCAGCAGGGGCCGCGCCCGTTCCAGGTCCTCCTGGGCCGCCCCGACCAGCAGGATCAGGTCGCCGGAGGCCGCGGCCGAGGGCGGACCGTTGACCGGGCAGTCCAGATAGGCGCAGCCGCGCGCGGCCGCCGCCTCGGCCAGGCGGCCGACGTGCTCGTGCGAGATCGTGCTGCACTCGATGGCGAGCGCATCCGACGCCGTGGAAAGAGCGCCGTCCTCGGCGAGCCACAGGCGTTCCGAGGCCTCGTCGTCGGCCACCATGGAGAAGACGGCGTCGGCCCCGGCCGCCGCCTCGGCGGGCGAGGCCGCGATCCTGGCGCCCTTAGCCGCCAGGGGCTCCGCTCTCTCCGCCGAGCGGTTCCAGACCCGGAGCTCGTGTCCCGCCCCGAGCAGGCAGCCGGCCATGCCGCTGCCCATCTTTCCGAGCCCCAGGAACGCAATCTTTGCCATTAGCCAATTCTCCTTATCCTTGCTTCGCAGTCAGTTTACCGGACCACGGCCGGGCTGCCAGTGAAGCGGCTCAGGGCCGGGTGCCGTGGCGCAGCATGTGCCACCCGATGGCGAGTCGGTCCTGGATCCAGAGCAGGTAGCTGAGCACCGCCCAGAGGCTGAGCGCGCCCAGCGCATAACCGGCGACCCGGGCGATCCCGCCGATGCGCGTGGCGATCCGGTCGCGGGAGGCGGCGAGGCCCGCCGCACGGGCCTCGAACTGGGCCGCCTGGGCGCGGAAGGCGTCGGCCAGCGGGCGCAGCTTGTCGAACTCGTCCTGCGCCCGCTCGATCGAGGCAGAGATCTTTGCGAACTCGGCTCGCGGCTTGGCGAAGGCCTTTTTGAGACCGTCATTGATGTTCCTGTTGACCTTGGCCAGCACGTTCACCTTCGGAAAGCAGGAGCCGATGTTGAGCTTCTCCTTGATCTTCAGGTTCGGCTTGCACTGTTTTAGGTTCAGGAACGGCACGTTGAAGGCCGGAACGTTGATCCTGAACGAGGTCAGCGGTTCGACGATTGCCGTGACGCTGTTTTGGACTTTTGCAGCCTCGGCCCGCACGATCTGGGTGCCTTTCTCGACGCTTATCGCAGCGGTGCGGGCGTGACCGGCCAGGTTCTCGGCGTCCGCGATGAGCTGGGTGACGGGCGGCCTCAACTCGGTCTCGATCGCTGTCCAGAGCGCGGTGGAGGCCCAGCCGATCCCCGCGACGAACAAGACAGGCAGGACGCAGTTGACGAGCATGGCGAAGCCGCGAAGTCGGATCATGAGAAGTCTCCCCTCTTGTCGTTTCGCCGGCATCCCGGAACGAGGGGCACCGGCATTATAAGCCTGGGATCGGCGAGAATGCCGGGCGCGCGGCGCCACGGCACCGGCCGCGCCCGCGGTGGACACTCACTTCTCGATAGCAGACCTTGAGGGCGATGGGATGATTGAACGAGCTAGCAGGGTGCTGAAAAACGCCTGAGCCCTTGATCACCCTCATCCTTCGACAAGCTCAGGATGAGGGTGAGTGGCTGAAACATTTCGCCCTCACCCTGAGCCTGTCGAAGGGTGTTGGTGCCGGCTAGGCACTTTCTCAGCACCCTGCTAGAGCATGATCCGCCCTAGGATGCGGCGCGCTTCAGGCGAAACGCTCCGGGCCGATCCACTGGGCCTCGGAGTAGCGGTCGCCCTGGGCCCATCCGATCGGCAGCGCTTGCTCGACCCGCGCCAGGTCCGCGTCGGAAAGGCCGAGTTGGGTGCCGGCGGCGAGCTCCCGCAGGTGCGCCGGGGAGCGGGTCCCCGGGATCGGGATGACGTGGGGCCCCCGATGCAGCAGCCAGGCGATTGCGAGCGCCGCCGCGCTGGTTCCCATCTCGGCGGCTAGGGCGCGGAACCTGTCGCTCTGCCGCAGGTTCGCGGGCAGGTTCTCGCCGTTGAAGCGCGGGTTCACTTTCAGGAAGTCCGACTGGGCGACGCTGTCGGGGCTCGGCGGCCGGTCGGTCAGCAGCCCGCGGCCGACCGGCGAGAAGGCGACGAGCGCGGTCCCAAGGTCCGCGCAGTTCTGCACCAGGCCCACCTCCGGCGACCGGGTCGATAGGGAATACTCCGACTGGACGGCCGCGACGGGGCGCACGGCGGATGCCCGGCGGAGCGAGGCGGGCGCGATCTCCGAGAACCCGATGCTTCTGGCCTTGCCCGCCTTGACCAGGCCGGCCAGCGTCTCCGTGACCTCCTCGATCGGGCGGCTCGCTTCGCGACGGTGGACGTAGAAGAGGTCGACGGAGTCCAACCCGAGGCGCTTCAGGCTGCCGTCCAGTTCGCCTTCCAGATGGGCCGGCGAGTTGTCGAAGCAGCGCTTTCCCGTATCGGGGTCGCGGGTGATTCCGGCCTTGGTGGCGATCGTGAAAGGCGAGGGGCCGCCGTGCTCGGACAGGAACGCGCCGATCACCTCTTCCGACAGGCCCCGGCCGTAGACGTTCGAGGTATCGATATGATCGATGCCCAGCTCGAGCGCGGTCCGCAAAACCTCGAAGGAGGCCTCCTTGGTGGTCGGGCCGTAGAAGGCCGTGAACGACATGGCGCCGATACCGATCGCCGAGACGGCGGGGCCGCCTCTGCCGAGTGCTCGCTTCTGCATCCCGTTCTCGCCGCCTCCGGTTCCGCCGTCCCCTGCGCCCGCCGTTATAGCGGCCGCGCGCGCGGCGAGAAATAGCCGGCAGCCTTCAGGCCCGCTTGAGATCCTCGTCGGAGTGCCCGGTCCTGAGCGCGGCGAGCCCGTCGCCCAGCGCCTCGACCGCCCGGTCGATATCGGCTTCCGTCGTGAAGCGGCCGAGCCCGAGGCGGACCGAGGCGTTGACCTCCTCGGGGCCGAGCCCCAGGGCCTGGAGCACGTGGGAGGGCTCCTGACTGCCCGAGCCGCAGGCGGAGCCGGTCGAGGCGGCGACGGCTTCGGCCGCGATCAGCCAGTCCTCGCCGTGGACGCCGGGGCAGCGGAGGTTGAGGTTGCCGGGCAGGCGCGGGCCGAGCGCGCCGTTGACCGCCAGGTCCGGGATTCGGGCCCGGAGTCCCGCCAGCAGCCGGTCGCGCAGCGCCTCCGTCGCCGGCGCCTCCGCCGGGAGTTCCTGGCGCGCGATCCTGGCCGCCGCGCCCAAGCCGACGGCGAGCCAGACCGGCACGGTGCCGGGCCTGAGGCCGCGCTCCTGACCGCCGCCGAAGCTCCGCGGCGCCAGCGCGGTGCCGGTCCTCAGGTAGAGCGCGCCCACGCCCATGGGCCCGTGCATCTTGTGCGCCGAGAGGCTGAGCAGCGAGACGCCGAGCGCCCCGACGTCGACCGGGATCTTGCCGGCCGCCTGGGCCGCGTCCGTGTGGAAGGTGATGCCCCGTGCCCGGCAGAGCGCAGCCAGCTCCGCTACCGGCTGGACCGTGCCGATCTCGTTGTTGGCCAGCATGACCGAGACCAGCGCCGTTTCCGGGCGGAGCGCGGCTTCGAGCGCCCCGGGGCCGACCAGCCCCTCGGAATCCACCGGCAGCAGGGTCAGGTCATAGCCCTGGCTTTCCAGGTGGCGGCAGGCGCCGAGCACGCAGGGGTGCTCGATCGCCGAGGTCACGATGTGGCGCTTGCCCGGCACGGCCGCGGCGTGGCCCAGGATCGCCAGGTTGTTGGCCTCGGTCGCGCCCGAGGTGAAGAGGATCTCCTCGGGACGGGCGCCGATCAGCGCCGCGACCTCGCGCCGCGCCGCGTCGAGCGCCTGGGCCGCCTGCCAGCCGTAGCGGTGGGTCGACGAGTGGGGATTGCCGCCGCCCCCGTCCAGGAACGCGTCCATGGCCGCGCGCACCCGCGGGTCGAGCGGCGTGGTCGCCTGGTAGTCGAGGTAAATCTGCGGGCGATTGGTCATGGGGTGTGTTCTGCCTTGGAGGACTTCTTCAGCAGGCTGCAAGACTTAGGAATTCTTGATCGACGTCATCCTTCGACAAGCTCAGGATGAGGGTGAGCGTCTGAAACATATTACCCTTACCCTGAGCCTGTCGAAGGGTGATGGCGCCGACTAGGCACATCTACTTTGGCCCGCTATCCAAGCGCCGCCAGGCGCCGCGCCTGGCTTTCCTCGGGCCAGTACGCGCTCCGGCGGTAGAACGCGTCCACGGACGGCATGTCGGGCGGCAGGATAACCCAGGGCTGTTTCGAGGCCGTGAAGATGTGGATGTCCGGCGGCACCCGGTCCGGCTCGTCCAGGGTGCCGACGCGCAGGAAGGCGATGGCGTTGCCGGCGCCGGCGTAGTGGCTCCAGAGCGCGACCTTGCAGGCCGGGCAACGCAGGATCTTCTGGCCTTTGCCGCTCTCCGAGGGCGTCATCACGGCCTCGGGCCGGCCCTGCAGCAGGGACAGGCGATCCGTCTCGATCAGCGCGTTGATGACGAAAGCCGAGCCGGTCTCGCGCTGGCACCAGCGGCAGTGGCAGCAGTGCACGAACATCGGCGGGCCGGTCATGCGGTAGCGCACCGCGCCGCAGGTGCAGCCACCTTCCAAGGGTGCGAAGTCTTGATTCACGGTTGGCCTGATCCGCTGGTCCGAGAGTCCGTCTTGCCGCGGCGCCAGGGCGGCCGAAAAGGGGTGAAACAAAGCGCCTCGAACGTCATATTGCTGCAAGGACTTTGCATCATACCTGAAAGCATGGTCGGACGCGCCCCGCGGATTACCAGCGCGGGTCGCAGATCGCTCGAGGGCCGCACGCCGACCAGTTCCGAAACAAGGGGAGGGAAGCATGTCGTGCACGGGATGTAATGAAGTCTCCTTCGACGAGTTCGACGAGATCAACTACCCGAGGCCGGAGACCTCCGACTTCGCCGATATCGTCTCGCGCCGTGGCTTCCTCGCCAGGGGCGCGGCTTTCGGGCTCGGCGCCTTCGTGCTCGGCTCCTCGGCGCTGACGCCGGTCTCGGCGCGCGCGGCGAGCCGCCTCGGCTTCGAGGCCGTGGCCGCCAACGGCCTGGACACGGTCACTCTGCCCGAGGGTTACAGTTGGCAGATCGTCGCCCGCTGGGGCGACCCGCTCTGGTCCGACGGCGTGGAATTCGATCACGCCACGCGCGGCACGGGCGAGAGCCAGGAACGGGCCTTCGGCGACAACACCGACGGCATGGCGCTCTTCACCAAGGACGGCCGCAACATCCTGGCGGTGAACTGCGAGTACACCAACCGGAGCATCATCTACGGCGCGCGCGACAGCAAGTTGCCGGAGACCGTGGACGACGTGCGCAAGGGCAAGGCGGCCCACGGCGTCAGCGTCTTCGAGATCGCCCGGAAGGACGGCCGCTGGTCGATCGTCAAGGACTCGCCCTTCAACCGTAAGATCACGGCCGACTCGCCGATGGAGATCACCGGCCCGGCGCGCGGCCACGCCCTGCTCAAGACCGCGGCCGATCCTTCGGGCACGAAGTCGCTCGGCACCTGGAACAACTGCGGCAACGGGCGCACGCCCTGGGGCACCTACCTGACCTGCGAGGAGAACTTCAACGGCTACTTCTCGAGCAGCGACGAGAGCAACGAGCCGAGCGCCGAGCTCAGCCGTTACGGCGTCGGCAACAAGGACTGGGGCTACGCCTGGGCGATGGCGGACGAGCGCTTCGACATCTCCAAGCACCCCAACGAGCCCAACCGGGCCGGTTACGTGGTCGAGATCGATCCCTTCGATCCGGCCTCGACGCCGAAGAAGCGCACGGCCCTGGGCCGCTTCAAGCACGAGAACGCCGAGCTGGTCGTGGCGCCGGACGGCCGGGTGGTGGTCTACCTGGGCGACGACGAGCGCGGCGAGTTCCTCTACCGCTTCGTCAGCGACGGGCGCTACAGCGTGGGCGGGGACAACCGGGACCTGCTCGAGAGCGGCACGCTCTTCGTCGCCAAGTTCGACGACGACGGCCGCGGCCGCTGGATCGCGCTGACGCCTGAGGCAACGGGCATGAACAGCCAGGCCGAGATCTGCATCCATACGCGCCAGGCCGCCTCGGCGGTCGGCGCCACCACCATGGACCGGCCCGAGTGGGTCGTCTCCAATCCGCGCAAGGCCGAGGTCTACTGCGCGCTGACCAACAACAAGAACCGGGGCAGGAAGCCGAACAAGGGCGGCGACCCGACACCGGTCGGCGGCCCCAATCCGCGCAAGCAGAACCTCTATGGCCAGATCGTGCGCTGGATGCCGGACCAGGGCGACCACGCGGCGGCGGGCTTCGACTGGGACCTCTTCGTCATGTGCGGCAACCCGACAGTCCACAAGGACGCCAACGCCGGGTCGAAGAACGTCACGCCCGAGAACATGTTCAACTCGCCCGACGGCCTCGGCTTCGATACCACCGGGCTCTTGTACATCCAGACCGACGGGAACTACAGCGACGCCAAGGGCTTCGCTGGCATGGGCAACAACCAGATGCTGGTCGGCGATCCGGAGACCGGCGAAATCAAGCGCTTCATGGTCGGGCCGAATGCCTGCGAGGTCACCGGCATCACCTGGAGCGCCGACCGCCGGACGCTCTTCGTCGGCATCCAGCACCCGGGCGAAAAGGACGTCGAGAGCCACTTCCCCGACGGCGGCAACACGACGCCGCGCTCCTCCGTGATCGCCATCACGCGCGACGACGGCGGTATCCTCGGCTGACGGCCGAGGTGACCAGGAAGGTTAACGGGGAGCGCGCGCCGCAATTCCCCTCGGCCCCGATTTGCTCTAGAATTCAAGGCTCGGAAAGGCGCCGTGGTTAACGCTCCGGCGCCGGGGGCGGGGGTAGAACGGGGGAGATCAGCCATGCCAAAGCTCGGACGCTTTTTCGCCGCGGGCCTCTTCTGCGCCGCGCTCGGGGCCTTTCCGGAGAACGGCGCGCGCGCCGAAGGCCCGCATCAGGACGTCTCGCCGACCCGGACGACCCAGACCGCCCAGAGAACCGAGGAAGAGCAGGACTGCCGCCAGTTCCAGCAGACCATCATCATCGCCGACCAGGAGGTCGTCGCCTTCGGTGTCGCCTGCCGCCAACCAGACGGGCAGTGGGAGGTGCAGAGCATGGAAGACTACGTCCCGGTCGAAAAGGGGCCGCGGGCGCAGGACCAGGACGAGCCCAGCGCCTCGGATGTCAGCATCTCGACCACCGGCGGGCTCTCGGCCCAAGGCCTCCAGTACGACAGCGGCGCCGGGGGCATGGCGTTCGACGGGCTCTTCGTGCGGCCGATCTCCCTGCTCGGCACCGTGCTCGGCTCGGTGCTCTTTGTAGTCACCCTGCCGTTCAGCGCGATCAGCGGCAACGTGGACGAGGCGGCCGACACCCTGGTCATGGAGCCGGCGCGCTTCACCTTCACCCGCTGCCTCGGCTGCTGGCCGAAGCGCTTCTGACGGACCGGCCTCAAGCCGCCGCGCGGTAGCCGGCGCGGCCTTCCGGGTCCGCGAATCCG
>JAAUYK010083484.1_pt1 | contig 12021 bp, 8 predicted proteins | sample 7278021 | NCBI WGS metagenome assembly JAAUYK01 (sample SAMN14350223, study PRJNA611818) | marine sediment metagenome | isolation source: surface marine sediment (1.8m) | place: French Polynesia: Moorea | collected 2018-08
GATTGTTACCCGGAGCTTCTTTAGGCATGCAGAATTTTTTTAGGTCGTAGAATGGTCCGTATCAAGCAGGGGTTAATAAAGTTTCTCATCGCGAGTCGCTATAAGAACGTTCCTAATCTTGCTTTTCTGTGCAAACTAAGGAGGGAACTGAACTGACTGACTGACTGACGTGGAGCCTTATCCAACTGACTGACTGGCAAGCTGTCTATAAGGTGGCAATTACCGGGGGAAGGAGGGAAACGCTCTCATTGCATGATTCGCGCTACGATGGATTATACTGCTATACCAAAGAGAGCAATAAAGATAGCCAGATACATACTCCAAACATTGAATTGGCCGACATAGTATTAACTTTCGCACAAGCAAAATACACAAATTGACTTTCTTCGTAAGACCCCTTCAATGTTATGTCAGTTTAATTGTATCGGGTGTTATAAAACCATTGGGAGACGCGCATCCCAAGCCGTCGACTCGCTATAATCACACAAATGGCTCAAATGGGCCTCATGGAGGAGAAATAAAACAACGACGCTTAATTCTTTCTTTCCCGCGACTATTCCTGGCGTCCATATTTCATTGGCTCTCCCTCCCTCCCTCCTTCTCATTGCATGACTTGTACATGCGGCATGCGGCGGCGGCGGCGGCACCGGTAATATAGCCTATATAGCCAGCCGCGAGTGTACGTACGTACGCGTATGCGGAATCGTATAAAGATACAAATCAAAGCTCAGCTAGGCAGGAGAAAAAATAATGACTGTAGGAAGTGCGCGTTCGTGTAGCTGTAGCCGGCTGGCTGGCTACGTAACCTGCGGCAGCAGGAAATTTATGAATACGTCGTTATCGCCGGAATGGATCAGAAAAATCGGACTGAAAGTCGACTTATGGTCGGTCGGCTGCCGCCGCCGCTGCGTTTCGTTACGTTTCGTTGTGCACCGACGGAGGAGGAGGAGGAAATAATCATGTATGGACACCTGGACAATTAACAGGGACGGGCGTCATGCATCTATAATCGATCTGTGCACTCAATATACGTACTATGGGCGTCTTAATTGTTATCAACGTGTTCATGACTAACGTCGAATGTGTCTGGTCTTAATTCGGCATTGGCAAAAGTAGTATATAGGAGGGGACTTTTGGCGAGCGACCGGCCGCGGCCGGCCGCCGCATGGAGAGAAAAGTTTCTAGCAGTGGCGGTACCATTTTTAATTTAGCAGCCGACATGCGATCGGCGTCGCTCGTCGTCCGCCCGGCCGGGACCAATCCAAACCGATTCTCCTTCTGCTCCTCTGACTTCCCTCTCTCCCTCCTTCCTTCCTTCCTTCCCTCCCTCCTTCCCATTTCCACCCCTAAATAAACCAAACACGCCGTGCAAACTTTTTTCCTTTGCCTCGGCGCGGCAAAAGGAACAATAATAACGGTAGCAGCAGCGGCCCGCCTCCATTCGTTCGTTCGTTCGTGTGACGTGTCCGTCGCGTCCCCGTCCGTTCTCCTCTTACCAGGGAATTTTCCAAAGTGGGTTCTTATAGGAGGGAAGAGAAAGAGGCCGAAGAGAGCGAAGGAAGGAGGCCGCGTCGGTCGGTCGGTCGGTCGGTCGCGAGAATCTATGACTCTCAAAGTTTCCACTCGAATGCGGCGAGCGGGCGACCGTGCCAAGACTTCAATGCGGGAGAACTTAAGGAGGTCCTCTCATTGCCTTAGCGAATTACATCGCAGACTATTCTACGTGATAGATCCTTTTATTACGAAAATGCTCAATACATGGAGTTAACAGTTGGCAATGCCCAGCGCCGCGTGCCATCTTTGGTTCGGAAATATGAATTGCAAAAGTCCTTCTTCGCATATAGTTGAAGATGCGACAGCGCCGGCGCATATCTGCGGCGGCGGATGGGCTTTCAAAAATATTAAATTCCCCCATGCAGCCTCCTCGAAAACAAAACATCATCTCAGGAGACTTTCGGCCGGCCAGGCAGGCAAAGTCGCTTCGCCATCAAGTATAATTGTGAGCTACCGTGGGGACTTTAATTCGGCCGAAAAAATGAAGATAACCGACATTGCAATTACGTTATCCCGCACATATACCTCCGTCCGTCCGTCCGCCGAGAATTCCCTATATCTGGCCTGAATTATGGGTTAGAGATAATGGGCTGGAAGCAGCGGTAGCAGAAGTCGGAGCGCGGAATGTACGTGTACAGTACATAAACTCCCGGGGGATATCTGCGAGGGAGGAAGAGAGGGAGAGGAAGAGAGAGTTGGCAAGAGGAGACTCTTCTTCCGACGTCTCCAGAGTACGACGTAGGTACATATCGCTCGCGCTTTTTGGCCTGAGAATTAGCGACATCAAAGTCGGCCCCGTACGTACGTCGAGAGAGATAGCAGCTAGCGTTTGCCTCGTTTCGTTTTTTGGCCGCCATTCTTCGAGCCAGCCAGCCAAGTATCGCGTAGCTCCGGCAATCCACAGGAGACGCATTACATATGTAGAACAGATCGGTCTCTCGCTCTGCTGGCTGACTGACTGAGGAGAGCGGAGGGACCGAAGGAGGGAGGGAGAGAAGGAGAGAGGGAGAAATTTGCATTATCAAGCTAGGAATCAAACAGGACAAATTTGCTGTCCAACTATCCTTGTACGTTGCTTAAACGTAGTAGTAGCAGTGTATATTCAGAAACTTTATATAGACAATTTTCTAGAGCAATAATTTTTGTCCTACTCGAAATGTTTTGGATGACAATTTAGAATGTTCGACCCTCTCGTCCCTTTTTCGTCTGATTTGCATACTCGACCAGAAGGAGATGTACGCGCATCGGAGAAGGAGGACAGAGAGAGGACAAAAGAGGACTATCGCGAGGCAATCAAGGAGAGAGAGAGAGAGACTACTTTGCCGATTGAACGCAAATTCGATAAGAGAACGTGCACGACGATCTCTGAGCTGTGCTGTGAATTCACAGACATGAATTGATGGGAGGCGATCAGTTTAATGGAACTGCCGATATCGAACTTAACTAGAGTTTGCAATCGTATATATATCTAGTAGTAAGTAATAAATACACGAGCACGCATGTCTTGCCTGCCCCTTGTTTGGCCGTCAATTAGTAGGCCACGCGCACGCACGCATTGCCTAGCTGCCGAACTTTGAATGCGACCAGGGCAACCGTATCAGGGGTAGTTTAGAAGCTTAACTTAGCAAGCACATTGACTTATTTCTCCGATCATGAAACCCTACATAGCTGCGTGTCCATAAAGTTTGGCAAACGTTATAATTTATTCACAATCAATTCTCACGTACCGCCTCCTTGCGCATTGCTTCCTACGTACGCGTACGTCTCGGCCGGCTGGATATACTCGCACTTATTGCAGCTATAGCACCGCCGCCGTTATTGTAATTATACCCCGCCGGCCGACTGACTGAGCCCCTCTGGCTGTCTGCCTCTTTGTGTGTGGATTGCAAACGAATCGGGACGAATCGAAAGACTATACTACGCATAAAAAGTCAAGCAGCTTGGCATGCAAAGCAAAGCAATCAGAGGGAGGGAAATCTTCCTTGACTGGTCTGCAATGCTACATACTGTATACAGTAATATTGCTCGATCTGCTTTCTTGCAGTACAACAACGGAGTCAGGATTAATGTCGTGTGTGGTTGGCCGACGGACGGACGGAGAGACGTCCGTCGCGACCGAGCGAATTGTTTGAATATATTCCGAAAACTATTTCCCATGATTGATGGCGTCGCGATGACGCAGACGGAATGGGGCCGGAGGGAAAAAGGGAAAGGAAAAGACGAACGCAGAATATCGGTTCGGACGCAGCTAAACCATGAGCTTGTTACGCAAGAGCGAAAAACTGTACGTATCTCCTGATCTATCGTTTTATTCTGGCAGCGCGTTGGCAGATGAGATGTAGAACGCGCAGGCAGCGCGAAAAAAAGGAGCCTTGCTTAAATTTGCAGCCTTGAAAAAAAGTCGGGTACATCGTTCGGACGGTTGACTGCTCGATTCGAACGTTCGAGCGAACGTCGCGTTGTCGCCGGCTATTTATGGGCGCAAGATTAACGAGAGTTTAATCTGAGAGCGAGAGCCGTGACCGGTTTTTAGTCCGACACAACTGCGTAAAAAGCCAACTCAAACGGAGAACGATTCGAGCATGCAGGCAACCCTTCGTCGATCCGAGATCGCGTCTAATCACATTTGCATCAATCTCAGGTTCCCAAACCCCTTTCTCACGCCGTTCGATGCCGGCCGTCCGATCGAATGTATGGCCGGCGGCGACGCGCACACGGGCAAAAAACCATTTTGAGCAAACAGCCGATTGAAATTCGAGCGCTTTTTGCATGATTCGCCACGCAGATGATTTGCCGGCATGGATGGCGATAGCCGCTCAACCGAGAGGAAGCATCAATGGATGGATGATAGAGGGACGAGAAAGAGAGAGTGAACGGGCATTGTGCGCTGCCCGGTGCGTATGGGAAAGATAAAAAAGCATCAAAGTCTGCATATGCAGTACTGCCTCATACTAGACGTTAAAACGTATATGCTTACTTCACAGTGTTTCATTAATAGAAATTCCCAAGGACACTCAATAAAACATTTGGATAACATAGAGCCAAAGTCTTAACCGGAAATCAGTGTAATATAGCTACATGTTATAAATCGATATGCAGCGTTCGATCAAGAAACCCGGCGTCTAAATCACAATAACGGCTAACCAGACGATGATCCATTTGCATATTCACCGTAAGCACTGAAATTGGTCCCGCTTTGGTAGCAGCAGTGGCGGCGGCATGGCAGCTGCTTTAGCTCTCTCCGCTCCATTTTGCCACATCGCGTCATTGTTAGCTGCCTGCCTGCCTTCCTGCCTGAAGGGTTGAAATCTCTATATTTATTGATTTTTTATCCTCGTCGCCGCCGTAGTTCGCCATCTGCTGTCTCCGTGCAAAATGCAATAGAATTCAAGCCGGGCGGTCGGGCGGGCAGGAGTGATTGGCTATTTGCATATCGCCCATTGTGAGAGCCCCAAATCCCGGCCGACCATGCAAATCAGCATTGGATAGCTAGCTGGCTCAGTCCGCTTGAATTGGAGCTGGAGTGCGCGGATGGATCGCTCTCGTTGTTGCTTTGAATCGGACGTATTACCACGCAGGGGTGACATACGTAGAGGGACATTTTATAACCTGACTGTAATTGGTACGTATCAAAGGGCTAAAAGCACTCTTAAAAGATTTTGAAGCCTAACCGTGACCCTGAGCGAGGTCTATATTGCGTCTCGTCTGCAGGCAAATCCGCTCCTTGCAAAAAAGTAGCAGCTCGCAGGCAGGCAGGCAGCTAGACAGCCCTTTGATACGATCCCTCTGTTGTCGCCGCCATCCGTACGTACGTCCGACTAAAAGTGGCTTGCCTGCTTGCTTGCGATGGCCATTCTCTCTGTTCATACGTAACGGTTCGATTCCCACGTTCTGTCCGTCAGTCAGTTCAAGATATACGTACAGTGAGCGAGCGAGCGAGCGGCGGCTTCACTCGATCTGCATAGAGCGCGCATTGCGAACGGACGGACGGATGGCACCGACGCCGGCGAGGACAAAGCAGAAATGCACTCACTCTCTCTCCCCGAACGATCTCGCTAGCTCATTTGAAGTTGATTGATAACGCTCTCTACGCAGTGCAGCAATCTAAATGAGGCTGCTGTCGAAGCTAGTACGTAGCTAGGTTGAAGTTGAACCCTCTTCGTCCATCTCTGGCCCTGCCCAATCATGTTTGACGCCGCGCGTCATAAAAAGTGACCGCAAATTATGGGGTCCTAGCTGCATGCATGCTCCAATTAGCCGACACTTTTTGGCACCAGGCTCCCTGGCCGCTATTAGCTAGCTAGTAGTGCGTAGTAAGGCCAGCCGGCCAGCTACCCGCAGCCCTCCGCCTCGTTCGCTCCGCGCTCGCCCATATAGCTAGAGTAGAGTTCCTCCTCACTTTGAAGCTTTGATCGCGTATGTCGCCGTCGCCGTCGCCGTTACCAAATTAGGCTATATGCGAGCGCGACCGACCAGCTCGACGCCGCGTATTGAAGTCGATGCCGCAAGATCTTGGAGTAGCCATACGTAGGTATATGCAATTGTACCACAATTGGCACGAATATCATTGTCCAACTCAGGTGCATTTATTGGTACCAATACGTATACGTACTATCACTTGATGCAACCCTTATCAGCTAGCTAGCCGCGCTTCAGTTCACTTCAATTATGAATGAGGCCGCCCATGCAGCTCGCTGGCTAACTCTCACAGAGAGAATTGGTTCGGGGAAGTCGTCTACGATCGCTCGCTCGCTGACGGCTTTCAATGGAAATGCGATAATTGGTGCGACGAGCGAGCCAGCGAGGGGCCCTCGGCTAGGAGAAAATTTGAAGTGCTCATTGCAAAGACGACGCGACGACGCCGTGAGAGACCCTTGACTGCATGGCCCAGGTTATATACTCACTCTCTATAGTTGATTAACGAACGAACGGCTTCAGGAGCAGCTTCAAAGGGTTGGAAGGAAGGCAGGAAGGAAATGCGCGCGGAGGAGGAGAAGAGGCTTCTTGAGTCAACAGGCTTGCGTCCGATATATACGCTACTTACGAGCCCGCCGCCGGTTTAATTGCCGGCATTTTGACTGATTTTACAAAACACGTTAAAACTAATTTTAGATGTCCCTTGTTTTCTCTGATCGAACGAGTGGCAACGCCTACAAAGCTTGAAGCGGCAGCTGCCATGCGTTGCGCTCGCTCGCTCGCTCGCTCTTTGTAGTTCATTACGGAACGTCGTTCGTTCGGTGTTTGCTTTGGTAATTTGGGTAGTGAGCGAGGTAGGTAGGTAGGTAGCTTCTGCGGCCTGCCGGCGAAGTCGCTTTCTCGATTACGGCCAATATGGCACACGACAGCTATGAGCGCGCGACCAAAATTGGAGTCATGCACGTACGATCGAGCTACAGCGCCGCTGTCAGGTGTTAGCTAACTCGAGGACCAAACATTCCCACATACAGTATAGCTAGTAGGAAATCAATTGACACGCCGCGGCACCGATATACTATAACGCAGAAAGAAAATATACGCCGCCCCATTATATTGCCACTTGAATCCACTGATTTGTTGTGAGAACCATTACTGCTGCTCCTAGCTACGAGCTCTATCCATTAGAGGTTTAGTACTAATATGTCTGGGTAATCGATATACAGACATTGTTGCGACGACATGGTTGCATTCGTTCGTTTGTTGTGGGAGGGGATAATCGAGCGCTAATAACTATTATCACCAATTAAACTTTTATTATGTCCATTAGAGCGCGGTCCGGGTCAATATGGGTCCTGCATGTGCTACGTATCCCCTTTCTTTCCTGTTCGTTTATTCTTCCTGACTCATGCATGCGTATACGTATGCATTTTGTGGTCCCATTCGGGCCAATTATTCACTCTTCGTAAAAGCCGACCGCAAATTGAACGCATTGCAACAATACGTCAACGTCAGCTAGACAATGAACGCGAGCGTTCTACGTAGATATAGCTCTCCTTTCCTTTCCGTTCGGTTCGGTCCGCCGTGATTGGCTGGAGACTTCCAATCGGTCGATCGGTTATTGGCGCCGTATCGGCAGCTGCGTCCGCTCGTCCGGCCGTTCGACGGCAGCGGAAAGCGCCGGCCCGGACGAGCTGGGGCAGATGCGGGCGCGCCTTCCTTCTTTCCTTCCGTCGCCGTCCGTCTTCCCTTTGAGCGCCCGCATGCGGCGCCTCCTCCTCTCTCCCCGTTCGAACCGATCACTCTTCGTTCGATTGCTCTGACTGAGAGCAGGAGGAGGAGAGTTCTGTCGGCCGGCCGTCGCCAATGGACCGCGATGCTAGCTCCGCCCCAAAGTATTGGCGATATCGGCTTTCCCGCAGCTGCGTAGTGCGCGCTAAATCGGCCGGACGACAGATCGACTTTTAGAGACAGACAAAGTTGACAATTTCCTGCTCAACTTTCCCCCCCTTTTCCCTCCTTCCACTCTCCCTTTTCATTTCCCGTCAACCGTCGAACGTTGAGCGAAGCTATCTTTCTGCCTCGTCAAAATTCGTCATGTTATTCTCGTCGTGCGTCCCATCTATAGGGGGTATGTGCACGTAGCTTTATCGCGTGGGAGCTAAAGAGACAGGCAGTCAGTCAGCCAGTCAGACAGAGAGAGAAATAAAATGGATTAGACACACCATGCGCGTTCATGTAGTTGTACGTAAGTGTATTGCTAACGATTTTCAAAATGCAAAACGCAACTTTGGCAATATAGGGTACGCATTTGACGCCTGGTCAGTTCTCAAGTCAAGGTGCTTCGCCTACTGCAGGTCGGTGTTTCTGATTCGCGTGGCAATTCATGCGTACCGCAGCCTACCATTGAGACGATTTTTTGACAGAATGATTGGGAGTCTCCCTAATTGCAAAATTGCATGCCCGGAGCGGCCGGAACGGAGCCGACGTAGGTACGCGCCAGCTCTCGCAGGCAATGTGTTGCCTGCTTACCGCCACCGCAGCAGGCGGCCGGGCCATTAATAGCATGTAGCCGGCCGGCCGGCCGGCCGACCGGCTTGCCTGTCATTTCTATGTCTGGATGACTGACTCTGATAATTCTTCGGAAAAAGTGGCAGCGTCCGTTTTTTCTCCTCCCTCTCCATTAAGTTGTACCAGTTTGCCGCGCGTCTATCAATCACAGAGCGAAGCCTCCGCCGCCGGCGGGGAGGAAAGGAAGGAAGGACGAAGAACAGGAGGAAGAGGCGGGGACGCGGCTACGCGTTAGTTAGCCGACGCATTATAAACTTGATGGTCAGAAAAAAGTGGCCGCTTAGTAACTGTGTCAGTCCTAGCTGTTCAGCTCTGTTATTCCTCTGCTATTCCAACGTGGGAATAAACGAACAGTGCTGACCCGAGCTTTTTTATGTCCGCTAGTCCGCTAACGGATCGTGACCGTGAATGCGAATGATTAAAACAATTGAAGGGTCCTTCTAAAGAGAGCGAAAGAGCATGCTAATTAGGTTTGAGTTCTCGTTTTAGTGCTTTGCTACTCCCCTGCATATACCACGAATACACGACGCTTCTATGCGCCCAAAAGTGTGCCAAGAGCGCGTGTTTTAGCGCTTGCTCGCTCGATGCTCTGTACGACTGCCCTTGCCTGCCCACCCGGCCCTTTTTCCCCTGCCCGGCGTCCAACGGTAGATGGCGCTCACTGCGCCATTTTCCCCGGCCATCCTCCTCTCTCTCATCGTCGTCGTCCCCGATTCCAATCAGTAGGGCCAAGAGCGACCGAGAGAGCGTGTGCTGCTGCTGACTTGGCCGGCGTCGTCGGCATCCGCTCGCCTAGCTGGCTGCATGTCTCGCCCGGCCGATGCGCCGTCAAACGCCGTCCGTCGATCGAGAGTCCGTCCGTCGGTCGGTCGGTCCGGACTGCGCGCGGCGGCCGCAATGGGGATAACGGCGACCGATCGGCCGTTCGCCCGTTGATCAATGACTGAATGAGAGAGAGGACGGCGGCGGCGGCGGCGGCAGCGAGGTGGAGGGCATGAGGCGGGCGGCGGCGGCACATAGTACACACACTCAGTCAGGCCATCTGCTAGAGGCGCATGCTAGGGCGTCGGCGGCAGCGCGCTCGCGGCCGCAGCAGGAAGAAGGAGGAGGAGGAGAAGAAGAAGTGAAGTGCTGGTAGTGTAGAGTAAGTAAGCAGCAGCAGCAGCAGCAGCAGCAGCAGCTAGCTCTCCACGCTGCCGGTCGGTCGGTCTGTGGGTCGGTCGACCAGTGCTTGGCGAGACGCCGGGGCGGAAGCATAGCGACGTCCGACGACAACGCGAGCAGCGACAGCACCAGCGGCGGCGCCGACGGCAGCGTCAGCATCAGAGCCGGCAACACCAATAGTTACCCTCGAATCAAGTGATTGCAGCGGATTGACAACACAGTACTTTGCGAGTGAAAGCCATACGGACGGACGCGGAAATTGGACAGCACGCAAAAAAGTCGCCGATTACTATTATCCGTCATTATCAAGAAATGATCGAGACTGAGTGCGCGGCGTAAAAAACATAGTGGCAGCAGCGAACCGAACCGAACCGAACCGACCAGTTGCTGCAACAATCAAACCCGTTCGCTCGTTCGTTCGCTTTCTCGCCGTAATTGCGCGCGCTGCCCTTCTGATCAATCAGGGCGGCGGCGACGGCGGCAGCGACACTCATCAAGCGGACATCAATTAATAATTGCAGCTCGGTCGGTCGGTCGGTCGGCCGGTGATTGACTGCAACTCCGGACAATTAACAGCCGCCCCGTTTTAAGTGGATCAATAAGTTCGAGTTACAAATCGCCGGCTGCGCGGCGTCCAACCAATGCGGCCAGCCCTGCCTCACCCATGTCAGTCTCCGTGTCGAGGTCTTCGGCCGCCGGCAGCCGCCAGCAGCAGCAGCTGAGCGAGGCCGCGGCCGCGAGCAAGGCGGAGGCCGCCGGAAGCGACAAAGAGGTGGACAGCGGCGAGGCGGAGGCGACAGCGGCCGTGTCCGAGGGGGACCCCCTGCCGGCCACCCAGTCGGCGACCGAGGCCATAGCGAGGCTGCAGCATGCACTGCAAAGGGTAAGCCAGTCCTTTCCGCCTCCGTCTTTTTCGATTTGGGAAAGTCGCGGCCGCAGCGTAAGGAGAGGCTGTAAAATCTGTGAATATCGCCGGCCGGGGCTTGTTATTGGCTGACTGCCTCCGGCGGCCAGTGGTTCGATCCCGCCGCCATTCCAGTATGCCGCCGCCGCGCCGACTGCGGTCTGGGCGTTAACAGTTGATCGATATCTTGCCAGTTCCACTTTTTATTATTGGCCCGGCGCGTCGCCGACGCAGGGCGTCGTTATTATTAGGGTAGCTAACAAGCATTATCCGGAAGCTGGCTATAAAGCATTTTAACATTATTAGCTAGCTCCTCTTTCCGGCAACCCTGGCCCAGTTTTACAATGTCCTTTCCATCATTGCGTTGTATCACGTTTGGCGGTTTCGAATCCATCTACGGAAGCTCATATAAGGCGCACGCGTATTACTTGAGGATGTTTTGCCTCCGTATCATGAATATTGTCACAGTCGCGAAATTGATCGAATCGCATTTATATATAATCGGCGTGACCCAATCAGCTTCCTCTTTTTCCAATGTGTATGGCTGCTTGTAACAAGAGAATGCATTATTGCGAGCAGCAATAAAGAAAGGGATCCGGGGCGTCGGCGGCATATTGTATTGATAGCCGGACTATGGCTGCTGTCGATAACTCGTTCGCATGGTGCTTGGTGCTATCGGCACATAATGCGCGCTCGTATGCGCGGCCGGCCCCCACCCGGGAGATCTGTCGATCATCGGCCGATCGCCGCGTAGGGGGCCGTCCGGCAGCCAGCCAGACTGACTGACAGCAATGGGTTACGGGGCCACCTTGCAGCAGTATAAGAAATGGTGCCGTATTGGCAGCTTAATTAAACGGGAACGTACGTTGCATTTTCTGGATGACACGCTCGTTAGGCGCTCTCTCGAATCATGTCGTTATTGAATGTCCACTTTTTCCCCTAGCTCCGTCCCTCCCTCCTTTCCCAACGTCATGTCGATATATCAAACTTTTTGCCGCTTCGAAAAGCAGTTCGTCATCGGCGGAGAGAGAGAGGGAGGCTGCGGTTTTGGCCGCACAGTAGCCTAATTACCCCGGTAATTAGCGATCCCCGGTGGTGTGGCCGGAAAGCATAGGGGCGAATCGATCTTTTCCTATAATGCACCGACAACTACGCTTCTCTCCTCTTCCTCCTCCTATTTCTCCCCTCTCTCTCCGTACTTAGTAGTGTGTGTTATTGTCAGTCTGATGGCCGTGAATGAGTCAGTCATAGCCAGACAGACGTGTGGAGGAGGGTCGGGCGGGCGCGGGCGGCCGGCCGCCCACAGCCAGGCGATATATTGACAAAAAGCAATACTTTTTGATATATCCGACGGCCATTAGCTGTCTCTGTTTGACCGTGCTGTCTATCTATCTAATATCGAGGGGAGAGACTGA
>JAAUYK010224320.1_pt1 | contig 12016 bp, 10 predicted proteins | sample 7278021 | NCBI WGS metagenome assembly JAAUYK01 (sample SAMN14350223, study PRJNA611818) | marine sediment metagenome | isolation source: surface marine sediment (1.8m) | place: French Polynesia: Moorea | collected 2018-08
CTCGACCGCGCGGATCGCCTGCAGCACCTTGCCGGGCCCGACCGGCAGGCCGGCCGCCCGCAGGGTGCGCGCGAAGTGGAGGATGTTCTCGACCAGCTTTCCGCTTTGCAGGGGCGCTTCGGCCAGTGCGGCGATCGCCGGAGGCTTGTCGCCGGTCATTTGGTCAGTCGCCGGCGGGCTGGAGGGCGAGCATCTCCTGCTTCATCTGGTCGAGGATCCGCTGCGCCTCGCTGCCCTGGATCTTGGCGATGTCGTCCTGGTACTTGAGCAGGACGCCTAGGGTGGAATCTACGGTCTCAGGGTCGAGCGAGACCTTGTCGAGCTGGGTCAGGGCCTCGACCCAGTCGATGGTCTCGGCCACGCCCGGCAGCTTGAAGAGGTCGATGCCGCGCAGCTCCTGGACGAAGAGCACGACCTCGCGGGACAGGCGTTCCGCCGCCCGGGGCGCCTTGACCCGCAGGATCTCCAGTTCACGCTCGGCGCTGGGATAGTCGACCCAGTAGTAGAAGCAGCGGCGCTTGAGGGCGTCGTGGATCTCGCGGGTCCGGTTCGAGGTGATGACCACGATCGGAGGCTCGGGCGCGCGGATCGTGCCCAGTTCGGGAATGGTGATCTGGTAGTCAGACAAGACCTCCAGAAGGAAAGCTTCGAAGGGTTCGTCTGTGCGGTCGAGTTCGTCGATCAGCAGCACCGGCGCGCCCCCGACCTGCGGCTCCAGCGCCTGAAGCAGGGGGCGCTCGATCAGGAACTTCTGCGAGAAGATGTCCTCGTCCAGGGCCTCGCGCTGGGCCTCGCCCGCAGCCTCGGCGAGCCGGATCTCGACCATCTGGCGCGGATAGTTCCACTCGTAGACCGCCGAGGCGACGTCCAGGCCCTCGTAGCACTGCAGCCGGATCAGGCGGCGCTTCAGGGTCTCAGCCAACACCTTGGCGATCTCGGTCTTGCCGACCCCGGCCTCGCCCTCCAGGAACAGCGGGCGTTTCAGCGCCAGCGACAGGTGGAGGGCAGTCGCCAGGCTACGGTCGGCGACGTAGTCGCCCGCCGCCAGCAGCGCCAAGGCTTCATCGACCGAGCGCGGAAGCTGTGGAACATCAACCATTTTCGGGCCGTTCTTGCTATGCCTGGCTCTCTGGTAGCAGGACGCCGACGATCCTGGCAATGTGCAAGATCAAGGCCGTCGGTAGGGCTACAACTGGCGCCAACCGGCCTCGGTCCGGATCCAGGCCCCCTTCGGCAGGTTTTTGACGATCCGCTCCGCGTAAACCCGGCCAACCTGATCGACGCTGATCTCTTGCTGTTTCGCCTGCTTCTCGTAGATCTCCCGGCGCTGCGCATTGATCTTCTCGACCAGCGCGCGCGCCGTCTCGGAGGCGCCGCTCCGGGCTTCGGCATAACCGTCGAAACGTTCGCCAATCTGGCCCTCGGCCCGCAGATCGTCGAGTTGATCGGCCACCGCCGGCTGCGCTGCAGCCCCAGCGATGAGCGTCGCCAGTGCGATAAGCAAAATCCTTAAGGAATGGATTGGATTCATCGTCCTGACTCCGCCTAGAAGATATCCGGATTGGCGGCGATATCCTGGTCCGCCTGTTCTTCGAGTTTCACCCGCACCTCGGCATCCAGCTTGATGTTGAGATTGATGGTGATCGGCTCCTTCGGTGCCTCGACCTTGACCGTTGGCTGGCATGCGGCCAGCACCAGGCAGGCCAACGAAGCCGCCAAGGCCGGAAGTCTCGGCCCTTTCTTGGCTCGACCGTGAGTCACGGCGTCCTTTCCCCTTATTCTCAAGCTTGTTTCGGGCCGAAACTCCGACCTTTCCGGAGCTCCAGGCTCTCTATTGCTATACGCAGACTACTGCTGAAACTTCCACAGTTTGCCAAGCACGCCCTGGGTCAGACCGCTACCCTGCCGCAAGACGTCGACCAGCTGTGGAAGATTGCTCGTCAGGCGGATGTTAAAGCGGAAGGGATGGCCTTCCAAGACCGCAGGATTCTGGCCCAAGGTCGTGATGAAGAGTTCGAGTTCCTCGCCGTCACTCGTGTTGGCGCTGAGCTTCAGCTCGTCATACCTGAAGTCCTCCAGGGCCCTGAGCATCAGTTCGACGGGCTCGCCCCCCGCGGCCAGGGCCCGCGATGCCGCTTCGGAGCGAAAGCGGAGGACCCCCACGCCACGGTTCGACAAGCTGGCATCGGTAATGCGGAGCTGCGATCCGAAGATCTCCAGGGGTATCAGGCCGCTCAGACGGCCTTCGCCGGCGAGGCCTTCTATGGCCGCAGTGTCACTCAGCTTGCTCAGGTCTAGGTCGGCTAACCTCAGGGGCAGCCGGTAGCGCCCGGACTGCGGTTCGGCTTGGCCAGCGGTCACCGACAGCGGCCCGAGGATGGAGCGGGCCTCGGCCCGTTCGATGTCGATGACGAGGGTCCGCCCGGGCCCCTGGGTGGAGACCGAAAGTCGGGCGCTGAGGTCCTTCAACGTCTCGCCCAGGTCCAGGCGCTTTGCGGTCAGGCTTTGCCCTGGCTCGCTCTGCGGCGGAAAGAGCTGCGCGAAGGCCAGCTCTCCGGTCAAGCCATCCAGGCTGAGAGCCGAGCTCTTCATTCCCACTTCGGAAAGGCTGAGTCGGCCCGAGCCTTGGAACTCTCCGTCGCGCCAGGCGATCCTCGCATTGGCCGCGACGCGCCCCTCGGTGACCGTGATATCCGGGGCGGCCGGGGACAACTCGGACAGGGGCCGCGGCGTCGCTCCGAAGAGATCCTCCGCCAAGGAGATCTCGGCACGGCCTCCGCCGTCGTCGAGGTCGTGGCGGCCCTGTAGCTCGAAAAGCTTGATGCCGGTGGCCGTGCTACCCGCAGCCGTGAAGGTGAGCGGGGCGCCTGCGTGATCCAGCCGGCCTTGCAGTGCGAGGGGTACAAGCGCAGGCTCGGCTCCGCTCCGCTGCAGCTCGGCCACGGTGACCGAGACGCGGGCGATGCCCGCGGCGGGCCGAAAGGTCTCGATCGCCAGAACCTCGCGCGCCTCCAGTTCGAGCTGCGGAACAGCCAGCCGTCCCACCGGGATCCGGGCCTCGAGTTCGAGGCCCTGCGCTTCGGACCAGCGGCCGTCAATCTGCACGGGCTGGAAGGCGGCCCGCAAATCCAGGGGCGAGTCCGGATCGTCGATGCGAAGGTCCATCTCGCCCGGATCGGCCTGGGCTTCGTAGGAGATCTCGGAACCGCTCTGCCTGGCGCGCAGCCTGGTCAGCTGAAAGCGATGCGCATTTGGAAGGGCAAAGGCCAGGGCCGAGCGCGCATCGCTCCAGGACAGCACCCCGTCGCCGGTCAGCCCGGCGGTCGCGCCCTCAGGACCCGCGTCAATCGCAATGGGCCCTTCGATGTGAGCGCGACCGAAACCGAAGGGATCGATCTGGAGATCGCGCAGGGTGGCCTGCAGGTCGCCCTGCGCCTGCAGGGATTCGGCGTCGCCCTGGACCGTCCCGCTGAAATTCCCGGATCCAACGGCCAAGCCACTCACGTTGAAGCCTTGGAGTGTCGCTTGCAGGGTCTCGACACGATAGGGACCGGGGCGCAGCTTAGGATCCAGCATCAGTTGGCCACGGCCGGAGACGGCCAGCCGCCGTCCCTCTTTCGCATCGATACCGGCCCGTCCTTCGAAGGAAAGGAGGATACCGCCATTTGCTTCGGGACTGATCCGGAGGACCGGCGCTGCCCCTTCGTCCCTGCCCAGGGTGAGCGTCGTCGCGCCTCCAAGAAAGCGGAGTAGGTCAGCCGGGATAGCTCGGTCGGCGGCATGTCCTTGCAGGGCCGGCAGACCGGCTAGGTCGACCTCGGACGGCAAGGCGATCTCCATGGTGCCGGCCTCGCTGCGGAAGGCGAGGGGGAGCTGGAGGGAAAAGGGCCGTTCCAGTGCGGGCCAGCGCAGGTCTTCCAGCCGCAGGCGCAAGTCGCCGCTCAGGCCATGGGCTGTTGCCAGGCTCAGCCACTCTGACGGGGACTCCGGTCTGCGTTTCAGGGTGCTTGACGCCGCAGTGACGCTCAGTTCGCTCTGCAGGCGGCCTGCTTGCGGGGCCGGCAATCCCAGTTCGACCCAAAGCGGGCTCTCGGCATCCAAGCCGGTCGTGAGCTCGAACGACAGGCCGCCGTCGCTTCCAAGTCGCAGCGCCCCGCTCAGGCTGCCCAGGTCCGACCGTCCGTCGAAGCTGGCCGTGCCTTCGATCCGGCCACTGGGAACGGTTTGGAACTCCGCTTCCACGTCGAGCCCGATGCGGCCCGAGGCCAGGGTGACCTCGAGCTCACCAGCGGCGATCCGGATCGGCGGCAGCACCGGGACCTCGGAGGCGCCGGCATCCTTGGGGCCGGTCAGGTCGAGGGCGAGCCGGGGGGCTTCGATCTCGATCCTGGCGATCTCCCCAGCGAGGGCCTTCAGGGGATCGTAGTGGAGCGTCACCGCCTCGGCCCGCAGACCGTTGGCGGCGACCTCGGCAAGTCGGATCCGCCAGGGCGTAACCTCCACGACCTCTAGGCTGGCATCCGGGTAACCCCGTCGCGCCAGCAGCTCTTCGGCGAAGTGTGCGACGATCATCCGCCGCGCGCCATAGACGCCCAGCGCCAGGACGGCGAGGGCGGCAAGTCCGATGACGGCGACGCGGCGCCAAACCCGCATGGTTCCCTAGCCTTGAGCCGTGCCAAACGGTCCGTCTTGGCGACGCCGGACGACGAAGACCCGGCGACTTCCCTGAACGACCGCCGGGTCTTGAAGGCGCATCAAGAGCCTTTCGTCAGCCCGCAGCGCCGACCGCCCGCCTGGCCATAACGCCCACGAGGTGGGCGCGGTACTCGGCGCTGGCGTGGATGTCGCTGTTGAGTTCGTCTGCCGGCACGGAGATGCCTTCGATGGCGGCAGGCGTGAAATCCGACGCCAGGGCCGTCTCCATTTCCGGGATCCGGAACACCGACGGGCCGGCGCCGGTCACCGCGACCCGGACCCCGCTCGTGCCCTGGCTGACCAGGACGCCGACGATGGCGTAGCGCGAGGCCGGATTGGCGAACTTGGCGTAGGCTGCCTTGTCCGGCACGGGGAAGACCACCGCGGTGACGATCTCGTCCTCGCCCAGGGCGGTCTCGAACATACCGGTAAAGAAGTCGTCGGCCGTGATCTCCCGCTTGTTGGTGCGGACCGTCGCGCCGAGCCCGAGCAGTGCGCCCGGGTAGTCGGCCGCCGGATCGTTGTGAGCGATGGAGCCGCCGAGCGTGCCGCGATTGCGGACCTGGACGTCGCCGATGCCCTCGGCCAGATCGGCGAGCGCCGGAATCCTTGCCTTGACGGTGGCGTTGCCCGCAACCTCGGCATGGGTGGTCATAGCCCCGATCACGATGTTGCCGCCCTCCTCGGAGATCCCCTTGAGGTCGGCGATCGCACCGAGGTCGATCAGATCCGACGGCTGAGCCAGACGCAGCTTCAGCGTCGGGATCAGGGACATGCCGCCGGCGACGAGCTTGGCTTCGCCGGCCCCGCTCAGTGCGCTAGCGGCCGCATCGAGGCTGGCGGGGCGATGGTAGTTGAACTCATACATGACTCATCCTCCCATACTCGGCCGCCTGGGCCATTTGAGCGATTTGCCACACCTTCTCCGGGCTGGCCGGCTCAGGTCGTCGGCGTAACGGGACTTACCAGAGAGAAAGCGCCGGTCTTCTTTACGTCGGACGCAGGCGCCAATTCCTGTGTCTGGCATGCTTCAGCTTCCCATCGCCTTTGCCCCGGCCCGGATGGCCTTGACGATGTTGTGATAACCGGTGCAACGGCAGATATTGCCTTCCAGCCAGTCGCGGATCTCGGTCTCGCTGGCCTCTCCCTTGGTGTTCACTAGGTCGATCGCGCTCATCACCATTCCCGGAGTGCAAAAGCCGCATTGTAGGCCATGGTGCTCCTTAAAGGCCGCCTGCATGGGATGGAGCTCGCCGTTCTGGGCGAGCCCTTCGATGGTCGTGATCTCGGCGCCGTCGGCCTGGACCGCGAGCATGGTACAGGCCTTGACCGACTTGCCGTTGACGTGGACGACGCAGGCGCCGCACTGGCTGGTGTCACAGCCCACGTGGGTGCCGGTCAGGGCCAGATCGTTACGCAGGAAATCGGTGAGCAGAGTGCGCCCCTCGACGTCACGGCTCACTTGCTGCCCGTTGACCGTCATGGTTACGCTGGGCATTCGGATCTCCTCCCTATCGACTGATCTGCGGCTTTCTTTACGGGTCGTTCTCGCTAAGAATGTCGCCCCGTATTGCCGCCTAGACCGCGGCCAAGAAGGCGCCTGACGCCTTTTCCATCATGTACCAAGGAGCCGCCAGCCCGTCACTAAGAAAACCCTGTACGAGCGCTGGATCGAGGGGTTCGGGCAGGAGAAAAGCCGGCGACCGGAGGAAGCCGCCGGCCCAGCGCGTTTAGCTGGCGCCGCTCTTTCGTTTCGAACTTCGCGCGCGATTGCCACGTTTCTTCTTCGCGCCGCCATCTTCGGCGTCTGGCTCCGCCTTGCTTGGTGCCGCCCTTTGTCTATTGCCTGCGGTGGGCTCTCCACGCTGCCGGTCGGCCCAGTAGTCGATCTTGCTCAGCAATTCGGCCCGGTTGATGGGCTTCGGTAGATAGTCGTTCATACCAGCCTGCAAGTATTTCTCGCGGTCGCCCTTCATGGCGTGGGCGGTAACGGCGATAATCGGGATGTGCCCCATCTCGCCCTCCAGCTCCCTGATCCGCCGCGCCGCTTGGACGCCGTCGAGTTCGGGCATCTGTATGTCCATCAGGATCAGGTCGTAGGGCCGGCTGCGGACGGCCTCGATCGCCTCCACACCATTGCCGGCAACGTCGACGCGGACCCCCGATTTGGCGAGGAGCGCGATCATCACCCGCTGATTCACCGGGTTGTCCTCGGCCAACAGAACGCGGATCGAGGCGCGTGACCGGGGATCCGCCTCGGGGTTGGCCAGGGTGCCTTCGGCGGCGGGGGCGTCGGCGAGCAGTGCGCGCAAGCACTTGATCAGGCTGTTCGGCCGCAGGGGCTTGGACAGTGCCAAGTCGAAGCCCATTTCGCGCGCCGCCTTGCCGGTGTTGCGCAGGCCGGCTGCCGAGGCGATCACGAGCTTGAGGTCGGCGAGAGCCGGCACAGCCCGGATCAACTTGGACAGCGCCACCCCGTCGGTCTCGGGCATGATGTGATCGATGATTGCGACGCTAAAGGGCGCCGCACTGTCCGCTGCCGCTTTCAAGGTCTCGAGCGCCGAGTGTGCATCGGGCAAAACCGAGGTCTCGCAGCCGAGGACGGTCAGCTGGTCCTCGAAGGCCCGGCGGTTGACCGGATTGTCGTCGACCACCAGGACCTTCAGGCCGGCGCAGGCACCCTGCAGATCCTCGAGCCAGCCTACCTGCGAGCCAGCGTCGTCCTGGCGGCCCAGGGGCAGAGTGAACCAGAAGTGACTGCCTTCGCCCAGCTGGCTGACGACGCCAATTTCGCCTCCCATAGCACCGACCAAGCGCTTGCAGATGGCGAGCCCAAGACCGGCGCCGCCGTGCCGGCGCGATGTGGAGCTGTCGACTTGGGTAAACTGCTCGAATATGCGGTTCTGTGCCTGAGTGGCGATGCCGATCCCGGTATCCACGACCTCGAACTTGAGGACGACACTCTTGTCGGCAGTGATATCGTCCAGCAGCGTGATTTGCGTCGCAACGCCGCCGGTCCGGGTGAATTTGATGGCGTTGGCGATCAGGTTGAGAAGGATCTGCCTGAGTCGGGCCTCGTCGCCGCAGAGCCGGGCTGGTACCTCCGGATCGAGGAATACCGGAAGTGCCAGCCCCTTGCCGTGGGCTTCCGGAGTCAAGATTTGGACGACGCCGTCGAGCAGCGTTGGCAGGTCGAAGTCCACGGTTTCGAGTTGCAAGCGGCCCGCCTCGATCTTTGAAAAGTCGAGGATGTCGTTAATGATCGCCAAGAGCGACTCACCGGAATGGCGGATGACCTCGGCGTAGTGGTGGTCGTCCTCGCTCAGGTTAGAATCGAGCAGCATGCCGGCCATGCCGATGATTCCGTTCAAAGGGGTCCGGATTTCATGGCTCATGTTGGCCAGGAACTCGGACTTGGATTGATTTGCAGCTTCGGCGTCGTCCTTTGCGTTGCGCAGGGCGGTCAGGGCCTGACGGCGTTCGGTCACCTCACGGCGCAGCTCCTGCGTACGCTCCTCGACCCGGACTTCGAGGTCTTGCCGGGCGTCTTGCAGCGCGGCCTCCGCGCGACGGCGCTGCTGTATTTCATGCTCCAAAAGGCCGTTCTTGGCTTGCAGGTTCGTTCTGGCCTTGTCGAGCTCGATGTACTGCCGGTTCAATATACGATCGGCGCGCCGGACGATGACGTAGAGCAGGAAGTAAAGAGCGAGGCTGATCAGGAACAACCCACCGAGGTAGCTGATCGTGTTCTTCGTGACCCGGGCCATGGCGAGTGTGACGTCGGAATATATCTCCATGACCGCTTCCACACGACCGTCCGGGCCCTTGATCGGGATGTAACTCTCGACCAGGTCCCGGTTCTGCATCTCGCCGGAAAAGGCGCTGAAGGTGTGGCGATAGCTATGCTTGCTGGCCGCAAAGCCATCCTCGGCGGCACGCCGGAATCCGGCGTTATCCTTCCATTCGCCGATTTGATCGGCCTGGGAGGAGAAAACGGTAAGGCCGTCGATTCGAAAAATCTTGATCTTCAGGACCGGAAGGCCGCGCGTCAGCTCATTCACGAGGCGGTGCAGCTCCGCGGTTTCCGACCGGTTCCGGAGCCTGTCGCCGTCTTCTTCCTCGACGGTCGTGACGTAGGGCCCGAAGTCGCTCCAAAGGGTGTTGCTAAGGGAACGGGCCAAGGCGACGTTGTGGCCCTCCGCGGCGACAACGACCTCTTCGATGGCGCTGTTCCGATAGAGCACGACGGCGATCAGCGTCATGCATATGATCGCCAGGGCGCTGGTTATTGAGAAATATCTAAGTAATTGAAACATAATAAAATTATGCGCCCAAACCGAAAATCGTGGATGCTCGGCCGTGCCGAGGGTCTGCCTCTACGAGCCAAGGAGAATCGAGCGCCAGAGGATGAAAGAATCCGTTAATTTAACGACGATTGACGCGTGCTGAATTCGACCGTCGCGGACAGCGACGGTTGGAGACGGGCGATGCGAGAAAGGCTTTCCCGGGTTCCACCCGGAGCATGTCCTCCGCGCGGGTGCCTTGACCCTTCAGGAGGCCCCGCCGAACAAGAACAGCAACAGGGCCACGACCGCAACCAGGCCTAGGATCCACATCAGCGGGGAAACGCCGCGACGTTCGGCGGCCGGCGCCGCAGTCGGGGGTGCCGGAGCCGCCTCAGCCGGAGCGGCTTCCCCGGTCGGCGCGACGATCTCGCTGAAGGTGCCGAAGAACTCGTCGGCGAGCTTCTTGGCGGTGCCGCCGATCAGGCGCGAGCCGATCTGCGCCAACTTCCCGCCGACCTGGGCCTTGGCGTCGTAGTTCAGGACCGTGACCGCACCGTCTTCGGTCAGTCGGACCTCGGCGCTGCCCTTGGCGAAACCGGCGTTGCCGCCCTTGCCCTCGCCGGCGATGGTGTAGCTCTCAGGCGGGTTGATATCCGCGAGGCTGACCTTGCCCACAAAGGTCGCCGAAACCGGCCCGACTTTCGCCCGGACCTTGGCCGTGAACTCGTTGTCGGCGGTTCTCTCCAGGTCCTGGCAGCCGGGAATCGCCTGTTTCAGGACCTCCGGATCGTTGAGGGCCGTCCAGACCTTTTCCCGCGGCGCGGCGATCCGGTACTCACCGGACATCTCCATTCCCGAAGCGCTCCCAGACCGCCACAATCGCCGAGACCCCCTGCCTCGGTCGGCGCGTCACAGTAGCTTGACAGCTCAGGCGCGGACAAGGTTCCCGGACCCCACACTAGCCACCAAGGAACAATCGGCCGACCTCGGGGTCGGCGAGCAATTCCTTGCCCGGCCCCGCCATGGCGAGCTGGCCCGATACCAGGACGTAGCCGATGTCGGCGAACTCCAAGCCTTTCTTGGCGTTCTGCTCGACCATGATGATTGTCTTGCCTTCGACGTTCTGAAGGTCATCGAGGATCTCGAAGACCATGTCGATGAAACGCGGCTCCAAGCCGATCGACGGTTCGTCAACCAGCAGGACCTCGGGATCCATCACCAGGGCGCGGGAAATCTCCAGCAAACGGCGCTCGCCGCCGGAAAGCACCTTGGCCGGATGCGACCGCCGCTCGGCGAGGCGCGGATATTTGCCGAAGATCTCCTCGGCCTTTTCCTTAGCGCGCATCGGCGTATCCATCAGATATCCGCCCATCCAGAGGTTTTCCTCGACGGTCATGCCCGGAAAGACCGATTTATCCTGCAAAATGTATGCGATGCCTGCTGTCTTCAGCTTGTCCTTGGAGGAAAGCCGGGTGACGTCCTCGCCGCCGACCGAGATGCGGCCGTCGAAGATATTTGTAAAGCCGAAGATGGAGTGCAGCACGGTCGACTTGCCGGCACCGTTCGGGCCGATCAGGCAGAGGGACTGCTGGCGCGCAACCTGCAGGTTGAAGTCGTGCAGGATCTCCATCTTGCCGTAGCCCGCGCGCAGGGTCTCGATCTTGACGAAGGGCTCCGGCCCGGCCAACTCGGCGACTCGCCCGGCGGAAACGCCGGCCTCGGCGATCGCCGCGGCCTGCCTGTTCACCTCTTCGACCGAGATGACGGTCTCCACGGAGCCGCTGCCGTAGCCTTTGATGCGATCCTTCTGGTTCTGACCGGCCCGGTCGTCGCCTGCACGCTCGTCCGACGGCGACATCAGTGCGCTCCCAGGTAGGCGTCGACGACCCGCTGGTCGTTGCGAATCTCTTCCGGTGTGCCCTCTGCCAGCAGTTCGCCGTGAGCCAGGCAGTAGATCCGCTCGGCCAGGTTCATGATCACACGCATGTTGTGCTCGATGACGAAGAGCGTGATACCGAACTCCTCGTTTGCCCGTTTCAGGCGGTCGATCAGACCGTTGATCAGGGTCGGGTTGATGCCCGCGGTCGGCTCGTCGAGCAGCAAGGTCTTGGGCTCGTTCATCAGCGCCATGGCGAACTCCAGGAGCTTTTGCTGTCCGAAGGAGAGGTCGCCCGAGATCAAGCGGCGCTTGCTGTAGAGCCCGACGAACTCCAGCAGATGCTCGGCCTTTTCGGTCAGCTCCGGCGGGAACTCGCCGAACATGGTCGACCAGCCGCCGCTCCGGTGCGGCACCGAAATCAGCATGTTCTCCACGCAGTTCATCTTGGAATAGATGCGGGTCTGCTGGAAGGTCCGCAGCAGGCCCAGGCGGGCGATCTGCGGCACCCGCAGCTTGGAGATCTCGCGGCCCTCGAAGCGGATCGAGCCATTGTCGATCGGGTGATAGCCGACTACCGAATTGAAGAGGGTGGTCTTGCCGGAGCCGTTCGGACCGATCAGCCCGGTGATCCGGCCCTGGGGCACGGAGAGCGAGATATCGCGGTTGGCCTGGACCCCACCGAAGGCCTTGGAGACACTCTCGACCTCGATCTGGAAGGTCATTCGCCCGCCCTCTGTGGTGCAGTGGCGTGCTCCTCGGCGTCTTCCGGCGGCGCTGCCTCGACCCGGATGCCGAAGAATTCGGGCCAGCGGTCCTGGGCCCAGCCCAGGATGCCCTGCTGGAAATAGACCACGCTGACGATCAGGATCAGGCCTAGGGCGACCCATTGCCAGCCCTCGAGGTGGGTCCAGGTAACTTCCTTGATGACATGGAACAGGGTCGCGCCCAGGACCGGCCCCCAGAGCGTGCCCTTGCCCCCGAGCAGGGCCATGACGACCATGAAGATACCGAAGGTGACGGTCGGGAAGGCGACCTCGAGGGGCTCGATGAAACCGATCATGTTGCCGAAGATGCCGCCCGAGATGCCGAGGAAGAATGCGGCGATGGCCCAGGCCACGGTCTTGTGGCGCAAGGTGTGCAGGCCCATGGCCTCGGC
>JAAUYK010030797.1_pt1 | contig 12013 bp, 10 predicted proteins | sample 7278021 | NCBI WGS metagenome assembly JAAUYK01 (sample SAMN14350223, study PRJNA611818) | marine sediment metagenome | isolation source: surface marine sediment (1.8m) | place: French Polynesia: Moorea | collected 2018-08
GAGATATTGAACCATTTTGACGATCCCGAACAGCAGCGTCTGATATCGGCCCTGGCGTTAGTGGAAGAATCCTGGGATGAAAGTGGTTGCATGAATTTAATTATTCAATTTGTTAAAAAAGGTCAAAGACGTCGAGATCATCAGATTCTTGACCAGATCAAGGCTGCTGAAAAGGAAAATGACGAGGAAGCACTGAATCGGTTATTAAAAGAAAAACAGAAACTGGCCGTGCGGAGCCAACACCACCGGCTGGCATGACAAACATTAACTTTTTAGTTAACCCGGGCTTGACTATGCCCATTTAACATATAGATTTTATAATGCTTAATACAAAAATAACCCTTACGGCCCCAAACCGCTATAAAACCCCAGAAACAGCGGGGCCGAATGGTAGAAATTTTCCGGAGGGCAAGATTTTATGGCAAGAAAATCTGCTACAAAAAAGGGAAACGTAAAAAAAGCCGCAAAACGGACAACTCCCAAAAAAGCTGCCAGTAAACCCGGTCGCGGCAAGCGCGCTGCCCAAAAAGCGCCGGCACGAAAAAGTGCTGCCAAAACAGCTAAGGCCAAAAAGGCGACCGCACGGGCCAAAGTAGCTGGGACTCGATCCAAAGCAACGAAAACCCGGGCCAAGACAGCAGGGACTCATTCCAAAGCTACAAAAACCCGGGCCAAAGCAGCAGGGGCTAGACCAAAGCAACAAAAACCAAGGGCAAAGCAGCGGCAGGTAAAGCCAGAAAAACCACCACGAAACCCAAAGCAGCGCCGACTCGGGCCAAAGCCGTCAAACCCAAAAGCAAAGCCGCGGCTCCCAAAGCCAAAACAGCTGCTCGCAAATCCAAAACCACTGCGACCCGCGCCAAGGCCACACGGCCTAAACGCAAAGCAGCTGCGCCCAGAAAAAAAGCAGCTACGCCCAAAGCCAAAACAGCGGTGCGCAGGGCCAAAAAAGCAACGCCAAAAACTAAAAGAGCGGCTCCTAAAAGCAAAGCAGATGCCCGCAAAACAAAAGCTGCGGTAAGCAGGACCAAACCCAAAGCACCGAAGGCCAAAACCGCTGCCGCCAGAACCAAACTCACAGCATCCAAGCAAAAAGCTGCAACCAAGAAGGCCATCAAGCAATTGTTGACCAAAGGCAAGAAACAAGGCTTTTTAAGTTACGACGAAATTAACGAACTCTTGCCAGCCGAATTGCTTTCTCCCGAACAGATCGATGAAACCCTTATTATGTTCGATGAGAACGAAATCGAGGTGGTTGATGAGAAAACTAAAAATAAGCTGATTTCAAAGAAAAAGAAAAAAGAAAAAAAACCGGTCAGCCAAGCAATCAGAGATTCTGATTTTGGAACCGTTACCGATCCGGTTAAAATGTATCTTCGAGAAATGGGCCTTGTGACACTGTTGAGTCGAGAAGGAGAAGTCGAGATTGCAAAGAAGATCGAGGCTGGAGAACAAGAAGTGCTGCATGCCCTACTTGAAACGATTATCGGAGTAGAAAGCATCATCAGTCTCGGTGATGAAATTGCCGAAGGCAATATGCGCCCTAAAAACGTTCTTAGAGATATCGATGAAGGCGATACCTATGTTGATGAAATGGCGCAAACGGAAAAGTTTTTGAAAACCATCAACAGCATCCGAAAGCTTCATGAAGAAAACAAAAAAAATCGCGAAAAATTATTTGGCAATAAAATAAACTTAGATGAAAAGAAAAGGCTTAAACAAAATATCGGAGAGCGAATCGATAAAATATTTGAACTTCTAAAAGACTGGCGTCTTGAGGCGAATGTTATCGATGAGATTGAAGCATACATCCGCGCGCAAATTTTGTGGTTTGATGAAATGAATAAAATGCTCAGCAAGGGGGCCAGCATTGTTGAAACATCCGTCACAGATTTAAAAGCACACTTAAACACCAAGACAAAATTTGTCAAATGGGCAATCCCGAGGTGTGATCTGCCTAAAGAACAATTGGGTATGCTACACAAAGAGCTCAAAAAAATCACAGAAAATGTTGCCGAACGCGAATACGAATTAAAAGCCTATAACCGCTCGCTAAAACGTGTGATGTCAGCTGTTGAAGAGGGTCGTTTCAGAGCAAAATTGGCCAAGAGTGAATTGACCAAGGCCAATTTGCGACTGGTTGTCAGCATTGCCAAAAAGTATACCAACCGCGGACTGCAGTTTTTGGATCTGATTCAGGAAGGAAACATCGGACTAATGAAAGCGGTGGACAAGTTTGAATATCGTCGGGGTTATAAATTTAGTACTTATGCCACCTGGTGGATTCGGCAAGCCATTACCCGCGCCATCGCGGATCAAGCAAGAACGATACGGATCCCGGTCCATATGATCGAGACCATCAACAAGCTTATTCGAACATCTCGCTATTTGGTGCAGGAGCAGGGTCGGGAGCCCACCCCCGAAGAAATCGCCGAAAAAATGGAAATTCCTTTGGAAAAAGTCCGCAAGGTGTTAAAAATCGCACGTGAACCAATTTCACTTGAAACACCGATCGGCGAGGAGGAGGATAGCCATCTAGGGGATTTTATAGAAGATAAAAAATTCATGCTGCCATCGGATGCTGCGGTAAATATGAATCTGGCAGAGCAAACGCGAAAGGTACTGGCTACGTTGACACCGCGTGAGGAAAAGGTTTTGCGCATGCGTTTTGGAATTGGTGAAAGAGCTGACCATACGCTTGAAGAGGTTGGTCAGGATTTCGCAGTTACTCGCGAGAGAATACGACAAATAGAAGCCAAAGCGTTGCGAAAATTGCGTCACCCCACGCGCAGTCGTAAGTTGAAAAATTTTATCGAAAGCTGAACTTGACAAACCATACCCTTATCGTTAGATAACGCTATTTCTGCAGGGCCCATAGCTCAGTTGGCAGAGCCACCGGCTCATAACCGGTAGGTCCCTGGTTCGATCCCAGGTGGGCCCATACCTAATTTGCATATATGCTACACTCAGAAAAAAACGTTGGCTCTGTAACCCATCAAACAAATCATTTATCTTTGGGCAGGTTAAAACGATTTGTTTTGCTTACCAAACCGCGAAGATGGCGACCGCGATTGGTTGACGTTTTCTCCGAATGGCGTGGGTCGTAAAAACCACGCCATTTTTATTTTCAATTTTAGAAAAAGGAATGAGATGGAAGCCACTGTTGCGCAAATCATTCATATCATGGACCGCCTGATTCCACCCTGGCTGGCAGAGGAATGGGACAACGTCGGTCTTCAGATCGGCAATCCTCAGCTACCTGTGAAACGAATCTGGATTGCGTTGGATGCGGGTTTGGAAGTCATTAGTGCGGCATGTAAAAAAAATGTAGACTTATTAATTACACATCACCCCTTGATTTTCAAACCGCTGAAATCTATTGATTTCGCTACACCGGGTGGCTCCATTATTCAGATGGCGGCCCAACATCAACTGGCGATCTTCTCAGCGCATACCAATTTTGATATTGTCAGTGATGGCGTCAATGACATCCTGGCCAATCGACTGGGGCTCAAAAAGTTGGAAATACTTCAAGCGGTCAAAGTGGCGGCCGCGATGCAAAATGAAATGCGCTCAGCCGCTGACGAAGCTACAGCTTTCGGAATCGGACGAACGGGATTTCTTAGTAAGCGCATGACCTTAAAGGCTTTAATTTCAATGATCAAAAAGAAACTGAAACTTGATTTTGTAAAAGTGGCTGGAGATCTGAATATGAAAGTTTCACGTGTTGCGATCTGCAGCGGCAGTGGATCAAGTCTGATGGCAGCCTTTTTAGCTTCAGAAGCCGAGGTCTACATCAGTGGTGATATTCACTATCATAATGCTCGTGATGCCGAGAGCGCTCAGCGGGCGATTATTGATATCGGGCACTTTGCATCAGAGCATCTAATGGTCGAAGCTCTTGCCCAGCGACTGACTCAGCTGCTTTCCGAAGAGGGAATTAGCGCTGAGGTTACGGCTTGCGCAATGGAGAAAGATCCGTTTAGCTTAGTATAAGATAGGACAGGGTGATAGGACAGCACACTTTCTTTTCGCAATTGACGTGCAAGCTTCAATTTTAGAAAGGGTTCAAGCAGGAAAAAGAGATGTCAAATATTACAAAAAATGAAATCAAGAATCTAGTCAATCTGCAACAGATCGAACTTGAAATCCACAACCTTGAAGCCAATTTAAGCAATGTCGATCAACGCATAGCTGATCTCGATAAAGAGCTGCTTGATTTCAAAAATGTCATCGAGGAACAACAAGCGGTCATTGAAGAATTGAATCAAAAATACCGCAGCTATGAATCAGATGTGCGCTTGAATCTTGACAGCATCAAAAAAAGTGAGGCCAAACTCAGTTCTGTTAAAACCAACAAAGAGTATCAATCATCGTTAAAGGAAATTGATGATATAAAAGATAAAAATTCAGCCATAGAAGATGATATGATCGAAATTTTAGACCGCATCGAAGAAGCGGAAAATTTAATTAAGGCGAAAATGAAAGAATATGATGAACTTCAGGCCCAGCTTAATCGTGAAAAAGATATCATTGTTAAAAAGACCCAACAAGATAAACAGCATATCGAAAACCTCGATACAGAATTGAAAACCCTAACCACAAATATTGATGCCGCATTGCTGAGGACGTATCAGCAGGTAAAATCGAATCAAAGCAATGCAGTGGGCATTGTCGCTGTTATCGATGCTGTTTGCCAGGGGTGTCATATGAATATCCCGCCGCAGATGTACAATGAACTGCAGCGCGGTGACCATTTGACAAAATGTCCAATTTGTCAGAGACTGATTTACTGGAAAAATATCGATAAACGGTCAGAGTAGGCCAAACGATCGCTGGATTGTGAGCAATCCGGAGGAAAGTCCGAACACCGTAGGGCAGGGTGCTCCATAACGTGGAGTCGCGGTAACGCGAAGGAAAGTGCAACAGAAAGTATACCGCCTGGAATCAAGCGGTAACGTTTGGTTCCGGGTAAGGGTGAAACGGTGCGGTAAGAGCGCACCAGTTTCCCGGGCGACCGGGAAAGCTTGGCAAACCCCACCCGGTGCAAGACCAAATAGGGGAGCGTTTGAGGGTTGCCCGCCCAAGCTTCCGGGTAGGTCGCAAGAGGTGTCGGGCAACCGGCACCCTCAGATGAATGATCGTTACCCGGCAGGGGTAACCCGATCCGGGAACAGAATTCGGCTTATGGACTGCTCTGACCGTTATGTTTTATAACAGGTTTATAAATGCAATAGATTGAGGCCAACAGTACTGGTGTTGGCATTCTTTGTTATGGACCTCTTCTTAAAAAGGAATAACCCTTATCAATGAAAAAAACAGCGTCGGCAGTTGAGGAGTCTTTTGCTGAAAAGGTGCGCATTTTTTCCAATGATTATTTGAAATGCTGCCACTACATTACAGGTGTTGACCGCCTCACGACAGCTTTTACGCAGAAGCTTTATTCGACGCTCATCTCAACTTCAATGCTGCTGGAAGATTTTCTCGATTTCCACGGCGCTAAAAACAACGAGAACTGGTACTTTTACCGGGAACTGTCTGCGGCTGTTCGTCACATCAGTTTGGCCGCTAATTTTCAAAAACACATTTCCAATCGACTCGTGTTTTATGACCTGGCAGATGTCGGCGAATTCCCTGGACAGGGTGATACAACGCTTGATTTTTTAAACAGCGCTTTAATGAAAATGGCTCCGGTCATAATGAAGGAAGCCCAAAGACTGCAGATCCCGATACCAAAAGAGAGATATATAGCTGCTGATTTTCCAAGTGTCGTTACCCAGCAAATGCTTGACTATGATATCGATGATAAGGACAAGGATCAGCAGAAAAAAAATATCGTTAAAATCTCAAGTGAGTTTCTCAATATTGCCAAGAGTTTTGATCAGCTCAAATTTTATGATCCTTATCCTTATAAAGAAATTTTGACCCTTGTACCCGAAAGGGTCAATGAGGTTGAGATCAGGCGTTACGAAATGCTGGTGCACAATCTGCAATCTTCTTTCGACACCTATGTTATCCACGGAGGATTCAGATTCGGCAATCGTGAACTCAAACAGCTGCGGGGATATTTTTCAGTCGTTTTGCATCTTCTCCAAATGATCGGTCGTCTGCTTCATTTTTACGAACGACATCTGTATGAGGCTGGCTACAAAAGGATTTACAAAAAAGTTCAGGTGAGACTGTCCAAACTGGTGAATCCCAGAACACTGCTGGATCGGACGATAAACTACGGCCTGTACTATGCCTGCCATTTTCTAACCAGCGGAATTGATTTGGCCCAGAAAATACTCAATGTCAATATTGAGCGCTCATCGATTAAAGTTGGCGTTCCGGTTAAACTAGGGTTTCACAGTCGACCCTGTTTGCTGGTCGCTAAAATTGTGCAACATTACGGCGGGCAGGTGGAGCTGTGTGTTGGATCGGATCGGTTTGATGCCAGCAGCGTCCTGGATCTTCAGTGGGCGGGTGGTAAGATTCAAAAGGAAAAACTTGATCAGGTCATTTTCGAAGGGGATGTGCGCACCTTAACGGATATCGAAATTCTTGCCAGCGTAAATTACGGTGAAGATACCATGGGCAAGGGCGTGCCGCTGCCAGAAGCATTAAGTTATTTAAAATAATGGGTTGAGCCCGTTGCCCGCTTGTCCGCCTACGGTGGGTTAACCCCTTACCCGGTTTATGATCGCACCTATTCAGCCTTTCTAACGGGTTTAACCGGCTAAACGGGTAACCGGCAAACCTGATTAAGCTGCTTAAACAGATTATATCAACAAACAGAACCGAAAGCTCCAAATCGTATAATGAATGTAACAGTTTACGCAATAATTGTCGCCGCAGGGAAGGGACTACGCATGCAAGACAGCGTGCGCAAACAGTATATGGTGTTGGCTGGCAAGTCCATTTTGGCCCACACTCTGATGACATTCAACCGCTGTGAGGGCATCGATCAAATCATTTTGGCGGTGCCAGCCGAAGATATCGAATTCTGTCGCCAAGAAATATTATCCGATGCCCAATTGGTAAAAAGGACGCGCCTTGTCAGCGGTGGAAAACGAAGACAGGATTCGGTGTACAACGGCCTCAAAGCGATCAAAAACGATGATGGCATTGTTTTGATTCATGATGGAGTGCGACCCTTTGTGCACCAGCAACAACTGCTGGCCTGTATTGAAGGTGCTCACGAAAAAGGCGCCTGCATTTTGGGTCTGCCGGCATTCGATACGGTTAAGCAGGTCAATGCCAATTATGAAATCGTCAGGACCCGGCAGCGCGATACCCTGTGGTTGGCGCAAACCCCCCAGGCTTTTGAGTTGAAAATAATCAAAAAGGCCCATGCAACTGCCGCACAGGACGGTTTCAATGGCACCGATGATGCCTCACTTGTGGAACGCATGGGGGTCAAGGTTAACATCATACCCGGCAGTCGCAGCAATATAAAAATAACCCATCCTGATGATCTGAAGCTCGCCCGCGCTTTGCTACAGCAAGACGTATTCAATGTTTAACCTGCGCCCTTATTTTTGTGGGAACAGCGTCTCTATTTGGGCGATGACCTCTTTGGGTGTCTGTACGGTAAACAGCTCGCCGGCATTCAGATAGCGTTGAAACATTTCCTGGACTTTAAAATTTAAAAGAATCACCGGTCGGCCGCTTTTAAGCGCCAGGGCAATCTCCGAAATGGTACCGGTGCCGCCGGCGCAGGCGACGACGACGTGGCTCGATAGCACATTAATGCAGTTGCGTGCGTTGCCCATTCCCGTCAAAATGGGAATTTGAATAAACGGTGAGGCCCCCCGGGTGGTTTCATCGGGTAAAATGCCGACGGTCACACCGCCGTTTTCTCTGGCGCCTTTGGCAGAGGCTGCCATGACGCCGGCATCGCGGCCTCCATTTAAAAGAATCCATCCCCGGGCAGCAATCAAGCTTCCTAGCTGATAGGCGCTTTGACCTGTCTCGTGATCGACACTGCCGCCTCCCATAACACCGACAATTAACGGATTTTACATCGCAAACCTCCTGTCTCAACAACGGTTAAACCCGGTTGACACATGCATTTGATAGACTTAACATAATATTTCAATTATTTTGATAAAACACTATCTTAAGTGTTTCAACGTAAAAAGGAAGGACAGAAGATGCAAGATACCTCTCAAATGGATCCCAGACAAAGCGAGATGGCCAGTCAGGCCTATCTGCAGCAGCTGAAAGCAACATTTGATCAGTTGCCCAATGACATACCGTTGTACCTGTTCACCGCCAAGGGGCATGAAGATGTTTTTACGCATGCCAACCGCGAGGTGATACGCGCCTTCCGGCAGCTGACCGACAAAATCACTCTGCGCGAGCATGATATGGATCACGAGCTGGCCAAAAAATGGAATGTGACCCACTCCCCTACGCTGGTGATCGCGCCGGAAAAATTTGCCATCCATTGGCTCGGGGCGCCCATGGGTGAAGAGGCCCGCACCTTTTTGGAGATATTGATTCTTATTGGTCTGGGACAGAGCCAGCTGAGCGATCAAGCCTTAAAAGTTTTAAATAAAATTGATGCGGACAGACATATCAAAATTTTTGTCAGCCCAACCTGTCCGTACTGCCCCCAGCAGGCCATTAACGCGGTCAAGGCTGCAATTGAGATGCCGGATAAGATTTCTGTGGAGATTATCGATATCCAGAGCGAACCGGAGCTGGCCGATCAGTATTCAGCCCAGAGTGTTCCCCAGGCATATGCCAACGATGTCCTGATCGGTCAGGGCGCTCAACCGGAAGAGGTGTTCATTCTGTCGCTGGAAAAATTAGAGGCTCAGACCATATTTATCCCCGACAGTGATGCCGAGCTGGTTGAAACAGATTTGTTAATAGTCGGCGGCGGGCCGGCCGGATTGACTGCCGGTATTTATGCGGTTCGCAGTGGTTTGCGCACGGCCATTGTCGAGCGCGACGCGCTCGGCGGGCAGGTCGCCACCACCCCTATTGTTGAAAACTACCCCGGTTTTACGTCGGTGGGCGGCAAATCACTGGTGGATATCATGGTCAGCCATGCCCCGCAATATGTTCAGATTTTTCAGGGAGAAGCGGTGGTGGAAATAAAGTCCGGTCCGCCATTTAGCGTCAAAACCAACCGTCGGCAATTTAATACCAAAACGGTTCTATTGGCCACCGGAGCCAGTCATCGGCATTTGAACATTCGCGGCGAAAAGCGCTTGGCCGGCAGGGGGGTCAGCTATTGCAGTACCTGCGACGGGCCGCTGTTTAAAAACAAAAAGGTAGTCATGGTGGGCGGCGGCAACAGTGCTGTGACTGAAGCCTTGCACCTTTTCCACATGGGTATCGATGTTACCCTGATCCATCGGCGTGACAAGCTGCGCGCACAGGAATTTCTAGCCCAACAATTATTTGACAACAATATCCCTGTGCTGTGGGACACCGAGGTCAAAGAAATTCGCGGCGAAGAGCGGGTCAGCGAAGTGCTGCTGGTCAACAACAAAACCGATAAAAAAACCGAATTTAAAACCGACGGCGTCTTTATCGCCATCGGCTATGAGCCGGCGGTGGAACTGGCAGAGACGTTTGGCCTCAAAATAAATGAGGACGGCTATATCCAGCAGGACGGCAAGCACCGTACCACCATTCCGGGCATATATTCAGCCGGAGACGTAGAAGGCGGTTACAAGCAGATCGTCACCGCATCAGGCCAGGGCGCTGAAGCGGCCATGACCATTTTTGAAGATCTGATTAATCCGTATTGGCTGGATGGGAAACAGAATTAAGAGGTGACGGTAAAATACACGGGATGAGCGTTGACCGTAGCATTGCTCAGCTTTAAATGTTAATATTTAGAATTATGGATTAGCATATTGATGACTAAAACAAGGCAGGGTCCAAACGATCCTGCCTTGTTTGTTTCTTCATCCAGTTAAGCCAAGGCAATTTGTTTGACATCAAACGGGATTGTGAATATTGTTTTTTGGCTTGCGAAGGTCCCCCTCAACAAACCTACCACGCACAAGCATTGCCTTATCAACGCTCGGAGGAGAGATATGCAGCACAATCTTACAAAAATCAGCTTTCTAGTGACGTTCATTTCAATTGGGCTACTGCTAGTATTGGCGGAAATTCAGGCCCAACAAAGTACACCTGCCACAGTAGCGACCGCTACATCCAAAAGCCTAACCATCGATGCGCTCAAAAACCGGCGGGCAGCCATTGACAAAATGACAGATATCGATGCGACGCTTAAGGCCGAAAGCCTTAAGTTTCTTGATAATGCGATGGCGGATCTTAAATTGGCCGACGGATTTAACACCAAAGCACAGAACCTGTCTCAGCAGATAAAGACAGCCCCCGGACGCTTGAAAATTTTACGCCAAGAGTTGAGAAAGCCGCTCCCAACCATTGAACAGATAAAAAATAAAGCGCAGCAAATGGACACTGCGGCTCTTGAACAAAAGCGCAACCTGGAGGAAGCCGATCTGGCCAAAGAGAAAGGCAAGCTGCAAGAATTGAACGACCGTCTAACAACCGAAAATAACACCATCAATCAAGCATCTGAAAAAATGGTGGATGCTACCAGGCGTCTCAATGAGCTTCAGGCAGATCTGACGACTCTGAACGATGTTGCCGAAGACGATATTGGCAACTATACCAGAATGCTCAGCCTTCAGTCTGAGCGTCAAAAATTAAGAGCCGAGAGCGAATTTAACGAGCTGCGAAAGCAAAGCCACAATTTGCTGGTCGAGCTGTTTGGTATGGAAATCGACGTCGCCCAGAAAGCAGTGCAAAGCCGCTCGACACTGTTGAGCGTATGGCAGGCCGAAGTTCAACAACGTCGTCAGCAGGAAGCCGCTCAGTCGCGACAAGATGCTCAGGATGCCATGGGCCTGACACAAACGCTGCCCAAAATGATCCAGGATCAGTTTGATCTCAATATTGAGCTGAGTACTGAGTTGGAAGAGATCACCCGGGAAGAGGCCACTCTTATCCAAAGGTATGAAGATTATCAAGCCCGCTTAAATGCGCTGGAAACCGATCTTGCTACAATTAAAAAAAGATTTGAGTTGACCCAGCTCAGCGAGACCATGGGACTGGCGATGCGCAAAAAACGTTTAAACCTGCCTTCAGCCGATCTGTATATTGCGGATGTTGAGGCCCGTGAGAGCAGAATGAGTGAAATCAGTGAAAAACTGATTGACTTGGATGAAATGTTGCGTGAATTTTCATCCCCCACAGCGCTGGTTCAACGTCTGGTGGGTTCGGTCAGTTTTCTTTCGGATGTTGATCGCCAATCCTTTGATCTGAAAATTCAGGAATTGATCGCCAATCGCGTCGAGATCCTCGAAAAATTGAAATCCGGCTACAATCGGATCTTCAGGCTTTTGCAGGATATTGAGTTTACAGCCCAGACCATCGTTGTCACCACTAAAAATTTTGGTGAATTTCTCGACCGCCATCTGCTCTGGATTCGCAGCTCCAAATCATTAAGCCCAAATGATCTGCTTAATGTAAAAAATGCTATCGGGTGGTTTTTTGGGCCCGATGGCTGGCGTCAAAACTGGCAGGATTTAAGGCGTTCGCTGCAGCGTCACTGGTTTTTATGGTCGATCGGAATCATCATCGCGCTGGTTCTGGTGTTGGCCAGGCAGCGGGAAGTCGGAAAAATAAGCGAAATTAACGCAAGTGTGCAGCAGCACCCTTTACAGGATTCGATCTCCCTGACGCTCAAAGTACTATGGCTGACCGTGCTGCTGGCCACTGTCTGGCCTTTCATCATGGCGTGTCCGGCATTCGTGATAACCAAACTGGCGCAAACCCAGCCCCATACCCGAGGGGCGGCCGGCGGCCTCTAACAGACCGCCGGCCGCCCCTCGGGTATGAGGCTGGGTTTGCGCCAGTTTGGTTATCACGAATGCCGGAAATGCCATGATGAAAGGCCAGACAGAGGCCAGCAGCACAGTCAATCCCAGCACTTTCAACGTCAACGAGATTGAGTCCTGCAACGGTTGTTGCTGCACAC
>JAAUYK010101585.1_pt1 | contig 12005 bp, 6 predicted proteins | sample 7278021 | NCBI WGS metagenome assembly JAAUYK01 (sample SAMN14350223, study PRJNA611818) | marine sediment metagenome | isolation source: surface marine sediment (1.8m) | place: French Polynesia: Moorea | collected 2018-08
AGTATGCGCAGCTGAGAAATTTCGTTGCCGTGCGTCATCGCGGGCGGGATTTGCCCCCACCGGCGGCCGGATTACCGAACTGGATAAACACGGCCAAAACCGACCGGGATGGTTGCACGTAGCTAGCTCGCCTCAGTGCTCCCCAGCTCCGTCTATCTAAGTACTCGACGAGAGTAATTAATTAAATGGGCGTTGAGGGATGGATGGGCTCTCGCGGTAATGAAATCAAAATTCCGCCCGCGTACTCTATCTAGCTAAGGGCAACTAACAGGAAGGAGGAAATGGGGTGAGTTTGTTGCGAGCATTCGCGTGGAAAGACCCAAAGTTTTAGTTTTCGGCTTCAAAACACTGATTGTGGCGCTTTTTCCGTTGCTCTCTCTCTCTCCAAGCTTATGTCGGCCGGAGTGGAGTGAGCGGGTCCCTGGAGTAATTTTACGATCGCCATAAAGCCGAGATGGAGAAAAGAAAGATGCCACTGGACGGACGGACAGGAAGAGAGACCTGGCTCCCTGTCGACGTTGAGGGAAAAGACAAAAGATTGGGGATATCGTTTCGGACGATGACGCGTTCTTATATCGCTAGAAAATTTTTGCCGGCGTCTCCATCTAAACAAACAGAATCTAGCAACGTAGTAGCCAAAAGTGGCGGCGGATCGAGAAAGTCAATAAACGCTGCATTCTGGGGACATGTCCAAGTGGCGGTATTTCTTTTTTAAGCTTCGGGGCTCGTTTAATGGCTTGATAGCCGCCCGAGAGGAGAGGACAAACAATTCATCGACTTGAACGCTTCCATGCTATAAAATTAGGCAGCCAAATCATGACCACAAATCCACACAGCCATATTCTTCGTTCCGCATGCACAATATTTAAGGCAACTGGCCGAGCGGCCGGTTGTTCTAGAGCGGTTTATTAGCGAGGCTTAATTTGCAGACCGCACACTCATTCGCAGGAGAAACGTCCTCATATGCGGTAAACTTAAATATTAATATTTTAGACTTAGTAGACAATTTCTTCTTTTTCGCGTGTTTACTGCATACAGCAAAATGTAGAATAGCAACCCTGTCCGGGGTTGGAGGGGAGCAGAGCTAGACAGGGAAACCGCAGGACGGCCATATAAACGACCGTATTTGAACGCCGCCGTGGCGAACTAACAGCATGGAGAGAGAGAGAGAAAAAAGTAATGAAATATCTCCATCAAGGGCTGGCATTCTCTCTCGCTCTCTCTCTCTCTCTCTCCCGAACAATGTGCAATGCGGGCTGGTAGTATAAATTTTGTTTTGACAATCGCTGTCATGGCTGATATATGTGCCGGCTGGCTGCAAGAGGGCAAAACTCACTCCCAGTCAGTGAGTATACCATATAGGCAAAACAAAATGCTGGCTCAGACAGAGAGAGGTCTATCGAGGTCATTTCGTAGATATCGGTATTCAGCTTCATGTTCGTAACTTCTTCTTATGCATACCATTCTTCATTGAAGCTAGGGCGCTGCTTCGTCTTTGAAAATCATGCTCCCATTGTAGATGTCCAGTCATGCGATTCTGTCAGACGGGCGGCCCGCCTTCCTCGCAAATGAATACCATGATACCTTGTCAATCAACGCCAGAGGCCAACGGACGTGAAACTAAAAGGGTTTCCAGATTGCTTCGAACGAAAGAAGGCCATAGAGCAGGAGCCCCTTCACTAAGCGCTTAGCGATTGACCGTATGCGTCCCCTTGCCTTCATTCTACGTTGAATTGCAGCCGGCAAAAAGACGGTACTCATTACGCTGTTTACAGGCTTATACCGGCCCGGCAGGCGGACGGACGAACGAACAGACAGGCCGAAGTTTTTTACGCATGGAGCGGCGACAAAAAACAGCGAATCAAATTCCTCGTCCGACTGCTCCTCTTGACGGCCTGCTGGCCGCCGCCTACCAGAAAAGATCGAGCTGTTGGAAGGAAGGAAGGAACGAAGCTTGAACTCTCCGTACAGAAATTCATGTCCGGTATGAGGCTAGCCATACAGAATGTGTAGAGAATGGTAGTTCGTGGAGGTAGAAGGGTAAAGAAATCACAATCGATGAAGCGTTATGAATCAAGCAAGATCGAGCGTCTGGACGGCTAATCCGGATTTGTCGGCACTCCTGTGGAGATCGAGTGAAGCAGAAGTCACCAGGGGGCACTTTTTTACCCGTGTTCAATTCTGAACGTGTTCGTCGGTAGCGCGTAGCAGACAACATATGAACTAACTTTTACTCCTGGTAATGAAAACTGCCTTCATCTGTCCAGTCACTTTTCCTCCCGTAGGAAAAAGGCGCCACCCGCGGAGAGAGGACTCCGTAAACGGATAGACTTAATTTTTCTAGGACATTCACAACACGGGAATGAAAATTCCTCAACTATGGTCGTAATATCGAAAAGTTGGATGCATGAGAAACACTCAGAATTTCTTGCTCGCTCTCTCTATCGGCTTGCCTCAGCGGCTCATATTTTAATCCCCTTCTCGACAAAGGGAGGACAAAAGCAACAGGTCAGGGGCCCCAAGTATGAAGGTGTGAATTAAAGCAAATGCCAGCTTAGATGGCTACTACAATCGCTTATACGCAAACTTAGATATTTTAGTGAGCTTTTCATACGTACGTATGTGAATGCCTCCTGCTGGCTCCCGCAGCCGGCTTGTCAAGAGAATGATAAGACGGAAGTGGATTGTCTGTCCGACGCTTGTCTGTCCGTCATTGCAGCAACCCGGGCGATCAGTTCAGTATATACTATATGAAATAGATGGAGGATACTACGCGCGGCTGTGCAAAAACTTTTCTGACGGCCGATGCACCGAGAAGGGATGGAGCTGGCGCGCTTGTATGATTTTCCCATTAGCTCGATATGTGCTGCTTTATTAAGCATGGATCCGGCCTGCGCGCTCTCGATCCCTCCCTTATTCCGAACTGCGGCGGCTCACGCGACATATATCACATAAAACACACGTACGACAGTTGAAGGAGGAAAGGAGGGGATCGAAAAAGAGGGACGAGGGAAGGGAGCGCATTTTACAGTTTACCGCCCACTGCACTGCACAGTAGGTACAAAATAAGTACGTTCAGAGCACCGGGACCATTAGCCAACTCATCCGCAAAGCCCGGCCTCGCTCACTCGGAGAGAGGGACGTATCTACCGCTGCCAACTTGCATACAGAGAGGAGGGAACCCGTTTCAATTTTAAAAATTGAAGACCCGTCTAGCTGAGCGCGCGGTCGACTCCAAGAAAGGAGAAAAACTCGCGGCGGTGGGAGCAAAAAAAGTTCCTGATGTCGCACTGGCTCGCGGCGAAGCTATGCACTATTAATGGCATCTCTCGTGTAACAGTATTTCTGAATAGTATAGCTAGTGCGTTAATTCTACGAAAGTAGTGGGAACGCGATTATGTACGTAGAGCCGAGGGGAAGTCAATTTCACCCTAGACACGTACGTTCCGTTTCTTGCATTTCACCCTCTGTGTCTCCCACTCTCTCTCCCGAAAGTTATGCCACTCTAGGGGACACTAGCTTCGAGGTATTCCCCGGCCCGCGAGCAGACAGCTGGCATCGGCTTTCAATGTTTCAATGGAAGTATGCAGGATGGCTGGCTGGATGCCCTTTAGTTTAATGAATGAGCACGCTCAATTAGCCCAACCCGTTAACAATGACTGCTTCGGCGAATGATATTGTATGTAGAACTTGGATGCTGAGCCCCCTGCTTTTGTGAGGTTAATTTTGGCAGAGTGCCGTCTCCAATTCCGCCTAACTCTCTCTCCCATGGCTTACTTCTTCCCTTCCCCGTAGCTCTAGTTCCGCTACTCCCTCACTCTTTCTCATTGTCTCCGAGCCACGTTAATTGTGTCGTGCAAAAGTTATACCCCGAGCTGCAAATTGGACGGACGAGAAAATCTTTTCCGGAAAGAAGAGAGCGGTTGTGCCAGAAGAAGGCATTATACGAATCGCGCAGCTAGAGGTTTGTGACACAGCTGCCAAAGTAAGGAGCCGTGCTCTCTAACGAACGAGCTCGAGCTAGGGTTGAATTAGCCCTGGCCGTAACTCCAAACAGATCGATATAGCTGCCGCCGACTCGCTGGCTGTTTATGCTGCCGGCCGCGAATAGGGTTGACAGGACAGAAGCTAGGTGCATAGTTTACGAGTTTCAAAAAGTAACACCTAAAGTATACCGTCTGCTAAACCCTTAGATACATTTTACGCTAGATACGTTCACCCCTGATAGCAACGGCAGCCCATCCAGTCGCGGCACATGCAATCCTGGCATTGATGGAGGAGCATCCATCGGAGTCGCAGAACATGAAATTACGTACGCGTGGCCGCCGCGCTGCGTCTATCTCCCTCCCGGCCACGCATGTCTCGCCCACACGCGAAATTATTTCCCGGGCCACCGGAGAGTTTGTCAGAAATGAGCGCGCTCTCACGCTCGCATACGACTTGCACCTGCAGACGTCCGTCCGGCCGTTTGTCATGAAGGAAGCCATCACTTTCAAATTGAGATCCTGTAATAGAGCATAGACGCGAACGGACGCGGTAATGAAGGGTTTCTCCATCGTCCGTTCAGCCGTTCGGCAGTCCCTTTTGGCAGTTCCAGTCCTCCAGCTCTCTTTCCCGGCCCCCGGAAGCACGTTCGTTCGTGGTACGATTCTGTGTCACGAAAGCACGGCCAGCTCTGGACCGCCGGACAGCAGGGCTGGGAAGGAGGAAATCCGTACGTCGTTGCTTTTTCATTTTCCTCGCTCTCTCTGCCTCCCCCTTTCTCTATCCCCTCCCCCCTCCGACTGGTGTCTACGTACCTTGACATCCGGTTCGGGACCGTGGAGAGAAGTTTGACCGAGCAGCCATATGCAATAGAAGCCCGAACTCTAGTGACAGTTTACGCGTCCAACTGTATGTATATCCAGAAATGTTATAAATTTTGAATAAAAGAGGAAATGTATCCCGCTAGTGTCTTCCTCGAATTGTTTGTGGGCTTTGGGCCGGAGCAACGTTGTGCTATCGGTGTCGTGAACAGGAGAGAGACAGTCCGTCAGCGCTGTTGCGGTCTGACCGCTAGCCACGAGGGCGCCGATGACTGACTGCCGGATGACAGACAGACAGACAGACAGGTCGGCAAGCAAAGTAGGCAGGTCGATCAGTTTGCGGTCCGAGTGAGAAGCGGGGAGAGGGTGGGGACCGAAAGACAAAACTTACAAACAAAACTGCATGATGGATGGACAGAGATTAACGATCGAGAGTGCAAGCAGTTGCATAGCCTGCTTCATGTTCTGAGAGTCTTTTCATCAATCGTCTATAGATTGGAACTTGGAAGGATTATGGGCGCACGGAATCCGTTCGTGGGACCATACACATGTTCGGCACCCTGCCGTCTTGATCTCTCCATTCTTCCCCAATGAGACAGCAAAAAATCGCTTCTCTCCACACTCGGGGTGCTATTCTAGCGTACGTTCGAGAATCGGGTTGACACAGACCGGGGGGATCGAGACACTTTAATTGGATGCGCTACACCAAATTCTATTGCAACAACGTTTCTAGATATACGTATTAACGTGTAAATCAGTCCAACAATGTTTTAAGCAAAATGCTGGCTGGCACTTCCACTTCCATTCATATTTCTCTCTTGCTCGGTCTCTAGGCGATAACATCTCATACGCCGGCCCGGAGAAAGGGCGGACCGGTCGAATACAAGTGCCAGGGGACTGATTTCGCTCTCTGATATTAAGTCTTTAGGGTTGACTTGAACATGTCAGAAAGGTATAGCTATAAGTTGAGCTTCCTTTGATAAGCCATGTCGTAGTATGTACTGCATGTGCCAGAGGGCGACGAAAGATATTGATCGGCGCCGATGGGTTTTGATTCACCGAAAAATGAGTGGAACAATTTATAGCCTCGTGGAAAGGATGAAAGAAAGGGGAAGGGGGAGAAAGAGAGACGGCAGCTAAAGATAAGGAAGGAGTGGAGGACTTGCATTCTACGTCCATCTATTGTACACCGAAAATACTTTTGCAGGCGTGAGAAAGTACGTATACCGTATAGTGCAACGTTGCATAAAGTGCATTCGATGCACATGAGAAGGGGTCGAGGAACATGCAAGCATAACATGTTGAAAGATGATTTGCTACAACTGAAGAGACACATTCCGATCTCATGACGGAGCTCTCTCATCCTTGTAGTAATTGCATATTTTGCTGGCCGATCCGGGACGATCCGGATTTAAGATGAAACGAGGCGAGCGTTCTCATTACATCGTTAGTCGATCTAAGTCTTTAAGTCTGAAACGCATTGGACGGACGCGGTCGACATCAGACATGCGCGTGTTGAGGATAATCCCAATCGAAGCTTCGTCCCTCCTGCTGAGATGAGACGGTGGGGCGAATGGGAACATGATTCACTTTATGTGGATTGCATAGTTTGAACATTTCGCGATCTTACATTAAATTTTATCTTTTTGATGTGGCCGGGAAAAAAAGTCTGAATAGTGGTTGTTATAGTCCGTATATGTGTATGCCGTCTGTCCCGTGCGCCCGTCCGTCTGCGACAGGACAGGGTGAATTGACACGTGCACGAGTAGTGAGCCATCGTTTCCTTTCCCCCGGCGACGCACATACACAGACACAACTACAGCAGCTATATAGCTCGATCTCCATGTGTTCGGGTAAGCCGCCGGAGAGCGCCGATCAGACGGACGCGACGGGGACGCGAGCACGCACATACGGGGAAGGAGGAAACACTGCAGTACTGATAAGGAAGGGACTTTGAATATCGCTTTTTCGTGTGCCGTACCATGTTCGCATTCTAAATTAGTTTGCTCGCACTTGGCAACTGCCCGGGTTTAAATGTCTGAGTCTGGCTGCGATATGCTATTTACTGGCTGCTGCCACACGCGCGCGCTCATCTGTGGGTCGGTCGGGCAGGCGGGGAGGGACAGCTAGAGATCCGAACGTACGTCGTGTGCAATGTGTCTCACATAAGCCCGGCTGTTAATTCTACGCATGAGCGATTGCAGAATGACACACTGTTACACAGCTACTATATGTAAGACTTTTCAAGGCAAAAATTGGCGAAGGAATAGTAATGTCGGAAGAGGTGACAGCTACCAGTGCTGAATGCTAATTACGTACTGGCGGACAAAGGAGCTCGTTAGCGACCTGAGTATAATACGTACTCAACAAACAAGCACCGACCGACTCGGTTTTGTTTCTTCTCAGCAGCGAGCGAGGCGACAAGTCTCTAATTTTGTCGTCAGGTACGTCGGCGTCGGTCCGCTCTTTTTGTCGCAATCATCTTGTCTCGAGGAGGGAGGCAGGGAGGAGACAGCGGACCATTCAAAGGGGTCAGGTCAGAGACACAAAAATGAGATGATGGTAGGAGGAGGACAAGATGAGATTTTTGCGGGAACTCATATCACAAGTATTCCCATCCAAAAGTCCCTCGAGCAGAGTATCCTTCCTCGGACCCATGCGTATTTAATCCCTACCAGCGTTGGTATTGATTATTCATTTGGCAGAGTGGATGATGCTAGCTGCTAACGCGTACACGTACTTCTATTCTTTCTGTATCTGGTTGTGACAGCTGGCAAACAATGTGCTCTCTTTTGATACAAGAGCCGCGACTGCACGACTACGTAGTCCTCTCGCTCACCACCTCACCAAAATTTAGTTGGTGAGATTTTTGTGAAATTTCCACCGCCATGAAGCCAAGACTGATCTCTTCTCCGGCTGCTATGCTCCGACGAAACGAACGAACGAAATGGTTGTTGGCTGTCAATCGCTTTGATGGATCACGCCGAGTTCGGACGGATCCACTGGGGAGAGCTGCTGCAGGCCTAGGGTTAGCATTTCGCTTTCAATGTGAAACGCAGAGAACTCAGAATATGAGATTTGTAACGGGTGCGTGGTGACAACTCTGGCCGGAGGAGGAAATGCTGCGAGAGAGCTACATGGATAGAACAAAATTCCGTCGTCCGTCCGTTGATTCACAAGTTGGCCATAATTTGGGGCCAAAGTCGCACATTCGACGAGAGACGAACGACACAGGAAACATTAGCCAGCTGATTCCATTCCAACTGCCACGCCCGCGCGTATGCATCCAGTCGCGAAATGAGCAGGCTAACGTTACGACGTTGTAACTCTGGCCGGCCGGCTGCTGAAAACGGGAAAGATCGAATTCAGTTTAATTAGCTGACCGGCTCCTGTTTCGTAGCTAGATCGAACGGGAACAGAATGGCTTCTGACACGTAGCAGAGTTGCCAGAAAAAAACGTTGCTTTGCATTTTGACGCGAACGAAACTTTGATACTTGTCCGTCCGTACGCGGTAAAAGCCGACCGCACGAAAATTGACCGCCCGCCTACTGCTGCACGGCTGAGTGCACCCGCGGTATACGTACGTAGTAATATCATCGCCCCAGATCGAGGGGACGGTCGGACCGCGGTTGTTGGTTGACGGAGGAAGGGACGAGTGACTGACTGACTGACGGGGACGTCGCGTCGTCGCTCACTTCGATCGCACCGGGGTGTTACATTGCATGCGACGATTGGGGTTCGCATATCAGCACCAATATCGAGACTTTCGAAAGAGCTAGCTGTAGCTTCAGGCACGGATTTACTTACGTGTTTCCAAAATGTTGTCGTATTTAATTTCGCATGGCAACTGCCTATCTACGTCGGCCGCTAACGAAGCGTCGGCCAGGCCAGCCGTCCAGCCGCCGGTCGCTCAGTCGGTCTACGAAAATGCAGCCAGCCAGTCCCGAAAAGCTTCTGACATGCAAGCGGAGCGTCGCCACGAGACCCGACCCGGTGTCTTCGCCGGCCGGCCGGGCGTCACGTCCACCTCACTCATCCATCCAAACTATCCACTTCCTTCCGGTGGCTGCATGGCGAAATATCTGCGCAGCAGCTGGACAACGGACGGCAATAATTAGCTCCTTCTACCTTGTCTGTCCACACCTCGGTCGACGAGACGAGACATGCAGAGATTGCACCTGGTTTCACAAAGCATGCAGGCCTCCCTCTCGTCTCTGAATCTGCTGCTTGCGCTATCACGACCTCAAATCGGCCGTCTTTCCCACAAACGGGGCAATTAAAAGCAGTGATTACGGCCAATTGGATGCGGCCGGATGGCCGGCTCTGTCCCCATCTCAGTTTTGCATTTGATTAGCATATTCCGCTGCTCTCTCGACAGCAGGAATCTTGTTGCGTGCATACAGGTCTCCGGCCGGTGCAATGCATGCTGATAATGATCGAGGCTTCTTCGTCTTCTTGGTTTACGTACAGAGAAAAACAAAACTTTTCCGGCGAGGGAGAAATGAAAGCTGCTGAGATTACAGCTAGTGAGACCATGAATTTCTAAACTCGCTGTCGTTCAGTTTTATGGCCGTATGAAGCTGCAGCTAGCTAGCTTGTACGAGGCGATCCGCCCATTTGATAATATGCAGATATCCCCTTCCAGCTTCTCCTCCTTCCCCTTTGCGTTCTTCGCCCTGCCCCGGTCCGGCGTGTTAACAGGATAGATAGCTAGGCACAGCTCCCGGACGCGGACGGCTATCGATCGACACAGGGGTTTTGTTCGGAGAAAATGACAAAGTTCGAGTGACGGAATCATCCAGACCACTGTGCATGTACTTCGTAAGCGTTGTCAATCAGTCGTGCTCATTATCATTTATATGCATGCAGCGTTAATCTCCAGTGACTCAGCTACGTAGAAGCGGGTCAATCAGAAGATTGGCCAAGTGTTGACAGTAGAGCAACGTATGTCCGTCCTACCTGTTTAGCGCGTCAACGAACCTCAAGTCTGTGGCGATGTCGAGCAGTCGGACTCTGCAGTTGACAGCGGCCGGCGAAAGAGATCTCGATCTGCGCTCCTCCCTCAGAAGTCGCCTCTTTGCGGCGCACTTTCTGCACTTTTTCTTCACCGATGAGTCTCCGTCTTGCGATAACTTTGCTATTGCTCCGTTCTTCTTCCGCCTCCGCCTCTGCTTCTGTCGCCGCCTGCACCTGTTCCTGTCCAGCCGGGACTGCCCGCACCTCACGTTGCTGCTGGAGCTGACCTCGTTCTCCTCATTCGCACCTCTTTCTTCGGGTTCGTGATGGTATTTGATTTTCGGCGCGGTGAACCCGGCGGCGGAGCCAGAACAAACATCGGCGCCGGGTTTTAGCGATAGGTCGTCGAGCAGGGTGGCCAGGTTGCCCTCGTAGTTCCGAACAGGGTCCTTTGTTCTCTCCTCTATCACAGGCTCGTCAACTTCGGCGCCTTCTTTGATCTCGATGTCGCTTTTGAACGGGAATTCGAGACTCTCGGGCGGGTTGAAGTAGTTCCGCAGGAAGACGTTGGAGTGCTCGGTCTGCCCGATGTCGGGAACGGGCGACACGGTGACCACGTCGATGATTTCCTCCTCGTCGACAACGTCCACGTTGAGTTCTAGGGCCTTTCCCGGGACGACCAGGGTGGTGTCGATCTCCTCGATCGCCGTATCAATAGTTGTAAGAAAGTCGTCGCTGAGGTTACTCTGGTCAGACGCTGGATCTTGACAAACTTTCTCCATCTCGACCGATAGCGCTATAAAGGCCTCTTCCTCCTCCTTAGCTTCGTCAGGCATGTCCTTGGCAGCGTCAACAGCCTTGACCTGCACTCCTTGGTCGACCTTATCCAACTTACGTTTCGAGCTTAAAACGATCACCTCTGTTGATTCTGCTGTATCCCTTTCCTTGCGTTCGGTGATCGAGGCCCCAGAAGATTCGGACTCTTCTACTACAGGCTTCGAAGCTTCCTGGTTGGTGGTTTCTCTACTAGCTTTTGTCTTCTTGTCACCTTTTTCCACCCTCTTCGAGCACACGTAAATCACATCGGTTGATTCCTTTTCCTTCACCTGTTCCTCCTCCTCCATGCCCGTATGTTGCCGCTTCTTTGCAGCGAAGTGCTGACAGAGACGAAGGAAGCCCACCATCGTTGAGGCTAGACAGCACTTTCACGTATTCGCCAGCTATTTCCGAGAAGTAATCACTTCAGATGAACACAATTTACTGTAGAGCCGTCCACTTTAGCATGGCCTCCGGCGGTCACATTTTGCGAATTCAACAGCTCGATCGCCAGTCGCGTCTCTCCGACAACGGACCAATGCCGACTGTCTTTCGTTCGTCACCGTGAAAAGAGGGTGGTTGTCATTTTCTGTCTGCTTTTGCCTCCGCCGTCGCCGGTGTTTACTGGGTGGAGAGAGTACAGTGCATCTTGGATCGAGCGCGCGCTCGGTCAGTCGGAGCGAGCGCGCTCGGTCGCACCCTGGAAACGCGCTCGAAATAAAAGTACGAATGGAAACCATTACCTAGATTGCTAGATGTATGTTGCTTAACATTAAAGCTTGAATTACCGCAAGTGGCATTATTTCTTGGGGAAATTATTAGCTGTCGGCCTTGTAGCACCCTTAAAATTGAAGCAACACTTCTGAAGGAACCAACTTCAGGGAGAGCGCTGCCTCTCTCCCACCCCCGCTTGCTCCCGTCTAACGGGCTGCCGCTCGGCGAAACGCCGTTGGCGAGGCAAGCATCTAGGAGAGCCGCCGGTTGGTGGGTGGCCGAAAGATAAAGAGAGGAAGGAAAGGGGAGGAGAAGGAAAACAAGGCTTGCCCTCGCACTCGCAGTCTCTCGGAGGGCTGGTCTCCCTTCATATACGAATGCGTATGAACGCTAGATTATGGGAAATCCCGGCGAAAAAAACAGGGAGAAAATTATCGACTCCGACAGAACAGAGCTTTTCCCCTTTTGATCGCGAGCGAGAAGAGAAACGGACCGGCGGCAATCCAGTAGCGGTTTCGCCAAGTACCAATATCAACTTTTCGATGCTACATTGATGCCTAATAAGCAACTTAAAACTAAGCTTAGGTATGTTTGACATTCGTGTTTGGTTTATCTGGGCAAAAAAGCCGATATCATACGATACCGTTTCTGTCCGCCTGCACGTCCGTAGGACTCGTGGTCGCTCGCTCGGTGCATCATTTATCATGCGGTTA
>JAAUYK010081146.1_pt1 | contig 12003 bp, 10 predicted proteins | sample 7278021 | NCBI WGS metagenome assembly JAAUYK01 (sample SAMN14350223, study PRJNA611818) | marine sediment metagenome | isolation source: surface marine sediment (1.8m) | place: French Polynesia: Moorea | collected 2018-08
GACCGAACTGCTGTGAGGTGCTTCACTCCCGCCCGGAGAAAATCGACCCCGCCCATCCGGCGAAGCTCGGAACGGTCGCCGGGTCGGGGGGCGGCTGGAGGCCCCCGATCACGCCGGGCATCCTCTCGCGGTGAGCCTCTCGATCCGGCTGGCGCTGCGGGAGATCCGCAACCACCCCCGCTTCTCCGCCTTCTTCACCTTCAATCTGGCGCTGGGCCTGACGGGATTCGTGGTCCTGGACGCCTTCGACGCCTCCATGCAGCGGACCCTGACCGGCCGCTCCCAGGCCTATCTGACGGCCGACGTGGAGGTCTCCTCCCCTCGGCGCCTCGAGGCCGCCGAGCGGGCGGCGCTCGACGCGGCGGCCGGCCCGGGAGCGAGAATCTCGCGCGCCGTGGAGCTGTTCTCCATGGCGGGCGGCAGCGCGCGGGCCCGATTGACCGCGCTGAGCGCCGTGGATTCCGCCTTTCCGCTCTACGGGAGCCTGGTGCTGGACGGCGCGGGGCCGGTGGGGGCCGCCGAGCGCCGCGCCCTCGAGCAGACGCCGGGAGTGTGGGTGGACCCCGTCCTGCTCGCCCAGCTCGGACTCGACATCGGCGACGAGGTGGCGGTCGGCAGCGCCCGATTCCGGATCCTCGACACCGTGGCGCGGGACGGGGGGCGAGCGACCAGTGGCTTCTCCATCGCGCCGCGCCTGTACCTGGCGCGCCAGCACCTGGCGGAGACGGACCTCCTGGGTCTCGGGAGCCGGGTCCGCCATCGGCGCCTCTACCGTCTCGCCGAGGGAGCGGACCTGGACGCGGCGGTGCGGGCGATGCGCCGGGCCAGCGCCGACCCCCTGCTGCAGGTCCGATCCCACGAGGACGCGACCCGGGACCTGGCACGCACCTACGGACGCGTCGCGCGCTACCTCGGCCTCGTGTCCCTGATCGCCGCCTTCCTGGCCGGCCTCGGCTCCGCGTACCTGTTCCGGGCATTCCTCACGCGGCGCCTTCGCGAGGTCGCGATCCTGCTGAGCCTCGGGGCGACGCGCCCGCGCGCCCAGTTGGTGTTCGTCGCCCAGCTCTGGCTGCTGGCCCTCGCGGCGGCCTCGATCGCGGCTGCGCTCGGCGCCGCTCTGCTGCCGGCGGCCGCGCGCCTCGCGGCCCCGCTCCTCCCCGGCTCGTTCGCGCCCCGCGTGGGCTGGGAGACGCTCGGGGCCGCGCTCCTGCTGGCCCTGCTCGGCAGCACGGCGGCGTGCCTGCCCCTGCTGCATCGCATCCGCAGCCTGCGCCCGGCGCAGCTGTTCGCCGAGCACGCGCGACCCGCCCTGCGCGGAAGCGCGGCCGGCGCGCTGCTCTGGCTGCCCGCGCTCGCGCTGTTCTGGTCGGCCTCGGTGTGGCGGGCGGGGGATCTCCGGGCCGGCAGCCTGTTCGTGGCCGTCTTCGGCGTGGCGCTGGTGGGACTCGTCGCGCTGGGGCAGGGCGCCATCCGAGCCCTGGCCTCCGTTCCCCCGCCCCGGGGACTGGGGGCGCGGCTGGCGCTGCGTCGGCTCGCGCGCAGCCCCGCCCACAGCTTCGCGGCCGTCGCGTTGTGCGCGCTGCTGGTGAGCCTCGCGCCCCAGCTCCGCGCCGCCCTCGACCGCGACCTGGAGCGGCCCGCGGAGGACCCGATCCCGAGCCTGTTCCTGTTCGACATCCAGCCCGATCAGGTCGAGCCCCTCTCCGAGCTGGTGGCCGGCCGGGGCGCCCGGTTGGATCGGATCTCGCCGCTGGTGCGCGCGCGTCTCGACGCCATCAACGGCGATTCGGTGCGCGAGTCACCGTCCGAGGAGCCGCCGTCCGCTGCGACGCGTGCCGTGCGAAGCGCCGACGCCGAGCGCCGTCGGCTCCGATCCCGGCGCTACAACCTCACCTACCGCGCTGCCGACGCGAGCGGAGAGTCCGGGGACGTGCTCCGGGCAGGCCGTCCCTTCGCCGGCAGCTACGACCCGGCGGGACAGGGCGCGGCCGAGCTCTCCCTCGAAGTCGACTTCGCGCGTCGGCTCGGAGTCGGGCTCGACGACCGGCTGACCTTCGACGTGCAGGGCGTCCCCGTCGAAGGACGCGTCGTCGGCCTGCGCGAAGTGCGCTGGACCAGCTTCCAGCCGAACTTCTTCGTCGCCTTCCAGCCCGGCGTGCTCGAGCCCGCGCCGAAGGTGTTCGTCGCCTCGGTCCCGCAGCTCCCGACGGACGCGCGCGAGTCGCTGCAGGCCGCGATCGTCGCCGACTTCCCGAACGTGTCCGCGGTGGACGTGACGCGCGCCGTGGGTCGGCTGCTGGCTCTGATCGAGCAGCTCCAATGGGCCCTCGCATCCACCGCCTCGCTCTCCCTGGCGGTGGGGCTGCTGCTGGTGTTCACGATCGCGCGCGACCAGGCGCGCGCCCGCCGCTGGGAGACGAACCTGCTGAAGGTGCTGGGGGCCGACCTGGGTCGGATCGCCCGCTCCGTCGATCTCGAGTTCGGGCTGCTCGGCGCGCTCGCGACCCTGGCGGGATCCGCGGTGAGCGTCCTGGCCAGCGCCGCGCTCTCGTTCGGAGTGCTCGACGCGCCCTGGACCGTGGCCTGGACACCACTTCTGTGGACGGTCCTCGTCATTCCGAGCCTGTGCGCCCTCACGGCGCGCGTCGCGACTCGCAGCGTGCTGCGCGAGCGGCCGTTGGTGCTCCTGCAGGCGGGTCCGGACTGAGTCTGCACGGAGCAGGGCGGCACCCGGTCAAGCGCTTTCCACTGGCTGCCGAAACCGCCGCGGTGAGCGAGCCGACCCCCTCCCAGCTCCGTGACGCTCCCGATCTGGAGCGGCGAGACCACATGCGGCCCGCCCCCTGGGCCGTAGTCCTGGACACGTCCGGCTCGATGCGAGGCATGGCGATCAGCCGACTGAACGCCGCGCTGCGGGCCCTCGAACGCGATCTGAACGGCGATCCGGCCGCCCACGGCCGCGCGGAGTTCCTCGTCATCCGTGCGGGGGGCTTCGGTCGTCCCGAGGTGGTGCGGGACTGGAGCGACGCACTCGACTTCCGGGCCCCCTCGCTCGAGGCCCACGGCGTGGCGCCGCTGGGGAGTGCGATGGCCCTCGCGCTGGACCGCGTCGCGAAGCGTTGCGCACGCTACGAGCAGTGCGGTCTCGACTTCGATCGGCCTCGCATCGTGCTGGTGGCGGACGGCGGGCCCGAGGACGAGGGTTGGGAGCGCGCAGCCGAGCGCTGCCGCGAAGCGGAGCAGCAGGGTCGCGTCGAGATCCTCGTTCTCGGAACCTCGGAGGCGGACTTCGACGCCCTGGCCCGCTTCGGACACCACCCCCCGCGACGGCTCGTCGGGCTGCGCTTCGAGGCGTTCTTCGCCTGGATCGGCTGCTCCATCGGAGCCGTCGAGACGCCCCCATCCTGCGGCTGGACCCTGGATCCCTAGCCCGCAGTTCCCCTGGGGACGGCGAGGAAATCGCCCGACCCGTGCGAACGGATCCGAAGCCTCGTTCGTCTAAGAAACAAGCCGGGGGGAGAGACCCCCGGCGGGATCGAATCGACGGACCCCGGGCAACCGGGACGGGCACATACAGGGGCGCAATGGACAGTCAGCAGCTGGAACGACTGGGTGCGGTGGCGATCGACCTTCCCGATCTGCCGCCGGAAGGAGACGCGCGGGAGCGGATCCACGAGCCGCGGCGTCCTGCGTCGAGGCGCCGGGAGTCTGCGGCGGGGGTGTCACGCGACGGCTCTCGCGACGCGTCCTCGTCCGACGTGCTGGCCGCCTACCTGCGGTCGATCGGCGATATTCCGGTTCTGAGCAAGGAGGAGACCTTCGAGCTCTCCCGCATCATGGAGGCCGAGGAGGGCCGATTCCGCCGGGCCCTGGGCGAGCTGCCGGGCACGAGCCTCGCCGTCCTGGAGCGCTGGACCGCGCTGCGAGGCGCCGGTCGCGTCACCGCGTCCCACTCGAGTCACAACCGCGACGGCAGCGGACGAGACTGGGGGCGCGAGGTGGACACGCGGCTGCGCCGCCTCGAACGGCTGCTCCTCGAGAGGCCGCTGCGCCGGGCGGAGCTGGCCGCGGCGCTGAATCGCGCCCAGATCTCCTTCGAGGTACTGCGCGAGATCTACGCCGACCTGAAAGGCGCCGTCGAGCAGGCTCGCGGTCGCAACACCGCGGCGCTGCGCCGGCTCGGACTGGCCAGCCGCGCAGCGCGAGGCCGGCTGCACGACGCGGCGGAGGCGCTGCTGCGACACGACGAGGCGAAGCGGACGTTCGTCCACCACAACCTCCGGCTCGTGGTCAAGTGCGCGCGGCGCTACCGGAACATGGGCGTGGCGTTCATGGACCTGATCCAGGAGGGCAACCTCGGACTGATTCGCGCGGTCGAGAAGTTCGACCACCGACGCGGCTTCATGTTCTCCACCTACGCCGTGTGGTGGATCAACCAGTCGCTGATTCGCGTGATCCAGAACCAGTCGCGCACGGTGCGGGTCCCTTCGCACATCTGCGAGCTCCAGGTCCGCTGGCGCAACGTGGAGCGCGATCTCTCGCGCCGCCTCGGGCGTGATCCGGAGCCCGCGGAGATGGCCCGCGCGCTGGGTCTGGCGCACGAGGAGGTCGATCGCGTCGCGGCCACCATGTCTCCGATCCGCTCCCTCCACGCGCCCCTCCAGGGGCTGGACGACGTCTCCTTCGAAGAGGCGCTGCCGGACGACGAGGCGCCCGATCCCGTCGAGGAGGTCGACCGCGAGGAGATGAGCGGCGCGGTCCACGGTCTGCTCTCTTCCCTGTCGGACCGCGAGCGCCAGATCCTCGCCTGGCGCTTCGGACTGCAGGGCGACGAGTCGGGCATCACCCTCGGAGAGATCGGCGAGCGTCTCGGCATCTCCCGCGAGCGCGTTCGCCAGATCGAGGGTGCGGCGCTCGCACGTCTGCGCCACACGTCGGAGGCCCAGGGCCTGCGCTTCTCGATCGGACTGGATGCGGCGGAGTCCTGCGACTGAGCTGGCGCGGTCGTCCCGCCCGGCTCGAGGATCGGCCACGCCCAGGGGGTCGCGGAAAGCCAACCGTTGAGCGCGGTGCGGCGCGCTTCAGCGCGTCGATTCCGTCGCTCCGCGGTCGGCTGCGTACATCGTTCCGGGCTCGGGCCGGGCCTCGTGGATCCAGCCGCGCAGCTCCCGCAGCAGCGCATCCATCTCGTCGAGAAGCCGACCGTCGACGTCCCCGCGCAGCGCCTCTCGCACGGCTTCGTAGTACCAGCGCGTCTGCTCCGGGGATGCACTGAATCGCGCCAGCGTCTCGACGCCCTCTACGCGCAGATCGGCGACGAGCGAACGCAGATTGTGGAGCTTGTCGCACGCGACCACGAGCTGGGTGCGGTCGTCGGCGCTCCACAGTGCGTCGAGAAAGCGCCGCTTGCGATCGAGCCAGGGGGATTTCCTCTCCGGGGTGTCGCCCTCCAGGAGGTCGGTGCAGTGCAGCACCATGCGGGCGACCTCGGCTCCGAAGTCACGGCGCAGGGAGTCCACGCCGAGGTCGGACCCGTCCTCGAGCGCGTCGTGCAGGAGTCCCGCGATGGCCTGATCGAGGTCCCCGCCGTGCTCGAGGACGAGGCCCGCGACCTGGAGCAGGTGGCTCACGTAGGGCACCGGCCTGCCCTTGCGCGTCTGGTCAGCGTGGACCCGCAGCGCGACGCTCAGCGCGGCGGCGAGACGCCCCTGCTGCTCCGCGTCCATGCGTTCCTCCCTGCTCGGGTTGCGGTCCGGGTTGCGGTCCGGCTCGCGGTCCCGGGCGCGCGGCCGGTAGCGCGTGGCAGACACGTAGGCGGAGCATACCCGGGAGGCATCAGGGCTTCGCGTCCCCTGGGGATGTGGTAGCTTCCGACATCGCGCCGCGGTGACGAACCGTCGGCGCTAAGGCAGGCAGAGCGTCGCGCGTCTGCGTCGCCGCCGTCATGGATTCGCCACCGGAGCACCGGAGGACACGGGTGGGTCATCCCCTCATCGAGCTCGCGAGCGACCGCGAGGTGAAGCAGGCCGCCGCCTTCCGGAAGGCCGCCCAGGGCCTGACGGGAGCCGGCCTCGCAGCCAGCTTCGAGCAGGAGAAGCAGGTCGCGCCGCGTCTGCACGAGGCGGGTCGCCGCTACTTCGTGCGACGCTCGGGCAAGCCGGCGCTGGAACGTCGCGCCGGGCGGGACGAAGAGCACCTGTCCGCGGCGCTGGTTCGCCACTGCCGCGAAGGCGGCGCCGGAATTCCGCTTCCGGACGAGGGCGAGCTCGACCTGTTCGACTACCGCGTACGCATCAAGGCGACGCGGGCCGACGACCCCGAGACGAAGGGGATCGGCCGGATCGACCTGCTGGGGACCGTGACGGAGGGACGCATCGCCGTCGTGCAGCTCCGCTACGTCGCCCCGACGGCCACCCGCTGCGCGGTCGGCGACACCCCTCTGCGCTCTCTGCTCCAGGGACTCGCCTACACCGCGATCATCGCGGCCAACCGCGGCGAGCTCGAGAGCGAGATCGGAGAGCGCTTCGAACGCAGTCTGGGCGACGAGCCGCCCGCCCTGATCCTGCTCGCGACACCCCGCTACTGGGAGCTGTGCCGCAAGCGCGAGGCGCAGAAGGGCGCCGCCTGGATCAAGGAGCTCGAGCGTCTCTCGGGCGAGATCGAGACCGATCTGGGCGTGACGGTCCGCTACCTGTCCCTCGAGCTCCAGGGCGATCCGGGCTGGGACTACGCAGAGGACGGGCCCGTGCTCAGCGCCGCTCCGCGTCTGCGCCCCGCCTGGGAGGCCACCGCCGGCCGCGTGAGGCCCCGTGCCCGGCCCCGCCCGAAGCCCGCGGCCCCCGTGGAGGAAGTGGTGGAGCCGGACCTGTCGCGGCCGGTTCGCGTCTACGGGGTGAAGGAGCGTTTCGAGGCGGGCGACCGCATCCAGCATCCGACCCTCGGACTCGGCGTCGTCCAGGGCAGCGCGGGCGCCGGCAAGATCCGCGTCCGCTTCGACGACAAGACCAGCCTACTCGTCCACGAGCGCTGAGGCGCGTCGAAGTCACCTGCGAGCTCGTCATCAGCTCGGGCGCACCGTGAGCACGGGGCAGGGCGCGTCGCGCAGCGTGCGCTCCGCCACGCTGCCCAGTACCACGTGAGAGAGGCCCGTGCGGCCCCGCGTGCCCATCACGATCAGATCGCAGCCGCGCTCCAGCGCCTCGGTGCAGATCTCCTGAGCGGCCAGCCCCTCGCGCACCTCGGCCTCGGCCTCGATGCCGGCGTCGAGGAGCTTCTGGAGCTCCTGGTCCAGACGCCGCGCCGCGGCCTCCGGGATCTCCGTGAGCGTGGGGGGAGGCGGGTCGACCGTGTAGTGGGCGAACATCAGCGCCGGTGGGTGGTAGGCGTGCAGCAGCACGACCTTGGCGCCGAACTTGCGCGCGAGTCCCAGCGCCGCCTCCTGGGCGGCGTCCGAGTCGTCCGAGAAATCGACGGGAACCAGGATCGTTTCGATCTTCATCGCGACGGCGGGGCTCCTTGATCGAGAGTCAGGTGAGGGCGCTGAGATTGGCCTCGAGCACCTCGAGGAAGGTGTCGGGCTCGGGGCGCAGTCGGTAGTTGTCGGTCTGGTCGCAGAGCAGGATGCGGCCCTCTGCATCCGTGACGATCGCGGTCGGGAGCACGGTATCGCGGTCGTATCCCAAGATGCCCGCCGGGACCCCGGACGGATGGGAGATCGAGAGAGCGCGCGCCGCCTGCCCGCCTCGGTCGACCAGGAAGCGGAACGGAACGTCGAAGCGCTTCGCCAGAGCGCGGGCGTTCTCGTGCGACTGCGGGCTCACCAGCACCACCTGGGCCCCGTGCTCCGACAGCTCGCGGTATCGGTCCGCGATCTCCCGCACCTGCGCCATGCACAGCGGGCACCAGTTGCCGCGGTAGAAGAGCAGCAGCGCAGGGCGCCCGCGCAGCTCCGCCGAGGCGAAGGGTCGGCCCTCCAGGTCCTCCAGGCTGAAGTCCGGCAGGGTCTGGCCCACGCTGAGCAGGGGGCTCCGCTCGCGGCCGAGTCGCGAGTACCAGAAGATGTAGAGCAGCGTGCCCCCGAAGCTCGCGAAGGCGTAGATCACCGCAAGCGAGAGTCCCGCTCCCTGCACGAACACGCCCGAGAGCGAGAGGCAGACCCCGATCACCCCGGCCATCAGGAGATTGGGCAGACTCGCACTGGTCCGCGCCGCCCTGCCGGAGGCGAGCCAGGCCATGAATCCGAGCACCCCGGCGGAGCTCACCAGCGGCCCGAGCCACACCAGGGAGCGACCTTCGGCAGCGAGCACGGCGAGGGCGTGGACGAAGATGCCCGCCTGGACGAGCAGGAAGGGCAGGACGAACAGCGACTTGATCCGGGTCTCGAGGGGGGCCTTCCCGGACGCCGGGGGGGGCGTCGTGGGAGACGGTTGGTCGGCGGCGGATTCCGAGGCGGACTCGGACACGGATTCTCCTCTCGGCTCGCTCCGAAAACGGATCCGCTAGTGTCGGCGTTCGTCGGGTCGGCGTCAAAGGCGCTCACATCGGCTACGCTCCGCGCCCCGACTCCCGAGCGGGAGCAGCGATGAGTGATCTGCGCGGACTGCTGGAACTCCTGACCGGTGGTGCCGAGGGCGCCCGCGCCCAGGCGCGCGAGATCCTGGACGAGCTGCGCGCCGGCGGTCACCTCGACGACGCCGAGGCCGAGGCACTCGCGCGCGGCATCGAGTCCGCCGTCGAGAGCCACCGCGAGATGCTCGAGCAGCGCGTGATCGATCCGCTCCGGGGAGTGCTGCGCGGCGCCGCCGATGCGCTCTCGCGCGGCATCGCCGAGCGGGCGGGCGCGGCGGCGCCGCGCTCCGACTCGTCGCAGCGGCCCACGTCCCAGGGGCCCACGCCCCAGGGGCCCACGCCCGAGTGGCGCACGCTGCTGCGCCGCCTCGAGGCCCTCGAGGCCCGGGTCGAGCGTCTGGAGGTCGGCTCCACCGCGCCCGAGCGCGAGCCGCGGGAATCCTGATTCGTGCCCATCACCGATCTCCTCCGCATACCCCGCACCTACAAGAATCTGAGTCGCGCGCGCGAGATCCTCGCGGTGGTGGTGAAGTACGGCTGGGGGGACCTGCTCGACCGCCTCCAGCTCGAGAACAGCCTCGACCTGCTGCGCCACCGCGTGCTGCGCCGCCGCGAGCGCGAGGCCATCTGGAGCTACACCACCGAGGAGCGGGTCCGCCTCGCCTTCGAGGAGCTCGGTCCCACCTTCGTGAAGTTCGGGCAGGTCCTGGCCACGCGACCCGACCTGGTGCCCATGAGCCTGATCCGCGAGCTCCGCAAGCTGCAGGACCGCGTGCGCCCCTTCCCGCCTCACGAGGCGCGGCAGCAGATCGAGCTCGCGCTGGGCAAGCCCGTCTCCGAGCTGTTCGAATCCTTCGACGACGAACCCCTGGCAGCCGCTTCCATGGCGCAGGTACACCGCGCCGTGCTGCCCACCGGCAAGGGCAGGCTCGACGTGGTCGTGAAGGTGCGCCGGCCCGGGCTCGTCGAGGTCCTCGAGCGCGACCTCGACATCCTGCGCGGACTGGCCGAGCTCATCGAGCAGAACGTGCCGGAGAGCCGGGCCTACGGCCCGCGGGCCATCGTGGCCGAGTTCGCCCGCGCGGTGCGGCGGGAGGCCGACTTCCACAACGAGGCCCGCAACCTGCTGCGCTTCGCGGCGAACTTCGTCGACGATTCCCGCATCCGCGTACCCGAGGTCCACCTGGACCACTGCAGCGATCGCACCCTCACGCTCGAGTACATCGACGGCGTGAAGGCGAACGATCTCGCGGGCCTCGAGGCGGCGGGCATCGACCGGCGCGAGCTCGCCCGGGTCGGCGTCGACTGCGTGCTCGCCCAGATCTTCCAGCACGGCTTCTTCCACGCCGACCCGCACCCGGGCAACGTCTTCGTGCTGCCGGGTCCCGTCGTCGTGCTGATCGACATGGGGATGATGGGTCGGCTCGATGCGGAGATGATCGATCGCCTGCTGGAGCTGCTGGTGGGCGTGATGCGCGCGGATGCCGAGGGCATCGTGGGGATCTTCGCGAAGCTCGAGCTGGTGGACGAGAGCGCCGACCTGCAGCGGCTGCGCCGCGACGTCGCCGAGCTGCTCGATCAGTTCCACTCGGTGCCGATCGGTCGGGTGGACGTGTCCGTGATGCTGACCCAGCTCTTCGAGGCGATGTCGCGCCACGCCCTCACGGTGCCGCCAGAGCTCCTCCTCATGGCCAAGGCCCTCGCCACCGTCGAAGGCATGGCGCGTGAGCTCGATCCGGAGCTCGACCCGCTGGAGGCCATGCGCCCCCAGGTATTGCGCATCTACGTCGAGCGCCTGGCCGACCCGGCCTTCCTCACCCGCGATCTGCGCATCGCGCTGGACCGCTACCTCGACCTGATCTCGAGTGCGCCGCGGGACCTGAAGCGCGTCCTCTCGGAGCTCAGTCGGGGCACGCTGACCGTGAGTGCGCGCGTCGAGGAGCTCTCGCACCGCACTCAGGAGGAGGCGCGCAGCGCGAACCGCAAGGCGCTCTCCCTGCTGGTGGCGGCGGGCCTGATCGCCTCCTCCATGCTGCTGGTGGCGGGACCCGCCGGCGGCCCCGACGTGCTCGGCCGTCCGCTGACCACGCTGCTGGCGCTGGTGGGATTCGGGCTCTCCGGCGCCGGACTCTCGGTCCTGGGCCTGGGCTTCCTGCGCTCCGGCCGTTTCTAGCCCTCTGCGGAAGCCGACCCACCCTACCGTTCGACCCGCCGCTCGCCCTGCCGATCGGGAAAGGCGCCCAGGACATCGGCCAGGAAGCGCAGCACGCCGCCCTTCTGCTCCGGGAGCGAGTGGCCGAGCCGCACGATCACGGCGTCGCGCTCCGGCGAGATCACGGTGTACTGGTTGCGGTAGCCGTTGGCGGAGAAGGTCCCGCTCCCGTCCAGCGCCAGCCAGAAGTGCGCGCCGTACTCGCCGCCGGACGCCCGGGTCGGGGTGCGGGCGTAGTCGACCCAGCCCTCGGGCAGGATGCGCTCGCCCTCCCACACGCCGTCGCGCAGGTACAGGAGCCCGAAGCGGGCGAAGTCGCGCGCCGTGTCGAACAGGAACGAGGATCCGATCCAGGTGCCCGCGGCGTCGAACCTGGGGATGGCGCTGCGCATGCCGATGCGGTCGAGCAGCTCGCGACGCATGAAGTCCAGCATCCCCTCTCTTCCGCCCCCCACGCTGCGCCCCACGATTCCCGACACGATGTTGCTGGTACCGCTCGAGTAGGACCAGCTCTCCCCGGGTGCGTGCTCCGGCGGTTGGGAGGCCGCGAAGGCCGCCATGTCCTGCTTTCCCTCGCCGAAGAGCATGCGGATCGTGGACGAGCGCTGCGGGTCCTCGTACTCCTCCTCGAACGCGAGACCGCTGACCATGCGCAGCAGCTGGTCGAGGGTGATGGCGCCGCGCGGGTCGCCCGGGCCGCTCCACTGCGGGACGTCGCTTGGGGCGTGGAGGTCGAGGGCGCCGCGACCCACCCGGAGTCCCACCAGCGCGTGCAGGACGCTCTTGGCCATGGACCAGGAGGGCAGGGTGGTGTCCGGCCCGTGGGGCGGCGCGTAGCGCTCCGCCACCAGGCGTCCGCGGTGCACGACGACGACCGCGTGGGTCTCGCCGATTCCGGCCGGCGCCGGGACGGCGAAGACCCGGTCGAGCGCCGCCGCGAGGCGTACCGCGTCCACGTCCGGATCCGGCGCCCCGCCGGGCCAGGCCTCGGTGGGCCAGGGCATGTCGGGACGCTGGGCCGGAAGCGGAGGCCGCGGCGACGGAGCCATCGGCTCCTAGTGTCCTGTCCCAGAAGTTCGGCGTCGAAGTACCATGCGATTCGCGAAGCTCGAAGCGCACCGAGGAGGGACCTTTCGCCCGCTGGCAAGGCGCGCGACCGAGGCATAGCCGAAGCTACGCCGCAGGGAGCGCGGTCGACGCAGTCGACTGGAAGCCCAGCCGCA
>JAAUYK010000664.1_pt1 | contig 12002 bp, 10 predicted proteins | sample 7278021 | NCBI WGS metagenome assembly JAAUYK01 (sample SAMN14350223, study PRJNA611818) | marine sediment metagenome | isolation source: surface marine sediment (1.8m) | place: French Polynesia: Moorea | collected 2018-08
ATCGTCGCCGCCTACGTCTTCTCCTTCACGAGGGTCGCGCTCTGCCTCCTCCTGCTCCAGTACATCCCGGAGGCTCTCTTCCACGCATGCAGGTAATACATTGGCACACTCGTAATTATTCAACACTGGAACCGACACCTATGGTTTCCAGGATCCTTTCCTACGCTGACCGCGCGCATCTTGCCCGCCCGCTCTACCGCATCCACGACCTGACCTTCGTGCTCGCCCGCCTCGGCTCCATCTCCCTGGCAGTCCTCGTCTTCTGGTACGGCCTTGCCCAGGCCCCCAAGGAGCACCAGGTCATCGACTTCCAGCACGGAAACTTCAACACTTTCATCTTCAGGCTGAACGTGCTCATCGCCGTCGGACTCCTCCAGGTACATGATTTTTACAAAGTTATGTCGTGTCTGTTGCTGATGCCTCAACTCAACTTTTACAGGCCTGGCTGATGTGGAACTTCATCACCTTCCACCTGCGCCGCATGCGCGAGAACCAGGGCGCGTCCACCTCGTCCTCCGGCACCGGCGGCACCACCCGCACCAAGAAGACGATGCAGGAGAAGGCGAAGCAGAGGAAGGAGAACAAGCCGAAGAAGGAGGCCGCCGCTGCCGCCGACAACGACGGAGAGGAGAACGATCTTCCCGAGGTCGACCAGAACACCAAGAAGAACCTCAGGCAGAGGAGATAAACAAAAGGGAAAAGACATCTTTACCCGATTACAAGCACGACGACAACGCCAACCGAACACGGACCAGACCCACATAATCCACATTACATAGGACGAGAAAACCGGCCGGCATCGCTGATCTCTCCACGAGTGGTGCCGCGTGGCTTTTTGGCCACAGCTGCTTACTATAGCGCTCCGTTTTTATAGCGGATATATCGAACGCGCGCATCTCAAGCAAGCAAAGAGAACAAAAAGGAACACCTATCAGAAAACATACTGCGCACGCATGCCGAAAGCGTGGCATATAACACGGCTCAATCACACCGAGGCCGAAGCAGAACCTCAAGAGTTTAAAAGCACAAATCAAGATTCGAAGAACGTGCGATCTACAAGCGACGACGTTCCTAAATTATTCAGACTCCAACAGACGACGAACACAGGCGTACCTACCACGAAGCCATCGTCTCGACCTCTGAGCCGCCATCCTCTCCGTCGGACGCGGGTAGGCGCTCCGCGGAGAATGAGAACGGCGACCGGGCTGGCGAGAGGCGAGACGCGGCCAGGGGCTCGGTGGCGCACCCTCCCCTCAAAAACCACATATACTACATATGCCTACCCAATCATGTGCTCTCTATACCTGACAACCCTTCTTCCAAGCAAAAGCCATATATTCAGAGAGGAGCGGTTGCTGCCCGCCGCGGACTCGACAACCACTGATTGACGTAACGAAAGAACGAAACGAACGAGAGCGAGACGGAATATTACGAAGTGGATGACTGAGCGAGTCTCTCACCTCATCGCAGGATTCATCGTAGACATTGTTTTAGTATCAGCGTACATGTCCTACGTACCAAATGAGTACATGAACAGACGCTGAGTCGAGCGAGCCTATATAAGATACATTCGTGTTTCTCCCTCTGCCTATCCCTCCCTCCCTCTACTATATACCGAATTCCTAATATATATCATGCAGCGTAAGTATTTCTAGGCGGGTGACGGCAAGAAGTGAAGAGACCTACCCGATAGTAATTGTATGCTAATTACCAATATTGAGCGGGTACGCGGCCATCTTCGCGGCGCGCCCGCTACATTGATGTTGGCACACCTGCCGCTTGATTTTTTACGCATGTTTGTTTTTGTAAATATATTCTTTTAAGACCTCGTACATTCATTCACTTGAGGCGGTCGAGCAGGCCCTTCGCCTTCTTCGGCTTCTTCGTCTTGCCCTCGCGCGACTCCTCGGATGCCGCCTCGATCTGCTTCTTCAGGTCCCGCCGCATCTCCTGCTCCTGCACCGTCCGCTTGATGTGGAACTTCTTCGCGGTGCCGCCCTTGCCCTTCATCTTGTGCCGCGGCTCGAAGTCCACCTTCCTGGGCTTGATGAACAGCTTCTTGTTCCGCTCCTCGATGGAGTCCGCCAGCGCGCCCTGGTTGACGTCGCCCAGCCGCGACGGGTCGAGGCTGATCAGCTCCGGGTTGATCTTCTCGAGCAGCGCCTTGACCTCCGCCTCGCGCCTCTGCTGCTTCGTCTGGTAGGGGTTCGCCTCCAGCGCGTCGAAGTTCGGCTCACCGCTGCCGGGAATAAGCAAGCTCGTGATGCCGCCCGCGTGACCCACCCCGAGGACGTCTTCGTAAGGGGCGAATTTCAGGTTGGACACTGTCCGGAACAACTGTGGAACAGTGACGTTAGTAAAATAAGGGGATCATCTCCAGAACGCTTTCATTATGAACTCACCTTGTGTCTCATGTAGGCATGCTCTTGGGCCTTGACGCACGCGTCTTTGTACACCTCAACGACGCCGTAGCTGCCGCCCATGCCGGCCGCCAGCAGCCCTCTGCCGCTGAAGGCGAGACTGGCGGCTGGAGAGGGAAGGCGGTAGTCCTGCACCAACTTGAACTGCCGCACGTCCCAGATCTTCATGCTCCTGTCGACGCCGGCGGTGGCCAGGTAGGTGCCGCTGGGATCGACGGCGACGGCTCGGACCGGAGACTTGTGCGTGAGGAGCTTCGCAACCGGTTCCTTCATGTTCGGCGTCCACATGGTGACGGTGCCCTTTGAGTGACCGAGGCAGAGGACGGCGTTCTGAGGGTTCTGGCACATGACGTCGATGGGTCCGAGGCGGCCGTTCGGGAACTGCGCGATTATCTTGCCTATCGAAACGTCCACCCAGCTGAGGAAGCCTCGGTCAGACTGAAAGGAAGAAGAAACGAAAGTATTAGTAAGTACCACGAATGTCATCCATGCGACAATTGATCACCCTACCCCTGCGGCGAGTAGAAAGTGGTATGGCAAGAACTCCATCTGCGTGACGTGGTCGAGCGCCTTCAGGCAGTGCAGCTCGATGCCCTGGTTGTCGTAGATGTAGGTCCACTTCTTCTGAGCCACCGCGAACATGTTCTCTGTGTGCAGCCACTGAACGTCGTGCACGGACTCCTGCACGTTCACCTCGCACTTCAGCTGCTTGGAGATCCAGTCGAAGGCGGCCACGTGCCCCCGGCGGCCGCCGATCAGCAGGTGGCGGCCGTTCCGGGTGTAGTCCACCCGGTACGGCCCGAACTGCTGCAGGTTCAGCTCGAAGCCCTTCGACGCCGTGTCCTTGTCGACGCACGACCGGATCTCGCTCTGCTTGATCTGCCCGGTAAACTCGTGCGTGTCGTCGCCCTCCAGGTATCCTGCCTCCTCGGACAGCAGCATCTCGCTCCTGGCCGCCAGGTCGGAGGCCATCTCCCGGACGGCCTCCCGCCTCTGAGCCTCCTTCTTTGCGTACTTGGTCTTGATCGTCTTGGCGTCCATGGCGGGGCCGCGGTTCTGCCGGTCGGCGGCCTCGGGGTCGACGGGCGCACGGCCCGGGAAAGGGTCGGCTTCGCCCTCGCGCCTCATACCTCTTTTCGTCGTTTTATTTCGTTTATGCTGCTCCTTCTTGGCCTTCTTGATCTGCGACTTGGTCACCTTGAACACCTCGCCCGCCTTCTGAACGCCTTTAGTGGCGGCCGCCGAGCTGTCCCCGGCCTCGGCATCCGTGTTCTCCCAGTAGCGTCCCATCGTAAAGGATCTGAGACTGCTAATATGTTAATAATATTTTTTATCACCACTTAAATCTTTAATCTCATAGAATATGTTCTCATTCTCATATTCTCTAACATGTACCCATGTGTTTTCTTTTGCGCACGTTTGTTTTGCTTTGTGGCAGACATACAGCTGATGCCTGCCCGGCCAATTCGAGGGGAGCGATATTTTCGCCTTAATACAGCTTTCGCGCCGAGTGAAGGACTGAAGTGCACATTACAGAACAGAGAGACGTGTAGTAGTGCATTGCGAAATGAGCGTATTCAAGGAAGTTTTGCTCTCATGCAACGTTCGTTTGTACGTAGTTGTACCCAAAGCCCAAACAACCACGCACCTGTCTGTCTGCTGCCTACTAATACTTAAGATCATCTTCGCTACGGTAGCCATCTCCGCACCTTGAAGACCTCGTCCTGGAGGACATCGAATACGTACGCGAGCTGCCAGCTAGATCTCTCCAGATGTCAAGTCTCCAGGATAAGTTCCGCGGCGCCATGCTCGGCGCCCTCGCCGGCGACTGCATCGGGTTCCCCCTCGAGTACTGCGTCACCGGCGACATGGGCGAGATCGACTTCAAGCGCGTTCAGAAGCACTTCAAAGTCTGCTCCCAGCTACCCTCTCAGAGCAACAGGTACGGCGTCTCCTCTCCTCCGCTGGACTACACCGACGACACGGCGATGGCCAGGCAGGTGGCCGCGTCGCTCATTGCGTGCAGCGGCGTCAACCACGCCGACCTCGCGAGGAGGTTCACTGAGGAGTACTACGGGGACGGGAAGACCAACCTTAGGGGTTATGGCCTCCACGTGAGGAGCGTCTTTCACGAGCTGTGGCAGCAGGACAACTACTTGGACCCGCTCACCCCATCCCGGAAGCAGTTCGATGGGAGCGGCTCCTACGGCAATGGCGCCGCCATGAGGGTGCATCCGGTGGCGCTGTTCTGCCACGGACAGAGTCAGGACGTACTCGTAGAAACTGCAAAGGGGACGAGCCTCGTCACCCATTCTCATAAGGTACGTGTGATGTGAGAAATACTGAGCTCATTTTTACTGTATTTTTTTTAGGATGGATACAACGGAGCCGTTTTGCAAGCCGCTGCCGTTTCAATGGCTCTGGCGGATAAGCCGGTGTCGGAAATGGCAGCAGAACTGGCTCAGCTCGCCAAAAAACTCGAGGGGAGCTCCGGCAGCTACCACGCGACGATGCAAAGGATTCTGGAGCAGATCGCGGAGGGGAAGAAAGCTCCGAAGCCGGCATTAGGAAACGGGGTGGCGGCCCCCGAGTCCGTACCGACGGCCATCTACGCCTTTCTTAGGGGCATGGAGGCTGTTGAGGGGCTGGATCCCGGGAACGCGTTTGTCCGTATCCTTCAGTTGGCCATCTCTTTTGGCGGCGACACGGACACGATTGGGACCATGGCCGGGGCGATCGCCGGAGCGCGCCTCGGAGCTGGGGCCATTCCAGGTTGGATGACGGAGAAATGCGACGGCGTCATGTACGCCGTCATGCTGGCCGACAAAATGCACGACGTTGTGCGACACAGAGAGGTCTAGACTTAATGTGCGTACATGTTAGCGTTCGGAATGATAAGATGTGATATTCTTAAAAGAAGTTAAATATTATAGTAGTGCATGTTGCCGAGCACCTGTGACAGGTGCAAGACTTGCGACAGGTATTTGTACACATGTGATACGCTACCCAAGTACATACTATGCATTTACCTGCACACGAAGACATCGAACACTTTCCATGCCTATAAGGCGAGCGTGATTTGCGCTACCCCGACATAATTTTGCCTTTGAATAGTTGCGCTATTCTGCGTAGGGAAGTTTTGAGAGTGTAAAGTGCCAAGTGCCGCCTTCGAGACCTAGCTTCGTCGACTATGTAGCCTAGCGTCGCTCTCGTCGCCCCTACTACCGTTCCGTACGTATTATCTTGCTCGGTCCACGTCCCTAACCGAGCCTGGTGGGGAGAGGAAAGGAGGGAGGGGGGAATGGAGGAGGCGCGAGCGAGCGAGCGATCGAGCGACCGCGACGCCACGATTCGAGCCCAGCCCGTAGGTAGGACGGCCCGGACCGCGTTCTTTCTGTCGGCGCGCGCTCCACTCGGTTGCGATCAGGCAGGCAGGCTATAAAGGCGAGCGTTGCGTGCGTGCGTGCGTTCGATCGCGCGATGGCGATGGCGAAGGCGATGGCGTTGCAGACGAGAAAGAAAGAGCGAGAGAGAGGCTGCCACGCCAAGCCCAAGGAAGAGACGAGAGGAAGGGACTACGGTCCAGGACACGGACAGGGCTCAGTCAGAACAGAACAGCTACATCGAACTAGTGCATTGTTAGTTTGAAGGCGAGAGGAGAGAGGGAAAGACTCACTCCCTCCCTCGGAAAGACAGCGACAGACAGAAAGAGTCGTGTCCGAGAGGCGTGAGCTGACAGACAGACAGACAGAGTGACGAGCGGACGGACGGAACAAGAGAAGAGAGAAGCACGCCCTCCCTTCCTTGAGGCCAGCGAGACTACCGAGGCCGAGAGAGGACGGACGACGAAGGCCAAGAAGGTCAGATTGAATTGAAACGCAGCCGACCGAGAGAAACGGCGGAGGCCTGCTTCGCGGACTCCAGCAGGAGGGCAGATAGCGGCGACCTCCAGTGGTTCCCGTGACCTCGTAGGATAGAAGAGCGAGAGAATTTCCGTAGGTGTTGATCAGAAAGGTTGGTTTCCGCGTCGCTCGATCACGGGACCCCTCCCACCCACGTTCCGCCCTCGATTGGGAAGTCAGGAGACGTCTGTTCACACAAAGGAGCCTCCGTATCACAATGGTGTTCCTCCCCCGGCCATTCCATCGACGACGAACAGGTAGGCCGGTCAAACATTGCAAAAACTTATTATTGCATCCTAGGACGCGTATTGTCCCACTAGTGGACGTCAGTCAATCATCTAGCTGCATACGCGCGCAAATTTCGCCCCCTGACGTAACCTAAACGCGGTCTTGCACTGCGCCGTCATTCCCGTGAGTCAGTGTCAGCTTCCGTGCGTGTGTTGTCTCCGTAGCCGTACGTAAATCCCTATTCATGCATGCGTTATACTGGCTCTGGCTGCCTGTCTACCGAATGAAGGCACGTGTCTGTCTCGCGCAAGGATGACGGCCCAATATAAGCCGGAAGGAAGCGACCGCTCTAAATATACCCATAGCCGAGCAATGTTCCTAATAATGTTTCGTACTTGTGCCCTGTTTTGTTCGCCTGGTAACAAACTTCACGCCCGAGAGGCTTGTCCTCGTTAGTTTGAGCCGCAATGAAGGCCTGTTGCCTGCAGGTGGGTATGCAGACATCTTTTTACGCTGGCTTCAGCTCTTTCCCGTCCAAGAAAGCGGCCTCTTCAACGCTCTGACCTCCCTCCCTCCCTACGTATCGAAATTCGATGCCGCGTCGTCCATCCACCTGTCTGTCGGTTGATAAGTAGGAGCAGCTTCTTTTCCTTGATACGGGCTCGTAATAGTTGCCGATGGTATTTGGCAACTTGCTGGAGGCGGGCGGCGGCGCGCAGAAAACAATGCACTTAATTCTAATGCAGAAATGAAATACGACATCGATAGAGCAGAGTGCGCGAGACCGAGCTTAGCAACACGGTCGGAGAGCTGCACGTACTTCGAGTACGTATGACTGCAACTAGTTTCTCGTCCGGCCACTAAAGTACGGAGCGCGGGATCGTCTCGTCCGTCTCTCGTCCCCATCTCCTTTTTTTCGTCCTCTCCTGCACGCACGCCCATTGTTGCACGCACAATGACAGGCTTTTATCGGAGAGGCCTTTGAGGCAGGGCCCCCTTCGTTGTAGAAGGATGGGTTGGGCCCTGGCATGCGATTAATTCCATGGCAACGCGAAACTAGTCCAATTCAAGCTTTTAAATGGCATGACGACACTAATTTCTTCTATCCGATCCATTTCTCAATGACAGAACGAGCTCGCAGGATCGATTTTTCATCTCTCTAATGGTACTAAGAGAAGAGCGATAGAACGAAGGTACGAACGCGTTCGTGTAAGGAGAAAGGCTGCGGGCGGAGTAAGTTCCGTTCTCTGCAATCCTTGCATGCACCGCGGCGCACTTGATTTGAGAGCGCACTGGGACGGACGGACGGACGTACGCGGCCGGTGCACAGTGCAAAGACAAGGAAGGAGCCCTCCGCGTGCACTGGATAAAATCGACTACACAGTGAAGTCTCAAGCCCGAGGCAGACTGTGTGCATTTTTTACTGCAGCGAGTTTTTCTGAAATTTGAGAGTAGCGGAGGGCCGTAAGTAGTCCATAAACGTCTTGAGTTTATGGCCGCTGCAACGCGGCCGTAGATTCGATCGAATTCCTCTGACTGCATCTTCCACTGGTCCGCCCACGCATTCACTTTCACCCTTTTTCGCCGCCGTTGCAACCATCCGTTTAGCCTCTGGCATCTCGTTATGCATCGGTTATGTAAGGTGGCTCAGATCGCCTAGATGTCTGGCTGGCTGGACGATTTGGCCGCCCACCTCCGACAAGAGATTAACGCGGTCACTTAAAATATCGGCTTGCCTGTCAGGCAAACAGAAATGCGAGGCTCGCGCGAGACGCCGTTGCTTATCTGCTGTGGCGCGCTATTGAACTTTATTTGCCCAAGTATACGCTCGACGGGCGAGCGAACCGGAATTTTTTTGCCGTTAGCTGTTTCAACGGAAGGAATGCCTCCAACCGTCGGTTTCCACTTAAGAGGCCCAGGATCCAAAACATGCATTGCCCATGGTGTTACTGAGACAGTGTCAAAGGCAGTTTAATCGTCTTCTAACCCATGGTGAATCTTTGACACCTGCAAAGTTCGTTTTCTCGGTGAGAGGAAAACAGTTGTTTGCAGTAACGGTTAAGCAGAGGAAGTCCGGTGGCAGTCGGGCGGGAAGTCGAACGGGGGAGGAAGCGGCGGCATGCAGTTCGTTGTAGAATATGCAGGATCACGAGTTGGTCTGCAAGCGAAGAGCCGACCGTGCCGACCGCGAATCGAAACCGATGTGTCGATAAGTCGTCGGTCGGTTGCCGAAGCGGCGGCCGACCGGCCAAGGGTTTAGGACCTTTTAGCTCAGCTAGCTAGCTACAGCTAGTGATCAATAAAGTATGCGCGCCGACGTCGAAGCAATTTTCGTGCTGATTGGCTGCTGCCTACCGCTGCAGAAACGAACGATGGTCCCAGCGAACTGTTGCCATTTGAAGACTTGCCTTTTGGCTTAGGCCAAGTGGAAGGACGGCGACGCGAAATGGAATTTTTATTAGCTCTCAGTATCTGGGAGTGGGAGCTGTGTACGTTGCCACGCGATACTTTTCTCCAAGGGACAATGCGTGCGGACTGGTCTCAATATAGTATAAAAAGGCAAGAAAAAGCAGCCTTTGTTCGCAGCGTAGTATGCGTTATTGCGTAGCTGGCACTTGTCGCCAAGGCGGGCGGGCAGGCGAGCGGCAGAAGCTAGCCAGCGATGCTGATCAATGCCTCAGGCTGCTTATATATGAAATGCCGCCACCAGAGTGTCGCGCGACCTTGAATCTGTTGGATGGACGGACGCACATCGAGGAGATGGACGACACCCCGCCGCGGCGGCCGGCGTCAGTGTGAGTTTCCTGTTGCATGTGTTAAGTGAAAAGTGGGAAGGGCCTGCATGAAAGTCGTCTTGGCACGCACTTGAAAAACTCGAGTGCGTTGTTGTACGTACGGCTTAGGAAATTGCTGGCAACGCCGCGCCCTGATCCATCATAGCAAGCGAAAAATCCCACAGTGAGATACACATGCAATTACTATACGACGCGGTGGGAGCTTTGTTTGTTTCTCTTGCTTCGTATCAAGGCGGATGCGGGCGAGAGGGGTGCACCTACCGTGATATAGTATACGTATGGATAGAACTTTTCGTGTTCCGTTTCTAACTCTAGCTTGTTTCGCCCGACCTTTCTCCCGCATGCATCTCCTCCTTCCATCCAAACCTGTATTTGATAACATGGCCACACTTTCCAGGAGTGAATTAGGTGCTGCCTCTGTCGATCGGCCGCGACGACTCTCGTTAGATAATCGTCAACGACGTAGTTGTTACTTAGCTCGGGGCTAGACGGCTCATTAGATCCTGCACTTGCCTGCCGCAGCTACCGCTCGCTCACGAGATTAATTCTGTCTGCTACGCATCTCAAGGTTGTTGCCGCAGCAAGAGTGGTCTCGGAATTGGGCGGCTGGAACAGCGTCGGGAGTCCCAAAACACTTAAGAGAGACCCTACAGCGAGCGGACATGGACGGAGCTAGAAAGCTGGACGAAATTAGTTTAGGTGTGGGGAAAATTTATTGGTAGGACCTGCAACGTGAAATACTGCTCTAATCAGGTTTCCTCCAACGACAGAGGAACGTATTCCTCTCTTCCGTCGCTGCTCTTCTCCAACTGAAATTCCAGCACGAATGATTTCTGGGCATCCAAATTCGAGTTCTTGAGGGCAAACTTGTTAGCGCCGGTCACGGATCTCTCCAGAGACCAAACTTCGCTGCAGAATAGTTCAAGTTCGTGGCCAAAGGCCCCGCTAGCCATGGCAGATGAGAGTCCAACAACTATTTGAATGCCGTCGCCGCCGTCGCACCGTTCCCGAGTCCATCCGACTGACAGTTCGTGTAGCAGGGCAAGCGTGCGGGTTAGCAGCCGTTCTCTCATGATCGCAATTGTCACCGCATCCTCTTCCTCGGCATCATCGTCCTGGTCCGGATCGCCGATTCCGGCGTCGTCCAGGCCAAGGATGCCCTCGAGGCCGGCGATGGCCAGCGTGCTCACGGTCCACTTTGCGGTGGCGGCGGTGAGGAAGGCGGCAAGCTCGCGAAAGTTCTTCGGGTAGGCCAGCCTCAACCGCCTCGAGACGTCCTCGTCGCTGGCTCGCGGCATTCCCCTCACCGACGGGGGGACCGCCGACATCTTCTTCGGAGCGATGAATAGAACGCGGCCCGGAGACTTTTTCGCCGCCGCGGCCAGACCGGCCTGAAATGCGAGGTCGCGGACGTGACCGGCCTCTGACGGCGCTGACAGAATCAGACGCATGCCACCGGCCCTGTCAATGGAGCCGTCGTCTTTCTGTCGGCGCCTCGTCATTGGCAGGAGCGTGGGGCTGAATTTGAGGTAGACTTCGCCCGTTTCCTCGGGCTGCCTTTCACAATCAAGTTCACTTCTTTCGTCGGCCGGCTTCCCCGCCAGGGGCACCAGCATCCGGAGCAGAGAGTTCATCGTCGGTCGTTTATTGCTTTCTCTTCTTGACGTCGGCGAGGAGGGAGTAGAGCAGAGGGACTTCGGCGGCGTTCGGGCCGCACCGCACGCCCACCATCGCCTCCAGCCTGGCCCGGGTCGGCCGGAACTTCTCCGACGCCGGCTGGTCTGCCTCGACGGCGAGGAGCGAGGCGGATCCGACGTAGCCGTTCCACTGCAGGTACTCCAGGATGAGCTCGTTCAGCAGGAAGTTGTCGACGCTGCTGCCCTCGGCGTGCTCCCTCGTCTTGTCGGCGGGGCGTTTCCTCTCCTCCCTGGCGATGATGTCTGCCACCTCGGCTCGGATCTCCGCCGTCACCCTCTTGATGGTGCCGCTTTCCGTCAGCCTTTGGCGGACGGCGTCGCGTAGATCACTGTCATCGGCCATATCAGTCACAGTCAGATGGAAATTTGACTTTGACTTAAGCATGAACGGAGAATTTCGACCCGATTGGCGATCGGATTGCCGCCGTATAAAAGGCCGTATCCGTAATGTTTTCTTTCTGCGACAGCTGACTGCTGGCATGCCATTGCCAGTGACTGATTCACGTTAGAGGTTTCGCGGCTTTTCCATTAGTCACCTCGTCTCGTCAAATGATCTCACACGGCGAAAAATTCTAATATGAAAAGCATGTTGCATGGCATAGTTCTCCTGATATATCGATTTACTACACAACCCTAGTGCATGCTAGTGCCGGGCTTTTCCGAAATTTCGTGAGCCGGCTCGTGATCCGTCGGCTCATCTAAAAAAGTGGGAGCCGGAGCCGGCTCTCGGCTCTCTGGAGTTCAAAAAGAGCCGAATTTTCATGCAAGTTAAAAGATGCGGCTCTTTCAACTATAAATACCCCTTGAGAGCCGAATTTTTTAACTTAAATGTAAATTTTCCCTAAGAAAACCACTTGGTAATCATCAATGCTGGAGTTTTTATGCAATAGAAGCTTTTGCACTACATTTAAGTAAATAATGTATAGCAAATTCGTACAATTTAATTGACTTAGTGTGTCA
>JAAUYK010210311.1_pt1 | contig 12002 bp, 9 predicted proteins | sample 7278021 | NCBI WGS metagenome assembly JAAUYK01 (sample SAMN14350223, study PRJNA611818) | marine sediment metagenome | isolation source: surface marine sediment (1.8m) | place: French Polynesia: Moorea | collected 2018-08
GAGGCCGACGAGCCGCCGTTGTTCCAACCCCGGAGCATGGACTCGTCGAAGGACTCTGAGAAGCATCGTCGCTGGGCGCGTCTCTTCAGGATGCCCCTCACCCTCGGAGACAGCGGCTTGCCGTCGCCGACCACGAGGCTGGGGACCTCGGTCGAGTCGGACTCCTCGGCGGAGGACACCGGGGCGTTGTTCTGCTCTGCGTCGATGCAGCGCTCGGAGGGCGCCACGTCGCTGCCGGGCAGGCTCGCCACCGCGGAGTCCTCGCTCTCGCCCGAGCTGTGTCTCTCCTTCGGGGAGGAGGCGGCCTTGAAGGCGTCGTCGTCGTCATCCTCGTCGTCCAGCTCGACGTGAGGTAATTCCGGCACTTTGGAGCTCTGAAATTCGATTCGACATTTATTATCCATCCCTTATTTTCCTGCGCATTATGCGGTCGATCGTACGAGCTGTCCCCGTTACGTAACGTCCGATAACTCAGAGTGCAGCGGAAAAAGTGTGCCGCCCGCCGCCTTTGCTCTGCTCTCTCGTCCTACGCAGCAGCATCGCTATATCCTCCTCCTTCTGTTACATCGATCGAGGTCTCTCTCGCCGCGTGTCCTTGCCAACTTTGCCTTGGAAAAGTTGTAAGCGCAGAGCAGAGGCAGCGTGTTCAGCATTTGGGGCCGGAGAGACGTGTATCAGACAGTGTGTATAAAGATTTCGTTCGCTCTATACGCTATGTGCTGTATCGCAAAAGAGTCGAGGTCAAAGCGCGAGGAAAACATCGATCGCTATAAATTAGATTACGACTAAACACAAGTCCGTCTCCCGACCGGTTTTCCAATTCGGGGCACTCTGCCAGTCGGACGTACGAACGGCGACGAACAAACGCGGACAGACGAGACAGACCTTCGAGTTTCGTAATGGATCGCCGACCTAGATAGAATTTACAAGCAACGCAGAACTATACTGCAGTGCGCGCAGGCAGGATTTGTACAGAGGTCTTATCAGTTGGAGACTGTCTCAAATCCCTATCGCAACAGGCCTAACTACGGATATAGTGCATTCCTGGGCCTGGGCATAATTACAGAGCAAAGCAACTTACGTTGTTCCCGTGCTGCTGCCGCTTCCAGAAGGCCCTGTGGAGCTGCGGCAGCGCGTAGATGGTCAGGTCCCTGGGGCTGGATCCGACCCTGTACTGCTGGCAGTCGACGCCGCGCGGTAGCGACACCTTCACGATCAGGTTGTTGTCCCAGACCTCCACCTCCGGCTCGGGCTGCTTGAAGACCTTGCCGCAGTCGCCGGGGATGACGAAGGCGCAGTAGAAGCCGTACCGGAAGGGAACGAATCCGCGCCCTATAGACGTGAACTTGATGCTGAAGCCGTAGGCCTCGTCGTAGCCGAGCATGTTGGCGCGCTCCACCGAGGACTCGTCCACCTTCTTCACGTCCAGGGTGAGGACCATGAGGTCCTCGTATATCTTGCAGGAGTAGGGCGGGAACATGAGGTCGTCGGGGTCGTCGTCGAGCGCGGAGTCCAGGTTGTCGTCGGCGTCGTTTTTGCTCTTGGCGTCCGTCGCCGGCTCCTCGTGGTCTAGCTCTCCGCCGCCGTACCCGCTGTCGGTGGACTCCAGCCTCCGCACCTCGGAGGCCGGCCTGACCGGTATCGTGACGGCGAGCCGGCGCTCCTGCTTGTGGAACTTGGCCGCGCCCGCCTCGCTGTCCACCGGGTAGGGGAAGGCCAGCTCGAGCCTGTACCGCACCGGCTCCTCCGTCGTCATGACCAGCCTGTCGGCGGTCACGTCGAGGTCGACGCCGGCCGCGCTCTCGAACTCGGGCAGCTCGACGTCCACCTGGAGCTCGGTGGGCCTCTGTCCGGAAGCGGCGGGGCCGCCGGGCAGGCAGTAGTCCGCCACGCCGGTCGGCCGGTGCCGGCACACCAGCTTGTACTTTGGTTCCCGCCTGTCGCCGCTGCTGTCAATCTTCTCCCTTATCACAGTCGGAGCACCCGCCCTGCCTTTGAACTTCATCTTGGGAAACTTGACCGCCTGTCTCTCCAGCCTGACCCCGTCGAAGCCGCCCTCGACGGCGTCCAGGGCGGTCTGCGCCAGCACGTCGCGGACGGCCCGGCCGCCGTTGGCATGCATGGCGCGCTCCACGACGTCGGGGTGAAAGACGACGTCGTAGACGGAGCAGGGCCGGCCGCTCTTGTCCACGCCCTTCCCGTCCTGCTTCGTCACCGAGTAGGGGATGCCGTAGAGCTGGAGGCCGCTTCCGCCGCCGCCGCTGTTCTTCTCGTCCTTGGGCTTCGCCGGCGGGATGGCCGGGTCGGAGCAGACGTTCAGGAAGGTCTTCTCATCCGTCCTCAGGTTGGCCGTCTTGACGACGAAGCCCGGCTTGGGGTGAAGAAAGGTGCATTTGACGCCTCTTTCTCGCTCCCAGGCCACGGTCTCCGCCTCGAAGAGGGCTCGAGACCGGGGGTCGCTCACGTCGCGCGCGTAGTCGCCGAGCAGGCGGCGGAACTCGGGGTCTCTGTCAGCGCGATCGATCGGAGGGAGAGTTGTAGCCAACATAATAACTTTACATATGCGCAGTATTTAACCGCGCCTAAAACACGTGTGTTACATCAGATGGGGCTATATTGATCAGCTATCGACCCGGGCGAAACTTCCAGAACACGGTAAGTAAGCCTATTTCTTCTCAATAAATCGTCGAATTTAATGCTCTTGCATTCACGGTTCATAGTTTGTGGCAAATTAGCAAATATGTTACGTCACAGTCGAACAATAATACTTCACTTCGTATAGTGTGCCAGTTTATGCTGCGTATATTTTAAGGCGCTGGCCGCTTCGTTAGGGGTCTTTTATAAGCAAATGAGGCCACATTTGGCCAACTAATCGCCTTCTCCGTTCGCAAGATGAATGGAATCGATGAAGGCCCAGCGTGCCGGATGAATTCTTAATGCCCCGGCCGAAACCAGGCCTTGGAAAATCGATGACGCACTTCGCTTCACTGCGACGGCCGAAGCGTACAACTCCTTTTCCAGCCACGATTTCGGCTCCCAAAACCCATTCTGGCCGGATGACAATAGCTTAAATGGCCAGCGGAGACGAATTCCTACCTTAAAGCGTTTTCCAGTTGGTTGATTTCCTTCTGTGTGGGCTGGAATTGTCTGTGTTTTCTGTCTCTTATTTGGCCGTCGGTCGCCATTTTGGAATCGAGCGATGTTTTCAGTGCAAGTGTTTCGTAGTTAGTGAAGGGAACGGCGAACGAAGGCGAAACAGACGGACGGACGGACGGGGGTCGCTCGCTCGCTCGCTCGGCAGGAGAAGGGGACCAGCCAGCCAGCCAGGGGGCAGACGGAGGCGAGGGCAGATCGGCAGGCAGGGGAAGGCAGGCAGAGGCAGGCAAGCCAACGAACAAGGGATCACGGACGGTCTTGGAGTTCTTAGAGTAATTAGACCAGCTCGCATATGCGTAGTATCAGTGTAAAGTAATGCATCTGCGACGATTGACTCGACCTCATTCAAGAAACTAACTAACTGCGTTACGCTGCCAAGGCGAGATTGCAGGGGGGGCGAGAGGTGGCAGCTTGTAACGCGATACTGTTTTGAGCAAAATTATGTAACCTACTCGATTAATAGCCTTGGTTCCCTACGGAAATTTGCCTATATTTGCCACCCAGAGCATGTGGCATGGTTGTCACAATGCTACTGTAGCCAAATCATGCCGGTAAAAAGGCCAGATGAACGACAATTGGCGTTTTCATCGTCCACATGGCGGCGCTTCGCCCACGCAGGCAGTTGTGCGACGTTGCACTCCGACTGCCCAGAGCAGGCCAGGCCGTTTCCTCGGATCAGGCGATTCCCCCGCGACCGGCGCGACCCCTGGCGATCGCCGGCCAAAACGAGAATCGCGGCCGTCAGATACAGCGCGCTGGTTTCTTAAACTGTCGAACATGTCTCTGTAATCGCTCGATTTGCTAAGAACGGCGTTTGAAGTGTAAAGTTTTTTTTCGGAATCCATTTACCCCGACCGATCCGTGCCGAGAGAAAACGAGGACAAAGACCGGCCCCCACTGGGGGGACCGGCGGAGTCTGTCTGTCTGTCCGTCGGGAGGACCTCCGAACGGGAGGCGGCCGCGCGAAACGCCGTTTCCACCTTTTGCTGTAAGGCGAGTGGGCTCGAAGGAAGACAGGCGGCCTCAGAGTTGCCGGGGAGCAAAATGCGTAACTACAGACTTCCGAGAGTTGCGTCCGCACGATTATGCAACCCTTTTGTCGTAAGTAGCGCGCAAATGTGGCTTTGTGATCCAATGAACGATCATCTCCATTTGCCGACTCCAGCAGCAATAACATATGCAGTGACAAAGAACTGTTCTGACTGCACTGCAATTAAGCGCAAAGGCATAGAAAAAAGTACGTGTTCATCAAACAGTTACAATCTTACGTACGCGCGCACGCCATCATCACCAATTCGCGTCGCGTCGACGTGATTCATGCCGGCTACAGGTTATTTCGGACTTCCCCGGCCGCGGCTGCCAACGACAGCAAGGAACGAACCATCAAGCAGCTCGAATATTTAATCAATCTTTGGCTGTGTTTTTCCCGGCCCTCCTGACAAAGTAACCCAAGGGTATTTTCGTGCGGCGACCGGGCATTGAGCTGGCTGCGACTGACTTTGTTCGTGCAGCTTCGGCCTCGGAAGTGAGCGAGGGAGGGAGGGAAGCTACAATGCTTCGTTCCCTCCGTCGCACCATTTTCCCCGGCCTACCCGACAGTCACGACGGACGTACCGGCAGTCACCGACCGCGCGGCCGTCTAATGCCAGCAGCGCGCCACGCGATCGCTGGTTCCGTCCGTCCGCCGAGGCACAAGGTTGCCCAGAATGGAGCCGCGACTGTACTGTAGTAGTGTGTAGGGCGCGACGGGCTAGCTCGGCTGGGAACATCCTTTTAAAAAAATTATATAGCGCCGTGCATGCGTTGCGTGCGAGCTCAGCGAGGGCAACTTTGGGTCCATGGCTAGCTCGAGAATATTACATATCCGTCTCCCAGGAGGAGGAAAGGTTGACTTTTACTCAGAGCCATAGTAGTAGGACCGCCGCCTGGTAACAGGGAAATCTGAGGGCCTCGCTCGCCGAGGTATAGAGGAGAAAAGAGGGAAAATACACCGCCGGCGCTATCTTCCAGAGATGGGAGCCGTCGTATGTACGTACTCACGAGTACGCAGAGACGAGTACCGCTAGACATGCATTTGTAGCAACTAGACATACGAGCGATATTATAATGGACTGTGGCTGTAATTCGAATAATGGTTGCTTAGTGCTTCGAACAACAACGTACGCAAGTGAGTTTCCGCCTCGATCGCGCCATACACACATGCAGTCGCGGTAGCATCCGCCTAGCTCCGACTTTGCCCCGTCGTTTGTCAAATGCGTAAAATGACACCGGCAGCGCAATTACATCCTGGAAGTGCTTTGGCGGCGGCGACGACGTTGCAGCAGGCTGAGGTTGCTTTGCTGCACCAGCAGCGAGCGAGCGAGGTAAAAAATTGCTTTGTTGCCACGCCGCCGGCCGCGCATGTACGTAGGATATAGTAATGGCATAAGCACGTGAGCGAGCTGCAATAATCCCGAGCTAGCTGCATGCAATGGTCATTATGTGTGCGGGCGGCTTCATTTAAAGGAACCCTTCATGGTAATGCTGCCCGGTGTATAATGCAGTGTCGTACGGACGGGCGGCGGCGGGGTAATAAATCGATGGCTCAGCTCCGCGCTTTTTCTCACCCGCCTACCTACCTACCTACCTACCACGCGAACTAACAACAAAAAAACTCAAGAATATGGCTTTGCGAACGTCGATTTGCAAACGACGCTCATCGGCGAACTCTTGGCAGGGAGCAAAAATTGTTGATCGCTTGTAATTGTAAAACATGCCAGCAACCATGCAGCGGATCGAGCGAGCAGGCGGACAAATAATGCGTATGTTTGTTCCGTTATACACGTTGAATCGGACGATTAACTCCTTACTGCATTGTGCGTGCGGAGACATAAAAAGCGTACGCCGGGACTGACTGCGTGAATCGGGCATTAATATCGTCCGCATGCCGTTACGTGACTTGATCTGATCTACGTACTAACAGCGGATACAATAAGCTGAATAATTAAGTGCGAAACGACTGTTCGGTTCGGTCCCTTAAAAAAGAGAACTGGAAGCGACCCTGCGTCTGACGCAAGCCGGCTGCAGCTACTACTAGGCGCGAGGCCGCCGACTGAAATTCATGCGTCAACGATTAGAAATCCACTTCAGCGTGGGGCGCGCCGCCAGTTTCTTCAAGGGCTTGACTGAGGCTACAAAGCCGTAGCTATACACGTTGCTCAAAGGTTTCCTAAACGTGTCTATTTATGAAACCGTCTCATTTCGACACTGCACGGTTAGAAATGACCTGGCCTCGCGCTCCGCCGCCTCCGCCTCAACCGCCGCCGCTGATCTCCAGATGAACACAATACGTAGCCCCATGCAGGATGGACAGGTGGCGGTGGATATTCGCATTTCATGACATATGTGTCCCAACGTTTGCTTTTCCGGCGACGGACAGTCTCGCAGATATCTCATCTCGCTCCGATTTCACCCCCCGCGCCCCGTCGCCGTCCGCCGTCTGCCCGGCTGCCCGCATCGTAAACTGTGAGCTGGCGCACGGACGGTCGGACCGGAGTACACCGACCGGGGTACATTGACCTTTTCGTCCCGCTGTCTGTCCTGGCTAGTACTATAGCTGAGCCTATGAAAACGAACGGTCGAGACGAGAAAGGACGATGCTGCGACCGAGCGGTTGGAAAAATAAAATAGAATGTGCCTTCTGTTTAGACGAGAAAAAGTTAGGTATACCGCAAGGGCAATTTTAATTGACGTAGTTACTGCGTCGGGCGGCGAAACCGCGGCCGGCTAAAAAAAAATAACTCCGACGAGGAAGAGGCCAGTTTCGTCCGTTCGTTTGCCAAATTGCATTTGGGGCGAGCCGTCCGTTAACGTTCGCCGCTAACCTGATGCTCAAAGGCGGGCAGTCTGCCAGGGCGAAAACGAAAGGGAGCGAGAAGGCAGAGCTAGGCCGATCGAGATAGCGACGTAGATATTTTGTGCACCCATCCTACGAGCTTTAAAAATTTCAAGCCGTGGATGGATGGAAGAGAATGCACAGCTAAGGCATGCATCTAGCTGAAACTCAGGTCAAATATTTGAAAATCAAAGAGGTGCACCCAACGCGTCGCGTCGGGTTGGTTGGATGCATATTGCGTGGGCATCGTGCGTCTTTGTGCTTTGAGCCACTCGTTCGTACGACGTACGCGCACCGACAGCCAGCAACAGCTAGCTATAGCGCTGGTTTTACATAACACGATAATCGTCGTTCGGATGGATGCAGCCATGGTTAGGCAGGTGCGAGACGACCAAGCTATAGGACAATACGAGTAGCGACATTGCTGCAAGCTCTCTCCGCGTCGTGGGCGTTATAAGCACTTTTGCAGGACAGAAAGGTACGAAAATATATTCGGCGGCCAGGATATTATATACAGTACGGCGATCGCTAGCTCGACTGCTCTCACTTTTTAACTGGTTCGACATACGCCGAGACTGGTTCTCGTTTTATACGCGCTGCTGGAAACGTACGGAGACGACAGAGGTGCGGCCGGGTTTCTCTTGACTCTGCCATAAAACGGCTTCTTTTCAACAGCCCCCGGTCCGTTCTTTGTCTGTCCAGGTAGGATCGTGTTGCCTGGGCACCGCCGCGGTTGCGGCAACGCACACGCGGAGAGCCTCCAGCCCCGCCGCCTGACGCGTAGTTCCATTTTCAGGTCACAGGACGGAAGGAAGGAAGGAAGCTATAGCCAGTCAGTCTTTGCCCTAGATTTGGCCCGGAGAGATGGCGAAGACGTTCCTGATCCTCGCCGTGGTGATGGCGGCCGCCGTGCCCATGGCGCCGGCATCCTACTACGAGTACCCGCTGCACCCGGGAATGCAGGGCAACAAGAAGCACACAAAGTATAGACAGGTAGGAATGCAGTAAAGTCCCTTAATACTTAAATCCGCTCAGATAAAAAATCACTACCTTTAGGAAACTGAGCATAGAAAATTTTCTGTTGCTCCCAGACAAAAACTTTTATTGATAAATGTTGTAGAGAAAGGTTAGTTCTATAACATATCCAAGTTTTAAACTCGTAGATTTTACAGACCTTCTGACTCTGTACGACTTGCTTCCCCACATTGTATTTATAGTATACGTACCGTACACGCGCGTCATTGATATCTTACAGGAAACTTTTGGACAACGACGTGCAGTTTGTGAACGTATCTTTAGTCACGTTAAATATATATTCGAATAGGAAATCGCCGCCTCGAACTTCGGCCTCTGCGACGAGTACGTCAAGAACTGGAACGACTGGGGCAGCGGTTTCAGCGCGACGATCGTGGTGCACGCGAAGGGCGACGGCGACATCGACGAGTGGAAGGCCGCCGTCGGCCTCACCCACCCCGTCAAGGGACTCACCTCCTTCGACGGGCAGATGTCGGAGGACCCGGACGGCAAGTTCGTGGTCGAGAACAAGGGCTGGAACGGGGAGACGAAGGACAGCCAGGAGAGGACGGTGACGATCCAGGGCCAGTACGAGAGCGGGCAGACGGCGCCCAAGCTCCAGTCGTTGACGCTGCCCAGCGGGAAGAAGATCAAGTGCAAGAAGGGCGGGCCCGCGGCGGAGAAGGAGGAGGACAAGATGGAGTCTGACAGACCTTTGCCTCAGTACCCTGAGCAGGAAAAGGACAAGGAAGACAAGGATAAGGAGATGGAGAAAGAGAAGGAGAAAGATATGGAGAAGGAGGAGGAGAAGAGGCCTTCATACGAGCCTCCGTAAGTTTTAGAACAATTTATTAAGGCTTTACCCAATTGTAAATTTTCTTTTAAATTTCAGTCCGCCGTCCCAGGACCATAAGGACAGAGGAGTTTTCGTCAAATGGCCCAAGAGGGTACGCGCATGCAAATTTGATTTATGTGCCCGAAAAACTATACCTTAAATTATTTTCGCAGGTCATGGGTCTCTACATCCTTCTCGCCGACGACTCCGAGGAGGGCTTCGAGAGCAATGCCGAGTGGGAGCCGGAGCTCTTCGAGTGGCAGCGGAAGGGCTCCAACGTGCTCTTCTTCACCTTCATCCACCCGGGGACGATGGACGTGCCGCCGTCGTTCGAGAAGCTGGCCAAGTCGAGGGGCACCGGCAGGCCGGGATCCGTGCCGGCCGACACCGTCATCATGTTCGCCATCGGCGGCTACGCCTACTCGCTCGACCCCAACCCCTGGGAGTGGCTGCTGTCCAGAGAGGCCGCCGAGGAGATGGCCGTCAGGGTGGCCAAGTGGCCCGAGATGTACGGCATCGACGGCATCGACCTCGACCTGGAGGAGGGCGCCGGAGCGCATAAGCAGGCCGGGGTCAACATGGTGCACTTCATCAGGAAGCTGCGCACTCTGGTGCCCAACATGATCATCAGCCAGCCGGCCTATGGATACCCTCAGGTGCGAAATTTGGAACCGTAGAAAGGAATCCATAAGCAAAGTAGAACGATTATTAGGTGGAGGCAGAGTCCCACGTGATCAACCACTCGTGGAACAAGAACGGCGACTACCTCGGCGTGGCCGACTCGGTCGGCCTGATGGTCTACGAGGGCACGCAGGCGCTCAACTACGTCAAGAACTACAACCGCGGCAGCGACCAGTGGGAGGGCTTCCCCATCAAGGTCAACGCCCCGAGCAACACCATCCTCCTGGGCTGCAAGGGCTCCTCCACGCAGGGCACCATCGAGACCCTCGCGAGGGCCGCCATGGACAAGGACCTCCTGGGCATCATGGTCTGGTACTCGTCGGTGAAGAACGGCTTCCAGTACGCTGTCAGCTGGGACGCGCAGCTCTCCGACTCGTCGAAGAAGGGCTACGAGAGCGCGATGCAGATCTTCGCGCCCGACAACACCGAGCAGAGGGTGAGGAAGGGCGCGTCCTACACGGCGACGGCGTACAACGCGGTGGCGGCGGCGTCGACCGCGGGCAAGAAGGAGGCCGACACCGTCAACGACAAGCACCACTCGATCGGATACGTGCTCGGAAGGGGACCCTGGCCGGAGGACATGTTCTAAGATATTACTTGCCGTGCATGGTGCTTGGTGTCGGTATAGGTTGTCACAAAACACTGCCAATTACACATACGTATATTTTACATAGCTACGATTACGTACGTACGTGCTATCCCAGCGACGGGAACGAACTATAGTCGTAGGTGTCGAGTTGCTGCTGTAGCTGGAGAAGCAGGTCGTTCTGCTCCTTGATCTTCTGGACGAGCTCCGTGCGACGCATAATCGCACGAGTTTTCCTAAGGCAGATCCAAACTACATGTTGTTTCTTTGCCATATATGTATAACCCTAAGTCGCATTCCCAAACCTGTCTCTGTCCTCCAGCGCCTCGATCTCCTCCTCCCTGGCGGCGACCAGTTCCCTCTTGGCTGCCACCTCCGCCTCCATCCTCTCCACCTCCTCCAACAGCCTCTCGTTCTCCTCCTCCTTGGCCACCCTCATCTCTTTAAGGTCGGCCAGCGTCCGGTCCAATTCGTCTGACCGCTTCTGCAGGTACTCGTCCGCCGCCTGCGAGGTCTTGTCCAGGTGGGCGTAGTCCTTAGAGGACGACTTCTCCGCCGGCCGGCCGCCGGTCGCGCTCAACGCTTGCCTGCTCTCCTTGGAGAGCTGCAAATAAACGGATGCTATTTAATTAAAGCAGTCAGGTAAAATAATTGGATTATCCACCTTGGTCTGCTGTATTTCCGCCCACTTCGCCTTCAGGTCCTCCATCTCCATGGCCAGCTTCTCCTTCTCCCACCTGAGCATCCTCGTCCCCGCCCTGAAGTCCTTGCTCTCAGTCATGGCGTTTAACTTGGACTCGCCGAGCCGCTAAAAAAATGGGCTGAAAATCGATCTACGTAAACTGCTTTGCCAGCTTAATTCTCACGCCAATGTCGTTGTTCAGCCTGGCGATGACGCTCTCCTTGAGGAGGACCGCGCCGTCGACGTAGGGGTCGAGGTCGGCCGGGTCGACCTCGATCTGTCCGCGCTGCAGCGTCAGCAAAATGTCGACGTCGTTTGCCCGCCGATTGCTCTCCCTTCGGAAGGCCTCCAACTGTTGCGCGAGGTCCATCGCCGCCAGGGTGGCCTTGTCAGCCGCCTGCTCACGCTCATTAACAGCCTATAGAGGAAGATTAATTAGTTCGCCTTTAATTAGACTACTCTTGAGAATTATATCCTACATCTTCCGTTTCCGTCAACTCAGTGATGAGTGTGGCGATCTTATCCTCACTCGAGATCTTTTCTCTTCGGAGACGGCAAAGCGTCCTCCAAGATTCTAGAAGTCGATATGTACAAATATTAAGTTTTAATGGTCATACATTTTTATACCGTTGTCTACGCCCTCGGGGCAATGGGCAATCCTGTCGAGCTCCTCCAGGGTGAGCGCGTGCATCACCTGGGTCGAAGACTGGAGCTGCTTTTGCTGCTCGCCCTCGGCACCTCCGGGTGCGCCCTTGGACATCATTGCGGTTCCGAGGAAAATCTTGCTCATCTAGAGATTACATCTAGATGTATGAATAAATAAATACTATCGATCGGGGCCAAGTCGTACCCTTTCGAGCAGCGCCGAAATGTTTTTGGCTTGCAGGTCGCGCGTGCGAGACCTCTTTGTGGCCGCCGTCCAACCGCTGAAGGCCTTGCGGAGCTTCTGCTCCCGGCGCGCAAAGATGTCCACCGTGCGCTCAAAGTTGGGGGCCGCTTTGGGTCGCTTCCTAGGGGATTTACGTAAGTATGGAAATACAACTTGCCATTGGTTAATTGCCTAATGCTTACTTGAATGCCTTCCCTAGAGCCTCCAGCTGGTTGTAGTTGCACTTGGGAAACTCCCTCTTGAAGTTCTTCTCGAACGCCTTGTCGATCTCGTTCAACTCGACGA
>JAAUYK010120622.1_pt1 | contig 12000 bp, 3 predicted proteins | sample 7278021 | NCBI WGS metagenome assembly JAAUYK01 (sample SAMN14350223, study PRJNA611818) | marine sediment metagenome | isolation source: surface marine sediment (1.8m) | place: French Polynesia: Moorea | collected 2018-08
ATGTTGCTCTACGCTAGATCTGCGACTTTACACAAAGTTCCCATATGACGTACATCCTGCGGTGACAGCAACTTGTCTGAAGGCTGATTGACAGCGCGCTAATCGAGAGCAAGCCAAGATGCCGTCTGGTCAGCTCGGTTTGGCCGAGGTCACCGCTTGGTAGCTGTCATTATGCATTTTAATTATGATCTGGCAGGGAAAACCGCCGAGGTCGCTAGAACGGACACCGTAATTAGAAAAGACAGACCAGACCGAATAACTGTCCAAAAACCTTTGCCTTAGTAATGTACTAGTATGTTGGTACGCAGAGAAAATGCAGGACATGATCTGAGAAAAATCCACTTTCTTCTCTATTATAGAGCAGTAAACAACCGCGGCCGGTCTGGCTAGCTAGGGAAGGAGCAAATTTCTTGCAATTACGTAATTACACCGACAAAACGGTCTCGCTCGTTAGGAGCTATAGACAAAAGTGTAGTTAGGAGTTGGTCGCTGGTGAAAGCGCCGCTAGCACACGTCCATTTTGCGTATCTACCATCAAGGAAAAACTGGACGGACGCATAAATGGATGGAGAGGGAGAGAGAGGGCGATTGAAGGGTTCAACAACGACGTAGCGGCGTCAGTTTGTCAAAACGGTCGGTTGGCTTTACACGGTCGCGGCCGCCGCCGCCGCCGCCGCCGCCACGCCTCTGACACGTTATGTGTCAGGGAATCAATGGAAGAGAATTAAGCTAGTCTAGGCGGGTTATTGAACGGCCGGACGGACGAGCGAACGAATAGCCAGAAGCGTGTTGGTCACAGAGCCATTAAATTTAAAGAGCGAGACGCGAGACCGCAGAGGCAATAGGCAAAAAGGCTGCTGCCATTAGGCAACTTTTCAAATATACGTCAAACCGGCTGTCTGTAACAACATGTTATGCAAAGTGACTGGAAACGTAACTGTGTTTACTATAGTAAGCTTGGAAATTATCTGTTGTCACGGGCGGACTGAACTCTCCCAACCCAGTCAACAAGAGGCAAGTGGTGGATAAATGGAAGGAGGAGAAAATGAAATGGAGAAACAACTGTTAAAGTGGGGCACGCGAGCGAGCGAGCCATGCTTCCATTAATTTCCGCCGCAAAACTTACGTGCGGGAAAAAACGCGCGGATTAACGGCGGCTGTAAATTAGCCGACAAACGCGTTTTTGCAACAGCTAGACAGACAACGATGGCGGTGAAAATGCGACCGGCCGAGCATAGGCAAAGGCCCGCCTGCATGCGTGCTGCCAACCTCGCCGCTGCCGCCAGCCTGCAGTGCGTTTGCGAATTATGACAATGGATTCACGGGTGACAGAATTGCAAAAGTAGCGGTCGCGTTAGATCACCTTCAGCGGCCTCCGCCTCCTCTTGTTTAACGGGACCATCGTCGGCAATGTTGCTGACCGACGACGCGGCGGAGACCCGCTCCCCACTCTTGTTCCTCTTGGAGCGCCGGAAGCTCCTCCTCAGCGCGTTGACGACGTTCATGTCGCCGCCAGCTCCCGATAGACGGTCACTTTCCCGGCGAAAAAAACCGCAACGAGTCGCTCTCAATAATATAGTCCTGCACGCACGCGCACGCCCTCCTAACACCTTCACTGCAAGGGAGAGACTGAAGTCGCGTCTGTCAGTCAGCGGCCTGCTTGCTCACCCTCTCGCTCGCTTACACGCCCTCGAATCTCTAGATTATTTTCCATTTCCCCTTCGGTTTCGCGCGGCGATCAGCGTTGCGTAAAAATCATGGGATCACGCAAAAGGGCTCTATAATGGATTAGATTACTAGACCATGTATCCTATACGTGAGTTTAACTGAGCTTAAGCGTCTTAAATGACCACCCTGAGCATTCGGCAGTTGCACCTGCCGGCGGCGGCGGCGGCGACTGGCGCGGTGGCCGCCGCCCCTCCCTCGCTGCCTTCAAAGCGCGCGCGAGGACGGACTGTGTCCAGCCGAGCGGAGAAACCAACCGAGAACCCTCCCCCCTTCTCCTCCTCCTTGCTTGAACTAGGACGGACCAAAGGCAAGGAATTTTTTGCCGGTCTCGTTTGAGGATTCGCCAATGCGAATTTTCTCCACCGATCAGGACAGGTAGCTATACTATACGAGCTTCCTGACTGCGCATGCGCCGTTGGCCAGCCGGTCAGTCGGACAGAGCGGCGATAACTGTCACGAATATATCGCGGAGGCAATCCAGCCTCGTATAGTATAAAGGAAGAAAAAACTACCTTCCACGCTCCGACTGTCTTGAAAAGCGTTAATGTTATGGCTGCATGAGTGTGACACTTAAAAAAATACGCCCCCGTGTGGCACGTCTGTCAGTTCATTGACAGCAGCCGGTAAAGGGATTCATTCCATCCGGCTCACATCCGATTTCGTCAGAGACCATTATTCGTATTGTGTTGCAGTAAAAATTCGGCTCAGTCATGGAAGGAAGGGGAAGAGAGACCTGTAATAAGGCGCGGATGACACACGGGAATGACTTTCATCGCTGAATTAAGTCCTTTTTTCATTCCCACCCTCCCGCCGCCAAGATAAGTCGGGAGATGTGAGTCATCCAGCGGCATAATTTATTCCGACACTCCGCAGAACTCGCGGCCATCCGACTTTCTCATGTATCCATTCTGCGTATTCGGTAGCCAGGCTTTGAAAGTCGAGAAGAGCGACTTTGTTCCACAGGATCTTTCAGGAAATTGAATTCGGCGACAGAAAAAGGTACGCGCGGTAGCCGGGGATATCGAGTCGAACGGACGCGACCTTAATCTTTGGCATGGCCCTCAATTGAGTCCCCGGAGGCAATCAAGCCAACAACCTTCAATCGGGTAAATCGCGCGACAATCGCGCTATCATCCCTATCGATCCTCGGCCTCTGTCAAAGTTCCGGCCCAGAGTGGCCAGGTTACAAACTAAACATAATTTAGTTCTAATTATATAGTGCTTTACTGCCATCGTGAAAATATATACAAATACAAGTATTGCACCTAGCTTTGGGACCAATGAGGTGAGAACGTACGTACAATGACACCGAAACCGCAGACGGACGGCAACAGCGTCCGTCCGCTCGATCCGCTCCGTCAACGGCGCCGCCTCCGCCGCCGGCTGTGACGAGACAATCAGCGAGATCAGCAACTGCGAAACGGAACGAATAGTAGTAGCTGTCTGCCTCGCTAGTAGGTGGCACTTTAATTAATTTTGATACCATTCCGCCGCCGACGCCGTTTGCGGAAATAGAAAGTCTCTCGTTCGCTCGAACGCAATGCCGGCGATCGCTCACAATTTGGTATAATTAAATTTTGTCGTCGTCGCCGGCTGCCGTCGCAGCCATAGCGCTACTTTCGGAGTCTGGTCACGCCCTGCTGGCGAGCGACGAAGATACTATACTTCCCGCTTTTTTGCTGCAAAAGAATCAGGGTCCAAAGAAAATCGTTTCACCTGACGGTAGCGAGGGAGCAGGTTCGACAGAGGCAAGTTGTCAGCACGTGCTCCGAATCTCCATTGACGGAAGGACGGACGACGAAGCGAGTAAGATCCCTATTGCAACATTTGAACAGACATACGTACGTACTGCTAGTCCGTGTCTCCTTTCCATCTCCCTTTCTGCCTTTCACATTGAAAGATCCAAAAGGTAGCCTTTCGCCTTGACAGATGCGTCCAACGTGCTTTCAAGGCCGCTGAGAATAAGAAGAAGCCCATTTACCGTGAAGCGAGGGAGCTGGCTCCGAAAAAAGGAAGGGCGGGGAAGAAAGCTGCAGCCAAATTTATGACCCGCTTTCGACTGTCGCCGGCAAGGTAAGGGCTTGCTTGCCAGTTTAGGCGATTTTTGTCCTGTGCAAATACGAGATACGAGCGAATACGGCCGGAGGCGGCCACTTCAAAGCAGTACGTAGATGACGAGTTTAGCAAGCAATTGTTTGCCAGTTTTGCAAGTTGCCTGCGTTACTCATTCGATATTGTACGTGCGCGTACGTAGGTTACTTTCTTTCAAACCGTAGTTACAAATTAAATATATCTACACTTCTGACATCGGTGATCGATGCTCCCTCTCCACCGTTTAATTACTTGCCAGGTATTGCAAGTTATAAAGACAGTGAAAGGTTGCGTGAAACCGTCGCCGACAATTTCCGATTGAAATCACTTCAAGGTAAATACTTCAAAAAGCCCCACCCCATTAACATTATCTTCAATAATGTCTTAATACGTAAAATAGGAAAATAACGACGTACTGTGGTGGTTAAAGTTTTCTTGCATGTGTACTCAAGGTTTGTACAACTTATAGTTTTGCTGCAGGTTCAGTGCTATACTATAGTGGAAATTAACTATGGGATATACCTTTCAGTTCTCTGAATTAATTTATCATATACAGTTACCGTCTTTAGATTTATACCGTTTTAATTTGAACAGTCCTAACACAGTGTTAACATCAAGCTTACCCTGCTTTTCGGAGACAGCCGTAGCAAAAAATCCAGCAGAAGGAGAAGTAGCCCAGGAGGAAAGGGACAGAACAAATCCTCTTACGACGACGACGGCGACGAGTGTTTTACAGGGACGCACTTACACGAGATGCGACACTTTACCGGAAACTACGGCGCCAAAATGGGGCGCAAAAAAGGAAAGAGTCGGGCGGCCGTTTCTCGCTCGCTCGAGGCCGAGATAAGATAACGGAGCTAGGAAAGCAGGCAGTAAGCGAGAGCGTTAGTGGACGACGACGACGGAAGCGGGAGAAATGACGCCGGATTCACATTCCCTGTCTGAGTCAGCACCGACTATGGCTAGCTCCAAAAAAAGAAAGCCCTTCCAGCTTCCGCCGAGTGAGCGAGTTTCCCAGCAGCGGGAGACTTTTCGACTTTCGATGACGGCTGCAATTTCCGGAGAATTTTCTGAAGACTAGCTGTGAGTACTCACTGGTTGGCTGGAGGCTCCTCAGATCCACAAGCGACAACTGTTCCGTCTCATCCTGCTCCGTCAGCGGCGCCGGCTTCTCCTTCTCGGCCTCGATCTCCCTCTCCTTGTCCTCGCTTCCGTTGAGGTCCTGCTGCGACGCGGTCCTCTGGCTGAGGCGTCGGATCTCCGAGGTGAGGGTGCGCGTCCAGCCGCCAAACTCGGCGACGGTGTCAGCCTGAAAGCAGAGGGAGATGAAAAGGTCTCTCAATTACGGTCCATTGTCTTGATAGTCATCGACCGACAAACGCGGACACGGACGGCCAATGGCGAGCGGAGCGGCTTCCTTGGCACAGAATTTAACTGCAAAAAATTTACGGGCGCGGAGATGACGGCCGGCAGGCCGCGGTAAGCGACGCCAGATGCCGGTCGTGACTTGGACGGCCAGGCTTCAAACTCATTCAAGCAACTCTATCGTCTAGCTCCTTTCATCTCTTGGCCGGCGGCACCCCTGTTAATGATTTCGCCACGCATCCGCAATCTCCTTTTCTCTCACCACAAGAATGTAAATGGCCGTGCAAATGACAGAGGCCACCACTCCGAGCCAGCTGTCGTCGTCGATGGCGCCGCCGCCGCCGCCGCCGTCTCGCCGCATCATGGCCGCCGGGCGACGGATCAGTCGGAGGCTCCGGTGTCTCATGGCGGACGACACGGCCTCCTCGATGGCGAACGTCGGCGGCAGGAGCAGCTCCGTCTCGGTCGCCGTCGACACGCTTGTCCGCCTCGGGGGCGGGTCCGTGGCCACGCACTTGTCGGCGCTCCTCGATCTTGGTCTCTGTCTCGCGGCTGCCGCTGCCGCCGCCAGCGACGAAGTCCGGCTGCAGCTCCGGCTCGTCGCGTCGTCGATCAAGAGGATCACGCTCGGGTCGATGTCGAGGCTTGGGACGCCGTAAGAAGACGACGCTGCAGATGAAGTGGGCCGCGGCAGAAGGGGGGAAGGAAACGCTCTGCCCAAAATCGGCGTGGACTTGGAGTCCTCCTTTTCTATAGTGTGGGTTTTGGTGGTCACGTCGTCTTTATTTGCTTTTTCCTCACTTGAGACATTTTCCTCCTTCGCAGCATCCGTTTCGTCGCATGTAATCGGAGAGTCTAAATTGGGAGCAATAGTAATCGAGTCGGAGTCTTCTCGACTTGCCTCAAGATACTCCTCAGATTTCCGGTCTTCCGTATCGGCATTGCTTTCCTGAGGAGGAAGTTCTTCGCCAGAGATGTTACCGGTTGGTGTGACGATATCATCAGGTTCGCGGTCGTCATCTTTTGCTTCTGTCTTTGAGTCTGGTACCTCCTTCATGTCTGCGTGATGAGTGTCATTAGGTTCCTCGTTCTGTAGCTGAACCTCGATCTCGAGTCCAACTTGTTGCTCCGGCGTGACTTCCCGCGTGCCTTCCTCGTCTTCGTCGCTGCTGGTCATAAAGCTGCCGCTGCCGCCCGACGTCCCGCAGCTGCTCGTCCCCACCGCCGCGCTCAACACCTTGTCGAAGGACGACGCCGACGGCATCGAGACCGGCGCGTCCTCTGCGGCCTCCATCTTCTCGAACATGCCGAGCCGCTCCTTGATGTTCTGGCAGATGGCGTTGGTTCGGTCTATGCGTCTCATGACGGCCTCCTCGTCCTCGACGCCGCTCCCGCTGCTCCTCTCCCCGTCGCCATCAGAGTAGTCGGCGATGGACGGCGTAGGATCCATGTCTGTCTGTCTTCACTGCTTTGCTTTGGTATATCCTCTCTTCTTCAAAGCCGCTCAGTCACTTTCCACTGGTGACCACGCGGCCGCCGCATTTAGCCGCATCACTCAAGCTGCCGGACGCGACGCGAAGCCTTCTCCTGGTATATGGTCTCGCCGCCGACAGAATTTCAGCACTCACGCACGGACGATCGAGCTCGCGCGAGCGCACGCGCAAATAAAATGGCCGGCCGGCTGGCTTGCTGCGATGTGCACGCCTCAAGCGCGCATTCGATACTGACACTTTTTTGCGGCTGCTCAGCGAGCGGTACGTCATAGAGAATCGCCAGCCGGTGGTATCACAGTAGTGCAGTGCCAGACGACGAGCATCGTAAAGTAGGTGCATAAAAAGAAAGAAAGAAAGAAAGAATGGGTAGGAAGGGAACTCTGTCGCCATATCGAGCACCCTGAGAAAGGCGCGGAAGCGAATCATTTTCTCCCTTTCCTTTAGTCCACTACATCGTGATCGATGGGTGGCATTTTTCGCAAAGTGGCCAGTAGGGGAAAACTACCGCGGGTTATTAGGGCAAAACTGCAGCGATCAGTCCAGGCCAATGGCCTCTCTTTTCCTCATTACTTGGATCGCCCGCGTCAAAATCAATCTCCTTGAACAGTAACCAGCCGCGGGCGGGAGTCGCGCGAGTGCACAAAAGCAAACAGTGTGCGCATTCGAGTTATTAAATTATTCCACGGCCGAGCATGGTATATGAATAGACACGGTCGCGGTCGGTCGTCGCTTCGGTCATTCTCCACGCGTCCGAATTTGCGGACTGGCACCTGAGGACAGATGTCCGGCCGCCAGAACCAATCGACCGGTCGAGGGCGCTGAATTGGAAGATAAAAAAAAGAAGTGAATAAAAAAGCCACAGCCATCAATTTGACGACCTCGTCTCTAGTGGATGGAGACAGCAGGGTCAGTCAGTCGGTCGGTTAGATGAATGGAAGGCATCCATGCGTGATTTTGATTTGACTAATCGTTCTGTTGGAGGAAGGCTGCTCCGCTATCCGTGACAGATTAGGCTCTGTCTTCGTCCGCGCTACTTCTACGAATCATCCAATAATAAAAAGGAAGGCAGGCAGGATGACAGACATGCAGTTGAACGAACGTACAAGGAGGGAAAGAAAAGAAAAGAGCTTTATGACCAATTTTGTCCGCCGTGAGAAGAAAATCATCTCCGTCAGTCGGCTATGAAAATCACGACCGACCAAGTTACGACAATTCGCGTGGCAAGTGACGATCGAGCCCTCGAGTGTTCGTAATCCAAAGGTAAATGTATGGTTGGCGGAGATCCCACTGTTGGACAAACAGAACGTCGGGGCGTACGCGTACGTACGTCGCTCGCCATTCCTCATTTAATGACGCAGGACAGGCGATCACGTTAAAAGGACCCCCGAGGCTATATAAAGTCTGGAGCAAGCAGATCTTAATTTGGGACAAAGGCGTGAAGCCAAATGAGGTAACTGCTGTACTAAATTATAACTATACGCGTTTATTGGCGTAGCATTAAGAAACCGAAAATAATCTGGCAGGTTTCCAAGCTGAGGCATGATAATAATTTGGGCATCTGTCGTCGCCGGACGGACTTGCTCGCTTTTTCACGAGGATGAAGAATGTTCGCTCGAGGCAGCACTAAAATATGCCACCGCGATTATAAATGGGGAGGCAGGCAAGCAAGTAATCGTTGCGCAATTGCCAAGAGACCTTGTTCTTTTTTGCAAATTGTGGGTGCGCGCACTTGCGACCCACTCACTACGAGCAAGTGTCACAGCTGGTGCCATGCACGCTCTTTGCCTAATTGAGCCCGACCGGCCAATTGTCTTTTTCTTCGCGGCTTAATGTCTGACTGAGCGAACCGAGCCGAGCAGTTTCCGGCGTTCGTCCGTTGCGAGCGCGAATTATGTAACCAAAAGCGCACGATACTACCGACCGACGTGGTATCAATCTAGTCTATAGCCTGTTGCTTCCCTCCGCCGGCCGTCCGTCACTTGATTGCTCGATAATGACAGCAAAAGCGGGGGCTGGCAAGTAAGTACGGACTACAGTCAGACAGAGCTAGAGGCCAATAATACCAACTACTGCGCATAACAAATCCACGTACATAGTGCACACTCCCTCCATGTGACGCACGTACGAACCGGAAAATTATGTCTTTTGTGGAGGTGATATGTTCCTATTCGCGGCGTCCGTTTGGCAACTGTTGCTATTCACGATGATGAATGCTGGACAAACGTCGTAAATCGGCTAATTGCAGGGCCGGAAAGGGCAACAAATCGTTCGACGTCGGACCGAACACTTGCAGTCAAAGTTATTGCCATTTACTGCCTACAGTTACACTACGCTTGATTGAAATCATTCGAGCGCCAAACGAGAGGAGGTTGCGTGAACTTCGCGGACGAAACGTTTCGATCGATGACAAATCTAACCTTCGCCTTTCGAGTTCACCCGCTTCACGTGGGTCCAATTTCGTATTATAATTTGAGGCTCTTTGCCCTTACATAACCCGAACGAACGAACACGAAAAAGCTAATTAATCCAGAGAATAGAGGCCCATTGAATCGGCCCATTCAATGCTTATCACGCTCCAGCATCTGGCGCGTCTGGCCTCTGATTGCCCACCGCCGCCGCGCAGACAGGCGCCTAAAAAAGTGAAAATTAACCCCGGGGCCGGATCAAGTTTCTGAGCTAGCTGTGAAGCCAGACAGACAGACGCCGTAGAGAGGAGATCAAGACTGCATGGATTCCACATCCACGCAGGATCATGGCTTAAATTGTCTGCCTGCATGCAGGCGTCGGAGGAAAATACAGTACGTATGCATGCACCGCACCGAGGGAGTGAGATTTAAGGCGCCGAATTTCCCAGGCCCGTAGAAGATGATGGTTGCTGCTCTAGCTCGCCGGAGGCGCTATTGCCGTACGTGTGTAAATAAGGGCGGTCCGGCAGGCGAACGAACAGAGATGTAGATTTCTCCTAGCTTGGAAACAGCTAGAGATAGATCGATCCGGCACGTTCGTTCTGACCTCCACTTTTGCAAGTGGTCCTGGCCAGGCAGGTAGGGGCCGGCTATAATCCAGCGTCCTAATTGCTTCACAGTTTTAACGACCCGTCCCGTCCCCAGCTCGCAAACAGCCTTACCTGGACTGAAATTGGCTCATCTCGAGCGAGCGAACGATGCAGAAATCGTGATGGGGCAAAACTGCTACTAGTGTAGAGCTAGCTCGAGATGGCTAGTACGTAGCAGCGTACTCGACCGCAAGCAGGTAAGAGCGTGCGTGCTAATTGCTCCACGTTCTCTTTTCCGGTCAATCACGCGAGCTGGATGCAGGCAGGTAGGCGCCGCGCCGGGCGGGGCCGACCGACCGCAAAGAAAATAGGGACTCGAGCTAACACGACTAATGAGTGGACGGACGAGCGGCGAGATTGCAAAGTTCTAACGGCCGCCAAGGTCTGTTGCGAGCGAGCGAAAAAGGGGGCGAGAAAATCGCGCGGAGAATGCAGCTAGTGCAAAAGGGCGCCCGACAAATGGCAGCCGGCGCGCGGAGCTCGTTCGCTCGCTCTTTGAGCGGTGAGGGGAAAAATGGAAATGCCGCGGCCGCGGCCGCGGCCACCATGGTGGCATTTTCCTCGGTGCTCAGGCGACCGTTACGATCAGCCGGCCGGCCGGCCGACCGACCAACCGACCGACCGACCTCGGCCTCGAGACGAAAGAAACTCTTGTCCAATTAGCCTTGGCTTCTGGATCGATCGGGGATGGAGGGGGGAGGGAGGCAAAGGGCAATCTTGGCGGAATCGCTGCATGGTGTCGATGAGGAGGATTTCCCGGAACGATCGACACGTAGTACATCAAGCAATTAGTGGGAGTTCGTTCGTTCGAGGGAGGGACGCCAATTAAGACACGAAATGACAATTCTGTCGACGACGAACGAAGAAAATGACGGGAAATTCCGGGAATGCGATCGGATCGACGACGACAGAGAAAAAATGGTCAGGCGGTCGGTCGCCACGCCTACCTCACTATTGCAGCAAGATCCCATTTTCCAATTAAGAAAGGGGCTCTGATTAGAGCGATGGCGGCGGCATCAGCGCGAAATTAGCCGGCACCCGCCCGAGGCCAGATGAAAGGAGAGAGAGGGAGAGGACGCGATTTTTTCTCCTTGAGAGAGTTGCAGCGACGGCGGCGGCGGCATCGACCGACCGCAGTCACTAAGTACAGGTGTGGGCCGACCGGCCAGCCGAGGAGAGTTAATTCAATGGGAGAGAGCTGGTAGTATCGAGGAGGAGAGGGCCCTTCCTCTTTCCCTTCCAATTATTCCCTTTCCCATCGTTTTTATCGGCGACTTTTTCCTTTGTGTCTCCCGCCCGCCACTCCTAAAAAAGTGCGCACCATCATCGTTCGTCCCAGCCCGGCAGCTCATGATGGAGTCAACAATGGCTTCAGACACGGAACGATGTGGTCAGCGCCAACACCGGCTGCGGTGACTGTGTGCGAAGGAAGGCGGCCCGGCAGCAGCTAGCGCTACGTAGGAGTGAGAGAGAAGTAGTAATTGTCAAATTCGTGGTGGCGAACGGTAAAATTCACTTGTTCGGAGCCACCTCCGACCGACCGGCCGACGTCGCGAGAGGAGAAGAAGACGCACGCTGGTATCTGGTCCATTGCACACGACAGACAGAAGGAGAGAGAAAGATTCTTCCGTCTGCGGCACGGGGTTGTCACTTTTAGCAGGAGCTATCAGTGTTCGTGTGCCGAATTCCTTCCGCCGGTTGCAAACGTTTTTTCCGGCTCTCCTCCTTCTTTCCGCTATATTTGCGAAGAAATATCTGCATCGGTCTGGCCTACTTTCGCAGCCAGCAGTCCCTCTAGGCAACAAAATAATAATGTCGGTCCTTACAGGAACAAGATTGCTCGGGCGAACGGACGGACGCAATTTATTCGTTTTCGCACCACCAATTAATTCGCCCCCTACGTACCCGTTCCGTACGTACGAATTCGATTCTTCATTCTTGATGGATGCAGCCGGGGACGTTCTAATTGCCGAGCTATCAATCAAACCAGACCGAACTTAATTCCTTCTTTCCGAAGATCGAAGTGAAGAGAGAGAGAGAGCTGGCTGTGGTGTCGCCAAAGCGGGAGGAGGCGTCGCGTCGGGATGCCACCCCATTAAGATGCCAGAGAGCGTTCCGGGACGAGACCAGACAGTCTGAGATTGCAGATTTGGAGCAGCAGCAGCCAGCAGGTATGGCGTCGGTGGCACTATGTCGCCACTATTAGCACCTCTTATCACAAACGATCTCTGTCCGGATTAAAATTGGTGGGCCTTACCAATGCTCAAT
>JAAUYK010211201.1_pt1 | contig 11999 bp, 10 predicted proteins | sample 7278021 | NCBI WGS metagenome assembly JAAUYK01 (sample SAMN14350223, study PRJNA611818) | marine sediment metagenome | isolation source: surface marine sediment (1.8m) | place: French Polynesia: Moorea | collected 2018-08
CTCTCCCTCCCACCCACCCACCAATGTTTATAAAAAAAAAAGCTACCTAAATTGCACCACTTTATTTTAGCACTTTAAACAATTTATTTCAAAAACGCCAACACGGTGAATATGTAATTTAGAGCGCGCACCTCATTTCTTTTTCGATTAAATGCACTTCTTCCTTCTCCAGCAGCGTTCATCTGCCGTACGCGGACGTCGTTCATGCATGGCCTCGAGGTTTTTCTTTCTCCTGCTGTCCCTTTGAGCTTTGTACAAAGGCCGCGACATGTGTCGTACGCGACGCCGACTTCGAGTCTCGTTTTTGCGGAACGGGCGGGTAGAAGAAGAAAGAGCCTTTCCGCGTCGTTACTGTAAAGAGCGGCGAAGAAAAGGGCAAATCGAGCAGACGGCCGGCCGGACGGACGGGCGAAAATATTGCAACTTTTGACGCCACCGCGCCGCGGACATGATGCCGCCGTACCGTCATAAAGTTGGTACGTCGGTCGGTCCGTCCGATTGCGGCCATATTGATTTTATCCAACTATCGCTCGTCCGTCCGTCCGGCCGAAAAAAGCATTGCGTCATTGCTCTCACTCCATCCACGGAGCGGACGGACTTTCGATGGAGCTAAGCGACCACAGGCAGGCAGTCAGGCAAGCGATCGTTTGGTCCGCTCCGGTTCATTGAAAGCCCCTTCCTTCCTTCCTGCTTCTCGATCGAGCCGTTACTTGCCTCCTATGCTGGCTCTCCTCCTTCTCCGCCTCATCATCAAAACCTCTAAGCAATTCCGGCCGCTCGCTCGTGCGTTCCGCCCTCGTTCGTTCGTCCCTCCACTTGGAAGCTAGGTGGGTTCACTTGCCATTCTCCACACACACACTTTTAGGAGATCGCATAGCTTTCGACACATTGCAAAGATCTGCCAAAAAAGGATCAGTGCGTTATTTTCTGTAAACAATACAGTAGTACTATAGCACGTGTAGTTACGTACAAAACTCTCTATCCTAGCTCTTTCAGCCTTGCTTTTCCCACCGGCGGACGGACGCGGACGGGCGAGCGCAAAAGCCACCAATCTTTCTCCGGCTATAAGACCAAATTTTTGATTCCCCCACCGACCTAGTCCCTCTTTCCTTCCTTCCTTCCTTCCTTCCGCCGGCAGCCATCCAGCCGGCCGGCTCGGTTCCCCTTCTTCTTCCCCTTGTTTAGGCGCCCGCAGCAGATTTTTGCTTGAACGAGCTTCGCTTTAATCCACTCAGTCAGCGCCCGCCGCCTTTATCCATCTCCCTCATTTTCTCTCCTCTCTGATCATCTCGAGAACGGCCCCTCTTTTTGCCGCACGCCCCAAAAATAGGAGAGCGGGCGGGCAACAGAAGAAAAAGCTTGATTTTCATATTCAAATTCAAATGCATCCAGCTAGGTCCGGGTGCACTCACTGCGTGATGCCGGATGAGAAGAACGAAATCTCTCCGCAGTCCGGCCGATCGATCGATCGATCGATCGATAGACACAGATTGATCGATCGTGTGTGCCATGTATAACAGATGGAGGCCGCCCGGCCGCAACCATGGGGGCGAGCTAGAGAAAAGGCGGGAGCTGCTGCTATGGACGGAACGAACAAACTTTGCCCACGCGCTCGCTCGCTCGCTCGCTCTCTCGCTGGTTGCTCTCCTGTCTTCCTTCAAACTTTTCTGTCTTTTCGGCCTCGAACCATCCGACCGGAGACATAACCGGCCAACCGGCCATTTGACGTGTCCACCAGAGGGACGGAGGGAGAAGGGAAAATGTGATCCCGACGAAACTGCCGGCACGTAGACAGACGGCGCTCGTTGCAGTTTTCTTTGTTGGGCTCTGTAGACAATCGGGGCCGTCGCGACTTTTTTTGTAGACTAGAATGGATTAGTTATGGCGCGTAATGATGTTCATATGCCCTAGTTTCAAGTGTTTCTTTCCGTCAGGTTGTACTGTACCTGTTGTTCGCATGTTTGACGCAAAGCGCTACCTTGTACCTCGCCGATAATGCGGGCAAAAAAGTCGAGCGAGCGTGTTGACACGCAGCCATGTAGCCTTGCTGCTAGAGACTGACGGACGGACTGACAAAACGAGGAAGTGGACTTAAGATCAGACAGGCAGGGGAAGAACAAAGTAGACAAAGTTCATCTCACTCGGATCAACTCAGCCAGGATGCTTTAGCTAACCTATTTCTGTCCGTTTCGTCAAGGAAGCTAGGAAACTGCGCGCGGCCGGCCTGGATCTAAAAGAAAGTAAGCACGGAAGGAAGGAAGGAAGGAAGGAAGAGAGAGGCTGCGGCGGCGGCGGCGGTGACGGCAAAAACTTTTTGCGGCTGACTGTCCCCAGCGGGCAAGGAGGCCGAGGGAGGGAGAGAGAGAGAGAAAGAGGGACGCTCTCTCTCTCTCCTTGTGAGAAGTGGCAACAGATTGGTCTACTCCTCAAGAAACTCGGCTGAGCTAGCAAGCTCTTCTAGGTGGAAGTTTACAGCGCGGTTATTGCTTTACAGCTACCTATTGCCACCTAGCCAGAGGCGCATTTTTTTAGTCCAGATGTCTAAGGGCGACGTAAAGATGGCGACGCTAGCTGTGTGCGGGCGGCGCCTTTGTGCGTGTCTCATGGGATGTACTGACGGTCGCATATGCAGCGAGCGAGTGAGCGAGGCAAGTAATTTGCATTGCCCCGTCCTTCTTTCCTTCCTTCCTTCCTTCCGATGTCATGCCATGCAGAGAGAGAATGAGATGGCATACATATACCTACGTAGGACATAGGTCGAAAGTGTAGGAATTAGCGCCCCGGATTCGCTTATCGCCGGCCAATGAAGGTAATTCATGGGAGGGGATTGAAGTAAAGTGTCTGGTTCTCGTTTTCCTCCTTCTCTATCTATCTGCTACGGGGGCTTATATAGCCGGTCTTATAGGCACGAACAATCGAGAGAAGGCTGAACGGCAGCGGCAGCGGCGGCGGCGGATGTACGCATGTGTAGGGAGCGGGCGCGGGCGGGCGCGGGCGGCCGAGCAAGCGAGTGCTTTCAGAAGGATTAAGCATGTTTCTGTTTCCCAGCCGACAAACCTACGGACCGACGTACCTGCCTGCCTGCCTTCATGTACGTACGCACACGAGGATGTTATTCCAGAGAGCAGGGAGCGCGGTAACCGGCAGGCTGAAGGAAAGGACGTACGTACGTGTTAAAAAAAACATACGTTTATTCCTATACGTATTTGAGCTCATCAAATGAATTAAACCTTCTCAAAAGTGTCACCCCTATCTCCCGCCGCCGCCTGTTGAGCGAGCGTTAAACAAGGCCTCCAACCAACCATCCATCCATCGTTCTTCTCTCTTTCCCATTCTGGCTTCTTGGCCTTTAGGATCAAGCAGGCTTTGTGGCCGACGACCGACCGATGCGGCGGCGCCGAGCTATAGCTAGCTTGGTGCGTGCATGCAACTTGCATCTCTGGCGCGCGTACGTCGGTTAGATGCACAGTCACAGAAAGAGCCTGATCGCGAGCCTGATTGCTGATCGAGTGGATAGTGCTTACTTGCCTGATGGGCGTCAAAAGTTGGTCTGCTAGCTCACCTCGCTCGCTCCTCTTAGCTGCCTCTTTAGGAACCTCAAACAGACACACAGGTGGAGCCTATTTTCAGCCAGAGGAGGGTAAATAAAAGGCTCTAAACATCACTTTTCTGACTGTGGATCTATCGTCTAGCTCTACGTATGCTACCAGTCTGTTGGATGTCTGCTGCAGTCAATATGCAATGAGATTCATGTTCTTCCTCTGACTCGACAGATTTTTATCATGTATCCAGTTCATCGACCCCTCCTGTCCTCCTCCTCCGTAGCTAGCTGTCCGGCCGATTCTGTCTGACTGACTGATGACCTTGTTTGATGTTTTGATGCCTCATTCCTCAACACACACAGCCAGCCAGTATGTAGAAGGTAGCGTGAGCTAGGGGAGGTTCGCTTGCTATAGCTAGACGAGAGGGGAGGGGAGGAGGCGGCCTTGATGGATGGATCGCCGGTCTAACGCATGGCCGGCCGGAGCTCCACTGCAACATCGTGGGGAGTTATCATGACACAAATTGTCCTTCTTCCTCTCACTCCCTCCCCCGGGAGACAGTCTGGGAAAAAAGTATCATTTATGCCATCGCAATGCGGACCGAGGAAGTAGCTCGAGCCTTGAAGAAAACTATCTTCTTTAATTCCGGCAGGCGCGCGTCGCTTATAAACGCCAGTCAGTCAGAGTCAGATTCGAAGAAGGCGCGAAAACTTGACGTGCGGATCAATCCTCGCCTGCTTCTCTCTCCCTCACTCTCTTTCGTTCTCTTTCTTGGCTCGCTCGCATTTCGTGACGGCCAAATATTGGCATATTGCCTCCTCGATCCTTCCTCTGCCTCCCTCCTTCCGGAAGACAGGCAGGCGGACGGACGGACGGGCTCGTAATTCCGAAATCCGGCAAAGCGTTCGCTCGTTCGCTCGATCCCGAGAAACATATGCGAGCGAGCAGCGAGCGGGCGACGAAGAAGAGGCTGGCTGCTGCCGGGCTGCCTGGATGGTTCCACCTTTTTGCAGCCATAAATTTCGCATCTCGCCAGTCCGCCGCCGTCGAGGGAATAATGCACCCATGGAGCGAGCGAACAAGCTGTTTTGGAGGCAAAAAAATCTCTTGAACACGACGACTTTTTGCCGAAATCTATCACAGCATTAGACTCGCATGTTGCACTGGAGTGTAGCGAACGTAGAACATATGCATGCGCACGCACAGAGTAATGTGCAGTAAATTTACACGGCCATTTTATGACTTTTCAAGAAAGAAACAAAGCTGTTCCAACTCTCCATCTCCATCTATGCATATCGGCCAAGTATGCGCGCACTTGTTCTTCTGAAAGTTGAGCAAAAAGACAGCACCGGCTAATGACAGTGTACTACATACTACGTATACTGAGATATGTACTCTTGCTCTGGATCCGACGCTTGATCGCTAAGGGCACTCTCAGCTGCATCATGCCATGCCGAGGCCAGTCAAGCATCGATCGACAGACTAGCTAGGCATGATCCAGATTCCGGGCAGTGCGCCGATTAATTACTTCCTAGGCCTACCATGCGCCCATGGGTAGCTGTTGAGTGATACGAGCGGAAAACGAGCGTATTTATGGATTGGGTCCAATTGGCCGTTGATTTTTTGCACTAGAATGACTTATGAGGGGCGGCTGACGAGAGAGAAAGCGAGGGGAAAAGGTTAGGTGCGATACGCGTATAATGCACCACATCCCGGGTTAGCTGCTCCGGAAAGAAGGTCGGTAGATAGGTCGGACGCCTTTCTCTTTCGCTTATTCCATCCATACAGCAGTTGATCGGCCGGGGTTTCCCTCCTCCAATCGACCCCAAAGATCTCTCCTGGGAGGAAAATCGCCGGCTTGCCTGACTATACGACAAAAAGTGGAGCTCGGGAAGAATGCAGGCAATTATTTTCGGAAACGGGGAGGAACGCCAAAAATGCATCATCCGCCTCCAGCTGCACGGGTCGGGAAGAGATATATGTCGATTTTTCTTCCAACTGTAGATTTCGTATACAGTGCAGAATATATTCTTTATTGAGCGTTTGTCTGTCCGGCCGGTCTGCCGGCCCACATATCGCTTGTCATAATCTTCCTTCTTCTCTCTCGCGGCCTCCGGCGTAGATCCATCTCTGTCTCAAGCGAGCGAGCGAGCGAGCGAGGCGAGTGAGCTCCTCTTCCTTCCTTCCCTCCCTCCCCTTGTCTCTTTCTCAGATAGAGGATCAAGCAGGGATAAATATATATGTGGTAGCGCTTTTTGTACTGCTCAAAAGAAAAAAGAACTAGCGGAGAGCTGGAAATTGCATGGTCCGCGCTGAAGAACAGATCTGTTCTCGATAGAGCACAATTCACAACCTTGGTCCTGTCCGATGCGATACCGAAAGGGAGGGAGCAAGGTTGGCATCGGACAACTTTTCACCTGCTGATTTTGAGATCTCAGTCGACACAAACTCGAGTGACTCCCAGAGTCGCAAAGTTATACTATAATGAAGGACGCACGCCGAAAAAGGAGAGATATGCCGACCGGATTGATGCCATAGCTGCTGGAATATCTTATTGAAATTCAGTTGGTTATGGTAATCGATCGATCTAGCAACGACTAAGAACGTGAAATTGGCGGCTCAAATTTCCACTTTTAGATTCATAATTAAGGCGGCGGTCTCTCTCCTCTCTTGTCTCGCCGCCTCGATCCTCGCCGAGTCTCAGTCAACAGCAGCCTCGCCTCCAGATAGCTCCCCAGCTCCGAGCTCTATCTATCCGAGCGAGGGAGGTCCTTGACTGAAGAGCTTAAATGGAGTTATACTACTTCCATTCTAGGAGGGAAACGGAGCGCGGAGATATTCTGGGAAAAAGCTCTCGATGACGTCAAAAAGAAAAGAGAGCGATCGAGGGAATGAGAGAGCGAGGCGGGGAGTAACATTTCTAAATGACGGGAACACCTCGCATTTTCAGCGCCCTTTAAATATACCTACTGAAAGTTTCCGCAGTTTTGACGCGCAACCGTCATGGTTCAGCCGTAAATTGAGGGGGACATAATCCTCTTACTATAGTTGAAACACAGAGAACTCGGGAGAGAAGAGAGATCGAAGGAATCAGCGAATTCAAAATGCCTTTTTCACACGTTGCGAAACGAAGGAAAGACCAAGTACGAGGGTGAGAAAATAGGAGCTGGAGTACGCATGCATTCCGGTTGGAGAATTTGTGTAAAGGGCGGCTGAATGTTAGTTTACCGTACTATGCAGAATACATGCGTATGTATTGATCGCCAACCGGAAGGAGCTCCTTGAAAGGTAATGTTTGGGAGGACGATTGCATGACGATCGAGACGGAAGCCACGTACATGTAGCACGGCGTCCGTTTTGCATATGCGTGCGGGTACGTAGCATGCAAACTATAGATATTTTCGTTCTCATTGCAGTAGGGCATAATTTGTTCACGCATGTTGCGCAACAACGGCCTCGACCTCATAAAGGAGAGAAAAAGACTTCGTTCTTCGTATTTATACGTACACGAAACAAAGCTAACCGAAGCTCGAATTTAATTAGGACTTGAAACGCCTGAGATCGATTGGCCTTCTCATCTCATCTAGCTGTCAACCCTGCCTGTCCGTGCGTCCGTCCGTCCGTCCGCGTCCCGTCGTCACGCACTCACTCACTCACTCACTGACTCGGTCGGTAATTCCATTATCATGCAACGCAGGGAGTCCGCTCTAGAGAGATCGTATATAGTCTAGTCTGACTGAGTACGAGCCGGGATCTGGCGAGATATGCGCAAATGCAACTGCATACGCCGATCGTCGAGATCGAGCGATCGATCCCTTCCAACATGCCCACCAGCCAGGTTGATATCTGCTCTGCTCAAAAGAGTCCGCCATTGAAAAGTTTATCCAAGCCACCAATCACGTACGGCCACATCCTGGTGCGCGCGCGGGAGGGAAAAGTGGTGAAAGCAGAAAAGTGAAAGAGAGCGGGCGGGCGGGCAGGCGGGCACGAAGCGAAAGTCGCATTCGGCGGCGGCGGCGGCGAAAACTTTCTCCTAGCTGCCATCCAGAGTGGGAGAAATATTGACGCCGTCCACGACCACCTACTACTGCCTCCTCTCTCCCAAGAGAGAGGGAGAGGAGGAGGACTGAGCGCACACACTTTGAAAGCATCAAAAAGTTCCATAGCCAAGATTTTGGCGGAACCCTCCACGTACGTACGGCTAGCTTTCATCTTTTCCACCCGGACAATTGGGCGACCAGCCGCCGGGAAACCAAAGTGCATTCGAGTGATCGAGTAGCCAATATAATGATATCATTAATTTCCTCCACACAGGGTGGCTTGCCGCTGATCAAACTTTTTAAATTTTCCATCAATGGGTTATGTACAGAAATGATGAATTAATTAACCTTGACCTCAAGACCTACCTCTATCTACGTACAGTAGCTCTACGCTTTGTCCGCTCGAAAAGGATAGATCATCGTTTCTCACTTCCTCCTCTGGCCGTTATTAATGAGTATGTATAAAGGGATCAATGGGCAGTCCCGGAAAGGCAGGCTCTCTCTTCCTCCCTTCCAGCTAGCTCCTTTCTCCAATAGGAGGAGATTAATCTTTCCCAGGCCCAACTCTTCACAGTATTTTGTCTTAAGCAACAAAAGTTCTCTTAGGAGTGCCACTACAGCTACGAGTATATGTAGTTCCTTCCTTCCTTCCGTCTCGAGCGGATTCTGGCTGGAGGAGGAGGGGGCAAAATTGGATGGAGCAAAAAGTCCGATTCAATCCCTTCTCTTTCTTCTTCCTTCCTTTCTTTGCCTAGCAGCCAGCTAGCTATAGCTGTATGCCAGAAAAAAGCCTTTGTTTGGGAGACAGCCAGGCAGGCAGGCGGGCGGGCAGGCGGAAGCACTTAAGAGCGAAAATCGCGTCTGGCCGTGCGTAGGACATTCAATTCAGATTATAAATTTAAAATATAAAGTCAGCTATTTCTACTACATACGTAATTGTTTGCTGCTTCATTTGACTTTGTACTCCCGGCAGGGGCGAAGTCGTATGAATGGTGCGTGATCGACCTTGTTGGACACGTCAACAATCCGTTCGTAGTTCTAGTACTACATTTCTATCGACGTATGTTTAGCCGCACGAACAAAGAAAGTCATTCATTGCGGCCAGTCAGTCGGTCGGCCTGCCTGCTACCTGATGGTTAACCCCAAACTGCCAGGATTGCAGTGGTGCTAAATATAACGCACTCTCTGGCCTCTGATATCAAATTATGTAATACGGCATTCCTCTTTATTAAGCTTGATCCCCTATGTAGCTATCCAAAGATATGTAATATAGTGTACATCTGAAGCTAGCTTACTCTAATAACACGTATTAAGCCGCTGCTGGCATACGTACTACGCAACACGATGCTAATACTTACGACAGTGGCCACTCTATGGCATATCCTTCTCCCCTCGTGCGTCCATGTCCCACTTGATTTATTTCATCTGATAACTGTCCGGAGTCGAGTGATACGACCGCGCTCGGCAATGCATACCAAGCAACAGAGACTGAAGAAGTGATCCCCTCTCTCTCATTCTGATTTCAGGCAGCGCTTCCCCACCCTGTTCCGGACGCACCCGTCGGCCACGGTGCACAACCCGACGCGGATCCGCGTGTTCAAGACCTACAACTGGTCCAAGGTGTCCATACTGCAGGAGGCGGAGGAAGTATTCAGCACGGTAAGCACACGCAGCTTGTAATGGAAGCAAAACATTCCATTCTAGTATATAATGGGCCTAGCTACGTACAGTAGAATCGGCCTGGCATTTTGACAGCTAGCCGGGATTTGTCATGAAAGGGGGTTTGCACACTCCGAGAATTCCCTCCAACTTGAGGGGCGGCGGCGATAACTGAAGCGTGATGTCAAACAAGGAAACTCCGGCCTCGGGAAGACAAGACGGAGTTAGCTGGCTAGGCGGCTTCAACGCCCTCCTCGCGATAAAGAGTTGAGTTGCTCTGCGAAGCTAGGGGGATTTCAAAACAGACTCACTTCTCGACGTGCGTATTCCAAGCAAAAATGGAAGCCAGTACTTCGCATTCGTTTATCCTTTGGGTCGTCGTCGGAAGTTGTTCACACCTTAGCTTAGCTCTTCCCTCCTTCCTTCCACTAACCCGATATTGCTTCCGCGTCGCTCCCTCGCATCCGTCGGAGCTCTTTTGCTTGCTTGCCTACCCGGCCACCACCCACACTATTGGACACAATTTCGATCTCGCTCCGCTGCGCACTTGTTGGTCAGTCGGAAGACAGGCCCGTCATCGGCTTGCTTACGTATACGCGTATAATTGGACGACTACGGTAGAGATGGAGAAAGGCCAAAACTTAAACTACATGCAAACGTGTGTTTGGCTTGCTTTGGGCAAGCTTTCTGCTGGTTGGTTTCGTCATCGTGCGGCCTAGCTGAGATCGATGCAGAGATTACATTGCTGGCTGCCTTCAAAAAAGGCCTTTGACAAACGATCAGCGGAGAGACGTAGCCGCGGCATTTTTGCACCGAAAACGGCAAAGGCAGCAAACGTAATGCAGACCATGCAGTGCAATTTTTATGCGCTATAAACAACCTTAATTCGCCTTTCTAGAGTTTGCTGTTTTTTATGCTCTTCCCTTCTGTTCCCAGTTGGACCTACCTAGCTACCTACCGACGACGACTACTTATCATTTGACCGACGAGCCTCAATCACGCAAGGTAGAGGGGAGAAAGTTGGCGGTAGGGATCCCTCCTCCTCCTCCTCTCTCCTTCCCTCCCTCCCCTCTCCGGAGAGACGGGAATGAGGATCGACAGCTCGCAAGCGGGTCCGTCCGTGGTGGGGTTTGCGAGCTAGGGTGTCAAGATTTTCGCCCTTTGATCTCCCTCCCGCCCTCCCTCCAGACTGGAGACACGTACTCGATCTGACAGAGAGAAAGTCCGACGTCGGGTAGCTGCTAACGATACTGTCCTGACACAATCTGACTAGTTCCTTCCTTCCGCCTCGAACGCTGCTAGCTGACCGTAGTAAAAGAAAGAAAGTCTCACGGAAATCGAGGGGTTGGACAGGCTATGGTGACCAAGGTACACAGTCACAGACTAGAATTTAAGCCTTTACAAAAAGCAGCATGAACGTGAACAACTGACACTAAATATTATTTTAGTCGTTAACGTTTGTCTACTCCGCTTTCTGGAAAGTACGCAAAATGACTGACGTTAAGGGGAGAAAGTGGGACAGTGACGGCACAGCGGCCGATCGAACGAACGGCCGTCGGCCTGTTTCGCCAACTTCCCTGAGTTCCCTCTCTCCTCTACCGATCGCAAAAGGAGACTTTTCTCTCCCCTCATGAACTACCAAAAGAAGACTTACTGGATGTGTCTTTCTTTATCTAACAGACACTGACGCTCAGGGTCGACTAAATAAAGAATAGTTTTAAGGCCCATCACCCAGCGGTTTAATTCGAGATAAAAGAACGCAAAGACGGGCCCTGATAGGCCATGAAAAAATAAATGCCATTTCCTCAACCGCAATGCCTCGACCAAAAAGTGCACCCAGTTAGACAGACAGTGGCCAGACCAATGCGCCACTGCGGTGAAGGATCAAGTCGCGTTGCTAGCTGCTTCAACCCCTTCACGAACTGTGTCCACAACTTTGGAATCCGCACACAATGCAGCCCATATTTATGGCAATTCTTCGGCTGCTGGAGCTCTGCGGGGCCAAGCAAACACAGCTAGCGAAGCACTTGAGTGGAGTGCTAGCTGTATACGTAGAGCCCTGGCTGGCTGGCTGGCTCACGCTGGATTTATCCGCCAATAAAATCCCGATTGTTGGCCTGCCTGCCCACTTATACACCCTAGAAGAGAAAAGGGTCGCATGGAAGATAGCTAGGGAGGGGTCGCAGGAAATAGAGCAGCATTTTCAACTTCACACTTTTTTCCCGTTGGCTTTCATCGTCGACCGAGGAGGAACATAACCAACACCCTCTCTCTCTCTCTCTCTCTCTTTCTCTCAGTGGTCGTCCGGACGGACCGAAGCCGCCAGCTATCCGACCGACCATAATATTGCGAGCGAGGCACTTGAAGCAAGGCCGCCCGCCCGACCACGCTGCCTGCCTGCCTGCCTACCCCTTCTTCGTGTTCCCATACCCATAATGGCTTCGATATAGGGTCGACAGATTGAGGACGAAATTTACTAGAGGTCGTGAGGACAATAGCGATGCTGAATTCTTGTATTGTTTCAGCATTTGGTTAGCACTGAATGGTGGCAGCACTGGCCGGAAAGTCGAAGCCAGCTCACTCAAGAAGATCGCTAGCTAGCGAGCTACCACTATACCATATATACGTATTTTTGCAGAAAAGCCATCCCAGGGAAGAGCCGGAGAAAGAAAGGGAAGAGGAAAGAGAGGGCCGAGCTATTCACGCAGTGTGTACATCCCGCCCAATCATGCGTCCGAGAAAAGGAGTAAAAAGTGCC
>JAAUYK010043790.1_pt1 | contig 11990 bp, 5 predicted proteins | sample 7278021 | NCBI WGS metagenome assembly JAAUYK01 (sample SAMN14350223, study PRJNA611818) | marine sediment metagenome | isolation source: surface marine sediment (1.8m) | place: French Polynesia: Moorea | collected 2018-08
ATCGGCTTACCTCAGATGGAATGTGCGTGTGAATGTGTCGAGTGAAGCCTCTTCCCTTCGTCTCGTGAGGAGGATTTTTATATATGCGCACTTTGTTTCCTCGCTTTGACGTACCTTGCAGGCGCCGCATGAGTTTCAGCGACGGGGCGTGAGCGGAAATTTCTGCATAACGGGAGAGTATGTACACGTACGTCGACTTCGCATATTTTAGACGCGCCGATCGAGCAATATAGTAAAGCCGCGGGAAACAATATCTTGGGAATGCATGCGAAGGCGACGGGAATTTCTTGCCTGTTGGAAGTCTGCCGGCGGCGTCGCGAACCCAGAGGCTGCCGCCGAACTCGCGGAAAACGTAGACAAATTCGGTAGGACATCTACAGAATAACACGTCGGATAAGAAACATTAAAGACTTTGGCCAAATATTTTAGCTACGTAGATACGTATAAGATCGCAAAATGGACCTCAGAACTCACCTGTACTTGATGATGGCGTGCGCGACGAACAAGTGCGCGATGATGTGCGGCGGCAGGTCGAGCTCGCCGATGTTGGGCAGGCCGGGCTGGGCGCCGTAGAGGAGGAGGGCGGCGAAGCAGTCCAGGCGGTGGTAGGTGGCCGCGATCGCCAGCGGGAGGTTCGGCATGCCGCTGACCAGACGCTGAACGTCCTCGGTGTCGGCGCCGTAGCGTAACAAAAGCTATGAAAATTAACGCCATAAAAAAACATTGCATTCGAATACTTCACGTACCTTGACTCCTTCATAGTATCCCCGCTGGGACATGACGGCCAGCGGCGTGCAGAGGTTCTTCTCGTCGCCGTTCGGATTGGCGCCGTGCTCCAATAAGCATCTTAATAACCAAAATTAGTATAAAACCTTTCTTTAATTGTCCGTAATGCTTTTACATTACCGTGCGCATTCCCACTTCTGGTTGACTAAGGCGACAAAGAGCGGCGTCTGCGCCTTAACGTCGACCAGGTCGACATTGGCGCCATGCGAGAGGAGAACGCGGATCGCGCACAGGCTGCCGGCTGCATCAAATGTATAATCAAAGAGCGTAACTATACGTAAATAAAGGTTTAGGTTTATATGTAAACCGACAAAAGTGTTATTGGCCCGCATGGGGGTCGAACCCACGACCTCCGCGTTATCAGCACGGCGCTCTAACCAACTGAGCTAACGGGCCATGTTACGTACTCACTTCACGAAATCCAAGTCAATCGGACGAAAAAGGAAAACCTCGTTACGTCATTTAACATGTTATGTTCAACTTCACGAACACGTACGGGTTAGTCTGGGGAGTTAAGAGGATCGCAAAACGTCAGCACCTGTGGCTGCCAGCCGGAGCGGCGTGGCGCCGAACGGACGAATTCGCGCGTCGAGAAAGCCATCTCTGAGTTCAGCGTCATCATTAAGGAGCCTGTCAAGTTCTTCATCTTGACCCTGGTAGGCCGCAAGGTGGAGTGCGGGCCGGGAACACTCCTCATCCTCTAGGTCGATTATAAAGCCGGCGAGGTCGCTCAGGACCTGAACCATGGTGGTTGCTGAAATCGAATTCGTTCGGACGCTAAACATACGGGTTCAGTTCAGTCTTAACTAGGAGCTACCTATCTGTAATTGTACTAATCACATAACTACGTTTCTGCTTGAATTCATCTGCATGTTCATCATGATCTCTTCTCAGGAATGGATATCACGCGTGCTTCATCTTGTGCGCCTTGGCCCACTTCTTCTGGTAGTCCTTGGTCTGCATCTCGGTCAGCCTGGACTGCGTCCGGTCGAACGCGAACAGCTCCTCGTCGCCTGAGAACACGCCCGCGTCCATGGAGCCCTTCTCGCTCGCCTTGATGCCCAGGTCGTCGATAATCTGGCGGTTCTGATCTAGCCGGTCCTGCTCCGCGATCTCCTCCGACTGGAAGAGGTCCCAGTAGAGGGCCTGGCCGGACGCCACCACTCTGACTTTGTGATCGTACAGCGTGTCGATGAGGGTGATGAAGCGCCTCGCCTCCCCCATCTTCTTCCGGTTGAGGATGGGGATGTTCCTCAGGACGACGGTGTGGAAGACCTGCGTGATCTTGAGGTAGTCGTTAGTCCACAATGGGCGGCCGCAGAGCTCCTCGAATTCGGCGTCCAGGACGCCGCCGCACGTCTTGGAGAACGATACGTCGCGGCCCTTGATGCGTATGGTCCTCGGCCGCACCTCGTCCGTCTCCTTCGCCGCCATGAACTTGAACATGCCGTCTAAGGCGGCATCGCCGGCGGGGTCCTCGCTCAGGTCGAAGTAGAGCTTGTCGGCGCCGCCCAACGCCTTCCGCCGGTAGTCGACGCCCGGGTCGAGACTCACCACCTCGCACTTCTCCTTCAGGATCTCGATGAATGGAACAAAGTTCGACCTTTGGAGGCCGTTCTTGTAGAGGTCATCCGGCGGCCGGTTGCTCGTGGCCACAAGCACGAGCCCGTTGTCGAAAAGGTAGCTGAAGAGGAGCTTCAATATCATGGCGTCGGCGATGTCCGTCACCTGGAACTCGTCCAAGCAGAGGACGTTCATCTGCTTCAGGATCTCGTCCCCGACCGGCGGGATGGGATCGAACCGCTGGTGGTCGTGCAATCGCCGGACGTCCCTCGGCGGCGCAGCCTTCTTCGCCTCGTGCATCTGAACGTGGACCTCCTGCATGAAGTCATGATAATGGAGCCTCGCCTTCCGAATCCTTTCCTCCGAGGTCTCCACGGTGCCGTAGAACATGTCCATGAGCATGGTCTTTCCGCCGCCCACGGTTCCCCACAGGTAGACTCCTTTAGGGGGACGCCGTCGTCCTTTGAGCTTTCTAGACGTGTCCGACCCGAAGACGAGCTTCGCCAGAGCGGACCTCTTGTTCTGCCCGACGGCGGGCGGGTCGTACTTGCCGAGGTCGCCGTGCAGCCGCTCCAGGCTCTCCATGACTTTGATCTGGTGCGCGTCGCGGTCCAATTCACCCGAGTCGACCAACGACTGGTACGAGGTCAGCGGGGTGCTCAGACTCGACGACGTGGAACACAACCTCGCCGACGGCAGCAGGATGAGCCGCCTGAGGCCCAACAGCACCATCTTGGTCGCGACGTCGTCACAATAAGGTTAAGGCACTCATTTCACTTCACTTTCAGACTGGACTCACTCTCTGTCTCTACGTACTTGGGATGAGGTCGGAGAGAAAGTCACAGTCCGAATGTGTGCCAAATTTTTGCTGTCCCTCCGGTCCGGCCTCCTCCTTCTTCTGTTCTGTCTAGAGTCCAATGGAGAGAGAAGTCACTCAAGACAACTCAGGTCAGGCAGGCAGATGAGAATTGAGAAAGGCGGAGCGGCGCGAGCTGCAGCTAGGACGCAAATAACAACAAAACATGCCTTCCATCAGACACTTTACACTGCATGCGAAGAAGGGTGGACAAGTTATAGAAAGTCGAATAATTTGAAAATTCAGACTCCTGTAATTGCAGCACTATGAAAGATAAAAGTAAAGGAGCATAAATGATACTAGTGCTAGTGGAAGATGCAAAACTGCGTATTATTCAACAAAATTATCTTTAGTTAGGCGGTATTAACTGAATTACCCGACCATGACTAATGCTTGAATTCTATGAATGGGAACTCTTTGTTCCGGGATTTTTTTCCGTAGAAATGCAAACGCAAAAGCCACCCTAGTCCGCTCTGCATATAGTATTACAAACAGTAGCAGTATCTTGCTGTTATATGTAGGTATGCTATATACAGCCATAGTATTGTACTTAAACGACTAAATATTGTAGTGAAAGTCATTAAATAGCATTAAGTGTAACATATATGGGTCAATGGCACTATACTAGTTGTTATGTCTATGCTTCCCCGTGTCTGTCTTTCTTCTTTTCTCACCGCCACCGCCAGCAGCATCTGACTTTCTCCGGGCCGGACCGACTGCGGCCGGTTTCGCGCAAATAATCACGTTTCTTAAACGAGCAATGGGCATTTTCTTAGCGCTACAATTAAACTAAGTACGTAAAAATATGTTAGTATCTTTTAAATGTTCGATTCCAACCACGGTGCAATAGAACTATTATCGACAAAGACTACTTAGACCAAAGGATACTGATTTTATTCCAAGTTAATGAATCTGTTAAACTAAAATGCTCCTTTGCTATATTAGCAGTACATGCTAGAATATTTCCAACGATTTTGCTGAAAGGTTACGTCCATTTTGCTTCAACTATTGTGGCTAATACTTCAGGTGCATGAGCTATCTTTGGCACCAAAGTCATCAATCTGCTGCCTTCCTTCTTCTGCTGTTCTGGACAAGAAAGGAAGAAGGAAGGATCGAGGAAGGAAGGAAGGAAGGGAGCAGAGAGCGGCCCGAACGAACGAACGAAGTTATAAGAACTTAAGAAAGGAGAGCACCGACAGAGAAAAGTTAGGCCCGGATCCGAAATTGCTGGTTAAATCCCATTTGAGAGCTACATCCGAGGTGGTCTCCAGGTCGGCCTCACTGACCGACAACCCCTCGTCGCGGCACCCATAGAACAGGTAATGAATGACACATGGCCTTTGTTTCCTCGTTCCTTGGCAAAGGCCGACACCGGCCTTGTCATGCCCACGGAGGAATTCCCATCGATTGGGGAACGCATGGCATGGGGGCCACAAGGGGGATCGGGGCTAGGGCGGATGAGGAATGAAATGAGCTGTCCGCAGGCATGGCGCCAAAACACATGATCCTTAGTCCTTGCTCAATGCTGATGAGGCCTTTGCTTTAGTAGGTATGTGCTAGGCGCTTGCCATTGAATTAGGCTGGATAATAAGAGCCTTCGCACCTGCAGTCATACCTTTTACCTGTACTACCTGTAAGTCACGTATCTTTATCTCCTGTCTACTGATATGTTAGGTGTCGCTGGTATCTACCCTCTACAACAATTCGCCTAGTCGTGAACTAGTGTATCTGAATTAGATACCTTTTTGTGACAGGTATTGCCAGACCTAGAACAAGTATTGCAACGTTGGATTCACCTGCGGAGTGCCAGGCCTCACTCTGGTTATTGTTTTCAGCTGAAGCCGCCACATCGTAGCCATGGAGACTGATGAGGTCACATCGTCTATCGACCCCGAACCCGCATCCGACCCGAAGGAGGAGGACGACGCCAAGATGTCCGGCGGCGAGGAGGAGCCCAAGGCCGAGGAGGTCGTCACAGACGAGAAGAAGGACGACGGTCTGGAGGAGGACGAGGCCCGCCCGGAGGCCACCTTCCGCTTCGTGGTGGAGAACTTCAGCACGGTGAAGGAGAGCGTGCTCAGCCCGCCGTGCATGGTTCGAAACCTGCCCTGGAAGATCATGATCATGCCGAGGTCTGGTCAGCAGCAGCAGGAGAGGGGCGGAGGCGGCGGGCAGGGACAGCAGCAGAAGTCGATGGGCTACTTCCTGCAGTGCAACGGCGAGTCGGAGGCGTCCTCGTGGTCGTGCCAGGCCCAGGCTGAGCTCAGAGTGCTGTCCGTCAACCCCGAGAAGGAGACCTTCCGGCGGAAGATCTCCCACCTGTTCTACGCCAAGGAGAACGACTGGGGCTTCAGCCACTACATGAGCTGGAACGACGTGATGGACGAGGACAGAGGGCTGATCAAGAACGACACGGTGACGTTCGAGGTGCACGTGACGGCCGACGCGCCGCACGGCGTCTGCTGGGACAGCAAGAAGCACACGGGCTACGTGGGGCTGAAGAACCAGGGCGCCACCTGCTACCTCAACTCGATGCTGCAGGTCCTCTACTTCACGAACGCGCTCCGCAAGGCCGTCTACAAGATGCCGACGGAGGCGGACGACAGCGCGAAAAGCGTCGGCCTCGCCCTCCAACGGGTCTTCAACGACCTCCAGTTCAACGACAAGGCGGTCGGCACGAAGAAGCTGACCAAGTCCTTCGGCTGGGAGACGCTCGACTCGTTCATGCAGCACGACGTGCAGGAGTTCCTCCGAGTTCTGCTCGACAAGCTCGAGATGAAGATGAAGGCGACGTGCGTGGAGGGTACGATCCCTCGGCTCTTCGAAGGAAAGACCACCTCGTTCTTCAAGTGCAAGAACGTCGACTACTCGTCGCACAAGTCGGAGAGCTTCTACGACGTGCAACTCAACATCAAGGGGAAGAAGGACCTCGCCGAGTCCTTCCGGGAGTACATCAAGACGGAGACGCTGGACGGGGAGAACAAGTACGACGCGGGCAGCTACGGGCTCCAGGACGCCGTCAAGGGCATCCTCTTCAAGTCCTTCCCGCCCATCCTGCACCTCCACCTGCTCCGCTTCCACTACGATCCGGCGACGGACGGCACCGTGAAGTGCAACGATAGGTTCGAGTTTCCCAGCGAACTCGATCTTTCGGAGTTTCTCTCCGACGAGCCGGACAAGAAGAATAACAGCAGCAACGGCAACAACGGCGACGAGGCCATGGAGGTGGACGAGGACGACGACGGCACCAAAGCACGTGTTAATAACAGCAACAAGGGCGGCAGCAAGGCGGATCTGACCACGTATGTGCTGCACGCGGTGCTCGTTCACTCGGGCGACAACCACGGCGGCCACTACGTGGTCTTCATCAACCCCCGCGGCGACGGCAAGTGGTGCAAGTTCGACGACGACGTCGTCAGCCGGTGCACGGAGACAGAGGCGATCAGGAACAACTTCGGCGGCACGGACGACGAGGTGAGCGCGCGCCACAGCACCAACGCCTACATGCTCGTCTACATCCGCAAGTCCAGCCTGAGGGACATCCTGTGCGAGGTGCGCGAGTCCGACATCCCGGAGGCGCTGACGGAGCGCCTGATGGACGAGCGAAAACTGGAGGCGGCCCGGCGCAAGGAGAAGCAGGAGGCCTACCTCTACATGACTGTCAGGATCCTCACCGAGGACCAATTTGTCGGTCATCAGGGCAACGACCTCTACGATCCCGAGAAGGTCGTCTATCACGAGTTCCGCGTGCGCAAGGCGGACACCCTGCGCGAGATGATCGGCCAGCTTTCGGAGCAGATGAAGCACCCGCCGAACCAGATGCGCGTCTGGCCGATGAACCACCGCACCAACCAGACGCTGAGGCCGACGCTAGTAGACATGGAGCAGGACTTGGACAAGAGCGTGATCGAGGTCGCGGACAACATCGTCCCGTGGACCATCTTCTTGGAGTTGGCCGCGGCCTGTCCATCGGACCTGCCGGCGGTGCCGCGCGAGCTCGCTCCCTTCGACAAGGACCAGGACGTCATGCTCTTCCTCAAGTACTACGATCCAGCCGCCGAGAAGATCCACTACGTCGGCCACATGTACATCTCCATCACGGCCAAGCTGAGCTCCATCATGCCGGAGCTGACGCGGCGCGCGTACCTGCCGGCCGACACCCGTCTCACCCTCTTCGAGGAGATCAAACCGAACATGCTGGAGCGGATTGACGAGATGAACAAGCCTCTGGAGCACGTGCTCGAAGAGCTAATGGACGGAGACATCATTGTATACCAGAAGGAGGTCGACACGACGGACAGTCCCTACCGCCTGCCAGCCTGCAGGGACTACTTCCGCGACCTCTACTACAAGGTGGACGTCACCTTCGTGGACAAGAACCTCCCCGGAGACCCGGGCTTCACACTCACCCTCTCGCAGAGGATGAACTACACGCAGTTTTCGACCGCGGCGGCGGAGAAGCTGGACGTGGAGCCGGACCGCCTTCAGTTCTTCAAGTGCCAGAACTACCGCGAGATCCCCGGCCACTCGCTGCGCTGCACCTACGAGGGAACCCTCAAGGAGCTCCTCGTCTGCGTGAGGCCAAAACAGCCGAAGAAGCTGTTCTACCAGAGGCTCTCCATTCCCATCCACGATTTGGAGAACAAGCGTCAGGTGCGGTGCCTGTGGGTATCCCGCGACGGAAAGGAGGAGAAGGAGCTGACGCTCTACCCGAACAAGAACGGCACCGTGGCGGACCTGCTAGCCGAGGCCCGGCCGCAGGTGACGCTTTCCTCTCCGGATGCCCAGCTTCGACTGCTGGACGTCACCTCGCACAAGATCACTGGCGTGAACGAAGCGGAGGCCCGGATCGACAGCCTCTCCATCTCGCAGTCGAAGTCGTTCCGCGTGGAGGAGGTGCCGAACGACCAGCGCGTCGTCGGCGAGTCCGACCTCCTGGTCGCCGTCGCCCACTTTCAGAAGGAGATCTACTCCACCTTCGGCCACCCGTTCCTGCTCAAGATCACCGAGGGCGAGAGCTTCGAGTCGGTCAAGGAGAAGATCCAGAGGCAGCTAGACGTGCCCGACAAGGAGTTCGAGAAGTATAGAATCGCGCTCATCACCGTCGGCCGGCCAAAGTACCTGGAGGACTTTCAGCAGGACAGCGTCCGGCTGAGGGACTTCATGCAGGGAGGGGGTGCGGGCGGCGGCGGAGCGAGGCCCTACATCGGACTCGAGCACGTTAACAAGAACTCGAAGAGGGCGCGGTACAACTACATGGAGAAGGGAATCAAGATCTACGACTGAATGTAGTTCACCCTCTCACCACTCTCACAACATTATACGAGGATATTGCCAGAACAAAAGAGCATCCACCTGTCGACCGACCGCCGCGCTGTCGGAAAAGCGCGTAGTAGAAAGCACTAAAATACAACGTGAGAAATATTAAAGAAACTGAATCGAACTGGGCGTCTGACGACAAAGCAGTGAAAGTTTGATGACGGTGGCGTCTCCGCGGGCGAGCGAATGAACTTGGAAGAGACTACAGTGCTCTAGAAACGTAGATTCACTCTATTGTATCACTTGCGCACGGTTCGTGTACGATTTTGATCCTCTATACTCGGAATGATTGAGAAAAGACGTCTAAATAAATTATGCCCCCTGCCCGTTTGTGCTGAGAGCGACGCGACGTTCGCGTTCGATCGCCTCTCGGTACGGTCAAACCCCCCTCTATTTATGCTTGCGGAGCCCCCGAAATTCACTCTCCACTACTGCTATTTTTCCAGACTAAATCTACGAAACTGTGATTAAAGAAGAGAGGAGGTGGCTTCGGCCGGCGGCGGGATGGCCTCAGAGAGCGGGGATGCGGCCGCGGCGGCTGGGGAGGATGCCCAACAAAGAAGATATGGACTTAGGTATTATTGGCGCCACTTATTAAGAGTCGATAAACCGTGACTTAACATAAAATAATCGTTGCAGACGGGAAGGCTTCGTATTGGACGACTCGCTCAAGGACCTCTCGGCCTAGTTCACCGACAAGAGCGACGAGAAGTTCTTCCGCAAGTTTGTGCGCGGCTTCGTCTCCCAGTGGGAGGCCAAGGTCAGCCCAAACTGGGAGCTGCTGGTCACGGCCCGACTCGAGGGAGACAGAGACGAGGGCCCGAGACTTGCCGACCTCCCTGAGGAGCTGCTGCCAGCGCTGAGCAAGTTCCTCTTCGTCGGGCGGGACGAGGCGGAGGAGGGCGCGCTGCAGCCGGGCTCCGTGGAGCGCGGCAAGGACGTCCTCAAGTGCCTGATCATCATCTGCCAATGCCCGGAGAACATCCCGCTCGTAGCCTCGATGGACTTTGTGGAGCAGGTGACTCAGACGGACACGCTGCTGCTGCAGCACCTCCTCGAGATGGCGTCATCCTTCTTCGGGAAGAGGGCAAAGGCAGAGGTGTCGCAGCTGAGGTCCGAGATCGTAGAGTTCATCCTGCAGAGCTGCCACCTCCTGGAGACCATCTACGACCCGTACTTCAGATGGAGAGCGTTTCTCTGCGGAAAGAAGGAGGACGTCGAGGACGTGGACGACATCCCTCCGACGCCTGTGGCGCTCCACCAGGAGACCGTGCCGTTCCTGTACGAGTCGTTCGAGACGGCGCTCGCGGACCAATTCCCGACCATCGCGCAGGAAATGATCACGGTGTTCGGTGCGGCTGTGAGCGGCGCGAGGCACAACGCCATCCGCGCCATCTCGCCCGCCACCACCAAGATGCTGCTGAAGACGGTCAGGGACTCGGCGGAGACGTCGGAAGAGGTGCACGTGGGTGCGATCTGCGCCACCGCCAAGTCCATCCAGATCCTGCACGAGCTGCCCATGGACGAGAGGCAGCTGGACATCGGCACCGTGATCGAGCAGTACGAGCAGGTGCTGACTTCATTGGCTGCCAGAGAGGGCGTCACCCTCGCGACGCTGATCGAGGGCGTGAGCATGGTGACGAGGATGCTGAATGTGAGGAGGCAGCCCACAGAGCTGCAGGCGGCCCTGGCGAAAAACGGCATGATCGAGACGCTGCTCAAGGTGATCAAGGAGTGCCGGCTCGACCCGAAGCTGCAGAAGATGCTCTTGCCGGTGGTGATTAGCCGGCTGAGTCTTCTGTTGCGCGAGTGCGAGCCCGCCTGCCAGAGGATGATGCGCGTGGACGGCTACAAGCAGCTGTTCGACGTCGTCGAGAGCCTCGGCATGCCGGACAAGAACACCCTGCACGCGATCCTCTCCATGGCCACGCACAGCAGCGACCAGACTACGTCCAAGTCAAAGCAAATTAAAAACATCGAGCCGATCAAGTATCTCTTGAAGTGGATCGCCGAATCAGACTTCGAAAACCACCAGCTGCAGGTGTGGCTGACGGAGAACTTGCTCACGGTCTGCTCTTCGAGCATCCAGAACAAGATGCTCTGCTGCCAGACGGGCACCATCTTGGATGTGATGCGCGTGCTCGACCTGCACTCGCGACTGCACGACCGGAGCGCCGTCGCTCTCCTCAGGCTGATCGAGTCCCTAGGCGTACATTCCATCAGCCCCTACGAGCTGAAGAAGCTGATCATGCTGCTGCAGGACAAGGAAGGGGACGACGGGGAGAGGACCGTCCGGTTTCCCTACCGCAGCCACGTAATCCACGTGATATCCTCGATGGCCAAGAACGACGGCTACGACGTGTGCAGGCAGTACTTCGACATAGGACCAGGGGACAAGGGGCTGTCCGTGCCGACCATCAGGCAGTGGCAGGGGCCCGGCCACGGCTTCGCCTTCCACTGCTGGATCAGGTTGGATAGCGTCGTCGCGGCCGCGGAGCAATCCAGTAGCGGACGGCCAAAAGAACGGAGACGGCAGTTGTACAGCTTCTACACCGCGTCCGGCAACGGCTTCGAGGCCTTCTTCACACCGACCGGCGTGCTCGTGGTCTCCGTCGCGAGCAAGAAGGAGTTCCTCGCCGTGCCTCTGACCGATTACCCGCTGAACGACGAGCGCTGGCATTGCCTGGAGATCAGCCACGCATCCGGCAAGCGGCCCTTCGGCAGCAGCACTCTCTCCATCTACGTCGACGGCAACAAGCGTCTGGAGTGTCCGCTTAAATACCCGCCGATGGGCGAGCCTGTATCCCATTGTCAGATCGGATCGCCGCTGCATAGGGGCAACATACCTGCCTTGAATTCTGCCGACTTGGCCGCCGGCAAGCAATCTTTGAAGGATGGCATCGTGGACGCCATCAAGTTCGGAATCCCGGGCGTGATCAACCTGCCCGGTTCTCTGAAGTCTGCGGCGGGCAGCGGCGGACAGAATGACCCGCACGTCAAGTGGACCCTGATCGGGCTGGAGGACCAACTCTGGGGCCAGTCCGCCTCCCTTTGCGGCCAGCTGGGCATGATCGCCTGCTTCGGTGACGCCATTTCGTCCGCCCAGGCCAAGCTGCTCCACCTGCTCGGCCCCAACCAGGGCCTCAGCTTCGCCTCCGAGGATGACCGGCCCGAGGTGTCCGACCTGCTCAGCCGCGTCGTCTTCTTCTACTCTGCCCGCGCCGCGCACAGCAACGTCTGCCCGAACTTGCACTCGCCGTCCAAGTACGACGCGCACGTCGCCGCCGAGCCGAACTGCACCCAGGACGTCAAAGACGTCATCAACTGCATCGGCGGCGTCCAGGTCCTCTTTCCTCTCCTCGAGACTGCGGCCACGGACGAGGGCGAGGAGATTGACAAGGCCCCGACGGACTTCTTGTCTCTGGGTGCCTCAGAGAAGAGCCCCGCGGCGGCAGCGGCTGGAAAT
>JAAUYK010086860.1_pt1 | contig 11977 bp, 11 predicted proteins | sample 7278021 | NCBI WGS metagenome assembly JAAUYK01 (sample SAMN14350223, study PRJNA611818) | marine sediment metagenome | isolation source: surface marine sediment (1.8m) | place: French Polynesia: Moorea | collected 2018-08
CGGCGGCATGACCGAGCGCCAGGTCCAGCTGATCCGGGACTTCGAACCCGAGGTCATCATGGTGACCCCCTCCTACATGCTCTCGGTCCTCGACGAGTTCCGGCGCCAGGGCGCCGACCCGCGCGCCTGCTCGCTCGATGTCGGCATCTTTGGCGCCGAACCCTGGACCAACGCCATGCGCCAGGAGATCGAGCAGGCCTTCGACATGCACGCCGTCGACATCTACGGCCTCTCCGAGGTCATCGGGCCCGGCGTCGCCAACGAGTGCGTCGAGACCAAGGACGGCCTGCACGTCTGGGAGGACCACTTCTCTCCGGAGATCGTCGATCCGGTGACCGGCGAGGTCCTGCCCGACGGCGAGATGGGCGAGCTGGTCTTCACCTCGCTGACTAAGGAGGCCATGCCGGTTGTCCGCTACCGGACCCGCGACCTGACCCGCCTCCTGCCCGGCACGGCGCGAAGCCTCCGGCGCATGGAGAAGGTCACCGGGCGCAGCGACGACATGATGATTGTGCGCGGGGTCAACGTTTTCCCGACCCAGATCGAGGAGATGATCCTGAAGTGCGAGGGCCTGGCCCCGCACTACCAAATCGAGCTGCGCCGCGAGGGCCGCATGGACGAGATGATCGTCCTGGTCGAGGCCCGCCCCGACCTCCCGGAAGGTGCCGGCCGCGATGCTCAGGCCAAGGAGCTGGCCCACCACATCAAGAGCCTGGTCGGGGTCAGCGCCCGAATCAAGGTGACAGATTCGGGTCAGGTCGAACGCTCGGCCGGCAAGGCACGCCGCGTCATCGACCTCAGGGGCCAATCGTAGTGACATTGAATTCATTATTCTATGTCACTACTTCCGTGGCATCTGCGCGCATCGGGTCCCTCGTGCCGTCGAGGCAGATTAACTGATGGCACGCGTTCGCTCCGAGGCCTATGACGATCGCCGCCAGGAGATCCTGGACCGGGCCGCGGGGCTCTTCGCACGGCACGGCTTCTCGCGGACCTCGATCTCGACCCTGTCGCGGGAATGCAACGCCTCCAAGGCCTGGATCTACCATTACTACGAAAGCAAGGAGGCGATTCTCTTCGACATCCTGCACGACCACATCCGCATGCTGCGCGATACCGTGCAGGCCGCCGACGATCCCGAGGCTGCCCCCGAGGCGCGCCTCGAGGCCCTGATCGCCGCCCTGCTGGAGGCCTACGGCGACTCAGATGCCAAGCACAGGGTCCTCCTGAGCGAGCTCGGCATCCTGGCACCGACGCAGCAGCGGAAGATCCGCGCCCTGGAACGCGAGATCGTCACCCTCTTCGCCGCCGCGGTCGCCGACCTGAACCCGGCCCTGGCCGCACAGCGAAACCTGATCAAGCCCGTCACCATGTCCCTGCTCGGCATGCTCAACTGGCACTTCACCTGGTTCCGCAAGGAGGGGCCCCTCACCCGCCAGGACTACGTCGACCTCGTGACGCGCTTGTTCATCAGCGGGGTGAAGGGACTGGCGTGATGCACCGGCATCAATACACAATCGAGGCCGCCGTTATCGCAGCATTCGTCGTAGGATTTGCACAAGAGTCCGATTGACGCCCCATTTCCGGTCCCGTTGGGCGATAGGCACCGCAGTTTTCGGGCCCGCAGCAAGATTCGGGAAGAAGCCTGTCTCTTTTTTCTGCCCAACATCTGGGGATGCGAAGTGTGATTGCACAGGACGCTTGGATGAGACGCACGCCACCGCTCGCCGTGGCCGGAGTCCTTGCGATGGTGCTGTTGTTCCTGTCGCTGCTTGCGCCCGTCTATGGCCAGGACGCCGAGGCCGGGACGGTACCCAAGACCGCCAAGGAGCGACAGGCCGGCAAGGCTTACGATCCGCAGCGGGTGAACGACTGCAAGGTCCCGCCCGAGCTCCGCAGGGACAAGACGCGCTCCGCCGACTGCGGGAAGAAGGCCAGGGCCGCCGCCCAGGACGGCGAAGCGGACACAGCGAGCGAGAGCGGCAACTAGCCTTTGCAAACGCCACCAAGATCAGCATCCGATCGTGGCCTTCCCCGACCCCTGTGGCCGCGGTGGATTGGCCGCAAGGTCCATGTAGTCGCCAGAGCGACCGGCAGCAGCGCAATTGCCAAATCCTCCCATTCGAACGACACTCCATGCAGGTACCGATTCAAGGGAGACTCGACCGACGTGCGGGGGGCTCAGTCAATTCTGCCAAGGCGGCTGCCTTGAGGGTTTCTGCAGTCCTGCTTGCGGGCCTTCTTGTCCTGGCAGCAGCCGTGCCCTTCACCGGCTGCGGCTTCATCGAACCCTTTGAAGCACCCGAGGTGGTGGCCGGCGGCCGCAATTCCGTCACCCTGCGAACCGGAAGCCTGCGCGGCGCAGAATCCGCGGCCCGGCAACATTGTGCGCAGTACGGCAAGCGTGCCCAGCTGAACACCTATTCAAAAATGAAGCAGCGCGCCGTCTCGCTCTATCTCTACGACTGCGTCGTGAGCGACGATCGAGGATCCTGACGGCTCTCGACCGCCAAAACACCGGAGCGGTTGTCGTCAGGCAAGTATCACTTACCGCCCCAGCTGTAGGACACCACGACACCCCCGAAAAACTGGTTGTCCTCGCCCTGGTCGTCGACCACCGGACTGTCGGAGGCATCGCCGAGCATGCGCTTGTACTGACCGAGGATATTGAGACCCCAGTTGTCGGTGATCTCGTAGTTGAGCCCGAGATTGACGGCGAGGTCCTTGAAATCGGCGTCGGCGTCTTCGTTGTCCAATCCGCTGTTCGCGGCTTCCGAGGCGTTGACGCTGAAGTAGTGGCTCATGTAGTTGCCGGAGGCGTAGGTCGTCTCGCCCCCAAGCGACATATTCCAGCTGTCCGACAGCGCCGCCGAGTAGGTCACGCTCGGCGTCAGCACCCAGCCTTCGTGGCCGCTCGAGACGTCGTGCAGGAATTCGAGCGAGAAGTCGAGGCTCGGGTTCGGCAGGAAAAGCTGTTCGAACTGAAAGACATAGCCACCTTTCAGGCCGAGCTCGAATGAGCTTCCGCGATCCGTGAGGTTGTCGACCCGCTTGTCGCTGACGTCGTTGTAGCCTTGACGATAGTTGGCGCTCGGGCCGATGCGCCAGTTCGGATGGTTGACGAGGTTGGACTCGATCTTCAAGCCCAGCAACTGCCCGAAACGATAGCCCTTCTGCGCCCTGGCGAGCGGGATCGGAACGACGTCGTAGTCCTCCGAACCCTCGTAGTCCGGTGCTATGCCGGCGCCGAGCCCGAGCGTCCATCGCCACGAGTTCGGCACTGCGGGGTCGCCGGTCACTGTGCCACTGCCGCCACCGGGCGTTTGCGCCATGGCCTCAGGAATAAACAACAAGGCAAGCATGGCAATCGCCATAGCGTTGACGATCCGATAGGCGCGCTGCATGGACTTCTCCCCAGTCGTGTACCCGAAATTACGCGATCCGTGACTTCCCGGATCAATCTGCTTCGAAACGCTCCGTACCCCCTCCGTCGCGGAGACGCTACCATTTGGCGTCATACTAGCCAACGTAGTTGATGCAAATCGCCATACGTTTAGCGATGCAACCTTGCGACCCGTTCTCCGCAATGGATGAGCGGGCTCACGTGCGCCTACTTCCCGCTGAGGCCTCGTTCGAACCGCCGATAGAGGTCGTTCGCGCGAGTCAAGTGCTGAGTCATGGCCGTGGCCGCAGCCTCGGGATCGCCTGCCGCGATGGCCTCGAAAATCGCTTGATGCTCGTCCAGGGTGATCTGCTCGGCACCGGGCAGGCGCACCAGTTCGACGTAGAACTCTTCCAGCCATTCGAAGACCGCCTGGCTGACCGCGGTGTATATCGGGTTGCCACTGATCGCCGCAATTTCGCGGTGGAAGAGCTTGTCCATCTCCAGGAACCGGCCCAGGTTCTGCAAAGCGTTGCGGTGATCCTCCAGTCGCCGCCACAAGCGGTCCAGGTCGGCATCGTCAGCCTTCTCGGCGGCCATGCGCACCATTCCGACCTCGAAAAACAGTCGCGCCTCCTTCAGGTGATCGAGAGTCTGCGGCGAGGTCAGTAGCATGTGCCGGGCGGTGGCGGCGATCTGTTCGATGACCGCACCGGCATCGGGCTCCGTGACCCGGGCCCGCTCGCCGTGCGAGACCGTGATGAGTCCCATGCGGTCCAGCGTCTGCAGGGCCTCGCGGATCGCCGGGCGACCGACGCCGAAGAGCTTCATCAGCTCGCGCTCTGAAGGCAGCTGATCGCCGGGCGCGAAGGCGCCGCCGGAGATCTGCGCCACCAGGCGGTCGACGACCTCCTGATAGAGCTTGCGCCGCGGAATCGGAGCGAAATCTCTCGCCGCCGTGTCGACCGCCTTTTTCAATAGTCCCTCACCCCGTCGATCACCTCGCCGTTCCTCCGGCGGACAATTGACCCTAGTGGTATGATGAGTCAATGTCGTGATGACTTTGACTACGGTCAAAGCAAAATGATGGCTCCGCGCCCGGCGGCCTCGCGCCCAAGGTGCAGCGGGCCGCTTGCAAGCCCGGCAAACCGGGCAACGCAACAGGGAGGAAGCCATGATAGGGACGAGGGCGCTGCTGTCGCTCGCCGCCGCCGCGGCGATCACCTTTTCCGCCGGCAGCCTTGCTTGGGCGCAATCCGCGGCCGAGCGGGCGGTCGAGGCCGCCAAGCAGTATTCCGGAGCTGAGATCTCGATCGTCTGGGAGGCCGGTCTGCAGTCGCTGGACCCGCTGAACTTCTCCGGCCCCAAGTGGGAAGAGCTGACCGGCATCAAGGTCAAGGTGATCGAGGTGCCGACGGCCGAGATGTTCACCAAGATCCTGCAGGAGCATCGGGCCGGCACCGGCGCCTATGACGCGCTCAACGTGATCCCGAGCTGGATGCCCGACCTAGTCAAGGCGGGCGCCTTGGAGGAACTCGACGCCTACGTCGACAAGTACGGCTTCCGCGACGAGCTGCAGAAGATCGCGCCGACCTACCGCGACAACCAGATGACCGTCGACGGCAAGATCTATGGCTTCCCGGACGACGGCGACCTCTTCGTCCTCTACTACCGCAAGGACCTCTTCGAGGACCCGGACAACCAGGCCGCCTTCAAGGCCAAGTACGGCTACGATCTGGCCGCGCCGGCGACCTGGCAGCAATACGCCGACATCGGGCAGTTCATAACCGACAAGTACGCGCCCAAGATCTATGGCGCCGGTCAGTTCCGAGGGCCCGCCTACGGCATCTGGCTCTTCGAGGAGCGCTACCGGGTCGAGGGCGGCCGCTTCTTCGATCCCGAGACCATGAAGGCGCAGATCAACAACGAGATCGGCGTCAAGGTCTACGAGGGCATGCGCAACGACAACAAGTTCATGCCGCCGGGCGTCGAGACCTGGGGCTTCGTCGAGGCGCTGAGCTCCTTCCTCGCCGGCGACATCGCCATGACGATCTCCTGGCCGCCTTTCGGCCGCTGGGCCGCCGGCTACGGGGTCGACGAGGAGGCTCTGTCCTGGGTGCCGAAGTCGACCATTGCCGACAAGGTGGGCTATGCCCTGCCGCCGGGCGGTACGCCACAGCTCGCCGCCGGCTTCTCGCTCTCAGTCTCCTCGAAGAGCAAGAACAAGGAGGCCGCTTACCTCTTCATTCAATGGCTGAACAGCGAAGAGGTCAGCCTGCAGCGGGTGCAGCTGCCCTACGCCCTGCGCGACCCCTTCCGCGAATCCCATTTCACCAACAAGGACTACCTGTCGCGCTGGAAGGACGCGCCGGCCTACCTCAAGACCCTGCGCGACGGCGCCGACACCGGCCTGCTCGACCTGTCGATCCTGCAGATTGACAAGTACGAGGAGGCCCTGCGCCAGTCGGTCACGCGACTCTGGGCCGGCGAGGACGCCAAGGCGATCCTCGACGACGTCGCGGCACAGTGGGACAGCCTGACCGAGAAGATCGGCGTCGAAAAGCAGAAGGCGGCCTACGCCGACTGGGCCAGCAAGCCCAACGCCTATCCGAAGTGAGGTCACTTGGCCGGGGCGGCACCGGCGCCGCCCCGGCCAGCCCCTCAAGAGGGCCGTTCCCATGGCGCCAGGTCTTGGTTTCCCTCTCCTGTCATGCCCGGACTTGATCCGGGCATCCACCGCGTCGTGGCACGATGGATGGCCGGGTCAAGCCCGGCCATGACATTTGGGAACGCGAATGTGAACCAAGCACCGCGGCCATCTCCTGAGTCTGACGGTTTGCTTAGGATGACGAGGAAGAACTCCTGATGACCGCCGCCACCGCGTCGGACCGAAGCCTCGGCGAGAGGCTCAGCCTCTTCGCCGACCGCCGCTTCAAGTACCTGATCGTCGCGCCGGCCATCCTGCTGCTCCTCTTCATCGGCATCTTCCCGCTGATCTATTCCCTGGCGGTCAGCTTCCAGAACATCACCATGCTGGAGGAAGACACCTCCTTTCACGGCCTGATTCACTACGGTGCCCTTTTCAAGGACACGCGCCTCTGGGAGGCGCTGGGCCACACCCTCCTGATCACGGCCGTGGCCCTGCCCCTTGAGCTGATCTTCGGCCTGCTGATGGCCCTGCTCTTCCTCGACCGCCTGCCCGGCCGGCAAGTCTTCATCGCCTTGCTGGTCCTGCCGACCATGATCGCGCCGGTCGTCGCCGGCGCGACCTGGCGGCTGCTCTTCGACAATCGCTACGGGCCGATCAACCAGGTCCTCGGCTGGCTCGCCGGCGAGCCCATGCCGATCCTCTGGACCATCAAGGCGGAGTTTGTCTATCCGGCGATCTTCATCGCGGAGATCTGGCAGTGGACGCCCTTCATGTTCCTGATTCTGCTGGCGGCTCTGTCCAATGTCGACCGCAGCCTGCTCGAGGCCGCAGAGATCGACGGCGCCTCCTTCGGCCGTACCTTCTTCAAGATCATCCTGCCGGCAATCTGGCCGGTCATGGCCATCGCGCTGCTGATCCGCGGCCTCGACCTGTTCCGGATCTTCGACGTGATCTGGGCCCTGACCCAGGGAGGCCCCGGTACGCGGACCGAGACCATCTCAATCTACACCTACGTCCAGGGATTTCGGCAGTTCGAGACCAGCTACACCGGCGCCATCGCCTTCTTGGTGATCGTGCTGCTTACAGTCGCGGTCGTCTTCGCACTCAAGCGCATGGAGATCGCCCGATGACTGCCGCCGCAGATCGGAAGCCAGCGGTCGGCGTTACCGCACCGCGCATCGGGCTCAGCCGGAAGAAGGCTGCCCGCCTGTCCATCCGCTATGCCGCGGCCCTGGCGCTGACCGCGCTCTTCCTCTTCCCGATCTACTGGCTGTTCATGATCTCCTTCAAGACCCCGGAGGAGATCTTCGCCTCGCCGCCGGTGTGGTATCCGGCCAGTATCCAGTTCAACAATTTCGCGGTGCTGTTCCGCGACGGCGATGCGGTGACGGTCTGGAACAGCCTCTTCGTCGCCGGGGTCAGCACCCTCCTGGCGATGTTCCTGGGCACGCTCTGCGCCTACAGCCTGGCGCGCTTCCGTACCGGCGGCGACAACCTGGCGGTCTGGATCATTTCCCAGCGCATGATCCCGCCGATCGCTATCGTCTTTCCGCTGTTCCTGCTCTACGTCTGGCTCGGCTGGGTCGACACCTACCACGGCCTGATCTTGCTCTACACCGCCTTCAACCTGCCCTACGTGATCTGGATGATGCGCGGCTACATCGAGGACATTCCCCGGGAACTCGAGGAAAGCGCGCTGGTCGACGGCTGCACCCGCTGGCAGGTGCTGGTCCGGGTGATCTTCCCCATGGCGCGGACCGGGCTTTTCGCGACCGCGGTCTTCACCTTCGTCTTCGCCTGGAACGACTTCATCTTCGCTCTGGTCATGACCCGCAGCGAGGTCACGACCTATCCGGTCCAGGTCACCCACTACTTCGGCGCCCAGTCCAACTTCTGGGCCAAGATCGCCGCCATGAGCGTGCTGGGAGCGGCCCCGGTTTTCGTCGCCGTCGCCTTCCTGCAGCGCTACCTGGTGCGCGGCATCACCATGGGCGCAGTCAAGGGTTAGTCGATGGGACGCCTCACCATTTCGGCGCTGCAGAAGTTCTACGGCAAGGTCCACGCCGTGCGCGGAGTCGACCTCGACATACCCGAGGGCGAGTTCACCGTCCTGGTCGGGCCTTCGGGCTGCGGCAAGTCGACTCTGCTGCGCTGCATCGCCGGCCTGGAAGATGCCGACGCCGGGGAGATCGCCATCGATGGCGAGGTGGTCAACGACATGCGGCCGCGCGCCCGCAACCTCGCCCTGGTATTCCAGAACTATGCGCTCTACCCCTACATGAGCGTCTTCGAGAACATCGCCTTCGGCCTGCGCGCCCGCAAGGCGCCGGCCGCGGAGGTCGAGACACGCGTGCGCGACGCCGCCGCGCTGCTCGACATCTCCGGCCTGCTCGAGCGACTACCGCGGGAACTCTCTGGCGGCCAGCGCCAACGTGTGGCGATCGGCCGGGCCATCGTGCGCGACGCCCGGCTGTTCCTCTTCGACGAGCCCCTGTCCAACCTCGATGCCCAGCTCCGCGACGAGATGCGCAGCGAGATCAAGCGCCTCCACCAGGACATCGGCAAGACCATGGTCTACGTCACCCACGACCAGATCGAGGCCATGACCCTGGCCGATCGGATCGTGCTGCTGAAGGACGGCCTGATCGAGCAGCAGGGTACGCCGCTGGAGCTCTTCGAGCGCCCGGCCACGCGCTTCGTCGCCGGCTTCCTCGGCTCGCCGGCGATGAACTTCGTACCGGCGCGGCTCGACACCAACGGCGAGGCCTTGGCCGTGTTCTTCGCCGACGGCCGGGTCTTGCCGCTGCCCGCCGAGCGGCAGGCCGCGCTGGCGGATCGTGCCGGCCAGGAGGTCCTCTTCGGGGTTCGGCCGGAGCACATCGCGCGGCGGCGCAATGGCGAGACCCGGCCCGGGCTGGTGCCGCTTCATGTGACCATCGACCTGGTCCAGCCGACCGGTTCGCGGACCTACGGCACCTTCCTGCTCGACGAAGTCGAGGTGGTCGCCGAGCTGGAAGTGCACGACGTCGAGAAGCCGGGCGAGCAGCTCGACCTGATGTTCGACATGAACCGCATCGTGATCATCGATCCGGAGAGCGAGCGGGTCGTCTCGCACTCCGGGACCTGAGAAAACAGAAAGGGAGGAGCCGCCATGACCGCCACGCCGAGCCGCGCCGTCAAGCTCTTCGGCACCGAGGCGCCGCCCGCCGAGACCCGCCTGCTGAGCGCCGGGCCCCTGACCGCCGAGCTTGACGCCGGCAACTTGCGCTACATCCGCTTTGGCGGCCAGGAGGCGATCCGCGCCATCTCCTATGTGGTCCGAGACCAGTATTGGGGGACCTTCGATCCAAAGATCGAGGACTTCGAGGTCCAGGAGTCGGGCGACAGCTTCACCGTCACCTACCGGGCCACCTGCTCCGACGGCGCGCAGGCCTTCACCTACCGGGCCCGAATCACCGGCGCCGCCGACGGGAGCCTCAGCTTCGAGGCCGAGGGCTCGCCCGAGACCGACTTCCTCACCAACCGCACCGGCTTCGTCGTCCTGCACCCGGTGGCCGGGGTCAGCGGCGCGCCGGTCGAGGTCACAGAGGTCGGCGGCCGGGTGGTCGACACCGTGTTCCCGGCCGAGATCGATCCCAAGCAGCCGATCATGGACATCCGCGCCCTGACCCACCAGGTCGCGCACGGCCTGCGCGTGGTCTGCACCATGAACGGCGACACCTTCGAAATGGAGGACCAGCGCAACTGGACCGATGCCTCCTACAAGACCTACGTCCGGCCTCTCGGCCTGCCCTTCCCCTACACCCTCCCAGCCGGCGAAACCCTGACCCAGTCGGTCACGCTCGCCTTCGAGGGATCGGCACCGGCGGTCGTGACCGGAACGGCCGGAAATGCGGTGACGGTCTCGCTCGGCGGCAATCAGGGCCGGGCGCCACGTTTCGGGATGGCAGTGGAGGCTCGCCACGCCGAGGCGGCCCTGGAGAAGCTCGACAGTCTGGTGCCACTGGCGCCGCCCTTCCTTAGCCTTTATCTGGACACGCGAGACGACGGCGCCGAGGGCGCTCTGAGCAGCTTCAAGGCGCTGGCCGAGGGCTTGGCCGCCGAGCCGGCGCTGGAGGTCGTCGTCCCTGACGAGAGATCGCCCGAAGAGACACTGGCGGCGATTGCAGGCCAGACCGAGGCGGCAGGACTTGACCCGGCATCCGTGGCGGTGACCCCGGCCGGCGACCTCGGCTCCGTCATGCCGGGCAGCGTCTTTCCGGACACCAAGGAATTCGATGACCTCTTTGCCGCCGCCCACAAGGCCTTCCCCAACGCTCGGATCGGGGGCGGTAACTTCGTCTACTTCACCGAACTGAACCGCAAGCCGCCGCCGGTCGACTCGCTCGACTTCGTCTGTCACGGCACCTGCGCCATCGTCCATGCCGCCGACGACCGTTCGGTGACCGAGACCCTGGAGGCCCTGCCCTACGTGATCGCCTCGGGCCGCGCGCTCTTCGGTGAAAAGACCTACCGCATCGGCCCGGGCAGCATGGGCTCACGAACCAGCCCCTTCGGCAACGAGCCGCCGGAGAACCCCGAGGCCGCGCGCATGACCATGACCCGCGCGGATCCCCGGCAGCGCGGCCTGCTGGGTGCGGCCTGGCACCTGGGCTACGCCGCGCGCATGGCCGAGTGCGGCGTCGACGAGGTGATCCTCGGCGCCCCGCTCGGCGAGTTCGGCCTCGTCCACCACCAGATGCCCTACCGCCAGCCCTGGTACGACGAGGCCGGCGGCCTCTACCCCGCCTTCCACGTGATGCGCGGCGTCTACGCCGCCTCCGGGACGGAGCGCCTGGCGACCGAGGTCTCGGCGCCGCGCGACCTGCAGGCCCTGGCCATCCAGATCGGCGGCCGGGCGCAGCTCTGGCTGGCCAACCTGGGCGGCGAGACGCGGCGGGTCGAGATCGAGGGTGCCGACCTGGAAGCGGCGGCGGTCTCGGTCCTCGACGAGGCCAGCTTCGAGGCCTGCGCCGCCGACCCGGACGGTTTCGACCAGAGCCGGCGCAAGGCCTCGGGCTCGGGCCTCGACCTCGGCCCCTATGCCGTGGCCCGCATCCAGGCGGGCGAATGACCCATCACAGCCAGCCTTAGGAGGGCAGGATGACCGAAGCGAGACTCAAGGCCATGGCGCAGACCCGCGCCCTCAAGGCCGGACACTTCATCTTCGAGTTCGACACCCCCGGCATGGGGCACATCTGCAAGAACGCGGGTTGCGAGTTCGTCATCTTCGACACCGAGCACAGCGGCTTCGGTATCGAGACCACCAAGCGCATGCTGCGCTTCTTCCAGGCCGCGGACCTGCCGACCATCGTCCGTGTCCCCTCCAAGGACTACAAGGACATCGCGCGGGCCTGCGACGCCGGCGCCGAGGGCGTGATGCTGCCCATGGTCTCGACGCCGGAAGAGGCCGAACAGATCGTCCAAAGCATGAAGGACACGCCGCGCGGCGGCCGCGGCGTGATCCTGAGCGCCGCGCTCGACGCCTACACCGCCGGTCCGACCGATGAGAAGCTCGCCGCGCAGAACGAACGCACCACCCTCTTCGCCCAGATCGAAACCGCCGAGGGCGTGAAGAACGCTGAGGCCATCGCCGCCATCGACGGCGTCGACTGCCTCTGGGTCGGCCATTTCGACCTGAGCTGCTCGCTGGGCATTCCCGGGCAGTTCGACCATCCGGACTTCACCGGCGCGATCGAGACCGTGATCGCCGCCGGCCGCAAGGCCGGCAAGTCGCTCGGCCGCCTGGTCCCGGACGTCGCCAGCGGCAGCGAGCACTACAAACAGGGCTTCCACTTCATCGCCTCCTCGGCCGACGCCTGCATCCTGGGCGACGCCCTTGCCGTCGCCCTTAAGGACCTGCGCGAGGCCTGCGCCTAGCAAGGGGTCGAGATGGTTTCGAATGC